>CAJICM010000033.1_pt1 | contig 20735 bp, 18 predicted proteins | sample 9199691 | NCBI WGS metagenome assembly CAJICM01 (sample SAMEA7708338, study PRJEB35096) | sediment metagenome | biome: marine neritic benthic zone biome [ENVO:01000025]; feature: sediment [ENVO:00002007]; material: shallow marine sediment [ENVO:03000034] sea grass bed [ENVO_01000059] ...
CCCGCAACCCGAACCATATAAAATTCGTCCAGATTGTTTCCGGAAATAGACAAAAACCGCAGTCGCTCAAACAAGGGATGCGCCGTATTCCTGGCTTCCATCAGGACACGGTAGTTAAAACCAAGCCAGGAAAGTTCTCGATTGAAGAACCGTTTTGGCGAGTTTATCAGATCGCTATCAGCAGTCGCAGGGGACGCGGTGGAGACGGCGCCAGCCTTTTTCCTTGTGCCCTGGTTTTCTAGGTTCATTTCCGGTCTTCCCGCAAGTTGTAATAGTTGCAGATAAGCCAATCTGCCCCTGTGGCGATACAAGTACATAACACATCAGTGAGGTCGGCCCCAATGCTACCGGTCAAAGAGTGTTAATCAAGCTTCACTGATCTTCGGATGCAACAGATTGTGTATCATCCCGCATCACCCGAGCCACCAGATTTCGGGTTATTTCCGCCCGCTCTGTCAAAGCACGCGCGTCGATTCTGGCGACCAGGGATCTGGCAGCCTCAAAGGAACGTTCCATTCGCAAAAGCATGTAACTGATTGTCGATTCCTCGATATGCAATTGCCGGTCCGTGAACTGTTTTACCAGAACCCCGCGCAACAAATCGTCGTCGGGATCACCCAGGCTCGCAACCTGCGCAGCCTTAAGGCGGGAAACGAGATCGGGCAAAGCAATCTTCCATTGTGTCGGAAATTCACTTGACGTTATCAAGACGCTGCCAGAATTCTCCCGCGCCAGATTGATCAAATGAAATAGCGCAGTTTCGTCAAGCGCTTCGCCGGGCGCATCCTCAACCGCCACGGCTCCCTTTTCGATCAGGTGTGCCACGTTGGCCGTGTCCAGGTCTCGGGCGGAGACTACGTTGGCGCCGGCATTTGTGCGCCATACATCACACAGATGGCTTTTGCCGGAGCCGGCATCGCCAACAAGGACCAGCACGGGAGACGGCCAACTTGGCCATGCATCAACTGCCGCCACCGCTGCCTGGTTGGCGCGCGACACAAGAAAATCATCGCGCCCGGTCGCCACGCGATGTGGCAAATCCAGCGCGAGTTGTCCTTCGGGATCTTGTGCCACGTTTTCAATCATCCTTGGGCGACGCGAGCCCGGTCGATTTTGAATGCCCCAGATAGAGTTTTGAAGCAAGATACTGGTTGAGAAAAAACCGGGACAAAACCCCAATTGCCGCGGCGAGCGGAACCGCCAGTAAAATACCGACAAAGCCGAACAGATAACCAAATGCCAGCAAGGCGAACATCAACCATACCGGATGCATACCAATGGACCGGCCAACAAGCTTGGGTGACAAAAAGTTGCCTTCAATAAACTGGCCGGCGCCAAAAACTGCAGCTATTATCAGAACCTGTATCCAATCAGGCCAGAATTGCACCAGGGCTGTGGCAACTGCCAAAACTCCTCCAACGGCCGCACCCACAAATGGAATGAAAGACAGGAGCCCAGCTGTGAGGCCAATCAGCAGAGCGAAGTTCAATCCTGCCGCGGTGAGTGCTACGGCATAGAATATTGCCAACAACAAGCAAACTGTCCCCTGCCCCCGTATGAATCCCGCCATGGCAGAGTTGATATCCCGGGCGATGCCGCGCACCACGGCTACGTGATCGCGCGGGATCCATCCATCGACTTTTGCGACCATGCGATCCCAGTCGTTCAGCATGTAGAAAGCGACAAGCGGTGTGATGATCAACAGGGAAATCAAATTAAACAGCGCGAGACCGCCTGACAGTATGGACTGCAGTAGCCGGCCCACCCATCCGGCGACGTGAGTTGCGATATCGGTTCCGGTCTCTGGCAGGTTCGCCCTTGTTCTTGCAAGTATATCCTTCAGCCATGCCGGCGCCAGATCATTGAACAAGGCAATCAAAGTTGACACATCTGACGGCAGTCGCTCGGCAAATCTGCCAATCTGATCTCCGATAACCGGAACGATCAGCAACAAAACCAGCACTAGAGCGAACGCACTGGTTAACACAATCACCAAAGTCGCTGCCAATCTCGGCAGTTTCAGTCGTTCAAGTGCATCAGCAATGGGGTCAAGGAAATACGCCAGTACAATACCGGCAATAAACGGTAGCAAAATATCAGCGAACAGCCACATGAACGCGACAATGCCAGCGAGAACCCCTAACCACACCGAGACCTGACGTTGTACAGTCACGCTACTTACCCCCGATCAGTTGGATCGGCAGATTGCTCAATAGACCCTGAATTTGCCATGTGTCGTAACCAGTCGCGCAGATAAACCGCAAGCGAAGCCAGGGTTAGTGCCGCGGTGACAGATGCACCTGCTATAACCATTGTCGAATTCACTGAGGAAAACGCCAGTGCCGCCAGCAGCGCAATAACCAGTAGAATCTGCATTACCGTGTTGGCTTTTGAAACCATATTCGGTTCCATTTTCACCGGGCGATCCATCAACCAGGATAAAATCACAGCACCCACAATAGCAACGTCGCGGCTGACCACGATGATTACGATCCAGGTCGGCAAGTGCTCAAAGATACCCAGCACCACATATATAGCAACGAGGAGTGTCTTGTCCGCTATGGGATCAAGATATGCTCCAAGTTCCGAAGCCAGACCAAATTGTTTGGCCAGAAATCCATCTACAGCGTCAGAGATGCCTGCAAGTACGAAAGTGAAGAACGCCGCTGGATACAATGACTGATAGAGCAACCATACAATTACCGGCACAAGAAACAGTCGGCCAATGGTTATGAAATTGGGAAGTGTCATGACAGTTGCATCACCGAACCGCTACCCTGCTTCAACTTGCTTGCAACACCCATGTTCCGCCTACATTCTGCAGAGCCAGGCCGGCTGACCGAAAAGACAGCCGCAACTGCTCAAACCCCGTCACATAAGACAGTTGCACGATAGCTCCACCCTCGGAAATGGTCGAGATGTCAACTCCGGAAACGCCAGGAGTAGATAAGATGCGCGCCCTCAGCTCCGACCATTCTTCAGTCGAGACAAACGCAACGGCTACAGGAAGGGTCGCAACGGGAAGACTCTGGGTAACGGGTCCCGTTTCATTTTTCTTTTTCCACCGCTGCAACATGATCTGGTGAAAACGCAAAGCCGCTGTTTTAACAGCCTCCTCGATGCCACCGCCATTTTCCGCTGTGTATTCCTTGTCAAACTCCAGTTTCCCAACGGGACTGTCGCCAACCAGGGTGGCCTGGACCGCATCTTCGCCGACTGAAGTGGCTTCTGCTATCAATACCGCATCCGCCTCATAACGTAACCTGATCGCTTCCAGGGATGCTTCATCCCTGTTCGCTGCAAGTTCCGGTGTCAAAGTATCCAAATCGGCCAAATCTCCAAGCGGCACTATCAACGGCACTAGCGAGTTTTCAGGCCGCAGCGACAACCAAGCGGTACGCCATGGATTTTCTTCCCAAAGCACAATACCTTCAGCGGTACGCCACAGCGGCAGGATGACGGTCCTTGTGGCTATCTTCTCACTATAAGTCACCCCCATACCGGATAACAACTTGCGCATTTTTCCCGGCAGGAAACGTATTGTCAGTTTGCCGATATACCGTTTTGGTCCTGTGCGTTCCTCCTCGATAGACAAACTGTCCAGCATCGCGTCGATTCGCTTCGGCGGGATTTCTGACAACCTGTCCATAATTGCATCACCACCGACACGCTGAACGAACAAAGCGAAAGCTTTCACATTGGCTGCAGTAATGGCCTGCTTCTTGGCTTGCGCCGCAGTTTCTGCACGCACATCAACTTCAACACCAGTGATCGTGTAAAGCGGGTTCTCGATGGCAGATGCGAGTTGTGAAACGCCGAGGCAGGCAAATGCAACCAGAAAAAGGTATGTGATTGCAGCCCGCCAACATCTGACACCGAGAGCAAGCATCTGACACAGCCCGCCCACCAGACTGGAAGACCCTGCAATAGTAGTTCCGGTATTCAACCCGTTCCGCATCACTCGCGCATCATGGATAAATGACTTCATTACCCGGCGATTTTCCTTGCAACCATCCCACTCAATCACCCAATAAGGGTAGCCTTTATGCCTGTGTCAACCGGCACAACAGTCAATGACAGCGGCAGACGAAAAATACAAGCGTGGTGTACAGACCCAAACATGACAAAAAAGCGCAACGCACTGACCTATAGCGATGCAGGCGTCAGCATTGAAGCAGGTAATTCACTGGTAGATGCCATCAAACCATTGGCGGCATCGACAAAACGCAGAGGCTCGAGCCCTTCGCTCGGTGGCTTTGGCGGCCTGTTCGACCTCAAGGCTTGCGGGTTCAATGATCCGGTTCTGGTGGCGGCAAATGACGGTGTCGGCACCAAGTTACGCGTTGCAATAGAAAGCGGCATACATTCAGGCGTCGGCATCGATCTTGTCGCCATGTCCGTCAACGATCTCGTTGTGCAAGGCGCAGAACCGCTGTTCTTTCTGGATTACTATGCCACCGGGAAACTGGATGTTGCGACGGCACGCCAGGTATTGGCCGGAGTAGCCGAAGGTTGCCGGCAGGCTGGTTGTGCGCTCATCGGAGGCGAAACAGCAGAAATGCCAGGCATGTACCAGAACCAAGACTATGACTTGGCCGGTTTTGCGGTGGGAGCTGTTGAGCGTCGCAAGGTGCTGCCCAAAAAAGGCGTGGGACCGGGAGACGTCATCCTTGGCCTGGCTTCTTCAGGCCCACACTCAAACGGCTATTCACTGATCCGCAAAGTCGTTGAAATCAGTGGGGTCGATTTCAAAAACAATGCGCCTTTCGACGAAACTCGATCGCTCGGCGAGGCGCTGCTCGCTCCGACACGAATCTATGTGAAGCCTTTATTGGCAGCCCTGAAGGCACATAGTGGGATAAAGGCACTGGCACATATCACCGGCGGCGGGTTCACGGAAAACATTCCACGCATTCTGCCGGATGATTGTGCAGCCCATGTAAATCTGGCCCGCATTGACGTTCCGAATGTATTTGGGTGGTTGGCCACACAAGGCGGCATTGCGCAAAAGGAAATGCTACGCACGTTCAATTGCGGTATCGGTATGATTGTTGTGGCCAACAGGACCAAGGCCGATGACATTATGCTGACACTGGCAGACGCTGGTGAACAGGTTGTGCGTTTAGGTGAGATTGCAAATCGCACAGGCCGACAGGCCAGGGTAAAATTTGCAGGCTCTCTATCTTACACGAGCAACGCCTGACATGAACCGCACACGTGTCGGCATACTGATTTCGGGACGCGGTTCGAACATGGCGTCGCTGATTGCTGCAGCGCGATCAGAAAACGTCGCCTATGAAGTTGCCTGCGTAATTTCAAACCGGCCGGACGCCAAGGGGTTGCAACTGGCGCAAAGTGCCGGCATCCGCAGCGTTGCCCTGGACCACAAAGCGCTGGGGACACGAGAAGCGCTTGATGAAGCGATGCACGAGGCATTGCTGGCAAACAAGGTTGAATTGGTGGCCTGCGCCGGATTCATGCGCATCATGACGGCCGGTTTCGTTGCCAAGTGGGCGGGCAACATCATCAATATACACCCTTCGCTGCTGCCACTGTTCAAAGGTGTCGACACCCACGAGCAAGCCCTGAAGGCAGGGGTATGCGTGCATGGATGCTCGGTGCATTTCGTTACCTCAGAGCTCGACGCAGGTGCGATAATTGCACAGGGCGTCGTTAAGGTTCTCCCGGGCGATGATGTGGACACACTCGCTGCGCGGGTTTTGCAATTGGAACACAAGATCTATCCGAAAGTTCTCAATGCGTTGGCGGAAGGCCGCCTCAGCCTGCATGATGGCCGAGTGAAATATTCAGACGAGCTCGCAGCAAGCCTCTCTATGCTTGCGTCTGATTAGCCGGAATTGCTTGCCAATCGTCCTCAAGCAGCGATCCATGTCCGTGTGTTGATTTACAACCCATTTTTCGAAATCACTCGCGTAGAATTGATTTTGAATTGGCATGGAGATTATGCGGACATAGCGTGAACCTATAAATCTGATCGCCACTCGCCTGGAGAGTTTATCATGCTGAAATTACAAGTGTTTGGACCGGCCTTTGGATTGCCGGACCCCAGCCCTTTCGCGATGAAGGGCGAGATGCTGCTGAAACTGTCCGGTATGGAGTATGTCACCGAAATCGGAGATGTGCGCAAAGCGCCGAAGGGCAAAATGCCGATCCTGTATGATGGGGATACAGTCATACCGGACACAACCTTTATCCGCTTTCATCTTGAGGAAAGACACGGCATCGATTTCGACAAGCAACTTTCCGCTCGTGAACGTGGAATTGCCTGGGCGGTGGAGAAAATGCTGGAAGATAGCCTATACTTTGCCGTCATGTACGAACGTTGGGCGATAGATGACAATTTCGATCGTGGACCGCGCAGGTTTTTTGATCAGATTCCGGCACCGGTGCGGGGGTTGCTGGCAAGTTTCGTTCGCAAACAGGTAAAGCGTAACATGTGGGGTCAGGGAATCAGCCGACACTCGCGTCAAGAAATCTGCCGATTGGCAGCCTGCATGCTTACCGCAGTTTCAGACGTAATGGGCAGCAACAAATACCTGATGAGCCCCAATCCGTGTGGCGCAGACGCCACTGTATTCAGCTTTGTTGCAGGGTGCTTGTGCCCGGTTTTCGAAAGCGAGATACTGGATCACGCAAAGTCACACAAGAACCTGGTAGACTACCACCAACGCATGATGGCGGAGTTTTACCCCGACATGGTGTAGTTCAAGTTGATGACCTATCTCCACTATGTGCATCGTCAAATGTTGACGGTGGTGGGTCTCACGTCAGGGCAGCAGCCAGGATCGCAAGCGGTGCCAGCGTTGCCGCAGCAATCAGGCCCGCGATACAGACCAGTTCCAGTACAGGAGAAGGCGAGCGATCAACTATCATGATCAAGTAATGCCGTGATTCTCAAAGTCAGGAAATGATTCTTTTCAATGACTTGCGCGTTCGAGATCACCCACAATGTCAATTCAACAGCCAGAGCATCGGCCCGAATGGTCTGAAGCACGGCAATAAATGCAGACTGACGCAGCAGCCAGATTTACTCACGCCGGCTTTATCCAGACGTGGTTGTCATGGAAAGCGCCACCACCGACGGGCGCAGGCTGGTCCGCGCCAACCAGCGTATTTATCCCGCAGCCGCCATCAAAACTGTGATTGGGCCATATGCCCTCCGATATCACGACCCCGCGCTTGAGCGTACCGTGGCCGCGCAAATGAAGTGTCACGACGCCCAATTCGTTTCCCACAGACACTTTCTGTCCATCTGCAAAACCGTTCGCCTCCATGTCGGCAGGATGCATCAGCAATTCCGGTCGACCTTCCCGCTGTAGCGAACCCGGTGTTTCATTGAACGTCGTGTTCAGGAACGTCCGAGCCGGACTGGTGGCCAACCGGAACGGATGTGCCTCGTCTGCAGTCATGATCACTTCCCAGTGATCCGGGAACGTTGGCATCTGATCAACCGGTCCCTTTGATTCGACGTGGCTCTTGTGGCGTACGGCACCCCAATCAGGCTTGAAGCGGAACTTGCCGTCCGGAAAACCAAAGCCATTCAGGAAATGTGAAGTGCGAAATTCCGGCTGTACATCAAGCCACCTGGCCTCTTCCAGATCGTCTACACGCAATCTGCCCGAATGTTCCAGTGTCCAGTCGATCAGTTCGCGCTCACTCATATCAAAACCGGGATGCTTTGCACCGACTTTGCCTGCCAGTTCGCAGATCACCTGATGATTGTTGCGGCACTCACCCGGCGCATTGATCAGTTTGGGACCAAGCTGAATGAATTGGTGACCACTGCCCTGGTAGACATCGTCATGTTCAAGGAACATGGTGGCAGGCAACACGATATCTGCCAATTCAGCCGTTTCGGTCATGAATTGCTCATGCACGCAGATGAAAAGGTCATCGCGTGCAAAACCCTGCTTCACAGCGTTCTGATCGGGCGCGACGGTTATCGGGTTGGTGTTTTGCGTGAACAATACCGTAACCGGCGGTCCGCCCTGAAGATCATAAGGGTCATTGTTGAGCACCGCGCCTATGCGACACTGATCGAGCATGCGAACGCCGGGATCAAAGGCATCAAGGCCTTCGATCATCATCTTGTTCCATTTATAGATTCCGGAATTTGAATGCAGTGCGCCGCCACCCTTGTACTGCCAGTGGCCCATGACCGCTGCAATACTGGTAACCGCGTGCATATTTGTAGAGCCATTGCGCGACCGGGCAAAACCGTATCCCAGCCGGAAGTAGGTCGCCTTGGTCAGGCCGACAATAGCTGCGAAATCTTCGATCTCCTTGACACTCAATCCGGTTTTGGACGCTGCCCATTCAGGCGTCTTACCCTTCAGGTGGGCCTCGAGGCCTGCCGGATCGTCGGTGTATTTTCCCATGTAGGCAAGGTCAGCGTGTCCATCGCGAAAAGCGACATGCATCACTGCACATGCCAATGCTCCATCTGTGCCGGGGCGGATCACCAGACCAATATCTGCCTGTTTCAGGGTCCCCGTCTCATAGACATCGACAACCGCAATTTTGGCCCCACGGGATTTTCTGGCCGCGGCCGCATGGCTCATCACGTTGATTTGTGTATTGACCGGATTGGTACCCCACAAAACAATCAGATCAGAGTCGGCAATTTCTGCGGAACTGGTTCCGGAAAGACTACCCGTGCCTGCCGTGTATCCGGCAATCGGCAATGACGTGCAAATTGTATCGTACATGCCGGAGTATTTCTTGACATGGCGCAGCCGATGCATTCCATCGCGCATCACCAGCCCCATAGTACCGGCATAGTAATATGGCCACACGGCCTCGGCGCCATGCTTTTCCTCCGCGTTCAGCATAGCAGATGCAACTTCGTTCAGTGCATCTTCCCAGGACAATTGTTGCCATTCACCGGATCCACGCGCGCCTTTACGTTTCAGAGGATGCAGCAATCGATCCGGATGATGGATGCGTTCGGCGTAACGCCCCACCTTTTCGCAAATCACTCCTGCTGTGTAGGGATTGTCCCGGGCCCCGCGCACCCGGCCAATGGTTTTTGCATCCAGCACCTCGACTTCAATTGCACAAGTGGATGGGCAATCATGCGGGCATACAGACGCCATTGTCTTGAGGTTGGGGCGCAGGTTCATGCGTGTTACACTAGTGTGTGTTGCGCCAATGGTCCATGGAGACATGACAAACTGTCGTAAATCACCTGCCGACGCTGACAAGCATCTTCAAAGTACGAATCACCGGGATCAAGTATGGTGAAAAATACACGACAGAGGCAATAGGCATTTGTAACGGATGGAGCTCAAATCGATCAGAAACTGGGTTGCCGAAGCAGCGCAGATGTTTACTGCCCGTAACGCGGCTCTGCAGATCGGCACACTGGCTTTCCGCACCCGCAAAAAACAGCTGGAAGTATGTCTGATCACCTCGCGCGGCGGCGGTAGATGGATCATTCCCAAAGGATGGCCGGAACCGGAACTCAGCCATACCGAAGTAGCCGCACAGGAGGCCTGGGAAGAGGCCGGGCTAACTGGATCAGTATGCCCGGACCGGTATGCATCTTTTGCGACTTTCAAACGTGTTGGGCCGGAAAGTGAATTGCCGGTTCGTATGGATATTTATCTGCTGCCAAACCCCGAGCAGGCAAAAAAATTTCCTGAACTGGGCCAGCGCAAACTCAAGTGGCTGACAATAAAAAAGGCCGTCGAAAGAGTAGGTGATGACGGCCTGAAAGAGGTTCTGCGCAAAATGGGACGTGAAGGTGCGCCCACTTAAATACTTACAGTAGCGACGGGCACAACTCTTGCAAAGTTATGGTATCGGCTCGCTGCATTTTGTCGTCACCAGAGCCTCGAGGCGTGCTGCGGCGTGAGCGCGCGGCATAAGTCTTTCAACAACACTTTTAGTGAATCGTTGTGCACCTGCAGCCACACAATGAACTGACAGCTGTATGCCTGGCCAGATCGCTGTGTGAAAACCCCAATTCGCATTTTCTGTTTTCAATTGAATATTACGGCATAATTCGTCTTTACTTGGCAGTACAGCGGCCGCGAACGGCCATAACAAGTGGAGAGGAAACATGAAAAAACTTGCATCAATCGCAATTATCTCAACCTCGGTGGCCCTGGCAGGAATTGCGGTTGCCGGCGAAACACCTGCACCTGAAGGAGCCAGTGTTTACTTCATAAACATCAAGGATGGCGACACGCTCAGCAATCCGGTAACAATCCGGTTCGGACTCAAGAATATGGGTGTCGCGCCTGCGGGAACCGAGAAGGAAAACACAGGACATCATCACCTGATCATCAATGAAACGATTGAGGGTGAAGAACTCAATCAACCCATTCCCTCCGATGAGCAGCATGTACACTTCGGCGCCGGTCAGACAGAAAAGACGCTTGACCTGCCGGCAGGCACCCACACCTTGCAACTTGTTCTGGGTGACTGGAGTCACATCCCCCACAATCCACCGGTCATGTCTGAAAAAGTAACTGTTACCGTAAAATAACAACATGTGATCGTGAGAGCGCTTCATCTGATGGTGAAGCATTCTCACCTTCCTGCGACCAAAGCCTGACATTTGACAGAACCACGCCATCTCAAATCTTGCCGTTAGACCAGGATGGTGTCTAATACGATCAGCAATTTTTCCTTGAAGGACATCGGACATGAAATCGAGTGCGCGGGTTGTCATTGTTGGCGGCGGTGTAATGGGCGTGGGCCTATTGTATTCACTGGTAAAAGAAGGCTGGACCGATGTGGTTCTGCTCGAAAAGGGTGAATTGACGTCAGGCTCTACCTGGCACGCAGCCGGGCAATGTCCACACTTTACGGGCTCGCTGAATCTGGCCAAGATTCACCACGAGGGAACTCTTGTGTACCCCAGGCTGGAGCAGGAGACCGGTGAAGCGGTGTCATGGCATGGTTGCGGCGGGCTTCGCCTCGCCATCACGGATGCAGAGGTTGAATGGTTCAAGCAGGTATACGGTGTATCCAAGCTGATCGGCTACGAGGCAGCCTTGATCGGTCCGAACGAGATAAAGAACTATCACCCTTACCTTGAGACGTTCGGGGTCAAGATGGCCTATGTCACGGTCACGGACGGCCATGTTGCACCTGCCGACGTCACCAACTCGATGGCCGCCGGCGCCCGCCAGGGAGGTGCGGAAATTTATCGCCGCACAAAAGTTGAAAACATAGAACTTCTGCCAACTGGCGAATGGAGGGTCGTTACAGACAAGGGCAACATTGTTTGCGAGCATGTGGTGAATGCGGCCGGCTCCTATGCCGATGTCGTCGGCTCATGGACAGGACACAATGTACCGATCTGCAACATGTTGCACCACTATCTTATAACCGAACCGGTGCAGGAACTAATCGACCTGAAAGATGAGTTGCCGGTTGTTCGCGATCCCTATTGCCATGCCTACCTGCGCGAGGAAACCAATGGTGTGCTGGTTGGCCCGTATGAGACCGAAGGTGCGCATGTGTGCTGGGAAGGCAATCCGCCAAGCTGGGACTTTGAAAGCGAGCTGATTACGCCGGAGCTGGACCGGTTGATGCCGTGGCTGGAAAAAGCGACCGAGCGTATGCCGATATTTGGCAATGCAGGCATCAAGTCAGTTATCTCGGGCGCTATCACTCACACACCGGATGCGAATTTCCTGTTGGGTCCGGCTCCTGGACCGGCGAACTACTGGATGGCAAACGGTGCCTCGATCGGCATCTGTCAGGGTGCCGGAGCCGGTAAGTATCTGGCGCAGTGGATGGTGCATGGAGCAACCGATATCAATATGGCCGAATTTGACCCCCGCCGGTTTGGCGATTGGGCCACCAAGGAGTATGCAACAAATCTCTCGATCGTTGACTATCAGCACATGTATTATTGCTACCGCCCTGGTGAGCAGCACATGGAAATGCGTCCGCTTCGCACCTCTTCGTTATATGATCGCCTGAAGGACCGTGGAGCCCAGTTCCAGGCCGTGTTCGGCTGGGAGCGGGCACGCTGGTTTTCAACGGATGGAAAGGGCGAAGACTATTCCTTCTACCGCTCCAACTGGTTTGACGCCGTGGCACAAGAATGCAAAGCGGTACGCGAAAGCGCAGGTCTCATGGATCTGACGACGTTCGCCAAGTATGATGTGACGGGCAAGGATGCAGAAAGCTTCCTCGAGCGCATTTGCGCCAATCGCGTGCCGAAAAAGGTGGGCGGTATCATGCTGGGTCACCTGGTGAAGGAAAACGGCCGTATTGAAAGCGAACTCACCGTCACCCGGCTGGGCGAAGACCACTTCTACGTACTCTCAGCCGCAGTTGCACAATTGCATGACATGGACGCACTGCGCTGGCGGCGCAACAAGAATGAAGTGGTCAACATAACTGACGTCACTGATGATTTTGGCGTTCTGGCACTGGCCGGACCAAAATCGCGCGATATCCTGCAACCCCACACACCTCAGGACTTGTCCAATGAAGGATTGCGCTGGCTGCGGGGCACCATCACTGAGGTGGCTGGCGTCAAGGACGTTCGCTTGTTGCGGGTCAACTATGTAGGTGAACTGGGATGGGAAATCCATGCTCCGATGGCAGGATTGCCGGCAATCTTCGATGCACTGGTACAAACCGGTGAACCGCTGGGTTTGAAGTTGTTTGGAGCCTATGCCATGAACTCGCTGCGGATGGAAAAGGCCTATCGCGGCTGGGGTAGCGAACTAACCCAGGAAATTACCATGATCGAGGGAGATATGGAGCGCTTCTGCCGGTTTGACAAGGAATTCATAGGCAAGGCAGCGACACAGGCGTCCAAGCAGCGTGGCCCGCGTATTCAGCTTGTTTACATGGAAATGGATGCAACCGACGCCGATTGTGCCGGCAATGAGCCAATCTATCAGAACGGTGAGATTGTTGGCCTAACAACCAGTGGAGCTTATGGCCACGCGGTGCAAAAATCCCTGGCGTTCGCCTATATTGATCCGAAAAAGTCTGACATGACGAAGGACTTCGACATCATGATGTTTGACGAAATGCGGGCGGCCCGGATTATCGAGCAGCCAGCCTGGGATCCGGAGAACACTCGACTGAGAGCATAAAATGCTGCGTCACATAATGAACCGTGAGTGAACGAAACATTCACTCACGGTTTCCTTCCCCCGCAAAATACTGGCGCCTACAATGACAACTCCGTTAGCGGAGACCGCGCCACGATTTACGATCTGAAAGCAGTATTACTTCTCAATGTGTTTGCAAGTCTGTCGTTCATCGCCAGTCAGGCAATCAGCTGAGCTGCAAAACCCCCTGCAAAAATTTCGACCTGGGCTACAGGTTCAAAGTCCCGAAAGTTTTGGCTTGCGCTTGTACTGCGCCCAGGAGTTACCGGCAGCCACAATACACGAGGTGCCATCTACCTGAGTGACTATAATGGTCCAGGTTCCGTTCTTGGCAGTAAACAGTTCAACCATGCCGGATGATCCCACCAGACCCATCCCGGAGCGCTGTTCATTGTACTTTGATGACAATTTGCTGGTGATGGTATTGTGGTCAGCACAATGCCGAATGCCAGAATTAATGGCATGCGCAGGCGATGTTGCCCAGGCAAAAACGGTAAGTGCGGCGGCAATCAAGGCGTAGGCTCTAATAGACATGACCGTCTCCTTCCTGCAGCCAGGCCGGCGGTTGAACCACCAAACTCAGATGCAATAGAACTTGCTTAGCCTGTCCCCGTCAGATTTGAGGTAAAGCCTGCGCCCTTATGGTTAATGAATGATTAACACCCGACCAATCTCTGGTCAGGCATGAGCAAACAATCACGCGACGGAAGCCTTGCCGAGAGTTTGTTCCAGGCGCCGCCACAGAAGGCTGTATGGCGCCAACAATACCAGCGCCATCATTATTTTCACGACAAGATCACCCATCGCCCACGACACCCAACGAGGTGCTTCCTGGGCGAAAATGCCGAGCAACGGCGCAGGTTGCACGGCAAAATCCAGACCGGCACCCAGAAAAGAAAAACTCGCGGCAAATGCCAGCGAGAAGAAAATGAAAGTGTCCACCACTGCGGCGGCCATCGATGAAACAAGAGGCGCCCGCCACCATTGCCCGGACCTCAGCCTGTCAAAAATCGACACATCCAACAGCTGGGAAATCAGGAATGCGGAACCAGATGCAATTGCGATGCGTGGCGATGCCAGAACTATCGATACAAGAACAGCGATGGCAAAACCCGCATACACCACCTTGCGTGCCGAGGATGCACCGAACAGCCGGTTGGTCAAATCGGTCACCAGAAACGCGATGGGAAACGTGAATGCAGCAAACGTTAAGAGGTCTGCCAGATTTAAGGGACCTATTTCAGCATGAACAGGAAACTGCACCAGGAAATTGGAGACCGCAATGACCGCTGCCATGGCAGTAACGGCAATAATGTACTGATGTTTTTTCATGATTGGTGATGCCATGGCGCTTAAACGGTTCCAGGGTGAACACAAGCCAGGCGGCCCAGCAAGGCCGCCCAACAGTTCGATGTTTACTGCCCGCGGTATCAGCGGAAGATTTCAGCCGACGATTTCAGCGTCAGAAAAATTCTGGGCAATTTCTATGGCTGCATTTTCCACGCTGTCAGATCCATGTACTGAATTTGCTTCTATGGATTCTGCGAACTCCTTGCGGATCGTACCTGCTTCGGCTTCCGCGGGGTTGGTTGCACCCATGACCTTGCGATGCGCTGCTACGGCGTCTTCACCTTCAAGCACCTGAACAACGACCGGTCCGGATGTCATGAATTTCACAAGATCCATGTAGAATGGACGCTCCTTGTGAACCGCATAGAACTCCTTCGCATGGTCTTGTGACCACTTGACCCGCTTTTGTGCGATAATGCGCAGCCCGGCGGCCTCGATCATTGCATTGATCTTGCCTGTCAGATTTCGGCGGGTAGCATCAGGCTTGATGATGGAAAACGTGCGTTGGACGGCCATGGGTCGTTCTTTCATTAAAATTGGAATTAAGGATTGTGTCAGTTGTCGCGCTTATAACCGCGCTGTGGTCAGACATCAAGCGCACCTGAAAAGAAGAAAGGGTGCCGCTTTGACGCGCCACCCTTTCCCAAAACCCGTGTCACTATTGACTGGCTAGAAGAGGTGTTATCCGCCTGATGGTGACGCGCCGGTTTTCCGGCTCTGCTTCCGGAGTGTTTATTTTGAGGAACCGTTCGCCATAGCCGACTGTTTCGATGTTGTTGCTTTCTACATTGAAGAACTGCAGCATGGCATCGCGAACCGCATTGGCCCGCTTCGACGACAGGCCCTGATTGTAGGCCGCAGAGCCGACGGCATCAGTGTGACCTTCTATGAGAAATACCTCATCGGGGTTGCCGGCCACGATGCGTTCAATGATTTCACCGATGCGCTCAAGCTGGGGGATCTCTTCTTCGCGAACAAATGCTTCATTGAACCCAAAGCGGATAGTGTCCACTTCAATGGCAGGCATGGTATCGCGCGACAATGTGCGACCGGTGCGGAAATCCTGCCTAGAGTAGCGGCGCTCGATACGGCGGCGCGGCGGGGCGACAAGTTGCTGTTCCAGCAATTCGTCATCAGCTTCTGCGGCAGCGATATCATCCCTGTCCGGCCCGATGCGAACCGGTGGAATCTGGATGATGATCTGGTTGTTGGCGCGATTGCGACGCAACCTTTCCCTGCGATAGGCGCGACCCGCAATCAACCGGCGGCGTTTTTCCCGGCGAGCTTCGCGCAGAAGGTCACGCAGTTGCTGCTTCTGGCCAGGGCGCAATGTGTCGGACGCCAGCAGATCACGTGCCGACGTAATGCGTGCCTGCAACTGAGGATCACTCAAATCACGGACATCACGTCTGTCACGCAACAACTGGCGGGCATCCTGCCGGTCTTCGCGCCGCTCAGCCCGGTTGCGGTCCCGGCGAGCGATGCGATCGCGCAGCTCGTCACGATCGGTTCGCGCCATACGCCGCAATTGCCGAAACAAACGTCGATTGAGATCACGATCCCTCATGATACGACGGGCTCGATCGAGTCTGCGCCGCAATTGCGGGTCGCGTAGCGACGCTGCTGGCCTGTTGTCTGCCAACAGATCGCGTGCCTCGGCATTTACATTGGATTTATCGTCGGCGGGCTGTTGGGCAGCTTGCGAGCGCCGATCGGATTCGGCACGCGCAGCGCGCACCTCATCACGCACCTGAACTTCCAGCTTTTTGCGCAAACCATCGCGCTGCAACAGCTCGCGGCCATCGCGAATACGGGCTCGCAACTGCTTGTTGTTCATATCGCGTACGTTGGTCCTGTTGCGCAGATAACGTCGTGCCTGCCGGTTTACAGCGGCAGATTGGTCCTGTTGCTGCGGCTGGACCTGCTGTTGCGGAACTGCTTTTACAGGCGGCTTTTTTACAACTGCAGATCGACGAGCCGATTCCGCACGCGCAGCCTGAACCTGTTGCTGCACCTGACGCTTGAGCTTACCGCGCAAGCCATCTTCCTGCAGCAGACTGCGGCCATTGCGAATTCGCGTCCGCAACTGACTGGCGTTCATATCGCGCACATTGGTCTTGTTGCGCAGATAGCGTCGTGCCTGGCGGTTTACAGCAGCGGATTGGTCCTGTTGCTGCGGCTGGACCTGCTGTTGTTGAGCCGGTTGCACCTTTTTCGGCTGCGCTTGCTGTTGCTGCTGTGTCGGTTGAGGTTTTGCAGCCTGATTTTTGCGACGCTTGAGTTCCCGTTGAACCCGCCGGAGTTGGCGTTGTTTTTTCTTGTCACCGCCTTTATCTACTTCTGTCTGCAAAACCTGCTGGCGTTGCAACAGTTGTTCAACCGACATTTGTTTAAGTTGATCAGCACTTTGTGCAAAACTGCCGGAGGAAGCCAGTACTATTCCGGCAGCTACCATGAATGCACTTAGCATCGACGTTTCGAAAATCCGCTTCATTGAACAAAGTCCTTTGTTGGCGAAGCTTGTACAGCTGCGCAAGATTTGCAGTAAATGTTGGTCTACAATCTGGCAAAACGGAGATGAACAAGACATGAACCCAGTTGAATTGGCAGATGCACCGCCTGCGGTGCGCAAAATATATGAGGACATATGTGCTACGCGCGGTGTTCCAGACGTCAACAATTTTTGGAAGTACCTGGCAAACGAACCAAGAATGCTTGCGCATGTCTGGAACAGCCTGAAGGAAATGATGGGGCCTGGCGCGCTGGATCCAATGACCAAGGAGTTGATTTACACAGCCGTTTCAATGTCCAACAACTGCGAATACTGCATGGCAAGTCATGGGGCCTCTGCACGCGCCAAAGGTGCTACCGACCCAATGATGAATGAACTGATCGCAATTGTCGGTCTGGCCAATATGACCAACCGCCTGGCGACGGCCTACAAAGTGCCCATCGACGAGGCTTTCAAGACCTGAACAGGTTGCTGCGAATTTCTCCTCAATACCCTTCGCACAGCTTGAAGGACGCCAGCAAAATGTGGCACACCATCGATCGTGAAAACTTTGCTATCTAGGAGATTGTGTACCAGTGAACCGGATCCTCAAACTGTCACTCATGTCGGCATTCATAGTCTGTCCTGCAATTGCAATGGCGCACTCAGGCGCGACCGGCATTGTGAAAGAACGCATGGAAGCCATGAAAGACGTCGGCGCGGTAATGAAAGAACTTGGGGCCATGGTCAAAGGCGAGGTCGATTTCGATGCCGCGCTTGTTGCCAAACGCGGCCGCGACCTGAAATCCCATGCTGCCCGCATTCCGGCGCTCTTTCCGGCCAACTCAATTCATGGTCCAAGTGAGGCACTTCCCCAAATTTGGCATAACTTTGAGGCGTTTAGCCAAATAGCTGCAGATCTTGAATCTGCTGCGTTGGCGCTATCCGGGGTGACACAATCATCTGCCCTGCCTGCAGCCCTTGGCGCGGCAGGCAAGACCTGCAAAGCCTGCCATGCGGACTATCGGAAACCGTGAAAGACACGGATGAAATCGTCGTTGCGGCCTTGTATCAGTTCGCTGCGTTCGACACGCCGCAGGACTTGCAAGGTCCGCTATCAAGCATCGCCGGTCATCACGGCGTAAAAGGTACACTGTTGCTGGCACATGAGGGCATCAACGGCACGATCGCCGGAAGCCGCGCTGGCATCGATGCCGTGCTGGCCCACATTCGAACGCTGCCTGGTTGCGCCGACGTTGAACACAAGGAATCCTGGGCACCTGAGATGCCGTTTAACCGGCTTAAAGTTCGGCTGAAACGCGAAATTGTGACTATGGGGGTGGAGGATATTGATCCAAGTCAGATCGTTGGCACATATGTCGACCCGCAAGACTGGAATGATTTGATAAACGACCCCGATACGGTGGTGATCGATACCAGAAACGACTACGAGGTCAGTATCGGAACATTTGAAGGGGCAATAAACCCTGAAACCCGTTCATTCCGGGAATTCCCCGATTGGTTAAACGCCCATCACAATGAGCTCGCAGATAAGAAAGTTGCCATGTTCTGTACTGGCGGGATTCGCTGCGAGAAGGCGACGGCATTTGCAAAACAAACCGGCGTGGAAGAGGTTTATCACCTTAAAGGCGGCATACTGAAGTATCTCGAACTGGTACCGCGCGAACAAAGCAAATGGCGTGGAGATTGTTTTGTATTCGATGAGCGAGTGTCGGTTGGGCACGGGTTGGAACCGGGTGATCACGTGCTGTGCCGCGCATGCCGCATGCCGCTGACAAGCGATGATCTTGCGTCTGAGTACTATGAAGAAGGTGTTTCTTGCGCGCATTGTCACGCGACCCGCTCAGAAGAGGATCGTGACCGGTTTCGGGAGCGCCAGCACCAGATTGAGCTGGCGAAAGCACGCGGCGAAAAACACCTGGGCGACTGATGCCGGGCGCGCACGACCTGTTTGGCCTAACAGCGGCCGACTTTGCGTGTAATGACGTGAAACGAGGTATATAGCTCGCTATCAACCAATCACATCAGGTTGCTCTGGTCGCAAGAGGAAACCGCGCCCCTGTCGCGTTGACGGCAGGGGGGACCGTTTGCGAGGGAGCGCGGTAAGCTAACGGGCATTTTCTGTTATGGCCGGGAGGGGTAGACCGGCAAACATGGGCCCATTCTTCAGACCGGCGTTTTGCTTGTTCTTGTTGCATCAGCTTGCCCGGATACGTTTGCAGGGGATCGGGGGACTACCTTTGCTCAGTTTCTTGTTGTTCAACGCCTTGTTGTTGTTCACCAAACTAGGCGTATTTCAACGGTGTGGATGTGCAATTCATCACATTGCGACAACGTTTGTTCCCGGATCAGGCACCGTCAACTCAAACGATGCATGACAACCGGGCTGACAATCGCTAAACACCCCGGCATGCTTCATATCAACGGTTTAACATATCGCGTCGAGGGACGCCTTCTGATCGACAATGCCACAGTTGCCCTGCCCGCAGGCCATACGGTTGGCTTCGTTGGCCGTAACGGTACTGGAAAATCCACCCTTCTGAAGCTCATCCTGGGCCAGATAACGCCTGAGTCGGGATCATGCACGGTGCCACGCCATGCGCGCATCGGTACCGTCGCACAAGAAGCACCCGGCGGATCGGAAACCCTGATCGAAGTGGTTCTGGAGGCTGATCGCGAAAGAGCGGAACTGCTGCAGGAGGCAGAAACCGCCACCGAGCCAAACCGGATCGCAGAAATCCAGATGCGACTGGCTGACATCGACGCCCATACCGCCCCTGCTCGCGCCGCCGCCATTCTGGCTGGCCTGGGATTCAATAATGCCGCACAAAACGAATCCTGTTCAGCGTTTTCCGGTGGTTGGCGCATGCGCGTCGCGCTGGCCGCCGCGCTGTTTGCCGAGCCGGACGTACTACTGCTCGATGAGCCTACCAATTACCTGGATCTGGAAGGTGTGATCTGGCTCAAAAACTATATCCGAAACTATCGGCACACCGTTCTAATCGTCAGCCATGACCGTGATCTGCTTAATGATGCAGTAACTGCCATACTGCATCTGGAACAACGCAAACTGACACTGTATCAGGGAAATTACGACACCTTCGACCGCATTCGCCGCGAAAAGCAGGCATTGCAAATGAAGATGAAACGCAAGCAGGACGATGCGCGCCAACATATGCAGGCCTTTGTCGACCGGTTCCGCTACAAGGCGTCAAAGGCCAAGCAGGCGCAATCCCGGCTGAAGGCGCTTGAAAAAATGCAACCGATCGCAGATGTGATTTCCGATCGCGTCTCGCCGTTCCTGTTCCCTGCCCCGGCACGCCCGATCAATCCACCACTTGTGAGGTTCGAAAAGACCGCGGTCGGTTATGAGGAGGGCAAACCAATCCTGCGCAATATCGATCTGCGAATCGATGGCGATGACCGAATTGCGCTGCTGGGGGCGAACGGCAACGGCAAATCAACATTCGCGAAACTGCTGTGCGGGCGCCTTGGGGTGATGGGCGGCCACATGCGCCACCACAAGAAACTGGACGTAGCCTATTTTGCACAGCACCAGTTGGATGAACTAAATCCGGATCAAACCCCGTACGACCATTTCATCGAATTAATGCCGGATGCAACCGAGGCAGAGAGACGATCCCGGCTCGGGGCGTACGGATTTGGCGCGCACCTGACCCACAACAAGGTTGAAACGCTGTCCGGCGGGGAAAAGGCACGATTGCTTTTTGCACTTGCTGCCTTTCACGGCCCCAACATCC
>CAJICM010000021.1_pt1 | contig 20704 bp, 19 predicted proteins | sample 9199691 | NCBI WGS metagenome assembly CAJICM01 (sample SAMEA7708338, study PRJEB35096) | sediment metagenome | biome: marine neritic benthic zone biome [ENVO:01000025]; feature: sediment [ENVO:00002007]; material: shallow marine sediment [ENVO:03000034] sea grass bed [ENVO_01000059] ...
GACCCGGCCGGTGTGAGGGTCCATTGCTACCATGCCACCCTCAATTTCAGGTATTTGCACCAGATGGTAGTCACCACCTGATCCTGCCGCAGTTGCGTAGACCACATCACCGGGTTTCAGCACATCGGCCACAGACTCAATTTTTGGACCAAGAACGACGCCGTTCTCGTTGATGCCCTTGTGTTGCCGCGCCCACTGCATATAGCGCAGTGGGATCACGCCCTGTTTTCCCTCGACGGGCTTGCCCTTGACCACCCGAGATGGACGCAACCCTATACGAGCCTGATCATCACTCACCTCCAGCACGACAGCAAGTTGCCAAGGGTAAACATCGCCCAGCTGTTTTATCTTGGCCAATGCGGCCGGCCAGCCGGGTGTTGTTTCAATTTGCGCCACAGGACCACGCCAACCATGGTTTCGGTCAAACTCTATCAGACCGCCCGCCAACGCCTGGCGCGCAAATATCTGCATCTTGGGATCAATTGTGGTGCGAACCGATAACCCGCCGGTCCGAAGCACCTCCTTGCCGTATATTCGCTGCACGGCCTGACGGGCCTCTTCCGTGAAGTACTCAGCAGCAAACAATTTTGCTCCAAACGGGCGAAGCGTCACCTCAATTTCCTTGGCCTGTGCCTCCTGCATTTCAGTTTCGGTAATGAAACCGTTGGCGTACATGCGCGAAAGAACCCAGTTGCGACGCTCGATCGCACGTTCGCGGTGGCGTACCGGATGGTAATTCGAAGGACCTTTGGGCAGGGCGGCCAAATAAGCGTTTTGCGCCAGATCCAGTTCGATGAGCGACTTGCCGAAATAGTTCAGCGAGGCCGCAGCAACACCATAAGACCCCTGACCCAGAAAAATTTCATTCAGATAAAGTTCGAGTATCTGGTCCTTGCTGAACGAGCTTTCCATGCGAATGGCGATCAACGCTTCGCGGAATTTTCGCTTGAGGGTGCGCTCATTGGTTAGCAGGAAATTCTTCGCTACCTGTTGAGTAATGGTTGAAGCCCCGATCAGGCGACGGTTTGAGCCGTTGATTCGCGCCTTGATATTGACCACTACCGCTCTTGCCAGTGCTTCAGGGTCGACCCCCATATGTCTGTAAAAATTCTTGTCCTCGGCAGACATAACCGCTTCGATCAGCTGTCTGGGAACCGCATCAATAGGGACAAAGAGCCGGCGTTCTTTTGCATACTCTGCCAGCAAGGACCCATCCGCGGCGTGGATGCGCGTCATTACGGGCGGTTCATACTTCGCAAGGCTTTCATGTGACGGCAGCGTTTTGGATGTATCATAAATAATGTATCCAGCTGCAGCAGCCACAGCAAATCCCACCGCCAGCCCGAAACTGAACAGATATTTTAGCAATCGCAGCATTCAGATAAGCGTCCGGGTTTTACAAAAATTCATAACAAGACATACATGGGTCGTCTGCATGCACAAAGCCAATTATTATGACATTCAAACGGCACGGCAATGAATAATGGCAATTGTCCAGTAGATATATGGCCTAGCAGATATAGTGTCTACTGTGCCAGTCGCTGCTGTCGGGCGGCCAATTCAGGTGAAAAAAAACCCTCAATAGCAGCGGTGACGGCAACCGCAGCCTTGCGCCGCCATCTTGAAGATATCAGGTTGCCCTCATCGTGACGGTTCGACAGGTACCCCAGCTCCAGCAATACGGAAGGTATATCCGGCGCCCGCAGGACCTTGAAGCCGGCTGATCGCATGGGCCGTCTGTTAAGCGGTGCGACCGGTTTCAGGTTTTTCACAAGCCGCCGAGCGAAATAGATTGAGTGGTTCTTTGTCTCTCGCAAAGCCAAATCCAGCAATATGTCTGCGACTTCTCCTGCATCATCTCCGAGATCAACCCCTCCTATGAAATCTGCATTGTTTTCCTTTTCGGCCAGTGCAGCAGCTTCTGCATCTGACGCTTTTTCCGACAATGTGTAGACTGTTGCACCTCGCACCCTGCGCCTCCTCAAGCTGTCAGCGTGAACAGCAATAAACAAGTCCGCTTTCTTCGCCCGGGCAAATTTGACGCGCTTGCCCAGCGAAACGAACCTGTCATCGTTACGGGTCATGTAGACGTCAAAACGACCGGTTGCACGTAGCTGCTTTCGCAACTCGCGCGCGAACACCAAAACGACCTGCTTTTCCAGGGTACCTTTCCTTGAAACAGTGCCGCCATCGATTCCACCATGTCCTGGATCAAGAACCACCACGGGTCTCGCAGTCTGAGACTTGGGCGGGATAGTTTGCTCTTCCGGTCTTCCCGGATTGGTTTCTGTGCTCGAAGGCTTGGGACGCGGTTTGGGTATCAGGCTGGACGCAGTTGCCAGGCGCTCGGCCCTTTCAGCTTCCTCATCGATACGCGCGACACCTTCCCGTTTTAGAAGTTCAGCCAGTGTATCGGGTACAGCTGGAGCGGTTACAGATCCGGTAGGTCGTTCGGCTGCCTTTACTCGCGCAAAGGTACGTCGGTCAGTTTGAATGATATCAATGATCATGCGCGCCGGCTGACCGTTCTCGGGGTTTAGGACAAACGACTTTTCAATCAGAACAGGCCCCGTCGTATCAATGACTATGCGGGATTTTCCAGGTGCCAGCTGACCAAATCGATAAGCCTTGATCAGCCCTCTGCCCTCATCCCCGATTTCCGGAGGCATCGCGAATAGCACATCCGGAAGGTCAACCACGACGCGATAGGGATTGTCGATCACGTAGACTGAATAACTGACCGGCCTGTCCAGATCAGCCACAAAGCGTGTTCGCGCCTCATCTCCTGCGATTCGCGCTGCACTTACGCTGGCAAGCGGCGGTGTCGCGCTGGCAACAGATAGAAACAGCACAGTGTAAACCGTCGCGAGCATAATGCTGGCAAATGCGATAGCCATGCATATTCTTGCGACGAAATTGTCAACATTTGATGCTGGCCAGACCACGAGATTGCGCTTCCCCGTCACGAAAATCATTTGGTCGAAAGTCTATCAATACTGTGGTTAACCATTCCTTTACGGTTTGGGTTCGTCGCGCCCAATGCGGCAAAAAACATATCATTTTGGTCGGAATTCCGCTTTATCAGATATGTCAGTGGTCAGATTTGCTGCGTTTTTTTTCATTCAGAACAAGCGCTCGCCAAGTCACACTCCCGCGGGAATATTCCCAACTGCTATTGCGTAACCCCTGAGACATGATAAAAGCGATGTTAATCCTCACGCGTGGATCATTGTTGCCAATAACTGGCAGCGCACGCCGAAAGGACGTTAATTTCTTAGCGTTCACAGAGTCCGGGCTGGAGAAAGCCACTCTGGAGAACTGCGAGTGTCACCGCACAAGGTGTCGGGTTCGATGGCCAGTTGACCAGAGCGTAGCCCAAGCCGTGAAGCGGTTTAGTGAACCGTTCAGCGCCTGATTGAGGCGCGAACACATGTGGAAAACAAAGAATGAGCGCGGCAAACACTGATATCATCCGGTTCCTGGTTTCCAGCAGTGAAGCCCCGGTTGTGTTGTGCCCAGTCGGCACCAGGCGCGCCCGTCCTGATTACTCCCGTACAATTGATCGCAATCGCATAGGTGCGCCACCCGGAGCGCCGCCTGTCCGACCATGCGGCAGTATGTACGGCAAGGATTTGCCATTATGGCCAGCAAAATGCTTATCGACGCAGCGCACCCGGAAGAGACCAGGGTTTGCGTTGTCCGCGGCAACCGTATCGAGGAATTCGACTACGAATCCGCATCACGCCGCCCCTTAAAGGGCAATATCTATCTCGCCAAAGTCACCAGGGTTGAACCGTCGCTACAGGCCGCATTTGTGGAATACGGTGGCAATCGGCACGGGTTTCTTGCATTCAGTGAAATACATCCGGATTACTACCAGATCCCGGTAGCAGATCGGCAAGCTCTGCTGGAGGCAGATGCGGAAGACGCCCGCCTGGCGCGCGAGGAAGAAGATGCCGAAACTGAAAAGGCAAAACCGCGTCGGCGGCGTTCACGGTCTGCGCGGGCCAAAGATGACAAGGTCACCAGTGATCCGGTAGAGGACAGTTCGCAGGAAAACGACGCTTCAGAGGATGAGGACCAGTCCACCAACGGATCTGCTGCCAATGAAGATCAAATTGAAGCGGACCGCGATGAAAATGAAAATGTCCTGGCCGACGCAGCTGTCGCTGTCCCAGACACTGATACGGAAGCAGATGAGGGCTCTGAAGCGGATTCGGCGGCGACACAACCAGCGGATGCCAGCGACGTACAAGCTGAATCAGCCGAGCCACCAGAGCCTTCTGCTGAACTTGAAGAAACTGACGAAGATGAAAATGGCTCAAACGACGCCGACACGGTAAGTGATGCGGACATTGAGGCCTCTGACGAAGATGACGAAACCGTTGCCGCAGATGATGAACTGGCAGACGATGACAATGATGCAGATGAGACCGCGCCAAAACCGCGCAAGCGGACCCCGCGCAAGAACTACAAGATCCAGGAAGTTATCAAGCGCCGCCAGGTTCTGCTAATTCAGGTTGTCAAAGAAGAGCGTGGCAACAAGGGTGCGGCGCTGACAACCTACATGTCACTGGCCGGGCGCTATTGCGTCCTCATGCCAAACACTGCCCGTGGCGGTGGGATTTCCCGGAAGATTACAGATGCAAGCGATCGTCGCCGGCTCAAGGACGTCATTCGCCAGGTTGAAGTGCCAGAAGGCATGGGATTGATCGTGCGCACCGCGGGAGCCCAACGCACGAAAACCGAGATTCGCCGCGACTACGACTATCTGCTGAGGATGTGGGAGTCTGTACGCGAGCTGACTCTAAAATCAGCGGCACCCACACTCGTGTATGAAGAAGGCAACCTCATAAAACGGTCGATCCGCGATCTGTATTCGAAAGATATCGACGAAGTGGTCGTGGAAGGCGAAGCAGGCTTCCGCGAAGCCAAGGACTTCATGAAGATGCTCATGCCAAGCCATGCGCGAAATGTGAAGTTATATAAAGATACCCGCCAACTGTTTACCCGCCATCAGATTGAAAGCCAGCTTGACGGACTTTTCACGCCGAATGTCACACTACCTTCTGGCGGCTATATTGTAATGAACCAGACGGAAGCGTTGGTGTCGATCGACATCAACTCCGGAAAGGCAACTCGCGAACACAGTATCGAAGACACGGCCTTGAAGACCAATCTTGAGGCAGCGGTCGAAATTTCCAGACAATTGCGGCTGCGTGACCTCGCCGGGCTGATCGTAATCGATTTCATCGACATGGAGGAGAACCGAAATAACCGTGCGGTCGAACGCAAACTGAAAGACGCGTTGAAGAATGATCGTGCCCGTATTCAGGTAGGCCGGATTTCACACTTTGGCCTGCTGGAAATGTCTCGCCAAAGGTTGCGGCAGGGCATGATGGAAAGCTCCACAATGCAGTGCCCCCATTGTGAAGGCACTGGCGTCATTCGCGGCATATCAAGCTGCGCGCTGTCGGTATTGCGGGGCATTGAGGAACATCTTCTGTCGCGCAAGCCTGAAAGTCTGGATGTTCGCGTCCACCCGGACGTAGCGTTCTATATTTTCAACGAAAAGCGAGATCATCTGCTTTCGCTTGAAGAAAACTATGGCATTTCGATTTACATATTGCCTGACACCGAACGCGCGCTGGCCGATAGCGTTATTGAGCGCAAACCGGATCGCAAAGGCCCCGCAGCTCGCCCGCTTGCTGCTGACAACGCTGTTGCTATGGGCGACGGAATGGAGGCCAACGAAGAGCCATCAGCCGCCGGGGACTCTGACGCTGATGGTGACAAGGCGAAGACTCGCCATGAAGACCTGCAACTGGATGAGAATGGCGAACCGCGCAAGAAACGCCGCCGGCGTCGTGGCCGCAGGGGAGGTCGCAAACAGCGCGACATGGAGATTACGAATGGTGAAGAAGTCGCCGCTTCCGAGCAGAAACACGAAAAGCCTGCTACGGACACTCAGGCTGAAGCAGGCAGTGAAGACAGCGCTGCACCAGTAACTGACCCGTCCAGCGGCGAAAACAGTGCAGAAAGCCAAGCAGCCAGCGAAGACGAAGCACCAAAGAAACGCCGCCGGCGTTCACGGGGCGGACGCAGCAAAGTTGCCAGTGAAGCTGAAGCAACAGACGATGCCGCCAGTTCTGCTGTGCCGGAACCTGATCATGCTGTTTCGCAAAAAAGTGTGACAACTGAAGTTGCAGAAGTTGCCGACGCGCTCGAAGAAAAACCAAAGGCCACCAAGCGCAAAGCACGAAAATCTGCCAAGAAAGTCGATGTAGATATTTCTGAGAGCGGAGCCGACGGTGCAACTGAAGCGCAAGCGCAATCTGCTACGGATTCGACGGCCGACGAGAAACCTGTAAAGAAACCGCACAAACGGGCAGCAAAGAAAGCGAAACCGAAACCGAAACAGGTTTCGGCTGCAGACGAGCCAGCAATATCGAACGGCAATGCGGAACCTGAAGGCCAGGTCGAAATTGAGCCCTCACCTGCGAAGTGGACGCCACCTGCGCCGACAGTTGACCCCGAAACCGCACCCAAAAAAGCCGGCTGGTGGGGCAAGCGCTGAAAATCGCGAATTTTGAAGAACGGCGGTCCGAATGAAGCTCAACCGCTTTCTGCTGTTTGCAATGATTATCGCAGCGATCGTTATGGGTTGGCGCCTGTATCTGCAAAAGCACGCTGATACGGGGCAGCTCGCGGTGGATGAACGGGGCGATACAGTGGTTCTTGCATGGACCGGCAGCGTCGACTTGCCCATGCACACATTACTGGCGCGTGCTTTCGACAGGTGGAAGGGAAAATCAGACCGGTTCGTACTACAACTGAATTCCCCGGGCGGGTCATTGCGCGAAGGCAGCGAGGTAATCGAGTTGCTGCGACGCATCAAACAAACGCACCAGCTGGATACCTATGTTGCGCCGAATGACATTTGCATGTCGATGTGCGTACCGATGTTTCTTCAGGGAACAAACCGCATTGCAGCATCGAGTGCACGTTTTATGTTTCATGAGCCCAAGCGCTATTATGATGACGGCAGCGAAGCAAAAGGGTTTTCGTTTGAGCGCGAAGCTCTGTCACGACGCTTTTTTGACAGGTATTTCGTCAATTCACCGATTGACGAGGCGTGGCGGGCCCAACTGGAAAAGAACTGGGCAGGAAGAGATATATTCAAGACCGCAAGGCAGTTGGTTGAAGAGCGTTCCAACATTGTTACCAGCCTCAGCCAGGGCTAACAGGTCAGTATTTTGAATATGCGGTTGAATACCTTAAAACGACGGTCCAGCCCGGGTGAATTGAACCTAAGCTGCCCTGGGCAACCAACGCGCCAACCGCTCCACTGCCTTTTCCATATGTTCCATTGAACCGGCAAAAGACAGGCGCAGATAATGATTGCCGCGGCCGATGTCGAAATCAGCCCCAGGTGATACCGCGACGTGCGCTTCTTTCAACATGGCTTGTGCAAACGCAAAGCTGTCATTGGTCAGGTTGGCCACGTCGGCATACAGGTAGAACGCACCGTCTGCCGGAGACAGATTGCCAAGACCCAACCGCGGAAGTTCCCGCAACAGAAAATCTCGATTTTCCCGATATTCCGCTTTGCGTTGCTCCAGTTCCTCGGTCGCCTCGAATGCAGCAATTGCGGCATACTGGGACAAAGTTGGAGGCGAAATGAAGAGGCTTTGCGCCAAACATTCCACTTGACGAACCAGGCTCTCCGGCAAGATCATCCAGCCGATGCGCCAGCCAGTCATACAGTAGTATTTCGAAAATGAATTTATGATGATCGCTTCAGGGTTGGTGCTGAGCGCGGTCGCCTGCGGCATTTCGTAATTGAGGCCATGGTAAATCTCGTCGGAGATGAACCAGATGTTGTTTCGATCACACGTTTTGGATATAGCCGCCAGATTGTCCGGCGTAACCATCGTGCCAGTGGGGTTAGCCGGACTTGCCAACAACAAGCCGGCAAGCCCGTTTTCACAAGCAGTTGAAATCTGTTCCCCTGTTGGGGCCCAACGGTGTCGGGCATCTACCTCTATGCCAGTAACTTCCATACCCAGCGCCGATAATATGTTTGAGTATGCAGGATAACCCGGCACGGTCAGGCCGACCTTGTCGCCCGGGTCGAAGCAAGCAAGAAAACTCAGCACAAAAGCTCCGGAAGATCCGGTTGTCACAATTACTCTGTCAGGATCGACTTCGACGCCGTAGGTTTTCTGATAATGTCGGGCAATGCACTCACGCAAAACGGGCAACCCCATGGAGTTGGTATACCCCAAATACGCACCGTTTAACGCTTTACGAGCAGCTTCCAGAACCTTTTGCGGTGGCCCGCCGGCGGGTTGACCCGCTGACATGTGTACAACATCGTGGCCAACATCTGCGAGTGCATTTGCCTCACGAAACATGTCCATGACAATGAACGGTTTGACAAGTGCAGCACGGCTGGAGGATGAAGGGGACATTATACCTGGAATCGATTACTTGCAGTGAAGGTGAAATACAGTAACTAACTATCAGATGTCATGAGTCGTGCAAACCAGGGTTTGGAATAACCAATCACGCCTCTGTGACCCCCTACCTCATCGCTTCACCCATGGTTTTGCCTTAATGTTGCATACAAATCCGTCCGGAACGGATTTACGTTTCAATGCCACAGAGGCAACTTTGAACAAACTGCAAAAAAGGACGTTGTCTAGGAGCTGATGCGCAAATCATTGCACGCAATTGGAGTCCTGTTCTTGGCTGCGGCTATGGTGGCACAGGCCAGCTTGCCCGCTTTTGCACAAAAACGGGGCAATTTTCCACGATTGATTCGCGACGCAGAAATTGAAGAATTGATGCGCCGTTATCTCAAACCTATTTTCAAGGTAGCCGGAATTCCGCCGAAGGCTGTAAATATCTATTTAATTGACGACAGCCGTATCAACGCCTTTGTTGCCGGCGGGCAACGCATCTTTATACACACCGGCCTGATCGAACAGACCGAATCACCCAACGAGATTATCGGCGTTTTGGCCCACGAAACTGCCCACGTTGCCGGCGGTCATCTGGCGCGCCTCGGGGTTCAGATCGATCGGGCATCAACCCAGGCCATCATCGGTACTCTACTGGGCGCTGCAGCGGCCGTTGGAGTTGCGCAATCTGGTGCTGCGTCCAGCGGTGCGGTCGCCGGAGCGCTGGTATCGAGTGGCCCGGAATTCGTGAGACGCAATTTGTTGAGTTACGTGCGTGCGCAGGAAGCTTCTGCGGATGAAGCTGGTTTGCGATACCTTGAAGCCTCGGGGCAATCCGGGCGGGGTATGCTGGAGCTGTTTCAGAAACTTTATAATCAGTCCATAGCTTCGCTTCAGTATGTAAACCCTTATGCAGTGACGCATCCGCTGCCGCTACAGCGCATCCGGGTTCTGGAAGAGCGTGTCCTGGCATCCAAGAACTACAAAAAGAAAGACAAGAAATATCTGGTCTTCCGGCATAAGATGGCACAAGCCAAGCTGGCGGGATTCACCCGATCTGCGCAATCAGTATATGCGAGCTATCCGGCTTCAGATAACTCCATCCCTGCACAATATGCCAGAGCTATAGCCGCCTACAGGATTGCCGACATGCAAACAGCAATTCCGGCAATTGACAGATTGATCGCAACAATACCCAAGAACCCCTACTTTTGGGAGTTGAAAGGACAAGCGCTGCTTGAAAAGGGCAATCCTAGCGATGCAGTCGAGCCCTTGCAGCAAGCATTGAAACTTTATCCCAAGAGCGGGCTGATCGCCATCTTGCTGGCGCAGGCGCTGCTTGCAGCAGATACAAAAGCAGCGGCACGAAAGGCACTGAAAGTACTGTCGAAAGCGCAACGGTTTGAAGGAGAGTCCGGGGCTCTTCATTTGCTCAAGGCGCGCGCACATGGGATTTTGGGTGATTATGCCCGTGCCGAGCTTTCCACCGCTGAAAGCGCCATGCTCAGGGGCGACAAAAAACTGGCAAAGACCAAGGCTGAGGGCGCCAAGAGACGCGCCAAATCCGGATCTACGGTCTGGATCAGGGCAAGTGATATCCTCAATGCGTTGAAGAAAAAGAAAAGTTGAGGATGAATTTTCCAGCGGACCCGGTATAAACGGATCATCAAACAGTTTCGCCCCGACGGGCAAAATCAGGAGTCTAATTTCATGCGCACTACATTCACAGCCGGACTGGTAGCGCTTGCACTTGCAGCTGGCAGTGTTTTGCTACCTCTGCAAGTATCTGCGCAGGAGACCTTCTCAAAGGCGCAGACCAACGAACTGCACAACATTATCCGCGAGTACTTGCTGGAAAACCCTGACATTCTCAACGAAATGATTGCGAAACTGCAGGCCGCCGAACGCGACCAGCAAAGCGAGCAGGCTCGCGAAGCGATTGCCAGCAATGCGCAGCAGTTGTTCCACAATGACAATGATGTCGTCGTCGGCAATCCCGACGGCAATGTTACGATGGTGGAATTTTTTGATTACAACTGCGGTTACTGCAAACGCTCCGTGGCAGATGTGCTTCGCCTCACGGAAGAAGACAAGAACCTGCGCATTGTTATGAAGGAATTTCCGATTTTGTCAGAAGGGTCAATCATAGCGGCACGCGCTGCACTTGCATCGAAGAAACAGGACAAATACTGGGACTTTCACCTTGCCCTGATGGCGTCCAGCGGCGGCATTGATGATGAGGCCAAAGTCATGTCGATAGCTGCGGAAGCCGGCCTGGACGTGGCAAGACTCAAAGCGGATATGGTGGCCGACGCAGACGTGATCGAGGAGAGCATTAATGCCAACCGTGCTCTTGCGCAGTCCATCGGAATCAATGGTACACCCGCATTTGTGATAGACGGTACGCTTGTACCTGGTGCGATGCCGTATGAGCAGCTGGCGACTAGCGTCAAAAATGTGCGCGACAATGGCGGCTGCAAATACTGCTGACGTTCTGACGACAGTTTGAAAGCTTAATGTTCAGGTGAGACCTGGTCTGTTTGCGGCCAATCTATCTCATCCACAGCCTGACGGCCGATTCGCTTGGCCGGACGGTATTTTTGTGGCAAGACCGGAGTATAAGATGCGCGATTCACGGCTTAATCGCGCCCTAGCCGCGTTGAGCCTTCCCGATGGAGATTAGGTTTTGTCCGATACTATCTTGATACTAAACGGTCCCAACCTGAACCTTCTCGGTACACGCGAACCCGAAATTTATGGCAAGACCACACTGGCGGACATTGAAGCCAGTTGCCACGCCCATGCGACGCAGGTTGGTGTCGGCATCGACTTTCGACAATCCAATGTTGAAGGCGAACTGGTGACCTGGTTGCAGGAGGCCAACAAGGCAGCAATTGGAATTATCATCAACGCCGCAGCCTATACACATACGTCCGTGGCACTGCACGACGCGCTGAAAGCAACGGGCTTGCCCGTCGTCGAGTTGCATCTTTCAAATGTGTACAAGCGAGAAAGCTTCCGGCATAAGAGTTTTATCTCCAGCGTGGCAGACGGAATCATGTGCGGGTTCGGCGCGCATGGGTATGTGCTGGCAATCGACGCTGTAAGACAAATCGCCGCCACCAGGACAGGCAAAACCTGAACTACAGGACATCGGAACCCAATATGGCCAAGGACAACAAGACATTCGATAATGAGCAAATCCGCCAGCTTGCCGAAATACTGACCGACACGGGTTTGAGCGAAATAGAAGTTGAACAGGACGGATTGAAAATTCGCGTCGCACGTGAAATTACCGCAACTTTTTCAGCATCGGCGCAACCAGCCGCGCCGGCACCTGGTCCAGCGGTGGTCAATACGCCGAGCGTGTCCGCACCTGATTCAACGGCTGGAAAATCCGCTGGCACCGTGAATTCACCAATGGTTGGTACTGCTTATATGTCTCCTTCGCCAGAGGCAGCACCGTTCGTTCAGGTCGGCAGCAAGGTCAAGGCAGGTCAGGCGATAATGATCATTGAAGCCATGAAAACCATGAACCAGATCCCTGCCCCGCGCAGCGGAACGGTAACGGCCATTCTAGTCAGCAACGGCGACCCTGTTGAATATGACGAACCGTTGATGGTGATCGAATAAGCTTTTCCATCTCTGTACTTCCATTCGGACCGCCCTTGTAAGGCAACAATTCTGATGTTTGAAAAAGTCCTCATAGCCAACCGTGGTGAAATTGCGCTTCGTGTTTTGCGCGCCTGCCGTGAACTGGGCGTGCAAACGGTGGCAGTTCATTCCACTGCCGATGCAACGGCGATGCACGTACGTCTGGCTGATGAAAGTGTGTGTATCGGTCCACCGTCCGCAACTGATAGTTACCTTAATATTCCGGCAATCGTGGCAGCTTGTGAGATTACCGGAGCAGATGCAGTGCACCCGGGCTATGGCTTTCTGTCAGAAAACGCACGCTTTGCGAAAATTCTTGAAGAGCACGATATAGCGTTCATAGGCCCTTCAGCCGAGCACATCTCTATAATGGGTGACAAAATCGAAGCTAAGACAACCGCAAAGCGACTCGGCATCCCGGTAGTACCGGGATCTGATGGCGGTATCTCGGGTATTGATGACGCTCGACGCGTAGCGCGCGAAGTGGGCTACCCCGTGTTGATCAAGGCTGCTGCCGGCGGAGGCGGTCGTGGGATGAAAGTTGCGCTTTCCGAAGATGAAATCGAAAATGCGCTATCGACTGCCCAAACGGAAGCCAAGGCCTCATTTGGCGACGACGCGGTTTACATAGAACGTTTTCTCGGCACGCCACGACATATTGAAATCCAGGTGTTTGGTGACGGGAAAGGTAACGCTGTCTATCTCGGCGAGCGTGACTGTTCGCTTCAGCGTCGGCACCAGAAGGTATGGGAAGAAGCCTTGTCTCCTGCCCTGAATGCAGCTCAGCGAAAGGAAATTGGAGAGACATGCGCCAAGGCCATGTCCGAAATGAAGTACTCAGGTGCCGGCACCATCGAATTTCTTTACGAGGATGGTGAGTTTTTTTTCATTGAAATGAATACCCGCCTGCAGGTTGAACATCCGGTGACTGAAGCAATCACCGGCCTTGATCTGGTTCAGGAGCAATTACGGGTCGCCTCCGGCGCAACTTTGGGATTTAGACAGGAAGACATACACTTTACCGGTCATGCAATTGAATGCCGGATAAACGCGGAAAATGCTGAAACATTCGTTCCCTCTCCTGGCAGAATAATCGGTGTTCATCAACCGGGCGGCCTGGGCATCAGGGTCGATTCAGGTATTTATGCCGGATACTCTATTCCACCATACTATGACAGTCTGATTGGCAAATTGATTGTCCACGGCAGGGACCGAAACGAATGTCTGATGCGGTTAAGGCGAGCTCTTGGCGAATATGTCATAGAGGGTATTGAGACCACTATTCCGCTGTTCCAACGCCTGCTTGGAGAGGCAGACATCATTGATGGTGAATATGACATCCACTGGCTCGAGAACTTTCTAGCCAAACAATGAACACGTTACCGGTTTTGTGTTCCTGCCGGCATGGTAACTGCCGAATTTTCTCCTATATATACCTTTCGGTCTGAACATCTGTGCTCGGGCAATCCATGGGAACAAATCATGTCACCAATTTATCTTGACCCGGCACCCAGGTCCTACCCGGACTTTGTCCACTTGCTGGGACGCGCCAACCGCGGCGAAGCAGCTGCAGAGACTACGTCCACATTTGCAGATCTTGAAGATTGGCTCCTCGGCGATGCAATCAACGAAGACAGCATGTTGTCACTTTCAGAATCACTTGCATGGCGGATGGTCGCTGCGGGCCTGCCGGTTGTACGGGCAACCATCCATGTAGGGACATTGCATCCGCAACTCACTGGTTTCGGCTGGAGTTGGAACATGGCTGACGGGTTGTGCGACGAGATTGTTGTGAAGGCCATGTCAGCCCAATCAGAAGCTTACTTGCGCAGCCCTTTGCGATTTGCGGTAGAGGACGGACAATCGCTCTTTCTCAATGCCAGCGATCCAGAGACACAGGCCATTTACCCGCTCATTGCCGAGCTCGCCGAGCAAGGCATCAAACATTACGCTGTGCTGCCGATGCCAAAAAGGATCGGGGCCAAGCGCTATGACGTGGTGACGATTGCGACTGCTGAAGAAGAAGGATTTTCGAAACTGCACCAGGCTCGACTCAACCGCGTGTTGAAGTATCTGGCACTGCACGTTCACCGCCACACGTCGAGGCGCATCGCGGAAAATGTCCTAAACGTATATTTGGGTCACAACGCGGGCAAACAAGTGCTTGATGGATCCATTAGCCGCGGTGACGGTAATGCGATAGAGGCGGTGGTTTGGTGTGCCGACATGCGCGGTTTTACGGCACTGACCGAGAGATATTCTGGCCCGCAGGTAAATCGAATTCTGAACGGTTTTTTTGAGCAATTGGTGGGTGCTGTCACTAGAAATGGCGGCGATGTGCTCAAATTCCTGGGAGACGGCATAATGGCAGTGTTTCCATTCCAATGCCAAAAAACCGCAGCTCAGGCCGCGAGATCGGCAATGGATGCCGCTGACGAAGCTTTGAAAAACCTGCAAGCTTACAATGCAAACCCGTGTGAAGATGTTCGGTCATTGAACGGTTGGAAACCAATCCGATGCGGTATCGCCATGCACATAGGCGAAGTTTTCTTTGGCAATGTAGGCGGCCAGGATCGGCTGGACTTTACGGTCATCGGCAGTGCCGTAAATGAGGCAGCCCGGCTGGAGGCGCTGACCAAACGCGTTATGCGGCCTATTGTCATGTCTCAACAGGTTGGAGATCTCCTGAAGATACCACTGGATGATATTGGTCAACATGAACTGCCGGGATTTGTTCAGCCTGTCCGTGTTTTCGCCCCAAAGCACTGGAAATCTACGGCAATTGAAGCTTAGATCTTAATGGCGAGGGCAGCGACAAACCTGATTTGGGAGGCGTTATCGTTATGATGAGAGCTAGTGCACTGTTGGTCACGTTAATGCTGGGCTTCAGCCCTGGTGTAGCCGAAGCAGGCTGCAAAGATCATGCAGGGTCAGGCGTTGACTGGACCGGCTGCACCAAGAAGCTGCTTATGTTGCAGTCTGCTTCACTGGATAGTGCAAACCTTGAAGGGAGCAATCTGACGAGTACAGACCTGACCGGTGCCAATCTGGATGGCGCAAATCTGAATACAGCTGATCTGAGTTACACCTCGTTGAAATCTGCATCTCTCAAAGGTGCCTCCCTGATTAAGACTGCCGGAAACAGAACTTCGCTGGTGGAAGCCGATCTGTCCGGTGCGAACATGCAAGCGATCGAACTATTCCGGGCCGATCTGACAAATGCAACCCTGGTAAAAGCCGATTTGTCACGCTCCAGCTTACCACGCGCCCTTTTCACCGGCGCGAACCTTACCAGTGCTTCGTTTGAAAAATCGGATGTAATCCGCAGCAATTTTGACAATGCCGATCTGACGGATCTCAATTTTTCCTTCGCTATTGTCGCAAGAGCATCTTTCCGGAATGCCAAACTCACGGGCTCTGACTGGTCAAACGCCTATCTGTTTCGGACCATACTTGTGGATGCGGATCTGTCCGGTGTCATCGGGTTGACCACCGCTCAGGTGGCCATGGCCTGCGGGGATAGCTCCACAATCCTTCCGGCAGGTGTTGAAGCGCCGACACCCTGGCCCTGCACCCGCCAGGACGAATCGTCAGAATAACTACTTGCGAGCAGGTTCCAGTTGAGAACCCCGCAAAAACAGTTTGCCGTTACGCCAGAAGTAGATGTTTGTCGTGACATTGTTCTCGGCATCGATCACATAGGATCTCAAAACCTTCGACATTCTGCTGACTTCCGGATTCGGCAGCCGGCTGAGACCCTCGTGATACACAAACTGTCTTCGCAGTGCGTCCCACAACCAGAATTTCCAGGGTTCATTAGCGCCGTTGACGGCGAAGTCGCGCAGTCCGAAGTCCGGCATCCCGTCAAAATTCATATCGCGAACGATAATAGAAACATTCTCCGGATCAATGAACGGACGCGCTGACACGGCAATGCGCTGAACCGTGCGGCCGTCATGGTCGCGAAACACAACCTCACGCAGCTGATCAGGTGCATCTCCGAGCAGCTCCACAGAGCCCGTTTTTCCGGCAAACTCCACCTGACAACGAGCCAAGACACTACTGTTGCCGGCAGCTCCGGCCGGAAGCTCGCACGGTTGAAAACTAGCCGTGAATGAAGCTGTGGCAAGTGTCGGCAGAACCAGTGGAGTGAGGCAGAATGCACACCACGCAACTACAACCGCCCGTTTTATGGCACACCTTCTTTTCAGTTCAATAAAGGCATTTTGCATCAGACCCGCACGAGCTCCTTCGCCTGAAATATCATCGTCATTTCATAGCTCACGTGCCCAGGGTCAGGTTTTGATTGAATCAACACCGCGCTCTATCGCCTTGTTGTCGCATTTCCTTTTCACAAAACCGGTATCCACTCTTGTTAGAAATGCTCTGGTGCTCTTTCCATCTGCCAGCCGACGTATCATGTTGCCCGTCGCCTCGCACCCCACCTCACCGAGAATTGTTCACTTGCCGCTCACGCTGCCAATCCGTTAACACTGTGAGTCATGTCAACAATCACGCCCCAAGTTCTATTGAAAGCCTATACCGCGGGCATTTTCCCTATGGCTGAAAGCGCCAACGACAGCGCGCTTTACTGGGTTGAACCTGAAGTGCGGGGAATTATCCCGCTCGATCGATTCCACGTATCGCGATCGCTGTCACGCCGAGTGCGATCGCGCGAGTTTTCAGTGACCGTAGATACCGACTTCGACGGCGTTATTCGAGCCTGTGCCGGTCAAGACGGCAGCGCCGGGGCAAACTCAGTGATTGAACGACCGTCGACGTGGATCAACACACGGATCTCAGCACTTTATAATCAGTTACACGCCATGGGATTTTGCCATTCGATTGAATGTCGCGATCACGCGGGTGATCTAGTTGGTGGTCTGTACGGCGTGCGCATTGGCGCGGCGTTTTTTGGTGAAAGCATGTTCTCCGCTAAACGTGATGCCTCCAAGGTTGCCATGGTGCATCTGGTGGCCAGGCTGAATGCAGGTGGCTTCCGTTTGCTCGACACGCAATTTGTGACTGATCATTTGAGAAGTTTCGGATGTATGGAAATTCTTCGCGACGAATATCGCACGCTGCTCGAAAATGCATTGCTTGCGCAAGCCAGTTTTTCTATTTTCCAAGATGATGATAATCCCGACGCAGTCTTGGCGTCCGCCAAATCCGGTCATCATGAAGACACATAGGCCAATCACAGTTTTTGGTTATACTGCTGTGCATTGTAACAACACCAAGTGCTCTACAGAATCGGGCACGCTGTTATCCTAGTTCAGGACCAGATAGTTGCGGGTTAATCGGTATGTTCAAACTCTACTCCCCTCGAACTCTAGCCTGTCTCGCAGCCGTAGCGTTGAGCGGCGCATTTTCAATCCCGGCACAGTCTGCAGACATATTTGTAGCCGTCACCGGGGTACGCAACGCTGATGGCACTGTAGTTGCGTGTTTATGGTCGTCGGGCTGGGGATTTCCGAGTTGCGAAAACGGGCGAAGCAATGTCAGGCAAGTTCAGGTTCCGGCGCTACAGGGAACTGTGAACTTTACCTTCAAAGGCGTGCCCGACGGGACCTATGCAATCTCAGTCGGTCATGATCAGAACAATGATGGAGTACTGGAGCGCCATCGTTTTCTGAAGTATCCAATCGAGGGAGCCGGGGTCTCCAACTATACTGAACCGCCGCGTTTCATACCGTTGCATCATGAAGCTACTTTTGATGTGACAGGCCCGGTTACAGAAGTTCAGATCCCGATGCACTACCCACCCGACGGTTGAGCTATATAGAGAACTTTCCGAAGCTACCATATGCCTTCATCGCGGCTCTCGCGAGCCCGTCGTGTCACCGGTTCAGTTGTCCTGGGCAACCGGATGCTGACCAGCGCTTGTTGACATCGTAAATGCGGCGCGACGCTGATGTTATCTGCCTGGCAAACTTGCTACATGATGATTTGTCTGATCGCGTGTTACAATTGGCGATCATGGCCTCGTGAGTAGCTTTTATATCTTCCAGGGTCGGATATTTTCCTGACTGCTGTTTCTTCAGTGTGGCGTGATACCAGTTGCTGAGATGAAACTCCTTCTTCGCCAGCCTGAGAATCGCCGGTCGAACTTTCGTGGAAAATTCCTTCTTCAGCGCCGAACATGATGCCGGGTATGCTGGTTCTGTTGCCAGCGGCAAACTGGCAATGCCTGCCAGCATCGCAACTGGCAGCCATCTCACGACCCGTCTTGTCACTATCAATTCCCCGCCTCTTTCAGCATCCCCAGTTCGCATGCCTTGATTGCGCGGATGTATGGCAAAACTAGGGTCTGCACAACCAGGACTATTATTGTGAGGGAGGTGCGTCATCTTCCCTTGTTGTCACTTCATCCTGTGTTGCGTCAATGGTTTGCTGTTCGTCATCAACATTGCTGGGATTGGGATCGCGGCAACCTATAAGCCAAACATCGTAAACCGGGTGTTCAACTGCGTTCAGCCCAGGACTTTCTGCAAGCATCCATCCTGAAAATATTCTGCGGGTACCGCCACTCAACAAGTTTTCGTCAACCTGAACAAAGGATGTTGTTTTCGGCTCCTCCGTTGGCGGCCGGGAATTGCAAATACGCGGATACACGTTCAACGCACCAAATCTGCGCACTTCATTGACGGGAATTTCAAATGTCGTAATTCGTCCGGTTATCTTGTCAAGCCCGGCAAAGACCGCCAGCGGATTTTGAAGTGCCTGTGCCCGCGCAGGTTCCGGCGCTGCAGCCGGCAACCCTGCCAAAATCATACCTGCAACAAGGTATTCTCCAGACAGTTTCATTGAGGCTTCACCGCCTCCACACGAATTCGAACATAGTCAGCCGTCCAGTTACCTCGCGCATCACACAGGCTAGGGCGCAACAGTTGTTCGACGTCACCCAGGACATCGCCCGCATCGCCGCCAAACTGTTCAAAGAACGGATTTCGAAAAAGTTTGAGCCATTCTCTCATGCCGGTCTTCAACAGAGTGGGCCTTGGATGAAGTTCGGCGCGACGCACTTCAAAACCCGCATCAACAAGCATATCGGCGTAAACCTCCGGAGACGGGAAAAACCATGGGCCTGCCAACGATTGGTCCCCTCCTCTGCTTGCGCCCACCGCACGCATGGCTGTTACGATAGCCGCTACGTTGCCATGCCCGCCAAACTCTGCCACAAACCGTCCGCCGGGTTTCAAGGCACGATAAATGCCATGAATTACCTTCTCGGGCTTGGCCATCCAATGCAGAGCCGCGTTGGAGAACACTGCGTCAAATTCAGCAGAAAAGTCCAATGCCTGACCATCTTTGCTTCTGACAGACAATCCACGTTCACGCGCAGCTGCAAGAAGATCCTCACTTATGTCCACACCGAGTACGTCTGCGCCCGCGTCGGCAATTCTTTGCGTCAATGCGCCGTCCCCACAACCCAGATCCAGAATTTTCTCACCCGGCCGCGGCGCCAGCCATTCGAATACCGCACCGGCCAGATCTGCAACGAAACGGCCATGCTCGGAGTAGGTATCAGCCGACCAAGTCTGCTTTGAGGATGAGGAATTCGCGCTCATTGGCTTCACTGCGTCGTGTCGCCTTCCGGCTTCTTGTCATCGGATTTGTTTGAACCAAGCACGAACTGAGTAACCAGTCCGAAAATATCAATGGCATCCTGGGTGAATTCTATTTCGCCCCCGCTGGCAATCAGGGTTTCGCTTCCACCAGCCTCCAGGGAAATGAATTTTCCTCCGAGCAAGCCTTCCGAGGCAATTTTGGCCGTCGTGTCTTCAGGCAATTTCACTGTTGCATCAACGGCCATTTCAACAGTCGCCCGGAAGCTCTCACGATCAAGATCTTGCGAGGTAACAGAACCGATCTTGATTCCAGCCATGCGAACATCGGTACCAACGGAAATGCCGTCGACCGATCCAAACGACGCTTTCACCGTGTAACCTTGAGCCGGTCCGCCCAGCCCGCCGACGAAATACATGAACGCGAAAAACCCAACTGCAATGGCAACGACAAAAGCGCCGACAGCGGTCTCAGCCATAGAATTCTTCATATCCGGGGTGCTCCTGCCTCAATAGCCGTGGTGTGAATCGTTCCTGCAGAACCTATTCTGGTTGCCAGGCATCGTAATCCGGCTTTGCCGCCTGTTTTGGTGTCGCACCCAACAGACTTCCTGTCGGGCGATAGGCCTTGGACGAGCCAGTCAAATTGGGATGATGCGGTTTCTGCCATTCACGCGCAGTATATTCAGTTTCAGTTGGTGGCGTATCTGTTCGATGATGCATCCATCCATGCCAGCCAGGCGGAATCATCGATGCCTCAGCATAATTGGAGTAAATCACCCAGCGACGCTCGGCAATTGAGGATGGCAGTTTCGACGGAGCCCGGTAATATGTGTTTCCCAGCTCGTCAGTACCAACCTTTTCACCATGCCGCGCAGTGAACCAGCGCGTCCCCAGGGTTTGACCATTCCACCACGTGAACAACTGCAAAAGTAAGTTTTTCATGCCTCAAGCCCAAGCTGCTCCAAAGTGCAGTCATAAGAAGGTGAATTGCATATCCGTTATGCCTATTCGCCA
>CAJICM010000060.1_pt1 | contig 20634 bp, 19 predicted proteins | sample 9199691 | NCBI WGS metagenome assembly CAJICM01 (sample SAMEA7708338, study PRJEB35096) | sediment metagenome | biome: marine neritic benthic zone biome [ENVO:01000025]; feature: sediment [ENVO:00002007]; material: shallow marine sediment [ENVO:03000034] sea grass bed [ENVO_01000059] ...
GCAGGTACACCAGGCGTCATCAGCGCTTTTTCAACGCTATGCGAACCGCACACAGGACATTGGACCAGTTTCTGCGCCACTTGCTCGTCAAAACCACTGCTGCTGGCAAACCAGCCATCGAACTCATGCTCGCGGTCGCATATGATATTGTAGCGGATCATTCTGCAGCGGCCTGTATCGCGCCATCTGCAATGGTGAGCGTCTTGTCATGCGACAATGACGGAATGCGAGTACGCGCCTGCGTAACTTTCGATTGGTCAATTTCAGCCATGACAACCCCTGATGGCATGTCTCCGGCATCAGCCAGAATTTCACCCCAGGGCGAAACGATCAGACTGTGACCGAATGTCTTGCGGCCTTCTTCATGTGATCCTGACTGAGCGGGGGCAAATACAAAACAGCCCGTCTCGATCGCGCGTGCCTGCAACAGTATGTGCCAATGCGCCTTTCCGGTAGGAACGGTGAAGGCTGCAGGCACAGATATAAAACTGCAGCCTTGTTGCGCCAGCATCCGGTACTGGTAGGCAAATCTTACATCATAACAGATGGTCAGACCCAGCCTGCCCCACGGCAAATCCGCGTAAACAGCCCTGTCGCCCGCGGCAAAGGTCGACGATTCGCGATACCTCTCTCCGTTTGGCAGATCGACGTCAAACATATGTGCCTTGTCATAACGCGCCATCACGGTTCCGTCCGGTGCGAACAACAACGATCTATTGGCCAGCTTGCCGTTACCCGCCTGCACACCGAGGGATCCCGCAAGAATGTATTTGCCGGTCTCTGAAGCCAATTCGGAAAATTTCGCAGCCGCGATACAGTTCTCTTCAACCTGGACTTTCGCCGCGACGGCCGAGCGGGGACTATCAATGATGTTGGTCATTTCCGGTGTCATGATCAGGTCAGCACCATTGCTGGCTGCCTGGCGCACCAATGCAGCAGCCGCCTCGATGTTGCAATGCGGATCGCGGCCTGAACACATTTGAACGCAGGCAGCGGTAAACAGTTTTTCCACAGGCTTGTTCATAAGCTTCAACATCCAGCAACACTAATCTGGCTACATCAGAAAATGTCAGCCCTTCAGCATTGGGTCAAGTTTTCCCGCATGCTCCAGGGCATGCAGCTCATCGTAGCCACCGACGTGATCGTTACCTACAAAAATCTGCGGCACAGAGCGCTTGCCGCCAGTGCGCAAAATCATGTCAGAGCGTTTACCCGGTGCAAAGGTCACATCAATCTCATCATATTGCACACCTTTACGCGACAGCAGGTTCTTCGCGGCACCGCAGTATGGGCACAACATGGTAGAATAGATGGTGACAGACTTCATTATGGTTAATTCCGGTTATGATGCACCTGAGATCAGTACGGCTTCGGATGAACCCGTGTCGCGCTCCAGGCAGGGCCCAATGACCTGGATATGATATCAACCGCTATGGTTGACAAGCGCGAAAACGAGCACATCAACGTGAACGGCGCCGGCTCGTTTCAGAACCGCAGCGCATTCGTTGGCAGTGGCGCCCGACGTGAGGATGTCATCCACCAAGAGTACTCTTTGACCTAGTACCACGGGTATCCGTGACTGCGGCACTGAAAACGCTCCCTGCACATTGCGACCGCGTTGAACCTCTCCGAGCCCCACCTGAGACCGGGTATTTCGGTTTCTGACCAGCACATCAGCCTGCATGTTCACACCGGCAATCTTGCCGATCTCAGCGCAAAGCAGTGCTGCCTGATTGTATCGACGCGCCCAAAGACGCCAGCGATGCAACGGAACCGGCAAAATTACATCAGCTTGCGATATCAGTTCACGTCCTGCATGACGCATCATTCTCGCCACAGGACGTATTACTTCGTGCCGATCACGATACTTCAGGGCATGGACCAGTTGCCGCGCACCTTCATTGAACGTCACAGCACCACGAGCTCTGTCCCACAAAGGCGGATTGGCGATTGCCCTGGCCGACACCGCACCATCACCTTCGTCAAACACAAATGGCGTGCCGTAGGCATCGCACACCGGTCGAGATATCATCTCCATTTCGCCCCAGCAGGCAGCGCACAAGCCACCGGCGCCCGTAACAGGCGCCCCACATACAGAACATGTAACTGGCACGATCAGGTTCAACAGATCACCAACCAAGCGGCTGCCTGCCCGGGTAATATCTGTGACGGTATTGCGCATCAGTCTTCAGTTGCTCTCAAGCTTCGCCTTGTCGGCCGTTCAATCATCTTAGAGTTTGCTACGCTCAATACTACCCATCTGCACACTTGCACAAACAGCGCCGCTCGCCTTATTTGACCGCCATGACCCTGTCCACTACTGAAATTCCTGCCTTGTTTGACCAGAAGGCGCTACATCGCAATTTATCCCGCGCAGCAGCAAGCGGAACATTACCGAGTTTTCTGGACAAAGTTGCTGCAACAGAACTGATCGATCGATTTGAGAGCATTTCACACAGGTTTTCACATATTGCGATCATCAGCCACGATGCATCTCACATTGCCGACGCCGTCAAACCGCATCTATCCAACGACAGTAAAATAACAGAAGTGTCAATTTTGACCGGAGACGGGGTTTTCCTGAACAATCCAGACCTGCCGCCGCAGGCATTCGACTGCATTTTCATTTGCCCGGGACTTGAATGGACCAACGACCTGCCTGGCAGTCTGGCGCGACTGCATCACGCCCTCAAACCGGACGGTGTACTGCTGGCCGCAATGCTGGGCGGCGAAAGCCTGCATGAATTGCGCACCAGTTGGTTGCAAGCAGAAACAATGACCCGTGCGGGTGCATCGCCGCGCGTTGCACCATTTTGTGACGTGCGCGATGCAGGTGGTCTGCTGCAGCGCGCCGGATTTGCTCTACCCGTCGTAGACACTGACCGGTTGAAGGTGCGCTATGACAGCGCCCTGGCGCTGATGCAGGAGTTGAAGGCACTGGGACTGTCAAACAGCCTGACAGACCGTCATCGATCACTGGTGACGCCCAACCTCATGGCCACGGTGTGCGCTCACTATGACCAGACGTTTGCCGATCCTGACAACCGCATTTACGCCACCTTCCAGATGATTTATCTCACCGGTTGGTCGCCACACGAAAGCCAACCCAAACCGTTGCGTCCGGGCTCGGCCAAGACACGTCTGGCAGATGCCCTGAAAGTGGACGAGAAGAAACTGCGGTGACCTGCAACACGAGCCCTTGGGTGGAAATTCAATCTCGTGTGGAACCTAAAGCGGAGACCTCATGCTTGCCTTGTCGGGACCAAAGACTTGTCGCCTTCTGACGTTACATGTATCCTATAACCGATTTTGGCCGCCGGTTTTGACGCGAGACGCATTACTGGTCGATGAGACGGTCTAAGTTACAGTCTCTGCGCACGGCGCATCCCAAGATCGACTTTGCGGCCTTTTTTCGTGCTGCGCCGTCTCCATCTGCCAGAAAACCTGCGGTTAACCGCTGCAAGGAAGGGAAGACGATGGGTATTGCACTGACATTACAGGAATTTTTGGAAGACAGTCACATCCCGTACGAAGTGACTTCTCATAAAAAGACTGATTGCTCGGCCAAGACCGCAGAAGTCAGTCACGTGCCAGCCAACCAGCTTGCCAAGGGCGTGGTGGTGAAATGGGACGATTTTTACGTACTGGCGGTTCTACCGGCTTCGCGCCGCCTGGATATGAAACGTCTCAAGACGGTTATAGGCGAGCCGGTGACGCTTGCATCGGAACAGGAAGTAGGCATGTTGTTTCCCGATTGCAAAACCGGCGCGGTGCCGGTGATAGGGTCTGCCTACAAGATAGCCTCAATTGTCGATCGGCGTCTCGATGACCAGGATGATGTTTACTTTGAAGGTGGTGACCACCGATCTCTTGTCCACGTCAATGGTGATCAGTTCGACCTGTTGATGTATGGAATACCGCATGCCCGACTCAGTGCGTAGGCCAGAGGTATTTTTCTGAACCGAGCGAGTAAACGGGGCAATTTTAGATAGTCTGCGAGATTATTGTCATGCTCGGGGGTGGACCAGAGCGATTCAGGTTTTGATTGAATCAAAATCGCGCTCAACCCTTGGGCTTTGAAAGGATTATTGTCCATCTTACCAGTCTGAGCGAGGCCAATTGCGCCAGGGCGGCCGCCATCAATCTATAATTCGAACTCTTGCTGTCACACAACCGCGCGAAAACAATTCCGTTGCGGCGGTAACAGACATTGTCACAGAGCAAGCCGGAGCGGGCCAATAGCAGGACAAGGTCCGACAGGGCTGTCAGTTCCTCCGCCTCAAACTCAACCTCGAAGGACAAATTGTTATGCGGAAACGACGCTCGTGTTTCCAGGATTCGCGCAACGGGCACCCTGGACTTGGCAGATACATCTGGGACATGAAAATTCATCGCGTTTCCTTCGCCTTAAAAGCGCACTCAAGATGAAGAAAACGGGATGTTCTCTTCGCTTTAGCTGCATTTGTTTCGCGCCCGCAAGCTGATGCTCAAATCGGCGCACTTGATTTGCGATTACATACATCCCTTCAGTGACCGAGTCCAGTGGACCCGGCCATAACTATTCCAAAAGCGGTCGGCGTTCCGGTTGCCGGATTGCCTGGCTACAGGCTGCTCAAAGTGCCGCCAATCACCGCGAGTGTTGCAATAATGGCTGCTGCCATACCCAGCGCAAGAACCGTGTAGTCGCGCATGATCGGGCGGCGATCAGCTTGCGCGGTATCCAGATTTGAATTGAACATTGATCCAACTTCCCCGTTACTTACTATGCTCATCACGTTTGCCCGCCTTGTCTGACGGGTCGGTTGTGTTGGAACATCAACGGGTTACTACCGGCAACCTGTCACAGCAGGTCTATCAGATGGGCAATCAGTGGCTCATCTGCCGGCGGCATGGGAAACTCGCGCAACCTGTTTGGCCTGACCCAGCGAACCTCGCTGTGTTCGCGCTTAGCAACCTCGCCATTCCACCTGCGGCATACATACACCGGCATGAGCAGGTGGAAATCCTCATAGGCGTGGCTGGCAAACGTCAATGGCGCCAGACAGGCTTCCGTTACATCGATACCCAGCTCTTCCTTCAATTCGCGTATCAACGCAATTTCAGGTTGCTCTCCGGGCTCGACCTTGCCACCTGGAAATTCCCAAAGTCCGGCAAGTGTCTTACCCTGAGGGCGCTGGGCAATCAGAACTCTACCGTCCGGATCGACCATCGCACAGGCAACGACGAGAACGAGCTTCTTTCCGTTCATGTCCGGGAACCACCTTGGCGGGTAAGAGTTAACAGGCTTGTTCGAAGTTTATGAAATTAGCCGTTTGGAAAATCATTTGTGCTGGCAAGGTTACCAAATTGCAACCGTCATTTCAGCTTCGATACGATCCATTAATTTCTATGTAGCCATGAGTCAGATCACAGGTCCAAACCACCGCCCTGCCTTTGCCGACACCGACGTCTACGGCAATATCAATACTGTCCCCCTTCATATGTGGTACCAGCAGCGTTTCGTCATAACCAGGGTGTACGCCGCCTTTCGACGCAACTGTTATACCGCCCAGACGGATTTTCAGTTTGTCGCGATCTGCCGCTTCACCCGATTTGCCGACTGCCATCACGATACGTCCCCAGTTGGCGTCCTGGCCTGCAATAGCCGTCTTTACCAGCGGTGAATTCGCAATGGCCAGGCCAATGCGCCGGCCAGCGGCGTCGTCTTCGGCACCGGTGACTGCAATTGATATGAACTTGCTGGCCCCCTCACCGTCGCGAACGACCTGATGAGCCAAATCCTGCAGTACTTTGTCCAGGGCTCTTCTGAATGATTTCAATTGCGGGTCATCGATGCCGCGGATACCCTCGGGAGCAACGCCTGAAGCGCCGGTTGCGCACAACAAGAGCGTATCTGATGTGGATGTATCACCATCGACGGTTATGGAATTGAAGCTGCGATCAGCAGCATCTGAAAGCAGTTTCTGCATCAATTCACGAGGCATGCCTGCATCGGTGAAGACAAAACCAAGCATTGTCGCCATATCAGGTGCGATCATGCCGGAGCCCTTGGCAATTCCGTTGATGGTTACTCTCTTGCCGCCAAGCTTCGCCGTGGCGGTTGAAACCTTGGGAAACGTGTCTGTTGTCATGATGGCTCGAGCCGCCGCCATCCAGGCATTACCACTGGCATCTTCGTTCAAGTTGGACAGCCTGCTAGCGATTGGCAATGGATCAAGCGGCTCTCCGATTACGCCGGTTGAGGCGATGTAGATTTCCGACGCGTCGCAGCCAACCACTTTGCTTGCCTCATCGATCGTTGCCTTTACAGTCTTTACGCCTGCCTTTCCGGTAAACGCATTGGCATTGCTGGCGTTGACAACAATCGCTCTAACCTTGCCCGTTTTCAGATTGGCCCGGCACAAGTCCACAGGTGCAGAACATGTTTTTGAAGTTGTCAGAACGCCGGCAACCGTTGATCCCTTATCCAGCAAACACAACAACAGATCATCCCTGCCCTTGTACTTTATTTCTGTTGCAGCCGTAGCCAGCCGCACGCCCCTGATAGGTGGTAGATCGACATAATTCTCCGGTGCAAGCGGTGATTTTGGTAATGTTTCGGCCATAGCATTTCATCCTGTGACTGCGCACGTCAGGTGCATGTTTGTCTCTCCGCTCGCAACCGGGTGCAAGCGCAATCTCACCAGCACGTTTACCGATCATGGTAGGTTTATCAATTCGTCAACGTTAGGCAGTAACAGAAACAATTGAGCCCGCAAAACCAGCATTGGTCTTGCGAGCTCGAAATTCACCCTTGGGCAGACGACACGACTATTCGGCATCACCCTTGTTGGACTTGCCGCCACTTGATTGCGTCGCCGACGTGCCACCACTGTTCAGCGGAGCAATCTTACCGGATGCTTCCAGTGCCTGACGCTTCTTCTCCGCCTCTGCCTGCAGTCGCTTGAGATCCTCATCAAGAATTTCAATTTTACCCAGGCGACGCAACTCCAGAACCTTGTCCTGAACCGCCTTGCGCAGCAGTACCAGGCGTATCGGGCTCTTGACCTGGTCAAATGGCTGGGCACCACCGGCCTGTACATCTTCCAGCCTGATAATGTGCCAGCCAAAATCAGTCTTTATCGGTTTCGATACCTCACCCTTCTCCATAGCGAATACCGCTTTGGAAAACGCCGGTACCATTTCTGCCGCAGTGAAATAACCCAGATCACCACCATAGTCGCGTGATCCGTCCAAAGACACTTGTTTTGCTATTTCCTCAAATTTCTCGCCTCTCTCGAGACGGGCCATAACCTTTTTGGCATCCTCTTCCGAGTTGACCAGAATATGGCGCGCACGTGCGCGGTTCTGGGTAGTAACCTTTGAGGCTTCGTTCTCATAAGCAGCTTTCACCGCGTCTTCAGTAACAGAAGCGGCAAGTTTCTCTGTGAAATATGCATCCCGCAGCGCCTTGGCCTGATAGAATTTGAGACGACTTGTGTATTCTTCGCTTTCAATGGTCTTGGCTTTCACCGCTTCCTGGGCAAGCAAGTGACGTTCAATCAGATACTCCACGACAAATGCGAATCTGAAATTTGCCGGAACCTTCTCCAACTGGGGTCTCAAATCATCCGATGCCAGTGAAACTTCCTTGGTAGTGATCTTGTAGCCGTTGACCGTGGCGATCACTTTTTCAGCGTCCTGCGCTCCAGCAGACATTGAACCTGCAACGAGCGCTGTTGCTGCCAACGCCATAACCAACTTCAAGCAAAACGTTCTCATATTACCGAACCAACCTCTCGGACTGCCTGTCACATACAAACCATAGACAGGATCGTCATAAATCCAGATCAAATTTCCATGGTTATGAGTGCTCAATGCTCGCCAATTCAGGCGACATTAAGCCAACTCAACATAACCTTGTCACGTCTCCCGGACGACAAACGTCGCCGACGCGGTGCACAATGCTTACATTCGCTGTGATATTCAAGGGTGCTGTCGACCTGCAGATTGTCTCACCAAATCTTGTTCAAACCGAGATTTTCCCCTTGAAACAGCCGCTTATCCGCACTATCTGCCGCCCATGCAAGCTCTTATGCCACTGTTCAGGAATTTTGCGATACTACATTTTTCTTGCAGATGTTGCCTAATTGCCACACCTGTTGCGGCATGCAGACAAGTTGATTAAACATTACGGCATGGTTCTCGCCTGATTACAGGAATGAAAAACATGGACGGCCCAGAGGCCAGGAGAGGCTTTTCGCGGTCTGCCAAGACGCAAATCTAAGGACACCAAATGTTCGGACTGGGCTCTATAGCTGCCAAGGTATTCGGTAGTTCAAATGACCGTAAGGTTAAAAAGTATCAAGCCCGCGTAGACGCGATCAATGCGCTTGAATCTGAACTTGAAGCGCTCAGTGATGACGATCTTCGTGCTCGTACTGACACGTTCCGGCAGCAGTTTGCAGATGGAATCTCGCTTGATGATATACTGGTTCCTGCGTTTGCAACCGTCAGGGAGGCATCGAAACGCGCACTCGGCTTGCGCCATTTTGACGTACAATTAGTAGGCGGCATGGTCCTCAACGACAGCTCCATTGCCGAAATGAGAACCGGTGAGGGCAAGACGCTGGTCGCAACGCTGCCGGTATATCTAAATGCCATAACCGGCAAATCCGTACATGTAGTGACTGTAAATGACTATCTGGCCCAGCGTGATGCTGCCTGGATGGGCAAGGTGTACGAGTTCCTGGGCCTCCGCGTAGGCGTGATCGTACATGGACTGGAAGACGACGAACGCCGCGAGCAGTATGCTTGCGATGTCACTTATGCGACCAACAATGAACTGGGTTTCGATTATCTTCGCGACAATATGAAATACGCCGTTGAAGACATGGTGCAGCGCGGACATTATTACTCGATCGTCGATGAAGTTGACTCCATTCTCATCGACGAAGCTCGCACGCCATTGATTATTTCCGGTGCGCTCGAGGATCGATCTGACCTGTATAACGACATCGACGCCATCATTCCGCAATTGATCGAGGATGATTACGAAATTGACGAGAAAACCAAGTCCGTCACTCTGACGGAAGCTGGCAATGAACACATTGAAGAGTTGCTGCAGGCATCCGGTTTGATGTCCGAGGGGTCGCTGTACGATGTGGAAAACGTTGCCCTGGTCCACCACGTCAATCAATCGCTGCGCGCACACAAGGTTTTCACCAAGGACCGCGATTACATCGTCAAGGACGATGAAGTGATCATTATTGACGAATTCACAGGCAGAATGATGCCGGGCCGACGCTATTCCGAAGGTCAGCATCAGGCCATTGAAGCCAAGGAGCAGGTCAGCATTCAGCCGGAAAACCAGACCCTTGCTTCAATTACTTTCCAGAACTACTTCCGCCTGTACGAAAAGCTTGCCGGCATGACCGGTACAGCCGTCACAGAAGCGGATGAGTTTCTCGACATTTACAAGCTGGACGTTGTGGAAGTACCGACAAATGTTGCAGTCATGCGCGTCGACGAAGACGACGAGGTATACCGCTCGGTCCGCGAGAAGTTCGATGCAATTGTTGTAGCTGTGAAAGATGCCAGGGAGCGCGGACAACCCGTGCTGGTCGGGACAACCTCGATCGACAAGTCCGAGTATCTGTCACAACATCTTAAGGAGCTCGGCATTCCGCACAATGTTCTGAATGCGCGCTACCACGAACAGGAAGCCCAGATCATTTCACAAGCCGGTGTACCGGGCGCAGTGACCATTGCCACCAACATGGCTGGACGCGGAACAGACATTCAGCTGGGCGGCAACCCCGACATGCGTATCGCAAATGAGCTTGGCGACATACCGGAAGGAAAGGAGCGCGAGGCAGCCGAGGCAAAAATTCATGCTGAAGTAGCCGACCAAAAGGAAAAGGCAATCGAGGCAGGCGGGCTGTTTGTAATTGCGACCGAGCGCCACGAAAGCCGCCGCATTGACAACCAGCTCAGAGGCCGGTCGGGTCGTCAGGGTGATCCTGGCCGCTCGCGCTTTTACTTGTCTCTGGAAGACGACCTGATGCGCATTTTCGGGTCTGAACGCATGGACTCAATGCTGCAGAAACTGGGCCTTGAAGAAGGCGAAGCGATTGTTCATCCTTGGATCAACAAGGCGCTCGAGAAGGCCCAGCAGAAGGTCGAGGCCCGCAATTTCGATGCCCGCAAAAACATCCTCAAATTTGACGATGTGATGAACGACCAACGCAAAGTCATCTTCGAGCAGCGCATCGACATCATGAACGGCAACGAGATTTCCGCTACGGTGGACGATATGCGCCATGAAGTCGTGGAATCCACCGTTTTGGAGTTCATCCCACCAAGCGCCTATCCCGAACAATGGCGGTCAACGGAGCTGCGCGAAAAATTGCGCGAAAACGTTGCTATTGATTTCCCGGTTGAAGACTGGGCTGCAGAGGAAGGTATTGCGGATGAGGAAATTCGCGAGAGGGTCTTGGAAGCGGCCAACAATCTGTATGATGAAAAGCGCAAGAAGTATGGCGCTGAAATCATGGAGTATATCGAAAAGGAAATCTTGTTGCGCTCGCTAGATCAACTATGGCGCGAGCACATCATCACACTTGAGCATTTGCGCCAGGCCGTGGCCCTTCGCGGCTATGGCCAACGTGATCCGCTGAACGAGTACAAGACAGAAGGATTCACTCTTTTTGAACAAATGATAGTCCGGCTGCGCGCTATTGTGACCGGCCAGCTTCTGCGCGTTGAAATCAGCCAGAACGGGGCTGACGGGATGTTCCCAGATGACGAGGAACTGCCGGACATGTTCATTGAAGATTTTGATGAACACGGCAATGAGTTGCCAGCCGGTACCTTGCAATCGGCAGCAATCTCGCCCACTCCGGATCAACCGGAGGGCTTTAATCCGGAAGATCCCGCAACCTGGGGGCAGGTGGCGCGGAACCGGGCCTGCCCGTGCGGCTCGGGCAAAAAGTACAAGCACTGCCATGGAGCTTATGCTTGACTAGGCGATCGGGCATAAGCCGAAGGCGCCTTGTTGCAGGCGCCACTGCAGGAGCCTGCCTGCTTTTCACTACCCGATCTGCATCCGCTGTCAGTTCACCCCCCAACCGTCTGAGATTATTCACACCGAGGGTGCGGGCGGTTCCGCCGTTTACTCCCATTTCGCGACCGGCTCCGCCTGAGACATTGCAGGTTTTGATTTCGATTAAGGAACAATCGATGCGGGTCTATGCCGGTGAACGCCAAATTGGGTTCAGCCCGATATCGTCCGGCAAGCGCGGGAAGGGAACGCCGCAGGGCATATTTTCAGTGCTGCGAAAATACAAGTTCCGCTGGTCCAATCTATATGTCGGTGAACCCATGCCGTTCATGCAACGACTGACGTGGAGTGGTATTGCGCTGCATGCCGGTGAGCTACCTGGCTACCCCGCATCCCACGGTTGCATACGCATGCCGGATGTATTCGCAAAACAACTCTACGAACTGGAAACCAGTGACCGGCATGTGATTATCGCTGACAATCCTGCCAAACCGGAAGCTGTCAAACACTCAAGTCTGTTCAGGCAATCAGGCAGGATTGAAGCGCGCAAATATGGGATATCGAAAACCAACCCGCCATTGCGTGTCTTGCTTACCCGATTGACGGGCCGGGAAAAACTGACAAACGCGCAGAATATACTGAACCAGCTGGGATTTGCGGCGGGCAACGCCGATGGTTATATAGGACGAAAGACCTGGCGCGCAATTTACGATTTTCAAAAGTCGGCGCAACTGCTGGCAAACGGCGTCCTGAATGACGAAACCTACCTGGCGCTACGCTCATCTTCGGGCGTGGAAGACTATCCTGACGGACACCTTTATGTCCGCCAGGGTTACAAGCCATTGTTCGACGCAGCCATCCCCCTGGCCAATCCTGATGAACCTTTGGGTACCCATCTGCTGACTTTTCCAGAGGTACAGACCAATCGGATTTCTCCACAATGGTTGTCGGTCAGCCTTGAAAACGAAACGTCTCGGGCCGGTCTAGAAGCATTTTCGCGGTTCACCATTCCCGATGACATACGCGAGCGTATCGAGTATCGGCTTGAGCCACATTCTTCGGTTGCTGTTTCTGACACCGGTCTGGGTCCCGAAACCGGCAAGGGCACCGACTTCATCGTTGTCACGAAACAACAAGGATAGGGCCAAATCCCGAAATTAGCCGGTTGGCAAATGCGCCACACACGCTAACGTGCAACGCATGACCAACGAGCAAATCACACTTTTCATCATCATGGGCGGCGTGCTCGGACTACTGGTCTGGGGGCGCATTCGCTATGATCTGGTTGCCTTTTCAGCCCTGGCACTTGCCGTAATTTTAGGAGTTGTTGACAAAGACACCGCCTTTTCGGGTTTCGGCCACCCTGCGGTGATAATTATTGCCCTGGTGTTGATTGTGTCACGGGCGTTGTCCCAGTCCGGTGCAGTCGATTTGCTAACCCGCAACGTTGTCTCTGCCCAGCGAGGCATTAAGGCCCACATAACCGTCATGGGACTGGTCGGTGGCGCCCTGTCTGCGTTCATGAACAATGTCGCGGCGCTCGCCTTGCTGATGCCGGTGGACATGCAGGCTGCCGACAAGGCCAAGAGGCCCCGATCGGTAACTTTGATGCCATTGTCATTCGCCACCATACTTGGCGGCATGGTGACCTTGATCGGGACTCCAACCAATATCATCATCGCCCAGTTTCGAGGTAATGCGACTTTCAATGGCGAACCACTGGGCGAGGCTTATTCCATGTTTGATTTCGCGCCCGTTGGACTGGCGTGCGCCGTTGCAGGCCTGGCCTACATCGCGCTTGCGGGCTGGCGCTTTATCCCGCAGGACCAGGCGCGCGCCAGATCGGCTGCAGACCTTGAGAATCTGGAAGGCTATGTGATGGAGGTTCAGGTTCCGGACGGCTCTCCCGCAATCGATCAGAAAGTACGCGACCTGTTGCCGATAGCGGAGGAAAATGATGTCTATATACTCGGCCTGATCCGGCGCGGCGAACGCCTACCGGGATCGGCCAGGGGCGTGGAAATCCGAAAAGGCGACATTCTGGTCCTTGAGGCTGATCCCGAAAGCCTCGAACAGTTTTCCAATGCCCTGAAACTTGCCTACTCCTCTTCATCGCGCCACAAAGGAGTTCTGACCGACACCCTGGCAATGACCGAAGCCGTCGTCGCATCCGGATCCAGGCTGGAAGGACGATCTGCCCACGACGCAAGGCTGTTGAACAGACAGCAGACCATGTTGCTCGGCGTCGCTCGCGAGGGCCGCCCTTTTCGGGACCGGGTTCGGCATCTTAAACTGAAAGCCGGCGATGTGCTGCTGCTCATGGGCCCCAAGGAATCCTTGCCCGACGTTGTAGGCTGGCTCGGATGCCTGCCGCTGGCAGAGCGGGGCCTGCAGGTTACACAACGGGAAAAAGCCGGTTTTTCAATTGCTATCTTTGCTATAGCCATCATTGCCGCAAGCCTGGGCCTGGTTTATCTGCCTGTCGCACTTGCCGCGGTTGTAGCCGTCTACGCCCTGCTCAATGTGGTCACCCTGTCGCAAATCTACGACTCCATCGAGTGGCCGGTGATTGTGCTGCTGGCTTCACTTATTCCCATTGGCGCTGCCATAGAAACGTCAGGCGGTACTGAGCTGATTGCCAATGCAATTGTTGATGTAACCGGAGGCTGGCCGGCCTGGGCCGTTCTGCTGCTGCTAATGGCGGTTACAATGACCTTGTCGGACGTCTTGAACAATGTTGCGACGGTATTGGTGGCAGCACCGGTAGGGATAAAGATCGCCGAACAGTTGAACGTCAATCCCGATGCCATGCTGATGGGCGTCGCAGTTGCGGCCAGTTGTGCGTTCCTGACACCTATTGGCCACAAGAACAACACTATTATCATGGGGCCTGGTGGCTATCGTTTCGGTGACTACTGGCCGATGGGCCTGCCTCTGGAAATCCTGATCCTGGCAGTTTCCCTGCCGATGATCATGATCGTCTGGCCGCTGTGACTTGAAGTTATAAAATCAGGCATCCAGGTATATTGCCAGGCCAGGTCACCTGATCGGGTCAAGAACTGCTACTGCCACTCGCCAGCCCGCCAGCCGCGAATAAGCTGCGGTGCAAGTGGATCTGCCGATGCCTGCTGTACCTCAAACTCCGGCGGCACGCTGATGTTGTGCGGCAGGAAAACATAGCGTTGCTGCTTTACGCCAACAGTTGGCGGCTGCCGGGTTTGCTCAAAATAGTCATAGCCCATTTTCAGATCCCACCAATAAGGTTCATGCGGATGCCCGGCATACCGCAGCAGATTCTGCTCGCTCATACGAAATGGAAACGCATGCACCGGAAATTCCTTCTGGCCATACAAGAAAGCCTCACGCGCCAGCGAAAACAGTTCCTTGATATGTTCATCGGTAATTGCATAGCAACCCGCCGAACGGCACCCGCCGTGCACCATCAGATGTGTTCCGGTCCGTCCCAGCGATTTGTCGTACGCGTTTGGAAAGCCAAGATTGAATGACAGATAGTATTCCGATCTCGGATTCATCTGGCGTTGCGATACCATGTAGAAGCCTTCGGGGGCCTGCTTGTCGCCTTCCTTGTACTTTGGTCCCAGTTCACCTGAACGGCTGCAGATGTCATAGGTGCGAAACAGCACGAAGGATCCATAGGCCTGCTGCAGCCAGACTTCCATCTCATTTTCTTCCTTGAACACCCGGACAAACAACGGCGCACCAACTTTGAGGTTCTGCCGTTGCAGATCCGCCATGATCTTGGGAGACAGAGGTTCAAGTGCCTTGTCCGTACCGCTGCAGGCGGACAGCACCATCAACGAGGCAAAACCCGAAGCGCAAAATCCCCGACGCGTCAGTCGCGTATGAATTGTCCTGTCATTGTTCATGTTTGACAAACCCAACTTCCGAAACCGTCCCCACCGACTCAACCCAAATTGTGATACAGAACACGCTAACGCTCAATTAATCACATAAGAATTGTTTGCTACCCTCACTCTCGGCACTTCGCGATTGCGTTCAAATTCATCATATCCCCGTTTTAGCATAGACCAGAATTCGTGCCATTTTGAGTCTCTATGGCGATCAAGTGCAGCCTCATGCATGCGGAACGGGAAGGCATGTACCCGCACAGCCCGCTGGCCGTTGTTCAGTGCCGCTTCAACCAGCCGATACACGACTTCCACATGATGATCGCGCACCGCATAACATCCAATGGAAGAACAGCCTCCGTGCACCATTAGAAATGAACCTGTCCGGCCAAGCGACCGGTCATACCTGTTGGGAAAACCGAGATTGAACGACAGATGATGACGGCTGTTTGGGTTCAATCGGGCCTTCGTAACGGTATAAAAACCTTCGGGTGACTGTCTGTCGCCCTCCTTCAGCTTCGGTCCAAGTTTTCCCGACCAATTGCAAATATCAATCGTCCGGTAAAGTTCCCAGCCATTTTGGCCCTGCAACCACAGTTCAAGCTCGGAACTTTGTTTGAAAATTCGTATAAACACCGGCATGCCGGGTCTGAGTTGCCGGTCCCTCAATTCTGCCCAGGCCTGTTTTTTGAATGTTTGCGGATCAGGCGACAGAAAGCGGTGAGCAATGCGCGTATTCTCACCTACCCGATACAGCCCATAACCGGTAGAGGCCATTATTGTGAACACCAGAACAAGTTTGAAAAATCGCCGCATCTTTCCACACAGCTTAAATGACTTTCAGCAGTCAACATCGCCGAGCAAAACGGCAAGTTTGCGGCAGGGTTGCGTGTCCACTGTGTGGTCGGACCCCAGGATATAATCTGGTTTTCCACTTCGCAGCTTGGTTAAGGTCAGGAGCCATGGCGCTCTAGCTGCCGAGAGTACGCCCGATTGCCAGGAATTTTTCGCGGCGCTGCTGGCGCACTTCGTCCGCGGGCATGTGCTTGAACGGCATGAGAGCGGCCATAATCGCTTCCCTGACCGACTGCATGGCAACCTCCCGGCCCCGATGGGCACCCCCGACAGGCTCCGGCACGATAGTGTCAATCACACCCATCTCCTTCAGGTGAGCCGCTGTGATGCGCATGGCAGTAGCAGCTTCGCTGGCACGCGCGGAATCATGCCAAAGAATGGACGCCGCACCCTCCGGCGAGATCACTGAATAAATCGAGTGTTCCAGCATCAGCACTGAATTGGCTGTTGCAATGGCAACCGCCCCGCCCGATCCGCCTTCACCGATAATGGTCGAAATTATCGGTGTGCCAAGTCCCAGGCAACAATCCGTTGAACGTGCAATCGCTTCAGCCTGACCACGCTCTTCAGCCCCGATTCCCGGATAGGCGCCGGCTGTATCTACAAAGGTCAGTACCGGCAGGTCAAACCGCTGCGCCAACTCCATCAATCTGACCGCCTTGCGGTAACCCTCCGGTCGAGCCATGCCGAAATTGTGCTTGAGGCGCGACTTTGTGTCAGCACCCTTTTCTTGACCGATAACGATTACAGGATCTCCATCAAACCGGCCTAGCCCGCCAAGCACAGCATCGTCTTCGGCAAACTTCCTGTCCCCGGCAAGTGGCGTAAATTCCGTTATCAGTGCATCCAGGTAATCTTGCGTATGTGGACGGTCCGGGTGTCTTGCAACCTGGGTTTTCTGCCATGGTTCCAGATCAGCATACAGGTCTGCAAGCGCCTTTGAGAGCTTGACTTCCAATTGCTTAACTTCGTCTGAAATTGAAACCGAGCCTTCATCATCATTTATGGATTTCAGCTCGGCGATCTTACCGGTCAGTTCGGCAACACGTGTTTCAAAGTCAAGAAATGTCTGCATGTTTCATATGACCGCAAGCGCTGGAACCACCGCGCCTGCCCTCGCCTGAGCCCGATTGGAATTGGGCAGCAAACTGGCGTTACGCCGATGCGATGTCAACCTGCTATTTGTTGGGCCTGCCCGGCACCATTCAGCGGTTGAGCGGGTGATGACTTTCTACTATCTCACGTAATTTTTCCGGCATGACATGTGTGTAGATCTGCGTTGTTGAAATATCAGCATGCCCCAGCATCTGTTGCACAGACCTGAGATCTGCCCCTCCTTGCAGCAAATGGCTGGCGAAGGCATGGCGTACGACGTGGGGAGACACTGCGCCGGGGTCAATCCCGGCGTCCCTCGCCAACTGCTTCAACAACAGCGCAAAATGCTGGCGCGTCAGGTGTTTCTGCTTGCCTGCGGACGCGAACAGATATTGCGCGGAAGGCAGATAAACCTCGTCTCTTGATTGTTTCAGGGCTTCAACATAGTTGTTGATGGCAGTGCGCGCAGCAGGCGATAGCGGAACCAGTCGTTCGCGACCTCCCTTGCCACGCACAGTGATAAACCTGTCGTCGCTGGACACCATTCCAACAGTCAGGCTGACAAGTTCAGAGACCCGTAATCCCGCTGCATACAGCACCTCTATCAAACACACCATCCGCAGCGCTTTCAACCGAGCTTTGCCGCGCGCCCGCAACGCCTGTTCGCGGGCTTCAAGCAATAGTTTCTCTGCTTGCCCGACACTCATTGTTTTCGGCAAAGTGCGATCCTTGCGAGGCGCAGCAACTCCTCCGGCAGGGTCGTCCGCCACAATACTTTCAGCAAAAGCAAACTTGTGCAATTGCCGAACAGCCGACAGTCTCCGCGCAACGGTGGATTTTGCCAGGCCCTCTGCCTGTAACTCACCCAACCATGTCCGGACTTCTTCAGTACCGGCAGCTTCAAGCCCACAACCGCGTCTTTTCAGGAAATCACAATAGTGTCCCAGATCACGAGCATATGCTGCCAGGGTATTTCCGGACGCACCACGTTCGGCACTCATCATATCCAGAAACAACGCCACAACCTTGTCATCACCGGCAGGTGTATCCGAACTGTCGCGTCTGTCAGTTGTTAAAGACATCTTTTGAGAGCTGCTTGACCACTTCTTTCTGTTCTGGCGGGAAATTGGCAAGTCCCCAAACTACGCCGTACCCGGCACCAGCCAAGCACAGTACGATTAACAGAAAGCGAAGACTGTCAGGCATAGCAGCTATTGTATTCCTCAAAACACCGTCTAAGTTGTGCCCCGGCACGCCCGCAATGTGCAATAATTCCGACTAAATCGCAAAGTCTTTACGAACAAGGCCGGCACGAGACGGCCGACAGGACATTCTGCCCGCCAAGGCTTCAATTGCAGCCCTTCCACCACAACAAGGATGTAAACCTGCCAATCAGTTGATTTTAACTGAACACAGCATGTTCTATGGCATCAGACAGATTTTTCTCCTAATACTGGCAAATTACCATGTCAAACAGGCTTCATCCCTGAATAGGGTTCAGACAACAGTGACCGATACCAGCAAACCCGACGAAAATGTTGCCGCCATTTTGTCGCACCTTAACGACCGCAGCATTGTGCTCATCGGCCTGATGGGTGCGGGCAAGACCACCATTGGCCGCCGTCTGGCAAAAAAACTGAAAATGCCATTTGCCGATGCCGATACGGAAATAGAAAAAGCGGCGGGCAAGACTGTGCCGGAAATCTTTGAAGAGCATGGTGAGCAGTACTTTCGTGACGGAGAACGCAGAGTTATCGACCGGCTGTTGAACGAACATCCCCGGGTCCTGGCAACTGGCGGCGGCGCATACATGAACGCGGAAACCCGCACAACAATCGCAAAAAACGGAATAGCGGTGTGGCTCAAGGCGGATTTTGACTTGCTGATGAAACGGGTTCGCAGAAGGTCAAACAGGCCACTGTTGAAAACCGACGACCCGGAAGCGGTCATGCAAAAACTGATCGAAGAGCGTTATCCGGTCTACGGGGAAGCAAACATCGTGGTGGAAAGCAAGGATGTACCCCATGATCAAATCGTGCTTGCCTGCATGGAAATCCTGGCACGTCACCTGTGCCGGGAGGAAAAGGCTACCGCATGAATTTGACCAATCCACAACCAGCCGGGACAGTCCGGGCTGAAGTCAGTGTCGCTCTGGGCGCGCGCAGCTATGAAATTACTATTTCAGACGGCTTGTTGGCCCATGCCGGGGGCCCGATCAAAGCACTGTTGACGCGACCGGTAACCGCAATCATTACCGACGAGAATGTTGCCCGTCACCATTTGAAGACGTTATCCGATAGCCTCACCGAAGCAGGCATCAAGCATTCCTCAATAGTGCTCCCCGCCGGGGAATCCACCAAAAGTTATTCTCATCTTGCTCGGGTGTGTGACGACATTCTGAATGCCGGAATAGAGCGCAATGACCGTATTATAGCGTTTGGCGGCGGTGTTATCGGTGATCTCGCCGGATTTGCGGCCGCGATTGTTCGCCGCGGCATCGACTTTATCCAGATACCAACTACCCTTCTGGCGCAGGTTGACAGTTCTGTGGGTGGTAAGACCGGCATCAACTCCAGCCACGGCAAGAACCTTGTGGGTGCATTCCATCAGCCGGTCGCTGTTTTGGCTGACATCGGAGTTTTGAATACCCTGCCTGCCCGCGAACTCGCAGCAGGCTACGCGGAAATTGCAAAATATGGCTTGCTCGGCGATGAGGGGTTTTTTAGCTGGCTGGAAGACAACGCTGCAAGGATTATTGCCGGCGACCCACAAGCGCGAATCCGGGCGATCCGCACGTCCTGCGAAGCAAAGGCCGCTATTGTTGCTCGTGATGAGCGCGAAACCGGGGACCGAGCCCTGTTGAACCTGGGCCACACCTTCGGACATGCACTGGAAAGCGCTACAGGATATTCCGGCAAACTCCTGCATGGAGAAGCTGTGGCGATTGGCATGGCGCAGGCATTCAGGTTTTCCGAGAAACTTGGCATCTGTAAGCCTGGCGCCGCCGCCCGCATGGAAGACCATCTGCGGTCCGTTGGGTTGCCAACCGATGTATCCGGCATACGCCAGCATCTTCCCGGTGCCCGCCAGTTGGTGGAGATCATGCGTCAGGATAAAAAAGCCGAAGCCGGTCGCATTAACTTTGTCATGGTAAAGGATGTCGGCAATGCCTACATCGACAAGACCATAGAAGAGGACGGCCTTATCAAGTTTCTTGAGGCCGAATTGAAACTGCAATGACCTTTGCACTGGGTATCATGGCCGGAGCAGCCCTTGGGTTGATTATTCTGTCTGCTTTCTTTTCCGGATCAGAAACTGCCCTTACGACTGCTTCACGACCACGACTTTATGAACTGCAAAAGCGCGGTGAAAAACGTGCTGGCACGGTGCTTGACCTGAAAGGGCAGCCTGAACGCCTGATTGGCGGCATTCTGCTGGGCAATAATCTGGTCAATATTCTGGCTTCAGCATTGGCTACAACGGTATTCCTGCATTTGTTTGGCGAAAGTGGCGTTGTATGGGCCACTCTGGTGATGACTGCACTTGTGCTGGTATTTGGCGAAGTGCTGCCCAAAACCTATGCCATTGTCTATCCGGAACGATTTTCCCTCACGGTCAGTTCAGCGATTTCGCTGATTGTCAGAATTTTCGGTCCAATTGTGATCGGTGTGGAAGTGATCGTGAAAAACGTGTTGTCTCTTATGGGAGTTGACCTGGCCAATACCGGTAACATTCTGTCACCGCAAGAGGAAATACGCGGTGCCATCGACCTGC
>CAJICM010000098.1_pt1 | contig 20410 bp, 16 predicted proteins | sample 9199691 | NCBI WGS metagenome assembly CAJICM01 (sample SAMEA7708338, study PRJEB35096) | sediment metagenome | biome: marine neritic benthic zone biome [ENVO:01000025]; feature: sediment [ENVO:00002007]; material: shallow marine sediment [ENVO:03000034] sea grass bed [ENVO_01000059] ...
TAGCCCATGCCGAGGGATTTGTTGACCCTGTGACCCCAGGCGCCGGATGTGGTTGATCCGACCAACACACCATCGCGGAAAATCGGCTCTTCATGGTACATCAATGGCGATGTGTCGCTGTCGTCTTCCAGCGCCAGCGTGATCATGCGCTTGGTACGCACGTTGGCTTCTTTCTGTTTCAGCAAGGCATCGCGACCGATGAAACCGTTCTTCTTGTTCCAGGCAATGGTAAATCCAAGGCCGGCTTCGATGGGCGTGTCCTCATCAGCGATATCATGGCCGAAGTGGCGATAGGCCTTTTCGGTGCGGCAATTGTTCATGGTGTGCATGCCGACATGCACAAGACCGAAGTCGGCGCCTGCTTCGATAATGGTGTCATACACATGCAGCGCGAATTCAGCGGGAATATAGAGCTCATAGCCCAACTCGCCCACATAGGTAATACGGCTGGCACGAACCCTGGCATAGCCTATTTCAACCTCACGCGAGGTGCCGAACGGCTGGATTTCCGTGGCGAAATTCTCGCCGGTTAGTTTTTCCATCAGCGCCCGTGAATTTGGGCCCATCAGGGACAGCATTGGCAGGCCCGAGGTAATATCGCTTACGGTACAAAATCGATCGCCAATGTGACGCTTGAGCCATGAGAAATCGCGAATCTGTGGTGCTGCTCCGGTCACCACCATGAAGTCATGCTCGCCCAGACGGGTTACAGTGAGGTCGGCCTCGATGCCACCGCGATCATTACACCACTGGGTGTAGACCAGCTTGTCGGCCGGGACATCAACATCGTTTACCGAGATTTCATTGAGAACCGCGCAGGCATCACGACCCTGCACCAGGAACTTCGCAAAGCTGGTCTGATCGAACAGGCCGACTGTACTGGCCACAGCATCGGCTTCTGCCTGCGCGTACGGGAACCAGTTTTGACGATGGAACGAGTATTCATACTTCGCTTCTTCCGTCGTTGGTGCGAAGAAGTTGGGCCGCTCCCAGCCGTTGACTTCTCCGAAACAGGCATTTTTTGCAGCAAGGCGATCATGGAATGGCGATTTGCGGATACCGCGTGCGGTGGTCGGTTGATAATACGGCCAGTGCATTGCATACAGCAGGCCAAGACTTTCCACGGTGCGGTCGTGCAGATATTTCTTGTTGGACTGAAACGGATGTATCCGGCGGATGTCCACGTCGGTTACATCCAGCGGAGGATGGCCATGTTTGATCCAGTCGGCCAGCACCTTGCCGACGCCGCCAGATGACTGGATACCAATGGAGTTGAATCCGGTGGCAACGAAAAGGTCATCCACGAACGGGGCTTCACCGAGATAGTAGCGATCATCCGGCGTGAAGCTTTCGGGCCCGTTGAAGAACAGGGCAATGCCGGCCGTTTCCAGCAGCGGCATGCGGGCCACCGCCTTTTCCAGCACCGGTTCAAAGTGATCGTAATCTTCAGGAAATGTCTCAAATTCGTGGTCTTCGGGAATACCATCCATGCCCCAGGGTTTGGCAACCGGCTCAAACGCGCCCAGCAACAATTTGCCTGCGTCTTCCTTGTAGTAGGCCCACTCATCAGGAATGCGGATAACCGGCATATCGTTCGGAAGATCTGCATGTGGCTCGGTCACCACATAAAAATGCTCGGCAGCATGAAGCGGTATCTGCACACCGACCTGCTGGCCTAAATCACGCGACCACATACCGCCGCAAATGACTGTCTTGTCGGCCATGATGGTGCCGGCAGTGGTCTCAACACCGGTCACGCGTTTGCCTTCTTTGATCAGGCGCGTGACTTTGGTGTGTTCAAACACCCTGGCGCCGCGCGAACGGGCGCCGGCGGCATAGGCTTGTGTAACGTCGATGGGGTTTACCTGGCCGTCACCCGGCAGAAATACGCCGCCGGTCACTTCATGCGTGGATAGGTGTGGCAGGCGTTCCTTGACTTCGTCTGCCAAGACAACCTGCACATCCAGCCCGAAGTTCTTCGCCATCGAGGCGCCGCGCCGGAACTCCTCGAAGCGGGCATCGGTTAGAGCAATGGAAAAAGATCCATTCTGTTTGAAACCGGTGGCTTGCCCGGTTTCCGCTTCAAGACCCTTCATGAGCTCAGATGTATACTTGGCCAGCTCAGTCATGTTGCGGGTGGCGCGCAACTGTCCAACGAGGCCCGCTGCATGCCAGGTGGTCCCACAAGTCAGCTGCTTGCGTTCCAGTAGCACGACATTGCTGATGCCTATTTTTGTCAGGTGGTAGGCGAGTGACGTACCAATGACACCGCCGCCTACGATGACAACGTCTGCCTGGGTTGGAAGTTCCTTGGCCATGTATAGATTCCCTACGGCTGTACAGGTCTTTGCGCAGGGCAAACTAGCAAGGGTCCCTGCTGCAGGATAGGGCCAGAATATGAAACTTGGGGTGAACAGATGTAACCAATATCATCCGGCTGTTACACCAGGTCTTAAGGCTTGTTTGTATAGCATACCCCATTGATCCGGCCCGCCCCGCGCATCTGAACCGGAGGAGACGCAATGTTCGTCATAAGGGACATAATGTTCTTCTTACAATACGAACTGGAGCAGTGTATAAAGTGCAGCGCGTATCTTGAAACCGTCGAATGAGGTGACCAGGCATGTACAAGGGTGACGTCAATCCGCAGGAAGCATTTGAGCAAGTTTCCAACAATGGCAATGCGGTCATGGTTGACGTTCGCACTCGGGCTGAATGGGCATTTGTCGGCGTTCCGGCAGTTGAGCGACTGGCAACTATTTCCTGGCAACAATTCCCTTCAATGCAGGTCAATGAGGAGTTCGTTTCGGCAGTCAAGGAATTTGGTATTGGCAAGAATGCCGACATCTACCTGATCTGTCGTTCCGGTAGCCGGTCAGCGGCAGCAGCTTCCCTGCTGACAGAGGCAGGCTTTACCAGTTGCTATAATGTAGCTGAAGGTTTCGAAGGTGATCTGGACGAGAGCCGCCATCGGGGCAAGAAAAATGGCTGGAAGGCACGAGGTCTTCCGTGGATACAGAGTTGATACCATGAAAAAATCTGTGAAAAACCTGGCAAATCCATCCAGGTGGGGCGAAGCGACCAGACTGGTGCGCGGAGGCCTTGATCGCTCGCATCATGGTGAAACCGCTGAAGCACTGTATCTCAATTCAGGTTTTGTCTACGAGGATGCCGAAACGGCAGAAGACAGGTTTTCCGGCGATGCCGAAGGCTATGTGTATGCCCGTTATGGCAACCCGACTGTTACCATGTTTGAAGAACGGCTGCGCTTGCTTGAAGGAGGTGAAGCCTGTTACGCGACAGCATCCGGCATGGCGGCCGTGTGGGGTGCATTGGCTTGCCAGACGCAAGCCGGCGATCACATTGTGGCGTCCAAAGCCTTGTTCGGATCCTGTTACCAGATACTCACAACCATCCTGCCCAAGTTCGGGGTGACTTCCACACTGGTTGACGGTAACGATCTGAATGCCTGGCGTGCCGCGATCCGGCCTGAGACAAAGGCATTTTTTCTTGAAACACCGTCCAACCCGGGCCTGCAGGTGTTTGATATAGCGGCTGTCGCAGACATTGCGAAAGCAAAGGGCATCTGCGTTGTGGTGGACAATATATTCGCCACTCCGATTGTTCAAAAGACCTTGCCGCTGGGCGCCGATGTCATCGTCTATTCCGGCACCAAGCATATGGATGGGCAGGGCAGGGTTCTGGGCGGAGCGGTGGTGTCGACGATCGAGTTCAAGGACGAGAAGCTCAAACCTTTCCTACGTCACACCGGACCTTCCCTTTCGCCCTTCAATGCCTGGGTGTTGGTGAAGGGTATGGAGACTTTGAAGCTTCGGGTGTCGGCGCAATGTGAAAGCGCGTTGAAAATTGCCTCGGCACTGGAGGGCACGACCGGCGTGGCTCGGGTGACCTATCCCTGGCTGGACAGTCATCCGCAGGCCGTACTGTGCCGCAGGCAAATGACGGCCGGCGGTACCATGGTCACATTTGAACTGGCTGGTGGAAAGCAAGCGGCATTTGAAATGTTGCGCAAGCTCCAAATTATTGACATTTCCAACAATCTCGGCGATTCCAAATCGCTGATTACCCATCCGGCTACAACGACACATCGCAATATCGGACAGGAGGCCCGTGATGCCATGGGGGTCACCGATGGCATGGTGCGATTGTCGGTCGGACTGGAAGATACCGAAGATCTGATCGACGACCTGAGGGGCGCACTTGCGGACTGACCCGGGTTGCCCGCATGGAAATTCGCATCGATGACCTCCACGGACCTGAAGTAGCTGCGTTACTCGAGGGGCAGCCTGCCAGCTCGAAGATGCAAGACAGCCGATGATGTTCTGCGAAATAGGGGAGAGCGGATTACATAAAAAAAAGGCGCGGTTTGGATCGGTCAAACCCGCGCCCAAGTTAATTCCCCCGGTTCGGTCAGGCGGCCATTCTTCGAATTTGTGCCACGCAGTCTTCGACCAGTGGTACGCGCCTGCGGGGTCTGGTTACTGTTATGTCATATGGCGAGCGGGAAAAAACATTCTCAACATAAGGTTGGAAGAACTCCAGCGGCAAGCTCTGGTAAGAAGGATCGACACTTAACACGTTCCATCGCTGGCAGAATTGCATGCCATCGTCAAAATAGATGGTACCGCGATAGCGTTCTCTCTCATCGGGGTCCTGTCCGATTTGAGCAGCGTAATGAAACTTCTCAAACTCCATTTGGGTCTTCACTGTCCAGCTGCACTGTTCCCGCACGAATGGCCTCAACACCAATGACGCACACTCGTCGTTGTCAAAAGGTGCATGCACATGACCGATGTTGTGCACCAGCGCGCTTACGATCCAATCCAGATCGGCCCCGTCAAACCATGCGCGGGTGGCGGTTTGCAGGCTGTGCTCCAGGCGGGACATGTTTTTGCTCAACTTCGCGTTGGCGAGCTGTTCTAACGACGCCATGATTCGCTCACCAACCCTGGAGCCGTACTCATAACTGGCTCTTTCCACCTCTTCGAAAAACTCCTTCTCGGATGCGCAGAGAGTTTTGAGGGTTGTTACTTGCATGGGATACTCCAAACTTGCTGATTATCAATGTACGTCACAATGAAAATTCCTGGTCGCGTCTAGCACTACGAAACTCGGGTGTTCTGCGTCCTCATCTTGACACCGGCCGGCAGTCGCGCTTTTCCGCCGCCAATACTCGTCATCTGTGCTGAGACATGCATCCGAATATGACGCAAGTTTTCCATGAACCGGTTGATTGTGTCTGTAGATCAGAGTCTCAATATTGGACCATCAAGATACGGAGCAGGGTCAACCGCAAAATCGGCAGTTTTTCATCATTTTCTAGTGCAATATTCCGATTTCGACACAGCGCCAGGCTCAAAGGGCAATGGTATTGTGGACCAGCGTCTCACCACCTGCGTGTTACCAATGACACCGAAACAGTGATCAGGCTTTCTGCCAGCTATTGTATTCAATCCCGGTGGTCCGGTTTGCGGTAGTGGTCCGGTTTGCTGATCTGTGCTTGCCAAATTCCCATGGCGTCGCTTGGAGACATGCAGAATTTTTTTCGGAACAGCCGGTTAAAATGGCTGTGATCATCGAAGCCAAGCGCCTCCGCGACGGTTCTTATTCTACCTCGTGACGGTGGACTGGACCGCAATCTGCGGAATGCATGCACAAGGCGTCGTTGGGTGAGATACTTCTTGACACCGCCGTCTGCAGCAAACAACCGGTAGATTGTGGCGCGTGAGGCTGCAAATTTCCGACAAAGGAGAGTGGTATCCAGCTCCGGATCATCGATATGCATTTCTATGTAGGTCTTGATCAGTTGCAAGCGTGCATTTGCAACATTTTCGAGACCCGCCACATCAGCTCTTTCCGTCTGAATCATGCCTAGGAGCAAGCCGCAAAACCCGGCCGCCAGTTTTGGCGCTTCACTTGACGAAATTGTTGCCGCCTGGCTGTAGATGGTCATTATTGCATTTTGAAGCAGCATTCCAACAGGAGTGTCCGTTGCAACAGACATGGTTGCGGGGTGACTGGATGGGTCGTAGCCAATAGCGGAATAAGGAACATCGATCACCAGCGCAGACACCGAGCACGGTGTGGAATAATGCGATGGTAAGTTGAGGTCGTGGATCTGAATTCTGTCTGGCTGCATGGACAAGACATCGTCGCCGACTATCACGTGGCGTCTGCCACTGAAACTGACATAAATTGCCAAATGTTCACTGAAAGAACGTCGAACATGTTCGTGGCGACGTATTACCTCCTCAGCCCCGGTTGAAAATCGCCTTATTTGGAGGCAATCAACTGTCCAGTCAGAGAGTTTCCAGGTCTGATCCAGCACAGAATGGCCGCCACGCTTGCGATCTGCGAAATTCCGGTGGTGTTCAGCCCATGCATCAAAGCACTGCTCTTCAAGATATTGCCGAAATGCTTTTGGCGTCCTCGATGACGCCTTGTGTTCGCGACCAGCAGGAAGCATCCACTCAGACATCATAAAGTACACCGCTGTGCCTGTGCGTTAGCCGTCTCCACGACTTTCATCGAACAAGCTGGTCTCCTCATTCCGGCATGTATCGGGAATAGCAAACCGGCCGCAAAAGGAATGCCCGTCGGTTTCCGTGAATATCCGAACCGCTCAAGCAAATTCTTCACCTGGACCGCGGCCGGCAACTCGCCGGTCAATGAGGTCGTTATTGATAACCATCTTATGTTTCGCTCCTTTCCATCCATATGAGTTGAAGCAAAAATCCCTGGCAGTCTTCCGTTGGGACGCACCTCCAATTTTGAGCTGGTTTATGTCGACGGACTGCCTTCGGCGCCAGGTGTGGCCGAATTCAGTTCAAAGGCACCACGAGTTTCAACGAGCCGCCATAGGCTTCGTAGTCGCTGACCCCCAGCCCGTCATAAAAGCCGGACAGCTCGAACCGGATACCAAAGGGATTGTGCATGTTGACACCCCCGTCCAGCCTGGCCCGCAGGTCAGTATTGCCGAGTGCAAAGCCGCTGCTGGCACCATTGTCGTTGATGCCGAAATTATAGACCCCGGATACCCCGATGAAGGGATTGAATATCAACCCGTTTTCAAGGAGCATCTGGTGATCCAGCTGTGGTCCAAAGCGCACTTCACCGAGCGACACCGTCTGTTCGGGAATGGCGATTGCCAAACTGTCGGTATAGGCTTTTTGCGTCTCCTCAAAATATGAAACACTGACCTGTGGCCGTAGTGTTGAATGACCCAATTCAAACGCCCCGGCCACCTTGCCGCGCACCATCCGGCGCGACGTGTCAAAACTGTCGCTGTAGGTGCGGAATGGCGAGATGTTGTTGTCAGACCGGCCCCACAGGGCACGGGCTTCATAATAAAGCGCATGGTCAGGCAGTTTGCCCGCCACATAAGGGCCAATCATCCATCCGATGCCGTCTGCGCGATAGTCCGTGTTGTCCTCATCGGCCCAGTCCACCTGACCCATCAGGCCCAGCAATAAATTGTTGCTGATGAAGTAGTGCGTCCCCAGATAGCCAACCCACAGGTTGCTGTCAGTGTCATCGGAGGAGCTTCTGGTGCCATAGACCTCGGTCCAGATATCGTAGGTGCCGGCGCGGTCGAGCGGGGTCTGGACGGTCGGATCTTCGGTCGCACTTGTAGCTCCCGCTGCGCTGGCTTTTGCAATAATGTGACTGCGAGAAGTTGCAAACGTCAGGGTTTGGCCGGAGGCGGCGGCGTTGATCTGCAGATCGCCCAGCGGCCCGCCGCCGTTGGTATTGGCGCCGGTGACAAAACCGATCAGATCGGTCTGGTTGTTGAGAATATTGTTGGCCCGGTTCAGCATGAACGTGGCGATCTTCTTCTGCGTCTCCCCGACGACGTCAATATAGGTGTAGGTCAGTGTCTCATCGCTGTCGACATTTGCAGCAGTGACCACAACGTTCACAGGCCCAGTCGCTGCGCCTGGTGGTGTCGTTGCCGTGATCTGGGTGCCAGCTGCGTTGGCAGCAACACCAGTGGCTGCCACTCCGCCAATGGTGACGGCCGTTGCGCCCAGAAGGTTGGTTCCCTCAATGGTGATCTGTGCGCCACCGGTGAGCGGACCCTCCGCTGGGGAAATCGACGTCACCGTTGGACAACCCGACTTGCATTGTTTCGACACCGAAGGTTCAGGTATCCCGTCCACCCCACCCGACAGAAGGGCTACCCATTCGAATTGTACGCCCGAAGGCTCGGTTCCAACAATGGTTAGTGAGATGTTGCCTGAGGTTACGTATGTAGCCCCATCGGCTGTCTGATCGACGTTGGGTCCACTAACGTTGCACTGTGTTGCCAGGATGTTTTCGAGTTCAGCATCGGTAAAGTTAATTATATTCAGGGGTCGCCTGCGGGTTGTTTCGAAAACTCGTGCCAAATAAGTGAACCCACTTTGGGGTAGGATTTGTATACGGATCCTCGTATTCAAAGCTACAGGGTTTGTATTCACGTCACGCCGTGCATCGAGACGACAATTACCAATTGGCACCTGGGTTATCAGATTGCCGGAGGTATATGCTGATACACTGAACGCCAACCCCACGCCGGCCCCACCCAACATTGCAGCAACAACGATCACACAGCAAAGCACGAACCTCGTTATTGAGTTGAACAGCCCCATCTAGCCCTCCCTTGGCCCAACTGAGCCAGCGTTTGATATATGTGTTGATTATCGTCTCAATCGTCTGAGTTCGGTGCCGCAATGCCGCCGCCGGGTGGCACAATGTCCGGCAAGCCGGGTGCAATGACGGTCCTGCTTGTAAAGCCGAGACAGATTGATCGGGACATTCCCGACTGTCTGTTGCGCCAGGGCGAGTCCGGCGCGGGTAAAACGAGACTCCAGAAGGCCAAAACCTCTGGATATGCACTCCACACGGGGCTTGTCCGGACGTTGCGGTACCAGGCGTGCCGACAAAGGCACTGACAGGCGCGCACCAGTCGTGGCGGTGCCGATTATGACCCGTTGACGATAATTCAGGGTCAATGTATTTCGCTTTTGCATAACCCATCCCACTGCAATCTCAATGAGCATCCTCGTCCCTGAGCAGGTGTTTCAATCCGCTCGTCGTATCGTCCATAACACGCACCAGAAATTATAAAATCATAACATTTGAACTGGTTCGTTCTGATAAATAGAATGATAGGTATGGATAAGCGCTGACTCAAACTTGGGGGCGATCTGCAGCTTCAAGAACCTGGCCCTGCTGCAGACCGGCACCGAAGTTGGGTAATAGTTTAGTTTGGCGATGGCTGCCGCAACGCGACACCTTAGCTGTGGATACCTGAGCGGCAGCGGTGACAACTTCCAGTGTTGGCAGGTTTCTCTCTCCTGGTGTCATCTTCAATTTTCTTTCGGTTGATGTTCCCGGCCTTGGAACGGTTGCCGTTGTGCCCGCAAAAAGTTCAGGCATATCTGATGTAATGGCTTGCATTTATTAAAATGTAAGCTATTACATCAGGCGGAAACATGTTCTGAATTGGGAGTTGGGTGCGTTTGTGATTTTGATGGTGATGTTTGCGGTCGTGCTGCGTGCAGTATCGGTTGCCGGTGCGTTCATCTCGGGCCCGAGTGGCGCACGGTCTGGCAAAATTTCCGCAAACCTTCTGTCGCACCGCTCCTGGTTCTGATGTTGTTGTTCTTCCGGTATTGCCTGGCAGAGAACTGCCGGCACCCGCAATCAAGGAAAGTGTGATCCCATGTCCCGCAATTATCTGAAGAAAGCCGAATTGACGTCATCCAGTGGAGCAGATGATGTGCGCGATACGGTACAGTCAATTCTTGATGACATTGAAGAGCGTGGCGATGCCGGCGCGATGGAGTATGCGGCAAAGTTTGACCGCTATGATGGAAATATCAAGCTCACATCCGCCGAAATAGAAGCTGCTGCGGCGCTGGTTCCGGAAAAGCTGAAACAGGACATTCAGTTTGCGCATGCAAATGTGCGTCGATTTGCGGAAGCTCAAATGGCGACCATGAAAGACATCGAGGTGGAAGTTGTTCCCGGTCTGATTGCGGGTCAAAAAAGTATCCCCGTGCGAACCGCCGGTTGTTACATTCCTGGGGGCCGATACAGCCATATCGCTTCTGCAATTATGACCGTGACGACTGCCAGTGTTGCGGGTTGCGAGAACATTATTGCCTGCTCGCCACCGCGCCCCGATGTCGGAATTGCTCCAGCAATCATATACGCCGCCCACATTTGCGGCGCCGACACCATTCTGGCACTTGGCGGTGTACAGGGTGTCGCCGCCATGGCATTTGGTCTGTTCGGCTTGCCGAAGGCCGATATTCTCGTTGGACCCGGGAACCAGTTTGTTGCCGAGGCGAAACGGATTTTGTTTGGCCGTGTTGGTATCGACATGTTTGCGGGCCCAACCGACAGTCTTATCCTGGCTGATAAATCTGCAGATGCAAACATAGTGGCAGCCGACCTGGTCGGTCAGGCTGAACACGGCTACAACTCACCGGTTTGGCTGGTCACCGATGATCAGGCGCTGGCGGAGCGTGTGCTGGAGCTGGTGCCCGGTCTGATTGCGGATCTTCCGGAGCTCAACAGCAAGAACGCCGAGGCAGCCTGGCGCGACTATGCAGAGGTGATCGTGTGTGACACCCGTGAAGAAATGGCCGCGACGTCGGACGACTATGCGCCGGAACACCTCACGGTTCAGGCAGAAGACCTGGACTGGTGGCTTGCTCGTCTCAAATGTTACGGTTCGCTGTTTCTTGGCGAAGAAACCACCGTCGCGTTTGGCGACAAGGCATCGGGCACCAATCATGTCTTGCCGACTTCGGGCGCTGCCAAGTACACAGGCGGTCTTTCCGTTCACAAGTATATGAAGATTGTGACATGGCAGCGCGCTACGCGTGAGGGCGCCAAACCGGTGGCAGAAGCAACGGCGCGCATATCACGGCTGGAAGGCATGGAAGGTCATGCCCGTACCGCCGATATCCGATTGGCGAAATATTTTCCGGATGAGGAATTCGATCTGACCGCATCGATGTGAACACCCGAAGGAGCTGAGCCGATCTTGTTTACATCCACGCAGATCCATTCATTTGGCGATGCCCGCTGGCTTGCCCGTCGCCGGCTGGTGGCAATACCTTAATCACATACACCACCTTCATTGCGGAAAAGGGAAAACCACTCACCGTTCCTTTCGATTGATCGGTCGCCTTTTCGCGTGCCTTGTCTGAACCTCAGTCACACATTGCCTGTTTGTGCGCCAGTACCAGATCAGACATTGAATTGAAGCGGAAGTCATAACTGGGCATGTCTCCCGGGTTCATTGTCGCGCCAAACCCCTTTTTGTCGTAGCGACGGTAAATCCAGCAGGAAGCCAGGCCATATCGGTTTGCAGGACCGTGATCGTGAAACATGCTCTCGGCGGTATGCAGTATGTCGCCCTTTTCAATGCCTAGCGGCTTCAGTTTTTCGAGCATGTAGTCAAAATTGCGATCGGAAGGTTTGTAGGATCCCACATCTTCGGCCGTGTAGATTGCATCAAATTCAACCTGCAAACGATTGTTGCTGCCCTTGAAGCTTTCATTGTCCACATTGGACAGAATGACGAGCTTGTAGTGCTTCTTGAGGTATTCAAGGGCCTCTGCCGAATCCTTGAACGCCGGCCAGTTTTCGACCGAGCGGCCGTAAGCTGAACATTCCTGCGACGTAAACGACACCCCCCATTCTTCTGCCAGTCGTTTGTAGACGATCGGAAGCAGGTCGCGGTAGCGCATTGCCGGTGTCCAGGACTGTTGCGAGGATTCATGACGTGCGTGGGCCTCAAGTATGTCATCGCGCGAGAGGTCACGCTCGACACGCGAGGTCAAGTTCTTAAGACCCTCAATCATCCCGGTTTCCCAGTCAATTAACGTGCCATAGCAATCAAACGAAAGGGCCTTGAAGTCAGTTAGTTTCATTGGTTTGTCTCCGCTGTCATCTGAAACGGTGATGTGGAAGTTGATTGACGGGGATTTGCCACAGGTTTCTGGTCGATGTGAGTGAATCAGGCAATGGTTTTGATGCAATATGCCGACTTGCCTGGAGCCGCACGGCATATTGTGCTGCAGCATGTAGCATTTTCAGGTCGGCCATTGAACGCCAGATTGCATCATATGGCCAGTTTAGCGATATCAGGCCTTGATAACCGTCAGTGACTGTTAAGCATCACCTGCGGCATGAACGCCACATGATATTGCATTGCTTGACTTCGGCACCCACATCTGTGCTTGTACGTGGATTGGACATGGGCAGCGACCAGACAAGGTCGCAGACTACTCCGTGCCCGTGACACATGTTTTTCCTCGGTGGCGACCTTGAGCCAACAATTGGGTTCATTGCCCGTTGCCGTCGAAAAGGAACCCAGATGCGCCAATTAGATGTGCGCATTGAATACAAGAAAGAACAATAACTTGAAATTTAACGACCTCGGCCTCGACAGGCCGTTGCTCAATGCGCTTGATGCATTGGGCCATGATGTGCCTACGCCTATTCAGGTAAAGGCAATTCCAACCATTCTTGACGGACGCGACGTGATCGGGCTGGCCCAGACGGGTACCGGCAAGACCGGCGCTTTTGCGTTGCCGTTGTTGCAACGACTGGCGGCAATCGGGGGCAGGCCGAAACCACACACCTGCCGTGCGCTCATACTGGCGCCAACCCGTGAACTGGTAACCCAGATAATGAAGGCTGTGCGAGACTATGGTTCGCGCATGAAGCTCAGTTCCACCGCAATCGTGGGGGGCGTCTCGATCCGACCACAGAAATCCACGTTGGCGCGCGGGGTAGATGTAGTCGTGGCCACTCCCGGCAGGTTGCTTGACCTTATTGATCAACGTGCCATGCGTCTGGATTGTGTTGAGGTGCTGATCCTTGATGAAGCGGACCAGATGCTGGACATCGGCTTTATGCCGGCCATTCGCCGGGTTGTGTCGATGGTGCCGGAACAGCGTCAGACTTTGCTGTTTTCGGCAACCATGCCGAAGGAAATTCGCAAACTGACCAATCAGCACCTGAAATCTCCGCTGGAGATTGCTGTGGCGGCGGTCTCCACGCCTGCCGAGCGTATCAACCAGTCCGTGATGCATATTGCAGCCGGCAGCAAGATTGCTGCAGTTGCGCATCTGGCACGTGAAAACATGGGTAAACGCGTTATCGTTTTTACCCGCACCAAACGCGGTGCAGACCGGGTTGTAAAACGACTTGGACTGGACGGTTTTGAAGCGTCAGCGATTCACGGCAACAAGTCTCAATCCAATCGTGAAAAAGCGCTTGACCGGTTCCGCAAGGGATCTTGTCCGATCCTGGTCGCAACAGACATTGCTGCTCGCGGTATTGACGTTCCCGGAGTGGAAATGGTGATCAACTATGAACTACCGCATGTGCCGGAAGTGTATGTACACCGTATTGGCCGGACCGCACGTGCCGGCGCATCCGGTTTCGCGGTTGCCCTGTGTGCTCATGATGAACGCGGGTTGCTGCGTGATATTGAGCGCCTGTTGAAGCGCAAGGTTGATGAAGTCCCGGTTCCTGAAGGAATGCCGGAGATGTCAATGCGTGACATCCCGCGTGAGACACGCCAGCGTGACCCCCGGGCGAAAACGAAGCACAAAAAGCGTTCACACCAGTCGCATCGTCCAGGTGGAAGTGCCGCCAAGGGTGCGCGGGGCGGGAGAGTTCAGGAGAACAAGTCTTCACCCGGCCCCAATCGTCGGCGTCGTCCAAACAGGTCGAAGCCGGGAGGGCAACAGAAATCGCGCGCGGCCTGAATTGAATACGCCTGGCGGCTGGAGCCTGATTGTGGCAAGCGTCCCCATTGACGGCAGCAGACTGGATTGCGGTTCACGCCCAGCGCTGCACGGCGGCGTCGGAATCGGTTGGACCGGTGTTGAATGCGATGCGCGCTTGAGGTGCGTGCTCGTGAACAATGTTGACCAATTGCTCGAACACCAGAAAGTGGTCGTCGTCTCGCCGTACACCGGCGCCGATCATCACGACGTCGAAGGGGGTGGACTTCAGCGTTTCAGCAAGCGTCGCCGCCGCAGTTTCGCTATCATGAATGAAGCCGAGCGTCGTTTTATATCCGAGACCGTTCAGCTTTGCCTCGTCGGCCCTTAAACCTGCTTCCAGTTTTTCCGGCGTCAAACCAGGCCATTTGTCGTAGTTCACTGCACTCGGGTGCCAACCCACCATCAAAACCTTTTTTCCCATGTCAGGTTTTTCCTCATTTAAAGCTTGAGCTATGCCGGACCAAAGCATGGTGGAAGTAAGACCGCAAGTGCCACATTTTCTCCGGTTTGACAGGTGTCGAAATGGGTCTGGTTTCTGGCGTATTACAAACTGTTTTCGATAAAGAAGTCCGTAGTTGGGGCCACTTTGGAAGTTCTGCCTCGGCTCAAACAGGGGGTTTTGACCCGGAGCGGACCTCGTGCTATCGCCCGACTGCCGCACGCCAACACACAGAGCGAGGGCGGACCGTCAAAGGGCTGCCGGACCCGCCGGCCATCTTCCGGAGTAGCGTCAAAGGTGCGGGTTTATGAGTACACTGCCTAGTTCACACTTCCCTTGTCGCTCCTTACTTGTGTTTGCAGCCACGCTTGGTAGCCAGAGCTGATATGGTCTGCTGCCACTGCAACAATGCTGGGGGTCTCATATGAGTGCAGCCGTTCAACGACTTCGGCCAACGGCGCGAACAGGGCCTCGGTGGTCTTCAAAACGAGTGGATATTCTTCGCGTTGTTCAGTGTTGCCATTCCACCAATAGGAACTTGTGATTTCAGGGTAAAGATTAGTGGATGCCGCCAATCTTTGACTCAGGACCTGCTCTGCAATGTCCGATGCTTCCTGCTTTGTCGCGCAATTGACAAAAACCAGAATTACTTTCGACACGGGTCTTTTCTCCCAATAGACGTTGGCCCATCGGCGCAAGAAACCATCATCGCTTTGCGTGAAAGGCAGCTCATAAACTAACATTCAATCCCAACCAATCAATCTGGGCTGACCACAGCTTCACCGGACCGGCCGGCCGGTCTGTTACATACAGCTTCCCCATCAACCCATGAACAGCATCGAAACCCACAGACTTTGAGAGAAAAACCATGACCTCGAAACCCACAACAGCCGCCTGGTTGGCGACGGCCGTCTTGTTGTCGATCACGATCGCCGCACCGGCCAAAGCAGACCAACGACGCGAGCAGGCTCAGGCCAATTTCCTGCAGGCGGACGTCAACCAGGACCAGCACCTCGATCTTGGCGAGTTTACAACCTTCATTAATCTGAACGCTGACCACGGCCTCGGCCGAGCGGCAACGATCCGGCGCTTGGGAATGCACAGCAGAGCCTTTGGCCGGCTGGATGCCGACAGAGACGGCGTGGTGTCGCGACAAGAACTCGCTGCGCAAGTTCAGCGCTGATTACGTTGTAAACGGCAGCAGCACTAATATCGGTCGCTGCCAGCTTCTCGGTTACTTAGGTTAGGCGGCCAATCTCGCCTCTTGTGAAGTGTGTCGGATGGGGGGCCCGAAGCCGGTGTCCGGGAGTATCGTGGCCGGCATTCGAAAGTCTCCATGGAAGGAACCCGCTCGACGCGGTTCGTTGGGGTTCTGCTAGCTGACCCATTCGCAACTCTCAGCGCTGTAACTTGCACGGCGACTTTGCATTATTTCTCGCAGTGTGCAAAATCGCCCCAGAGGGTCCAAAACTGGCACATTTCGGATTCTCCACGCCGCCCCGCGAAGTGGCAGCTTTCGGGGGACACAGCTGCCATTCTCAGCAACAACCAAAATCAATAATGTTTGACCCGACTCGGACATCTGGTCTTCCCCCATTTTCGTGGACACCTAGAGTAAAGTGCCATTGGCGCCAGGAGGTGTTTTATGACGAAGCCGAAGCGATACAAGCAAAAGAAATATCTGGCGAGCATTCATGTTTCTTTCTGCGGCTCTGTCAACTCGGCGTTCCTCGGATCAGACGCGCTTTAGCGTGCGGCCATTGCAAAAAAAGTTCACCCAGCCCCGTTGCATGTGATCCCGGTTGTTTTGCCTGCCGAAGGGCGGCTTCGGACCATCTGCGGGCGCGATCCCGGCAATTCGCGGCATGTAACACCTCCATGGCCAGTTGTCTGACGAGCGGCGCCTTCATCTGTCACTCCTTCTGTTTACTTAATGGGCGTTGCGGGTCCGATCAGCGGCGCTCGCACTGGCTTGGCCATGCCGTAGAACACCGTCAGTCCATTTCCGCCACAGAGTGTCGAATGCGCTTCACGGGCGTCGGGATCGAAGCAGCTCTCGGGTCGCTGCCAGTTGTTCGCCACCCAGACGTTCCCAGCCGGATCGATCGCGATATCGGTCAGGAGCTGCATGTCGCCCCCCACGTAGCCGCCGGGTGGGGAAATCGGGTCGCCGGTCTTCATCCCCGCTGGGCAGGTCTCGGTCCGCACACCGCACAGATGCGTGATCGACCTGCCCGCAAAGTTCGAACTCCAGACCTGGTCGTCACCGTCGATTGCCACCGCCCACGAGCCCCAGGCGCTGCCGCCTCGGAACGGCGAACCCGGAGCGGGGCTCCCATCGGGCCGCAGCATCGATATACTGCCCAGGGTCGGGTGGTCCTTCAGGTACCCGTATATGGCGCTGTGGAACTGGCCCGCCCTGCCGGTGAGTTTCATCTCGAGCAACTTCAGCTTGACTTCAAGATCCAGCCCGGTTCCAACGGTGTTGGTGATCCAAGCATTGCCCTGGCTGTCGATCGCCATTCCCTTGCCGCTGTGTCCGCCGGTGGGCAACACTTCGACCTTGCTCGGGTCGCTTGCCGGAAAACGCGTGACCGTGTCGCCGGTGGCGTTGGTGATCCAGATGCGGTCCTGCTGGTCGATTGCCAGGTGGAACGGACCATTTAGCTTGCAGGGACTGTCCTTGTTAGGTTTGCCGTCGGTGGAGCGGCAATAGAATTTCGCCTTGCTCGGATCGGCCTTCGGCAGGTGGACGACCTGGTCCTTCTCGAAGTCGAGCGCCCAGATATCGCCACTGGGCGTCACGATAATGCCTTGCATGACCCCGAGCGTGCCGTTGAAGTTGTAACCCTCGGCCGGCGACAGCGGCTGCCCATTGGTGTCGAAATGCGAGATCGTCTTGCTGCCGGTGCTGGTGAGCCACGGCTGGTCGTTAGCGTCGATTGCGGTGCCGAAGCCGGGTCCCTCGAGGCCGCCGCCGTGGAAGCCCGTCGTCGCGGGCGAGAGCGGCCGGCCGTTCGGCGCGAATTTCGACAGGTTGCCATCCCACAGGGCATCCGATGACTGCGAGCCGACGATGAAGTTGTCCCCCGTCCAGACATTGCCCATGCTGTCGAACATAATTTTACCGGGCGCATTGACGCCGCCACCGGTGAACTTGAGTGGCAGAACCCAGGCGCTCGGCGCGTAACTGAGATACGGCATGTACGGCGTCGCACGCAGTGTCTTGCCCTTCGGCACCGGATAGAAGGCATCCAGAAGCGCAAACAGTCTTTCCGGTTTGTACGCAGCATTGCGTGCAAGCGCGTGGGCCGCCGTCAGCGTATCCGTGGGGGCCTTGCCGCTCGGTGGTATCGTCGCCGCGAACAGACGGTTGCACGCATCAGGCTCTACGCGAGTCACGCAGCCGGCGAGTACGATGGAGAGCGTGGAGAAGTTGGCCATCGTAGGCGTCTGCGTGCTATTGAGCGCGTCCTGAATGCTTGTGCCGTAGCTGCCGGTCTCGAGATCGACGAAGTTGGGCACGTTGCCAGCTGCGATCTTGAGGCCGAGCGCGTGCCCCTGGATGATGGCGCCGTTGAGGAACTGCGCATGCGTCCACACAGAGGCGACGGTCGTCATCTCGTTGATTACGACCTTAGCCGGCGGCTTATTGCCGAGCACCGTCAACAACGCGATGGCGGGGTTGTCATCGCTTCCCTTGATTGCAGCGGGCTGACCGTGTTGCGCTACCAAATAGAGAGACTCGTCCGCGCTGAGTGTGGCCGGGACGGGAATCGTGAACCGGCCATCGTCGTCGGTTTTGGCTTGAGCCAACTCTTTAGGGTCGCTCGAACTTGCGGCCCACAGCGTCACTGTCGAACCGGCGATCGGCGCGCCCGCGCCAAGAACATGACCTTCGATATCCTCAGCGATTGCAGTCCGCCCGATCGAGGAGATCGCCAGAAAGAGTGCGGAAATAGCCAACAAAATTCTCATTTCACTGATCCTATTTAAACTTGTCATGTGAGTGTTTCTCCATTTTTACCGTTCGGATGGCCGCTTCGGGCCGGTGTTCGCTTAAAACCAACGCAGTGTAATCGGACGGTGACTCTCGGCGCTTGTTCGGACTTCAGTAAGGTCCATTGAACGGTTGGCGCAAAGACCTTTATTTGCCCAGAAGCTGCAAAGCCTGCATCAGAGGCGTTTCGCATTGACCGCCGGTCACCCGTTGCTCTTCTCCTTTGTCGCGAAGGCGCATGGCCTCGTCCTTGACATCCGAGCCTGCCTTCGATTCCTCAATCGCTTTGTCGACCTGCAAAATGAGTGCTTCACAGGTTTCGGCTGACGCCGGAGACGTGAGTGCTACAAAGATCGCCACTGCGAGTAGTTTGGTTCTCATTAGTTCTATCCTGCCGGGCCTGAGTGATGTTATCCGGGCCTGAGTGATGTTATTATGAGGCCCGCCACGGGGTCAATTCGGTAATCATAAGCAATGCAAGGCAGAACACATGGGCCGAAACAGCCCATGAGTGGCCTATTTTAAGCGCAGCGGCAAAGACAAAACCCTTCGTGAACAAGTCAGCTTTGAGGCTCCTGCGGTAATCGGCATATGCTGATGAATAGGGGGAGGTCCAGAAATGCTCCTGAAACCGAAGCTACGGGTCATCACGTATCTGCAAGAGCATGTCTGCGATTGGTGCTTTGGATGTCGCTTAGATTAGCATCGCGATGTGCCCAAAAATGGCAACAAATAGCGCAAATCGATTTTCTCAGGATGATGCCCGAAGGCGGCTTTGGGTCATTTTTTTCCTTTTTGCGAGGGAAGAAAACACTTCCGGAGTGCATCCAATAGCGGACTCTTTTTGCCGACGTCCAATACGGTGAGAATGTGCCACTTCCAGACGTGCTATCCGATGCAGGTTTCCGTTCGGCTCTGCAAACAAAGCATGCTCAAAATGGCATCCAGCAACAGCCAAGCTCACAGCACCCGCGTAAGAAAGGGGACGTTGAAGCCCGCCTGGGCAATGGCAGAGCCAGTCACTTCAGGCACAGTGGATATTCACGCTTGACGGTCCGCTCTGGACGCAGAGTTAACTTTCGCCGTTCTGTGCTAGGGTGTCGTTCGTGAGTCATGAGCAGCTGGATTGAACCAGTACAGCGGCAAGAACAATCTGGTGTCAGTATTCAGGGCAATCTAGCACTTCGGAAAAAACGCCACACAAAATCGAACTTTGGGAACTGATCGATTTGCCCAAAAAATACTCTCTCTGATTTCACAAATGTTGTTTCTTGATCGTGGTCAATGTGGGGGCCCGTCTATCTGTCAACATCGACAATAATGGAGAGATTTATCTTGAAACATGTTGTCAGATTGGTCGTTTTCGGGATCATCCTTTTCATTACGGCTTCTACCGCGCAGGCCGGATGGGATGCCTTTACGACCGCAGACGTAAACATGCGCGAAGGTCCGGGCAATCAACACCGCGTGATCGTAGTCATTCCTGAAGGTGAGCCCGTCTATGTACACGCGTGTCCCAGCAGATGGTGCGATGTACAATGGGACGGCTATCGCGGTTCTGTTTATGGCAGATACCTCGACGGTTCCGGCTCTGATTACTATGAGGGCTATCTCGTATCGCCACCTGTGATCGTCACGCCAGACTATGATGACGGGTACATCTATGTTCCCCGCAAACGTAGGCACTATCATCGTCACAAACGCAAGCGTAAGTACTCAGATAGACACAAGCGCAAGCGAAAGCGCCTGGATCGGAAAGAGCGCAGGTCTAAGCGTCTGGATCGAGAAGAACGCAGGACTAAGCGCCTGGATCGACAAGAACGCAGGTCTAAGCGCCTGGATCGGAAAGAGCGCAGGTCTAAGCGTCTGGATCGAGAAGAACGCAGGACTAAGCGTTCTGAAAATCGCCGGTCGATGCTGAGGAATTCACGTCGCGCCGAACAGCGCTTTGAAAGACGGCGCAACCTGGGTGACGGGCGACGCGGTTCGCAACGTCGCCGTAACAGTGAGCGCGAAGATGACGATTAACGCTGGCCCTTGCCAGAAGGCAAACATGGTTCTTTTACGGACTTTGTTGAACTTCGCGTTGCGTGGTTGTTTGAGTCGGAAATTTCTAGAGCTGAGGATGATTCAATTGTTCGAGTTGGGTCA
>CAJICM010000135.1_pt1 | contig 20374 bp, 20 predicted proteins | sample 9199691 | NCBI WGS metagenome assembly CAJICM01 (sample SAMEA7708338, study PRJEB35096) | sediment metagenome | biome: marine neritic benthic zone biome [ENVO:01000025]; feature: sediment [ENVO:00002007]; material: shallow marine sediment [ENVO:03000034] sea grass bed [ENVO_01000059] ...
ATGCCTCAGCGCGTGATTGAGTGAAGTGCGGTTCGGCCCGCCCGGTTTCTGCTGTCAACGTATTCAATCCTCACATAGCGCAAATTCGCTGACCACCTTTGCCACGCCAGACCTTGCACGGCAAGCGCGAGCTTGCGTGGCCGGTGCGACATCGATGGAATTTGGCTGTCAGGTTAAAACCCTGCCTGGCACGGCAATGGTTGCACTGAACGCATTGCTCATGTATAGACCACGCCGGATTTCAGTTTTCCAAGATCGCAGCCAATTCCGGATTTACCGATTGGGCGCGCTATATTGTTTGAAAGATACCTTCGATGAAAAAAGACATTCACCCCGACTATCACATGATCACGGTGACCAACACTGACGGCTCATCTTTCCAGACCCGTTCTACCTGGGGAAAGGAAGGCGACAACCTTCAATTGGATATCGATCCTTCCACTCATCCAGCCTGGACCGGAGGCAACCAGAACCTGGTTGACCGCGGCGGACGGGTCAGCCGTTTCAACGAAAAGTTCGGCTTCCTGAAGAAATAGGCCGCCAGGTTGCAGGTTTCTGATTGACAAGGCCCGGCTGCCATGCGGTCGGGCTTTCGCTATTCACACCTGCTGGACCGCGTTACAGTTGCCGTGTGGTCATCCAGACCACGGTGGAAATCGCACCTAACCAGCAAAACCGGAAGACCGGTCAAACAAATCAACTTAAGTGAAATATAATCTACTGCATTTCTCACAAAAGTGGCTGCCGGTTTTGTGAACAAGAAATGCAACAACTAAGGTATAGAGCCCGGTTTTGATTCAATCAAAACCTGAATCGCTCTAGCTGCGACGGGCGTTGAACGCCTTTTGCAGCTGGTCAAGGTGAGAATTGACTTCATTGGCGGCTTCGCCACCCAACAGGGTGTCATCGCGTTCCGCAATCATCACATCCAGTGTTACAATTCGCTCGTGCAATCGCAATGACCTGCTGACAAGAGCCTTGAGGGCATCCGGCATACAATCGGCTCCGGCCAGGGGTTGCCCTTCACCTATCTCATCGAGCGAGATACGGCTCTTTTCATGATCGGCATCGTCGCGGGTGATTTCACCGGAACTGACAGCCCGCTGCAGTAGCAACCATGACGCAAGCTGCATCAGCCGCGTTGTCAGCCGCATGGACTGGCTTGCATAGGTAACCGATGCTTGCTTGTCGAGTTCGCGAACATCCTGCCGACCCGGACCATCCAGGTAGTTTGCCGTTTCTTCAATCAGGCTCATGCCTTCCTGAAAAACCTCCTGGAATTGTTTGGACGCAGTAAAGCGGGAAAGGAAATCTACGGGCATGGCGTGTTCGCTATTACCACCTGTGATCATAAGACTAACCTCAAAAATTCTAGGGCTCAAAAAAAGCCGGAGATCCTCGATGCATCAATATGAACCACGAAGGCCAGCCTGACCACCTCTGAAGCAAATCCAATGCCAAAAAAAAGAGCCACGAACATGTCGTGGCTCATAAAGTCTAACAGGGAGGCGTCAAACAGAGTGGAAGACCACTCAGGTAATCCCTAAGGACTACGTTAATGAATATGCACCGCAAGTCGTTACTAAAAGGTTAATATGATTCATTTTGATCAATATTGAAGCAATTCATTCAGGTTACTGGACAGATAACCGATTCAATTCAGTGACTTAACCAACAGCAGGAAAACAGTATTTTTTGGATCGTCACAGCTTGAAAAATGAATCTGCAGCCACTTTTGAAGACTGTTTGCCTTCAATTTCAGCTTTCAGGCGCACTATCTCTTCTTCAAATTCCGCTACGCGTTCGCGAAGTTCCTCAACAGACAGCTCCGAGAGGTCTTCACCGACGGAGGGTCCCGGCTTTTTCGGTTTGATGATTTCTTCGTCCATTACAATGACCTCCGCTTGCAACCATCCAATTGCATCACTACTAGTTGTTGCATAATGCCTATACGGCGATTTCCTGACAACCTTTGCATATGAGGCGCGCCCTGTGACCAGTATTCCTTCTTCTATGACAGCGATCGCGATCAACAAGCCCGGTGGTCCCGAGGTACTTGAGCCAATCACCATGCCAACCCCGGTGCCAGGTGCCGGTGAAGTCCTGATCAAGGTTGCGGCCGCTGGAGTAAACCGGCCGGATGTGTTGCAACGCAAGGGAGCCTATCCCCCACCACCGGGTGCGTCCGAAATTCCGGGACTTGAGATTGCCGGCGAGGTTGTGGCACTTGGCGAAAGTGCTTCAAATTGGGAAATCGGCGACAAGGTCTGCGCGCTGGTGGCAGGCGGTGGGTATGCTCAATATTGTGTGGTGCACGAAACCAATGCCCTGCCGGTTCCAGCAGGTCTCACAATGGCGGAGGCCGCCGGTGTGCCCGAAACATTTTTTACAGTCTGGACCAATGTGTTTGAGCGTGGCGCACTCAAACCCGGTGAAAGCCTGCTGGTACATGGAGGCTCATCCGGTATTGGCACAACGGCAATCCAGATTGCGTCCCAACTTGGCTCAACCGTCTACACAACGGCGGGGTCCGGCGACAAGTGCACCGCATGTGAAAATCTTGGCGCCAAACGCGCCATCAATTATCGCGAGGAAGACTTCGTAGAAGTGTTGAAACAGGAAACCGGCAAGCAGGGTATCGACGTCATACTCGACATGGTCGGCGGCGACTACATACAGCGCAACATCAAGGCAGCAGCAAGAGATGGCCGCATTGTCAACATTGCCTATCTCAATGGCTCAAAGGCCGAAGTGGATTTCATGATGGTCATGCTGAAACGCCTGACACTGACCGGATCAACGCTTCGTATTCGACCGGTTGCCGACAAGGCAGCTATTGCCGGCGCTTTGAGAAAAACCGTATGGCCGTTGATTGAAGCCGGCAAGGTCAAGCCGCAGCTGTTCCAGACATTTCCCTTGACGGACGCCAACAAGGCACATGCTCTCATGGAAACCTCCGCACATATTGGCAAGATTGTCCTTGAAATTTGAAACAACACCACATCATGGCAAATCGGCTGGCGTCTCGCCGAACCGGTGCTAAGCTGCCAGCTTCGGGTCGAGTGCCCGCAAATTGTCTGTTCATTATCAAGGAGGATTCCCAATGTGTGATGCATGCATTATTGACAGCGTGAAGACACAGATGCTGTCGCGGCGTGCCCTGTTTCAAACCACCGCTGCCGGCATTGCTGCTGCTGCCGTAACTTCGCCCATGTCTGCACCGGCTCTGGCAGCCGGGCACGAAAAAGTGGAAGACATGACACATGAACTGTACGAGGATTTCCCGACCTACTTTGGAGCACCGGGGTTCTCCAGGGAACAGAAGTTCAATTTCAAGGAAAACGGGTTCAATTTGTTCGAACTGAGCATAAACGAGCACACCGGCACCCATATGGATGCACCGCTGCATTTTTCGAAAGACGGCCAATCGGTTGCTGAGGTACCCGTGGCCAACCTGATCTGTCCGCTTTGCGTCATCGACGTCAAGGCAAAGGCAGCCGAAAATGCTGACTATCAGATCACCCCGGAAGACGTGAAGGCCTGGATTGCCGCCAATGGTCCAATTCCCGACAAGGCGTGTATTGCCATGAACTCCGGCTGGGCAGCTCATGTTGGTACTGACAAATTCCGCAATGCAGATGCGGAAAAAAAGATGCATTTCCCGGGTTTCCACATTGAAGCCACCAAAATGTTGCTGGAAACCGGTGCCGTCGGCATGGCTGTAGACACACTGTCGCTTGACTACGGTCTGTCTGCCGACTTTGTCACCCATTATGCCTGGTTGCCGGCAAATCGCTGGGGGATCGAAAATCTCGCAAACCTTGATGCTGTGCCCGCCAAGGGCGCCACACTGGTTGTGGGAGCACCGAAGCATCGTGGCGGCACCGGAGGTCCGTCGCGAGTGTTTGCGATGGTCTAGACCGACATGGGTTCACTTGAGCCCACAAAGTTGATCTATCTCTTTGAAGGCGATCAGGTTTATGATCTTTGGTTGATTCAGCTAATGGTCATCCTGATCTAGAGGCAATCCACCATCCCGGCGTTTGGCCGGGGTGGTAACCTTAGGATGACAGTCATGAACGATCTTCTGGACCAACTCCAGGTTCTCGAAACTTCCATGCTCGCGGACATGAACAAACATATTCGCGCAATGGATGCCGGCATCAGGCGCATCAATCCCGGGCGCAGGCTGATGGGCCGGGCGCGCACCGCTTCCTGCCGGAACGATTTTCTGACGGTCATGCGGGTGTTGGCCGATGCGGAAGCCGGAGAAGTGCTGGTGATCGATGGACGCGGCGGTCACCTGGCATTGGCAGGCGAAATGTTCGCCATGGAGGCCTGTCGCAAACAGCTCGGCGGCATTATTGTGGACGGTATGGTGCGCGATTCAGCTGCCATGCAGGACATTGACCTGCCGGTTTATGCCCGCGCCGTTCATCCGGTTGCCGGCACAATTCAAAACATAGGCGAGATTCAGACGACCGTTTCGTGCGGTGGCATACCCGTTTCCCCCGGCGATATCGTATTTGCAGACGCAGACGGCGTTGTTTGCGCTAGCGAGCAAGAATTGTCAGATATACTCCCGGGTGCTCAGGCCCTCATGACCAATGAAACAAAGGCGTTCGCCGGGTTTAAAAAGGGTATCGCCCTGATGGACATGCTAAATTTTGAGGAACATTACGCAAAACGCGCTGCCGGTGAAGACAGCGATCTGTCCTACATTTTGTGATGGCTCAAAATCAGCAATTGCGAAATGTTTCCATCGGCTCTATATAGCAACTATCCCAAACATTATTGATCCCGCCGGATCAGCAGAGCCACCACTCAGGTTCTGAAGGAGAGCGCCCATGTCCGACACGCCGTTAATGCCGAAAGCCACCGCCGTTTGGCTGGTTGACAACACTGCACTGACATTCAGCCAGATAGGTGAGTTCTGCAAACTCCACACGCTGGAAGTAAAGGGCATTGCAGATGGTGAAGTCGCTGTCGGCATCAAGGGAATGGACCCTATTTCCGCCAACCAGATTACCCGAGATGAAATTGAGGCGGGTGAGAAAGATCCCACTCATAAATTGCAGCTGGCCAAGTCCAAAATCGTGGTGCCTGTTGCAGCCAAGCGCAAGGGGCCGAAATATACGCCTGTCTCACGTCGCCAGGACCGTCCGGACGCGATCAGCTGGCTGCTGCGGTATCACCCTGAACTGGCAGACAGTCAGATCATGAAGCTGGTCGGCACCACCAAGACGACCATCAATGCCATCCGTGAACGCACCCACTGGAACAGCCAGAACCTCAAACCGGTTGATCCGGTCACACTGGGCCTTTGTTCACAACTGGAACTTGACCTGGCCGTACGCAAGGCAGCCAAACGTGTCGAGAAGGCAGGTGGAAAACTGCCACCACGCACTCTTATGCCGGCTGAGGAAACCGTCCCGCCGCCATACGCAATTGCCGACGCGCCGCCGGAACAGCCGACTGAAGATGCCAGTGCACCTAACGCCGATGAAGCTTTCAAGGACTTCAAACCGGAAGAAGCCGAACCGACCGTCGAAGAAGAGGTGGATGTGGACGCCGATTCAGTTTTTGCGAAGCTGAAAGACCTCAAGACAGAAGCGCCCAGCGAAGAGTAGGCCCGGTTGCGTCGCTAATCCATCATTCATGGGCATAGCCTGAGGTAATGCAGACATGCATTGGCGCCCCTTCCGGGACAGGCAGATACTCAACATATCGCTTAAGCGCATTTCTCACAAAAGTGGATACCGGTTTTGTGAAAAAGAAATGTGACAACAAAGGGATAGAGCATTTCTCACAAAAGTGGATACCGGTATTGATTCAAGCAAAACCTGGATCGCTCTAGGTCCGCAATACCGGCTCTTTCGGCAGAGCCTGTTTGCGCACCAGTGCCTCTCTGTAAAATACATAAAGGCCAGACAGAGCAATCATCAAGATGCCAATAATGTTCATTTGGTCAGGCAAGTCGCCCCAAACAATAAAGCCCAGCAGCACTGCGAACGGCAAACCGGCATATTCAAACGAAGCAACCGTGCGAACCTGTGCAATGCGGTAGGCGTGCGACAACAAATAACCCCCTAGGCCAACCAGCAAACCGCAGGCCGCCATCATCGCGAAGCCAAATGCATCAGGCAATTTCCACGCTCTGAACAGGAAGTCCAGCGTGACATTATCACCGTCTGCCATCCAGCCCGACCCGAACAGGATGCCGAAGCCAATAGAGAAAACGATAAAAGAAACCTGCACATAAAAGGCCATGACGGATGCGTTCTCGATCGCGCCTAGCTTGCGCGCCAATATCTGTATTGACGCATAGCAGATCGCAGCCACTAGAGGCAGTAACCCAACCAGTCTTACTGCATCGCTTCCCGGACGCAGCATGATCACGACCCCGAGCAGCCCGATCAGCACAGCCAACCATCGTCGTGTGCCGATATTTTCCCCCAGGAATGGGATCGCCAACAGCGTGATTATCAATGGAGCGGAGAAGAATATTGCTGCCGCGTCTCCCAACGGCATGGACGCCAGACCCAGGAAATAGGCCATGTTGGCGCAGATCAGCAGAATACCGCGTGCCAGGTGAGTACCAGGACGGCTGGATTTAAGTTGCGAGAACCCGCCCTCCATTTTGAGGAACACGCAAGTAAGCAGGATGGCGAATACCGAGCGCACAAATCCGATCTCGTGCAGCGGATAGGTCCCGGACACCAGTTTTATAATCATGTCCTGAAGACCCAAGGCAAACGTGCCGCCGAGCACGCACAAAATGCCGATCAGGTTGTTGTTGTTGCCTTGCATGGTCATGCGGAGATAGTCGCCTGCGTAGAAATTCCCGCGGCATACTACTGGTCACAATGTTAACGAAGCTGAAATTTGCAGACACAATAACCCGGCTGGTTAACCGGCATGGTTTTGCAGTTCTAACGTGCTTGTTATTGTCGCTACATATCAGGTGGAACAAACCCGTGTCTTCTGGAACTGTATCCGCTGCACTCATCGTAGCATGGACGTGGCCTGTGTGATGGGTCTGATTATTGAACAAGGGCGTCACCAGAAAACCGGCCGGCTTTGTGACTTACTGTTGTGCTGCTCCTGAACACCATTTGAGGTCACTTTCCAGCCATGAGGCATCCAGATCATCAGCTCAATGGTGAATGAATTTATCTATAGCGACTCGCTGCAGTTATGATTCATCCCAGTCACAAGTCATGCTCGACAAGGTCTCGATCGAAGAGGAAACTGACTAGCGGCTCCCGGAAAATCGGTGCATCCAGATTTGGTCACCCCACAGGTGATGGCTCAATGTTCTACAGATGGAACCAAGAAATGTCCCGCGATCCAGACTGCACATATCGTCGTCCAGCCTGTCAGCGGCTTTAGAGACAGACCGGTTCTGCCATTCGTTACAATCCACCATCGAGCGAATATAGTCTATTGTTATCAGAGACTTCCAACACCTCTGGCAGTCATGACCTCTGTCAGCTCGTCGAGAATTACCGGGTCATCAATTGTGGCTGGCATCTTCCAGTCAGTCCCGTCAGCAATTGACCGAACGGTTGCGCGCAAAATCTTGCCGGAGCGGGTCTTGGGCAATCGCGCCACAACCATCACCGTGCGAAGCGCTGCCACAGCACCGATTTTCTCTCGGACCAGTTTAACGCATTCACCCTCTATATCTTCTGGTGTTTTGTCGACACCGGATTTCAGCACAACAAAACCTACAGGCAACTGGCCCTTCAGCTTGTCTGCCACACCAACAACCGCACACTCCGCCACATCGGGGTGTGACGAGAGAACTTCTTCCATACCTCCAGTGGACAACCGGTGGCCTGCCACATTGATGATATCGTCGGTACGCGCCATGATATACAGATAGCCGTCCTCATCCATGAAACCCGCATCTGAAGTCTCGTAATAACCGGGATACGCTGCCAGATAGCTGTCATGAAACCGCTTGTCGGCATTCCACAAGGTCGGCAGGCATGACGGTGGCAAGGGCAACTTCACGCAGATTGCACCCAGTTCACCGCGCGGCAATGCATGACCATCATCATCCAGCACCTGAATGTCATAGCCAGGCATAGGCACGGCCGGTGATCCCAGTTTCACCGGCAATGTTCCCAGTCCAACAGGATTTCCAGCAATGGTCCATCCGGTTTCCGTTTGCCACCAATGGTCTATCACCGGCACCTGCAAAACCTCTTGCGCCCATTCGATCGTATCGGGGTCCGCCCGTTCACCGGCCAGAAACAGTGTGCGGAAATGCGACAAATCATACTTTTTTACAAACTCGCCCTTCGGATCTTCCTTCTTGATCGCCCGGAATGCCGTTGGCGCAGTAAACAGGCAAACTGCCTTGTGCTCGGCAATCACCCGCCAGAAGGTCCCCGCATCCGGCGTACCGACCGGTTTTCCTTCAAACACGATTGTGGTGCAGCCATGCAACAATGGCGCATAGACAATGTAGGAATGACCAACCACCCACCCCACATCCGACGCAGCCCAAAAGACTTCGCCCGGTTTCACACCGTACATGGCCGACATCGACCATTTTAGAGCCACCATGTGTCCGCCGTTGTCGCGCACCACACCCTTTGGCTGGCCTGTTGTACCGGATGTATACAATATATACAGTGCATCGGTTGCCTTTACAGGCACACAATCAGCCTTTCGCCCGGCAGCACGCACCGCATCGACCTCAGCTTGCCAGTCATGGTCATATCCAGCCTTCAGGTCAGCTGAAACCTGTTCGCGTTGCAGTACAATTGTGCCGGCAGGTTTTGCTGTCGCCAGATCAATCGCCGCATCCAGCAGCGGCTTGTAGGCAATCACTCTACCCGGCTCAATGCCACAAGAAGATGATACAATAAGCTTCGGAGCGGCATCATTGATACGTGTAGCGAGCTCTGCAGCTGCAAATCCGCCAAATACCACCGAATGAATGGCCCCAATTCGGGCACACGCCAGCATGGCAATTGCAGCTTCCGGCACCATCGGCATATATATAATGACCCGGTCGCCTTTCGTGGCACCCTTGTCAGACAGAACCTGGGCAAAGCTGGCCACTTCATCCTGCAACTGAGCATAGCTGTAGGTTCGCTTGGCACCGGTAATGGGCGAGTCGTAAATAATGGCCGCCTGATCGCCGCGTCCGGCCTTCACATGTCGGTCCACACAGTTCCAGCAGGTGTTGCATTCCGCGCCGACGAACCAGCGATCCAGTTCGTCAACCCTGGCAAATACCTCGTCCCAGGGTTTGATCCAGTCTATTTCGGAAGCAGCATCTGCCCAAAATCTTTCCGGGTCGGATTTCCAGCCAGCGTAAACATCGTGATAAAGGCTCATTCGTCAGCATCCCCTGCAATTCTTGTTTCAATTCTCCGCATTGTGGCGAAACTCCGCCCCGTTGCAAGCCAGCAAAAAGGCGTAGCCTGTTGAGTCACATCGATCAGAAGCGTCCGTTTTGACCCTTTTGGACCGTTTTTGCCCTTGATGCTGGGCCTCTACGGCGCCGTTGGGGACGACTGACGGGCATACATACGGCTGAACAGCACGAGAACGGTCGTTTTTTCAGCGTTCGATACCCATTCAGAGCCTGTGATAGCAGTTATATGCAAACAACAAGAGAGCTCTGCCGATCCCGGTGATCATGGTCCCTTCTACAATTTCCATTGGCGGTTATCATTTGTCAGTTGTCACTACAAGTATCTTCTCGTGCGTAATCTCATGCCTGGCTATACACCAGGTTTGTCGCCGAACCCGTTTCATCCCAGGCCCCCACTGGCGCTCCGGCCAAGGCAACGCGCCGACAATACCGCGAGATTCGCTAAAACTATTGCGTTCGCAACCTGCTTGTTTGTACCGGGATTCATCCGCACATCACTTCCATTTTCCGCACTGGGTCAGGTTGAATTGTGCGCAGGTCTGCTACAAGTTAGACAACCTCGACAATAAACCTCAGCCTCCGCGGGACGCATCCAGCCATGACCAACGCATATGACACGTGCCTTGCCAAAACCGAAGCCAATTATCAACCTCTGACCCCCATTACCTTTCTGGCCCGTTCTGCCAGGGTTTATCCGGATCATGTTGCCATCGTACATGGCAAGCAACGCTTCAACTACAGGCAGTTTTATGCCCGCTCCCGAAAGCTGGCTTCAGCCCTTTCCTCGCATGGCGTTTCCACCGGTGACACCGTTTCGGTCATGTTGGCCAACACGCCACCCATGCTGGAGGCGCACTACGGTGTGCCGATGACCGGTGCTGTCTTGAACACGATGAACACGCGCCTTGACGCCAATATCATCGCATTCATCTTGTCCCATGCAGAGACGAAAGTCCTGATCGTGGATCGTGAATTCTCCACCCTCGTGGCCGAAGCGCTCACCATGATGGAAGGAGCAAAGCCCTTCGTCATCGACTATGACGATCCGGAGTTTGCTCAGTCCGGCCCGCTCATCGGCGACATTGAATACGAGAAGTTCGTCGCCACCGGAGATGAAAACTTTGACTGGAAAATGCCGGATGACGAGTGGGATGCCATCTCCCTGAATTACACATCCGGCACCACAGGCAATCCCAAGGGCGTCGTTTATCACCATCGCGGCGCTTACCTTCTGGGCCAGGGAAACGCCATCACGGCCTCTATGGCCAAGCACCCTGTCTACTTGTGGACACTGCCGATGTTCCACTGCAACGGCTGGTGTTTCCCCTGGACCCTGTCGGTCATCGGAGGCACCCATATATGTTTGAGACAGGTTAGAGCGAAGGCGATTTGGGATGCACTTGCAGACCACCGGGTCACCCATCTGTGCGGAGCGCCTATCGTCATGTCGACCATTCTCGATGCACCGGCAGAAGACAAGCGCACACTCGATCACGTGGTTGAATTCTTCACCGCTGCCGCCCCGCCACCTGAAGCAACACTGGCAGCCATGGCCGACGCCGGCTTCAATGTGACCCATCTTTATGGCCTGACAGAGAGTTACGGACCGGCCGTCGTCAACGACTGGTCAGCCGCCTGGGACGAACTGCCGGCCGCCGAACGGGCTGCAAAAAAAGCGCGCCAGGGAGTTCCCTATGCGGCACTGGATGACCTCTCCGTCATGGACCCTGAAACCATGACCCGGGTGCCGGCCGACGGCGAGACCATGGGTGAGGTCATGATGCGTGGCAACGTTGTCATGAAGGGGTATCTGAAAAACCCGACCGCCTCGGATGAAGCATTCCGCGGAGGCTGGTTCCACACTGGCGATCTCGGCGTCTTGCACGCAGATGGATACATTCAACTCAAGGACAGGTCCAAGGATATCATCATATCTGGCGGCGAGAATATTTCGTCGATCGAAGTTGAAGATACGTTGTACAAACATCCTGCCGTTTCGGCTTGCGCGGTGGTGGCCAAGGCAGATGACAAATGGGGCGAGACGCCGTGTGCATTCATCGAGTTGAAGCCCGGTCAATCTGCCACCGGCGAAGATATCATCGAGTTTTGCCGGCAGAACATGGCGCGGTTCAAAGCGCCACGATACGTGGTATTCACAGAGTTGCCCAAGACATCTACCGGCAAGATCCAGAAATTCAAACTGCGCGATATGACTGACAGTGCATAATGTGGCAGCCGCTGATTTCGGTTTGCGGCATGTGATTATAAATCATATGCCGTATATGTTGAAATATTTGATAAACAGACAATTTTTGGATTTAAAGCCTTCCTCGGGTTCCATGTTGGGTTCCAGACTCTCATGGTCCGGTTTGGGTACCGGTGATCTGCCTCACCTGCTCGGCCCAACTGTTTAGAAGGCGACGTTTCTCGTCCATCTCTGCAGCCAGTTGATAGATACCCCTGACACCGCCGGCCGGTCCCGAACGCACATTCAGCACACGATCCAGCAGCTCTGGCGCTGCGCCAAGCCGTACCATGCCGACTGCTGCAGTCCGCCGCAGATCACGAAGTTGCCACCCCTCCACGCAAGACAGTTTGCGTGACTTTGCAACGGCATTCGAGTAGCCGGTTACCGGCTTGGTCGCGCGCGGCCCGGACGGGAACACAAGGCCACTTTTTGAACGTGGCAGCGCCGCCAGCAATTCCAGTGCAAAGTCCGACAACGGCAATTCATGCGTGTGCCCGCCATGCGTTCGGGCGCCGGGCGGAGACCACACTCTTGACTGGAACTGGATGTCCTCAAGGCGCATCGACGCTATGTCATTCCGGTTCTGGCCGGTGAGCAAAAGCAACTTGAACAGAGCACCGAACGGCCAACCTTGCCGGGTCCATGCAGACCACAATTTCGCAATCTCGGTATCGTTCAGGAATCGTTCTCTTGCCATCTCGCGATGCGGTGCCGGCACCCCTCTTCCAGGGTTCGCCTGTACCAGGTCAACCTCGCATCCCCAGGCAAACATCTTGCGGATCAGTGCCAGCAACCGGTTGGCTGCATAGGGGTGACCTCGCGCCGCCACGGTCTCCACGATCTCGATGACATCACGACGGGCAATGCCGGATGCAGACCGCCTGCCCCAGGCCGGAATGATCTCACGCCGGATCATGCCTTCATCGGCCTGCCAGCTTTTCTTGTTCCGGCGAGCGTGTCGCTCGAGATAGCTCTTTGCAAGATGATCAACTGTGACCGCACCGCCCGTCACTACAGTTCGCTGCCGGGCTGGATCCTGTCCTTCGGCAATTTGCTTGCGAGCCTGGGCGGCGGCTTCGCGTGCCAACTTCAATGGCAGGGCTGGCCAATCGCCCAGCGACAGGCGCTTTCGCCTGCCACCGGTGCGATACATGATCTGCCAACTTCGATGACCGCTACTGGTAAGCCGCAATCCGAAACCTGGTTGCGCCTTGTCCCAGTAATCGACCCGATCCTTCTCGGGAGGCTCAAGCCTCGCAATCGCGGCTTCTGTAATTTTTATGATCGGCAATTGCTCACACCTGACTAACATCAATCATGCGCCCCGCTGACATCCACTATAGATATCTTTGAGCGAGTCGTTACTTTGTCCGACCAGATCGATTGTGATGATGAAGCTTGAGATGATCGCCGCGCCCTGACAGGCATTCACCCGGAATGCTCGGTGACAAGCCGCCTGTATCACCGTTCAGTGTAGCCAGTCCTTCTGACCATGTTCCTATTTTCCACCTACCTTCGTTTATTTTTCATGAAGGCGATTGCCCTGGCCAAACGCGATAGCAGGCGACCTGTGGTCCTTGCGCGGTCCTGTCCAAACAAAAAGGGCTCGCAGCGATTACAGGCGCGAGCCCTTCGTGAGACATGCTGTTGAGGGTAAACCCGGGACTACCGGCAAAACCAGCGTCCCAACAGCAAACATCAAACCTTGGAGGTTGCTCCAATGTGAGATGCCCGTGTCCAGATTATCTCAACTGCAGTTCTGATCTCACTCGACATCGGATCACCTCCTTTCAATTGTTAATGACAATCCTCAACCTATCAGGTGTTCGCAAACCGTCAATCGCCATTTCGCATCACCAAAGGCTTCAATTAAATCGGCTCGGCCGGAATGGCTCCAGCATCTGTGCGGCATCTCCGGTTACAATCTCTTGTGCAACCAGCCGCCCCACCAACGGCCCGAGAGTAACGCCAGAGTGCATGACGCTGACATAGACATCACAACCCAGCCTGCCGATTGCAGGATAACTGTCTGCAGGCATTGGCCGCACACCGTATAGCACCTTTTCGATCTTCAGCCCTGATGCCGCGTTCGGCAACCGCTGCTTCATCCGCTCAAGCATGTGGTGCGCAACATCTTCCAGCGCTTGATCCCCGATGGCACCCGAATACAGATTGCCGCATATGGCCCGCCCGTCCGGCAACTGCTTGAAATGTATGTCCGGAGACCAGATGGTGTGATGCAATTGAAACGGCAGTACATTGGTTTCGATCAGCACCCCTGGTTCATTCTTCATCGGCAGTTTTCCGCCGCATTCTTCAGCGAGTTGTCCGGTCATCACGCCGGCTGCAATCACTACATCATCAACAGGAACTCGTCCCGCTGCACCAATCACGACATGACCGGTCCCGGTTTGCTCGATGGCAGTCACCGGTGCGCCAGCCAAAATCGTGGCGCCGGCATCTTGGGCAGCCCGAAGCAGCAGGCGGGTTACATGGCCTGCCTCTGCAGTACCTTCTTGCTCCATCAGTAGGGCATTTTGCGGCAGGTCCGCCAGTTCCGGTTCAAGTACCCGCATTTCGTCACTACTGACCAGTTTCACAGGATGGCCAAATCTGCCAAGCTCTTCTGCAAGCTCATCAAGCTTGCCCTGCCGCGCTTCCCAGTTGAGCGATCCTGTCCACTGGATCTGCAACCCGCCATTGAACTCTGCATCCAGTTCACGATGCACCTGGATAGCCGCAAGCCGCATTTCGTAATAGTCCTTGCGGGTTACAAAACTGGCATTTATCCACCCCATCGAACGAGACGACGCGCCACAGGCAGGTTCATGTGCTTCGAAAACCGATACCCGGCATCCGGCCAGAGCCAGTTCACGCGCTATGGACGCGCCAAGAATACCGGCCCCGACTATTCCAACGTGTTTCAAACCGAACCTCCGCGAAATCACTCACAAAAAGGGCCGCGCGACTGTTTCACCACGCGACCTCTTCTATCTCAATCCTGCCTGTTGCGGCATAAGACCTTGTAATTGCAGCTACTTAGCTCCTATTCAGTTCTCCTTCAATACGCTGCATCTCATCTTTGACCTGGAGCTTGCGGCGTTTGATGCGGGCAATTTCCACACTATCTATCGAAGGATGCTGCAAGGCGTCGTCTAATTGATGTTCCAACTCCTGATGCTTTGCGCTCAACTCCGACAAATGTGACTGAAGAGACATATTAAACCTCCTGCATATTGTGAAACGGACAAACAAAGTGTGACATGCAAGACGCGCCAAGTCGATGCGATTTATGGTAATTTTTGGTGATTTGTTGCTATGCTGCACAAACAGACCTTGCAAAATCGACCCAAAAACCGGAAAAATACAGCAAAAACGAGCTTACGAAAGGGAACAATTCCAACATGACGGAAAGGCCGGGAAAGGAAGATTTGATGGCCTTGCTGAACACCTTGAAGCAGCGCCATCGTGACCTGGATGTTGCAATTGATTCGCTGGTGGCTACCGGCAGTGCCGATCAATTGCAGTTGCGCAGGCTCAAAAAGGAAAAGCTCGCCCTGAAGGACCGCATCGCCAAAATTGAGGACGACTCCCTGCCCGATATTATTGCCTGACATCGGCAAATGTCCGTCCAGATGCATTCTCAGGTGTGCAAATACGCTGAAAACCACACAATGAACATTGCGCTGGCAAGTGTTTTTCATATAATCGCGCGCTTTCCCGGATCCCGGCAGACCAGGCCTGTCAAACGCCGGATCAGCGCGAAGGCAACAAATCATGGCTAATTCTGACATCAGTGACGTCGCCATCATCATGGGAAGTCAGTCCGACTGGCCAATCATGAAGAATGCCGCTGATACGCTGTCAGCACTGGGTATTTCCCACCAGGCGCGCATTGTGTCGGCTCATCGCACCCCCGATCGTTTGTATGAATTTGCCAAGGGTGCGAGTGATCTCGGTTTCAAGATAATAATCGCTGGCGCGGGTGGTGCGGCACACCTGCCTGGCATGACCGCCAGCTTGTCTCCATTGCCTGTCTTTGGTGTACCGATTGAGAGCAAGGCGCTGCACGGCGTAGATTCATTACACTCCATAGTCCAGATGCCTGCCGGCATTCCCGTTGGCACACTGGCAATTGGCAAGCCCGGTGCCATAAATGCAGCTCTTCTTGCGGCCGCGGTGCTTGCCCTGAGCGATCCGGATCTTTCAAAACGTCTTAAAGACTGGCGCGCCGCACAAACCGAGGCGATTGCTTCTGTACCGGCGCAAGTTGATCAGCCGTGAGCACCGGCCCGCTTCAGCGCGGTAGCGTTATCGGTATTCTGGGCGGCGGCCAACTAGGCCGCATGCTGTCGATGGCAGCAGCCCGCCTGGGTTTTGAGACTCACATATATTCACCTGCCGGAGACAATCCGGCATTCGCTGTCAGCCATACACACACACAGGCCGACTTTGCAGATCAGTCCTCACTGCAGGCCTTTGCCCATGCCTGCGATACAGTGACCTATGAATGGGAAAATGTTCCGGTCGATGTTTGCGACCTGATTGACACGATATGCCCGGTTCGCCCGGGCCCGGACGTGCTGCGAATCTCACAGGACCGGGTAGCAGAGAAAACCTTTGTCTCCGGCCTTGGCATTCCGGTGCCGGAATTTCACCCTGCAGGTTCCTTGAGCGAGCTTGAACAGGCTGTCGCCCACATCGGCCGGCCGGGAGTGCTGAAGACACGACGCTTTGGTTACGACGGCAAGGGACAGACCTACATCAAGGAAGAAACAATATTGGCTGACGCCTGGGATACAATTCGCAAACAGCCTGCCATTCTGGAAGCCTTTATACCATTTGACCGGGAAGTATCGGTTATCGCTGCGCGCGGACTTGATGGTGTGATTACATCATTTGACATTCCGCAAAACATTCATGAGCACGGCATTTTGCGATCATCAACTGTGCCGGCACGCCTCAAACCGCGAACAGCCAAGCAAGCTCGCGAAATTACATCTAATTTATTGGAATCATTGAACTATATCGGCGTTATAGCAGTTGAATTGTTTGTCTCTTCCAAAGGTGGGGTGGAAAGCCTGATGGTAAATGAGATTGCCCCGCGGGTTCACAATTCCGGCCACTGGACCGAAGCTGCCTGCCATGTTTCCCAGTTTGAGCAACATATTCGCGCCGTCGCCGGATGGCCACTGGGTGACACCAGTCGAAAATCGGACTGTGTCATGGAAAACCTGTTAGGTGATGAGGTTTTCGCCTGTCCTGAACTGGCCCGCCTGCCGGGTGCGGTGGTGCACGACTATGGTAAGGCGGAGAGCCGCCAGGGACGCAAAATGGGCCATGTAACACGCCTTATGGCGAGAAAATAGCACTGTTTAGCCTATCGACCGGTGTGTTTTGCTCTCGACATAAGGCCTGCGTTCTGGTACTCACTCCACCACACGGGTCAGGCTATCGCTTGACCTGCTGTCATACGTTTTCTTGGCTTCGGCCCCTTAACATGTCTGGCAGCATTTGATCTGAACAGTTTTAACGCCAACACGGGGTAATTGCCTGTGCATGTAATTGTACGCGACAACAATGTAGACCAGGCGCTCAAAGCGCTTAAAAAGAAAATGCAACGCGAAGGTATTTTCCGTGAAATGAAGCTGCGTGGTCACTTCGAAAAACCTTCTGAAAAGAAAGCTCGCGAGAAGGCTGAAGCCATTCGCCGCTCACGCAAGCTGGCCCGCAAACGCGCACTGCGTGAAGGCGGTGTGGTCGCCGGTCGCCGCGGCAAGTAAGCTCTGACCGGGTTTTTTCAAGTATTCGATTGAGCCTGCTCGACCAAGGTCGACGCGGGCTTTTTCAGGTCTGTCAGTCGGCAGCCAGACCAGTCGCCATTGATCTCGGTCTTAGCTTCATGGGCCTTTAGGCTTTGCGCGACCTCGTGACGCGTTATTGGCTGCCGCGATTTGCAACCCGTGGGTACAGGTCTTTGATAACGCTGCTGGCGGTCTTTTCAAATGCACATGGCAGGAAGCCATGCACAATCGCGGCAAGACCGGCACCTATCAGCTTGAGGCCGAATCTGGATGCGAACATGAAATGTTCCGGATAACTTTCTCCAACACTGGCAGGATGATCAAACAATGCGGCGTCCAGGGTGCGTTTCATGAATCTGTTTCCTCATTTGATGAATTCTGCAGACAAGTTACCTGCTATTGCATCGAAAGAGCTCCCAATCTTTTATTAAAGATGCTAGATTCATGGGACAAAATCCCATCAAAACGATAACGGCAGTGCTCATGGACCAAATTGATCGAAAAATACTTACTCTCATCCAGAAGGATGCGAACCTGTCCCTTAACGACATGGCTGAACAGGTTCATCTGTCACGCAATGCCTGCTGGAACCGGATAAGACAGATGGAGGACAAGGGTATTATTCGCTCCCGCGTCACCTTACTGGACCCCGAGCAGCTCAACCTGGGGCTAACGGTGTTTATTTCTGTTCGCACCAACAACCACACAAGTGCATGGTTAGAACGGTTTCACGCCGCAGTGCGCACCCTGCCGGAAATTATCGGTATTTATCGCACAACCGGTGAGGTGGATTACCTGCTGCAGGCGGTGGTGCCAAGCATGAAGGCCTATGATGCATTGTACCAGCGGCTGATTTCAAAAATCGAATTGAATGACGTTTCGTCCAGCTTTGTCATGGAAGAAATCAAACGCACGACGGTTCTGCCGCTGCACTACGCCTGAAGATGATTATCTTGGCGCTGCATCGTTCGCGTTCAGGAAATTCTTGATGGCTGTCCAGCTGAATGGCGTTAGCGGATCGATATGGCCGTTTCCTTGCAGGGCCAGGAAGTCTTTGGGTCCTGAGAAGGCTTCATACAGCCGCTTGCCTTGCTCGTAGGGCACGATCATATCAGCACTACCGTGGAATACAAAAACCGGCGCCGTAACCGATGGCGCAACGTCAATAGACCGGAACTGATCTTTCATCAGTTTCCCAACCGGCAAGAACCAGTATCGTGTCCGTGCCACATCTGCAGCGGATGTAAAGGGCGCTTCAAGGATAACCGCTGAAGGGGTTGTGTCCGGGTTGGCCGCTAATTGTATTGCAACCCCGCTGCCGAGGGATTCTCCAAACAGGATAATCCTCGACTTCGGCAACCCCTTTTGGCGCAGCAGTTTCATCGCGGCACGCCCGTCCTCCACCAGACCTGTCTCCGTCGGTTCTCCGGTAGACCCCCCATAACCGCGCCAACTCAGTGCAAGCACACCAAACCCTTCATCACGAAACAATCTGAAGCGTTCAGCCCGGTCACCCAGCGTGCCGGCATTGCCGTGCATGTACAAGATCAACGGAGCATCGGGTCTGGGCGGCAGCGCCAGCCACGCGGCGAGCGTTTCGCCGTCATCGGTTTCAATTGATGCCGCAGCAAATCCGTCGAGTTCGAACTTGGCCGGTACTTCGAAGCCGGTCCTGGCGCTATGTTGGGGAAAATATTGAAAGCTTCTCTGGGCAAGATACATAAACCCCACCAGCGAGACGTAGACGGTGGTCAGAATTACAACAGAACTGATCATGGTCTTCTTCATACGGTCTGATCTGATAGAAGAAACCGGTAGCACATGACCACCGGTTTCAAATGTCAATCAGTTTTGCTGCGACACCAGGGTCAGGACCCGTTAACTAGTCCATAGTCTTCACGATACCTTCAACCATTTTCTTGGCGTCACCGAGTAACATTAGCGTGTTGTCGCGATAGAACAGTGAATTGTCGATACCTGCATAACCAGAAGCAAGCGAGCGCTTGGAGAACATGACTGTACCCGCGTTCCAGACCTCCAGAACCGGCATGCCAAAGATTGGTGATTGCGGATCCTCCTTGGCGGCGGGATTGGTCACGTCATTGGCGCCGATTACGTAGACAATGTCGGTGTTGGCAAACTCCGAATTGATGTCTTCCAGCTCGAATACTTCGTCATAGGGTACATTGGCTTCCGCCAGCAGCACGTTCATGTGGCCGGGCATGCGTCCTGCCACCGGGTGAATAGCATACTTGACCGATACGCCTGCGGCCTTCAATTCATCTGCCATTTCGCGCAGTGCATGCTGTGCCTGGGCGACGGCCATGCCATATCCGGGCACGATGATCACCGACGCTGCATTTTTCAGCATAAAGCCCGCATCCTCTGCCGAGCCCTGCTTGACGGGCTTTACTTCACCGTCAGCGCCAGCGCCAGGTCCGGCAGTCTCGCCGCCAAATCCGCCAAGGATGACCGAGATGAAAGATCGATTCATACCTTTGCACATGATGTAGGACAAAATCGCGCCAGACGAACCAACCAGCGCACCTGTAATGATCAGTGCGGTATTGCCCAGCGTGAACCCGATTCCGGCAGCAGCCCAGCCGGAGTATGAATTCAGCATCGACACAACCACCGGCATGTCCGCCCCGCCAATTGGTATAATGATCAGAACCCCAAACACCAGCGCCAGAATAACGATCAGCCAGAAAGCGGTTATCGACTGGGACGCCATGAACCAGATGATGCCGATAACAATCGCCGCAAACAGCCCAATATTGATCGCGTGCCGCATTGGCAGCATGATCGGCGCTCCGGACACGCGGCCTGACAGCTTGCCAAACGCAATGACCGAGCCGGTAAAGGTTATGGCACCAATACCTGCACCCAACGCCATCTCGAGCAATGAAGCCGGCTTGATGTGGC
>CAJICM010000442.1_pt1 | contig 19801 bp, 20 predicted proteins | sample 9199691 | NCBI WGS metagenome assembly CAJICM01 (sample SAMEA7708338, study PRJEB35096) | sediment metagenome | biome: marine neritic benthic zone biome [ENVO:01000025]; feature: sediment [ENVO:00002007]; material: shallow marine sediment [ENVO:03000034] sea grass bed [ENVO_01000059] ...
GGCGCCGGTTCAGGCTCCGGTTCCGGTGCAGGTTCAGGCTCGGGCTCCGGTTCCGGTTCCGGGGCAGGCTCAGGCTCGGGCTCCGGCTCCGGTGCAGGTTCAGGCTCGGGCTCCGGTTCCGGTTCCGGTGCAGGTTCAGGCTCGGGCTCCGGTTCCGGGGCAGGTTCAGGCTCGGGCTCCGGTGCCGGTTCTGGTTCTGGTTCTGGTTCTGGCGCCGGTTCAGGCTCCGGTACCGGTTCTGAAACAGTTTCTTCCTTGGCCCCTGTAAAGCTTTCTTTCAGGCGGCCGAGCAAACTCTTCTTCTGTGGAGCGGCATCTGCAGGCTCGTCCGGCACATCGATTGCCGGCTTTTCCAGTATTGCGGATTCTTCAGCTGCCTGATCCGGTTCACTGGACGTCTCAGGTACCGGCAACTGATCCTGCGCCTCATCTGCAGGTTTTTCTTCTTCCTTCTTGCCGCCGATGCGATTGAAAAGTTTCTTGAAAAAACTCAAAGAACCAGCTCCCCGGCCAGATCCTGCCCTGCCGCCGCCGAAAGAAGCACTGGTGCAATTGCGCCGGGCTTCATGTTGCTCCTGGCAATGTCGACATTAAGAAAATGCGGCGTGCGACCACGTTTCGCCGTTTCAAACAGCACCTCCATGGTTTGCCCGACTTGCGAAGCAACAAATGACGACAGCCGCTTGTTACCTGCTGCACGCAACGCTTTTGCCCTTGCCTTGATGTCGGCTCCGTCGACCTGCGGCATCCTTGCTGCAGGCGTACCGGGCCGGATGGAATAGGGAAAAACATGCAGGAAAGTCAGCCCGCAGTCCTCAACCAGCCTGATCGATTTTTCAAACATATGATCGGTTTCAGTCGGAAACCCCGCAATGATATCTGCCCCAAACACCACATCCGGTCTGCGGCGACGCACATCATTGCAGAACCTGATCGCATCCTCCCGCAGATGCCGCCGTTTCATTCGCTTCAAGATCATGTCATCGCCAGCCTGCAAGGAAAGGTGCAAGTGCGGCATCAGGCGCTCTTCTTCCTCAATGGCAATCAACAGGTCTTCGTCGGCCTCAACTGAATCGATTGAGGAGATCCGCAGCCTTTGCAGTTCCGGCACCATCTTCAATATGCGGCGCACCAAATTGCCAAGGCTCGGTTGACCGGGAAGGTCCTTGCCGTAAGACGTGATATCAACACCGGACAAGACCACCTCAGGACAGCCTGACTCCACCAGTTTGCGGATTTGCGAAACAACTTCACCGGCCCCGACAGAGCGTGAATTGCCACGTCCATAGGGAATGATGCAAAAAGTGCAGCGATGATCGCAACCTGTCTGCACCTGCACAAACGCCCGTGTGCGTTGCCCAAAGCCGTCAATCATGTGAAGTGCGGTTTGCTTGACTTCCATGATATCATTGACCCGCACCGGTGTCTCGTTGCCCAGCCCGAAATCCACCGCACTGGGTTGCCAGGTCTCGGCTTTCAGCTTTTCCTCATTGCCAATAACAAGGTCTACTTCATCCATGGCTGCAAATGCCGGTCCGTCCACCTGAGCCGCGCAACCGGTGACAATAATTCGCGCATCTGGCCGATCCCTGCGGGCTCGCCGAATGGCTTGCCGTGCCTGGCGCTGTGCTTCCGCGGTTACCGCGCAGGTATTGATCACAACGGTGTTCTCAAGGCCCGCTGTGTCGACATGCGACCGCATGACCTCGGCCTCATACGCATTCAGACGGCAGCCAAAGCTGACAATGTCGACCTGCCTGCTCACGACGATGCATCTTCCAGCGCCGGCAGTTCGCCGTCAAAATCGTAAGCCACCGGCCCGGTCATCAACATATGGCCGCGTTCATCCCATTCAATGAACAGATCACCGCCGGGAAGCGAAACTGTTACTTCGCGGCCGGTTCGCCTGGTCCGAGCAGCCGAAACCGCAACAGCACATGCCGCGGTCCCGCACGCCAGCGTCAGTCCGACACCGCGCTCCCACACCTTCACCTCGATGTGGCCGGGCGAGATCACATGCGCCAGCGAAATATTGGCGCGCTCCGGAAAGATCGGATGATTTTCCAGAAGCGGACCGGTCTTTGCCAGATCTGTCGTCTCGAGGTCATCCACCCAGAAAATGGCATGCGGGTTTCCCACATTCACCACCGAAGGTGTGTGCAGAACTGGTGCATCAATCGGTCCGATCTGCAACTCTATGCCGCGGGTGTCATGAAATTCCTCTGCCAGCGGGATCTCCTGCCAGCCAAATTTCGGCTCTCCCATATCCACCGTCACCAGGCCGTTATCCGCCTTGCGGCAAACCAGAAAGCCGCCCTTGGTGTCGACAGTTGCAGCATTTTTACCTGTCTCGCCGAACACGATGTCTGCGACGCAACGCGTAGCATTGCCGCAACTCTCAACCTCATGGCCCTCGGCATTGTAAATGCGCATTCGCAAGTCGGCCACATCAGATTTTTCCATCACGATGAACTGGTCACAGCCGATACCGCCTTGCCGGCGCGACCAGCCGTAAATCTGTTCAGGTGAAAAACGGCACGCCTCGACCCGGCCATCGACAATAATAAAATCATTGCCAAGCCCGTTCATCTTGCGAAATGGAATATGTGTGTTCGTACTCATCAAGCGCCTTATATGGTGAAAAGCACCCAACTTGCCAGAGGCAAGAAACAAGCCGGGTTCAATCTGCACTGGTTGTACAGCGACGGGCAAATCTGTTCAGGGCATTTCTGCAACTCTTCGTGGCTCACTGTTGCAAAAAATTCCGGTCATCTGAAAAACCGCTTTTGATTGACCTGGAGCTGCAATTGTCCTATTGAAAACGCCAATCCAGACGCCAAAATGAATTGGCAGGCTTGCTGACACATGGACGGTCATATCCGCATCCGGGAGGTCAGGGGTCAACACCCGCCCACGAAGGTTCGTGCACGGGTGCAATTTCGCTTTGCGTATTCGGTTTGGGAAAGAATGCATGTTTGAAACACTTCAAGATCGCCTGGGCGGTATTTTCGACAAGCTGACGGGCCGTGGTGCGCTGTCCGAGGCTGATGTCGATACCGCCATGCGCGAGGTGCGCCGCGCGCTTATTGAAGCTGACGTTGCGCTCGAAGTCGTTCGCAAGTTTGTTGCGCAGGTCAAGGAACGTGCCATCGGCAAGGAAGTCGTCAAATCAGTGACGCCTGGCCAGATGGTCGTCAAGATCGTCAACGATGCCATTGTAGACATGCTGGGCAAGGAACCGGAGCCTTTGAACCTCAAGGCGGCTCCCCCGGTGCCGATCCTGATGGTGGGCCTGCAAGGCTCAGGCAAGACCACGACCACCGCCAAAATTGCCAAGCGGCTGCTGGAACGCGACAAGAAGAAGGTCATCATGGCCTCGCTTGATACCCGCCGGCCAGCTGCACAGGAGCAGCTTGCCATACTGGGTGAGCAGATCGCGGTCGATACCCTGCCCATCGTCAAGGGAGAAAACCCGGCAACCATAACAAAACGCGCCATGTCGGAAGCCAGGAAGGGCGGTTATGACGTTGTCATGCTGGACACTGCCGGTCGGCTGTTTATCGACGAGGAACTGATGGCTGAGGTGCAGGTGGTCCGCGATATTGCCAAACCCGCCGAAACCCTGCTTGTGGCCGATGCACTGACCGGTCAGGACGCCGTCAACCTGGCTCGCGCGTTCGATGAACAGATCGGCATATCCGGTCTGGTGCTGACCCGCATCGACGGTGATGGTCGCGGCGGCGCCGCACTGTCCATGCGTGCTGTCACGGGCAAGCCGATCAAGCTCCTGGGAACCGGTGAAAAGCTGGACGGCTTGGAGGATTTCCACCCTGAACGTATCGCCTCGCGCATTCTCGGCATGGGCGACGTGGTCTCGCTGGTAGAAAAAGCGGCTCAGACCATAGATCAGGACAAGGCAGCGAAAATGGCTGCCCGCATGAAAAAGGGCGTCTTCGATCTGGAAGATCTCGCCGACCAACTCAAGCAAATGCAGAAAATGGGCGGCATGTCGGGCTTGATGGGCATGATGCCTGGCCTGGGCAAGATGAAAAAGCAGCTTGAAGATGCTGACCTCGACAACTCGGTGCTAAAACGCCAACTCGCCATTATCTCTTCCATGACCGCGAAGGAAAAACGCAACCCGAAAATCATGAATGCCTCCCGCAAGAAGCGTGTTGCCAAAGGTGCCGGGGTCGAAGTGTCGGAAATCAACCGTCTCCTCAAGATGCACATCCAGATGGCCGGCATGATGAAGAAGATGGGCAAGGGCAAAGGTGGCCTGCTTGGCAAGATGATGGGCATGGGTGGCGGCTCCGGCACGCCGTCGGCTGAAGAGATGGAGAAGATGCAGGCAGAACTTGCTGGAATGGACCCTGCGACGATTCCCCCTGAACTGAAGGATCTAGCAGACGGCAAAATGCCGAAAACGCCATCCGCATTGCCGGGTATGGGCGGTGGAATGCCCGGGCTGCCCGGGCTTGGTGGCAAAGGCGGGCTTCCCGGTCTCGGCGGCGGTGGCTTCAAGGGCCTGCCCGGTTTTGCCAAGAAGAAAAAGTAACGTTCGACAGGTTTTCGCAAATCAACACAAACATGTGACCACTCAAGGAGAATTCAGACATGGCATTGAAAATCAGACTGGCCCGCGGCGGCTCGAAAAAGCGTCCGTATTATCGCATCGTGGTGGCTGACGTGAATGCACCGCGCGACGGTCGCTTCATCGAAAAGATCGGCACCTACAATCCACTGCTTCCGAAGGATTCGGCAGACCGGGTCAATCTCGACGTGGACCGGGCAAAACACTGGATCAGCGTTGGCGCCAAGCCAACCGACCGGGTGCTTCGTTTCTTGGATGCACTGGGTTTGGAAAAACGTGAACCGCGCAACAATCCGAACAAGGCCAAGCCAGGCAAGAAGCGTCTGGAACGCGAAGCTGCTGAAGCTGAAGCTGCAGAGTCAGCCAAGGAAACTGCAGAGTCAGCCAAGGAAACTGCAGAATCAGCCAAGGAAGCTGCTGAGGCAGCCGCTGCTGCTCCTGCAGAAGAAGCGCCCGCTGAAGAAGCAGCCTCCTAAGGGACTTGTGCCTGAATGCCTGAGCATTCGCGCATTGTCCTTGGCGTCATAACCGGCGTGCACGGTATTCAGGGTGAAGTGAAACTGAAAAGCTTCACCGCTGACCCTGAGGCCATTGCGTCCTATGGCGCACTGGATGCATCAAACGGCATGGCGCTCACAATCAAATCGCTCACAGTTCACAAGGATCAGTTTCGCGCCCGCTTTGAAGGTATAGATAACCGCAATGCAGCCGAGGCACTCAAGGGGCTTGAATTGTCCATACCGCGTGACCGGCTGCCCGATCCGCAAGAAGACGAGGTTTACCATGCGGACCTGGTCGGCCTTGCCGTACTTGATCCCGGCGCGGCGAATATCGGCACTGTAGTCGACGTACTCGACTTTGGTGCCGGCGAGTTGCTGGAAATGAAACTGCACAATGTCAAAGCCACCGTGCTTATGCCGTTCAACACGCAAACCGTGCCGGAAATCAATCTTGACGCCGGCACTGTGACCATCAGCCCGCCCGACGGATTACTCGACAACGAAACCGACTGACCCGAATTGGCAGCCGGTCGGCGACCGGCTCCGGAAAGAACAACCAGCAGACCATGCCATTTCTAGCAACAGTACTGACACTTTATCCGGATATGTTTCCCGGACCGCTCGGGCACTCAATGGCAGGCAGAGGTCTGAAAGATGGCGTTTGGTCGCTGGACGCACGTGATATTCGAACCCACGCGACCGACAAGCACGCCTCCGTGGATGATACACCGGCAGGAGGTGGTCCCGGCATGGTGTTGAAACCAGATGTGCTGGCTCGCGCAATTGATGCAGCCGGCGTACCGGAAGACACCCGCCCCCGTTTGCTGATGAGCCCGCGAGGACGCCCGTTGACCCAGGAGTTTGTGCGTGAACTGGCTACAGCTGACGGCATTATTATTGTCTGCGGCCGGTTCGAGGGTGTCGATGAACGCGTCATACAAGCCAGAAACCTAACGGAAGTGTCAGTGGGTGACTATGTGCTGTCCGGGGGAGAACCTGCGGCTCTGATCGTTCTGGATGCAATTATTCGCTTGTTACCTGGCATTATGGGCAATGTCACATCCGGCAGTGAAGAAAGTTTTGAGCACGGATTGCTGGAACACCCGCAATACACCCGGCCGCGTGAGTGGGAGGGTCTTGAAATACCTGCTGTCCTGCTCTCCGGCGACCATGCCGCGATTGCCCGCTGGAAACGCGAGCAGTCGGAAAAATTGACCTTGAAGCGCAGACCGGACCTCATTCGACCGAAAGACACAAACAAATGACCCAAATGTGCGGATAGACATTGACTTTTACACCCTCACACGGGTAAAGACCCGCATCGCAAGATCATCCGGCGAGCTGGCTGGGCCTGTATATTGCCGAAAGATGATTGTATCTGAAAATGTTGGGGCGATTTTTCGACGTTCAGTATGGACGCGGACCGCACCAAAAAGGAATTCGTCCGATGAATATTATCCAACGGCTCGAGCAGGAGCAGGCTGAAGCCATTACGGCCAAACGCGAAATACCGGATTTCGCTCCAGGCGACACGGTGGTTGTTGCAGTGCGCGTCACCGAAGGCGAACGCTCGCGCATTCAGAACTATGAAGGCGTGGTAATTGCCCGTTCGGGTGCCGGCCTCAATGAAAATTTCACCGTGCGCAAGCTCAGCTACGGCGAAGGTGTGGAACGTGTGTTCCCGATTTACTCGCCGCTTGTTGAAGGCGTGAAAGTGTTGCGGCGCGGCAAGGTGCGTCGCGCAAAATTGTATTATCTGCGGGGTCGCACCGGAAGACGCGCCCGTATCGCTGAAAAGAAGCGTTCGGTTGTTGTTCCAGGTGCTGCAGAAGCTGAAGCAGCCAAGGCGGAGGCCGCGAATGCCCCTCAGGTAGTGGATGACGTGTCGCTGATTTCAGGTGTTGGTGATGTGCTTGCTGAAAAACTGGCTGGCGAAGGCGTAACCAGCCTGACCCAGATTGCCAAGTGGAACAAGGACGACATCGCCGATTATGACACCAAGCTTGCACTCGGTGGCCGTATCGAGCGTGATGAGTGGATCGTCCAGGCCAAGGAATTGCTGGAAGGCAAGGCACCTCGTGCCAAGGTTGATCAGGAAACAGCCGAAAAGGCTGCCGACGCAGAGTAATCCACCTGACATCGGAAATTTTGCAGGCCGGGACTTGTTCCCGGCCTTTTTTGTCTCCTCGACCGCTTCGCTTCCGAACATACAGGCGGTCGATCGGCTTACCGTCAGAATGAGGCACCAAAAATACCCCATTTCAGCCCCTGCATCGGCAAATTGCGGTGCTGATATAAACCCATTGAAAGGGCTAGGGGGCCGTGAATAACGGAGAAATTGTCATGGCCACCGACTACCAGAATGAACATCGCTCACATGCAACCGACTATCGTACCCGGTCAGGCGGATCAAATGGCTGGCTGATCGGCCTTGCCGTAGCCATCCTGCTTGCAATGATAGCCTTCTTCTCTTTTGCAGGCTCTGATCGCCCTGCCATCACCGTTGGCACCACAAGCGAACAGGTCTCACCCCCGCCTGCAACCGAAAGCACACCCGCTACCCAGCAACCGGTCATTCAGCCGATACCGCCGGCCACCAGTGCGCCTTCGCAATAGCTAACTAGACCTGCAGCGGCACACTTCGTTCAAGTGCCGCTTCAGGCCAGGATCACGTCTTCTGCCACAACATGTAAAGCCCCAGCGGTGGCCTGGCCTCAACCAGCTCCAGGTCGGCGCAGAAATTGGAAATATTGTGGCCAACCTCGTCCATCCCCCGCACTTCGAGCCCGGCCCTGAGCCCTGCATTGACAATATCAGACATCTTGTGGGTGAATGAATAATTCGGGCTGGAGGCATACTGTTCATGGCCGAAATAATCCAGACCGGTGGTTTCCACGAACGGCTCGGTGCAAAAATAGGAATGCTCAATCCTGGATACTCCACCGTTCTCACCAGGTTCATACATCATCAAGACTGGATGGGTTTCCTCCATCACCCAGTAACCGCCAGATACAATCAGCGCCGAAACTGCAGAGAAAAATTCTTCCAGGTCCGGCATCCAACCGAGCACACCGATGGTGGTCAAGACGATATCAAACCGACCCTTCAGATCTTCCGGAAGCGCATAGACATCGGCTGCCGCAAAACTTACATCGTTGCCATATCCGGCCAACTCACTCAATTCACGAGCCTGTTCCAGAAATTTCTCTGCCTGGTCAATTCCCAGGCATCGCCCTGCCCCCATACCCTTCAGCGACAGCAGATCCTTGCCGTTATTGCATGCAATCTGCACAACTGATTTATCCTTGACACCAATCGTCTCGAGCATGCTGACAGTTTCATCAGCCAGAAAATTGCACCCGCCCAGCAGAAACTGCTCACGCAGTTTTGCCTGATTGCGCGCAGCATGACGCGGCGCGGCAGCGTTCCAGGCATCCCTGTTGGCAGCAACGAATTTCTCGCGATCACTCATGTGGACAATCATATCAAGGCCCTTGGCCATCCAATACCCCTTCCCATGCGCCTTGTTCCAATGTAGCAAACGCAACATGTCCTTACCGCCCGACCTGACCAATCTTCACCTTGTCGCTTTCGCTTTGTTGTTCGCAGCGTGGTGGCTGTATTCACCGATTTTGTCGCGGTTCGGTCGCGGCACACTCAATGCGCAACTGGGTATTGTGCGGCTACGCTGGATACTTTTGTCCACACAGCGCATCAACCGGCCTTTTGACGCCATATTACTTAACCAGATCATCAGTTCAGTGGCGTTTTTCGGTTCTGCCTCTCTCATCGTACTGGCGGCACTGCTTGGCACGTTTGCCAATGTTTCATCAGTTCATAGTGTCTTGTCGCAGCTGCATTTTGTGTCTCCGATGAGCGTCGAACTGCTGGCCGCAAACCTTTCCGTAGTAGTGCTGATACTGGGGATCAGTTTTTTTGCATTCACCTACTCATTGCGCAAGCTCATCTACACCGTGGCGCTGAGTGGTGGTCTGGCAGATCAGGCCGTTGAAACACCGCAGTTTACCGCTCAGGTGGAAGCAACGGCCACCGTACTGACAGAAGCGGTGCGCAGTTTCAACAATGGTATCCGCGGATACTATTATGCCGTGGCGGCATTATTTTTGTTGCTGGGTCCGGTAGCGTGTATCGTGGCCACCTGCACCGTCATGGCCATGTTGTTCTATCGCCAGACCCTCACCACCACCGCTCGTGCCATCGGCAAGTATGTCGATGCGATGAACGAGGAAGAAGACTTGCGCGAGTAGTTGCCGGTATAGACAAAAAACAACCCCGCAAGCGGCAAGCCGCCTGCAGGGCCAAAAATCTGTATCTGAAAAAGCGGCCGGACTTATTAGGCGACTTCCAGATTGTCTGCCGACATCTTGCCGCTACGCTGGTCGGTAACCAGTTCAAACTTGACCTTCTGGCCTTCGTTCAAGGTGCCCATGCCTGCGCGCTCTACCGCAGAGATATGAACAAAAGCGTCCTTGGAACCATCTTCCGGTTCGATAAAGCCGTAGCCTTTGGTGGTATTGAAAAATTTGACTGTGCCTACTGGCATGGTTGTTGTCCCTTCAAAGGAGAAACCCGCACATTCACACCTTGTGACGGCTGGGTCCGTACATTGCTCACATTGTCAGGAATAACTAGGTTAAACGGCCTACCGGATATCAAGGTAACACCAGACAAGTTCGGTCTATACATCACTGTATATGAGCGATTTCAACGCAAATTACAATTGTAGTATTGTAAATAATCTGACCATAGCCAGCTGGCCAAACTCAGGCAGCCACCGCTGAGGCCGCATTCTGTGGTATGAGAATTTCAACAATTGCAGCCTTGGCAATCATCGATTCACGGCCATCGCTGCGCCTGAATTCCAGTAACGGACTATCCCCGCTGAGAGCACGCTTGATATCGCTGCTCATGGGCAGCAACAATGTCCCGTCCAGCGCACGCCCGTCGCTCAGCAGCAACTGCACATCAAACGATTTTCGTTCACTTTCATTATTGAACATCGCACCGCATCCCCGTTTACCATCGCGATATCTGTAGCATCCCAGTCGTTAAGTATTCATCCGCAAATTAATCGCGATTTTAGCTGTTTTATCAGACCGCATGTTTCGAAGTATTTGTAATTCAATCATTTTGACCATTGCGCCTGTTGTTCATTTTTAAAATTCTCCGACTGAAAGGGTCGCACCAATCAGTCTCAAGGCTTTAACGCGAATGAACAACCTTTTTGGAATTCACACCCAGGGTCAGCACTCCGGGCGACTTGGCCTGTCAACCAGCCATGATACATTTGCGGCACTGCCCACGTTCGTGGCCATTTCCAGATGACAAACGCCTCGGGTCCGGCTAGTTTGCCGCCAATTCCATACACTTTTTGAAGACTTGAGGATTTTCATGGCTGGCCCACGCACCCTGTATGACAAGATCTGGGATGATCACCTGGTTCACGAGGCCGACGACGGCACTTGCCTTTTGTATATCGACCGTCACCTGGTTCATGAGGTAACCAGCCCGCAAGCCTTTGAAGGCCTGCGCATGACGGGCCGCGGCGTGCACGCACCTGAAAAGACCCTTGCCGTCGTAGATCACAATGTTCCAACCACAGATCGTTCAAAAGGTATCGCTGAAGAAGAAAGCCGCATACAGGTTGAAACCCTGGCAAAAAATGCCGCTGAATTCGGTGTTCAGTATTTTTCCGAAACAGACACGCGCCAGGGTATCGTTCACATCATCGGCCCGGAACAGGGGTTCACGCTTCCTGGCACTACCATCGTGTGCGGCGATAGCCACACCTCCACCCACGGTGCGTTTGGGGCTTTGGCTCACGGTATCGGTACGTCTGAAGTGGAACACGTTCTGGCGACCCAAACCTTGATCCAGAAGAAAGCCCGCAACATGAAAGTGCAGGTTGACGGAAAATTGGCCGAGGGTGCCACCGCGAAGGACATCATTCTCGCCGTTATCGGTGAAATTGGCACAGCTGGCGGTACGGGTCACGTCATCGAGTTTACCGGGGAAGCTTTCCGCGACCTGTCCATGGAAGGTCGTATGACCGTCTGTAACATGACCATCGAAGGCGGAGCCCGTGCCGGCATGATTGCGCCGGATGAAAAGGCTTATGAATATCTCAAGGGCCGTCCAATGTCCCCATCGGGCGCCGACTGGGAGTCCGCAATGGCCTACTGGGAAACCCTTTTCTCTGACCAGGGCGCCCATTTCGACGAAATCATCACACTTGATGCAGCCGCCCTGCCGCCCATCGTGTCTTGGGGTACATCACCGGAGGATGTGATCTCTGTAGCAGGAGCCGTACCAGATCCAAAAGACATCGCCGATGAAGCAAAGCGAGCCTCCAAGCAGCGCGCACTCGACTATATGGGCTTAACCCCCGGCACCAGGATAACCGACATTGACCTGGACGTGGTATGGATTGGCTCGTGCACCAATGGTCGTATCGAGGACTTGCGCGAAGCAGCCCGCATAATTGAGGGTAAGAAAATATCCGATCAGCTGGACTATGCGATGATCGTTCCTGGTTCCGGTCTGGTGAAGGCACAGGCAGAAGCCGAAGGCCTCGACAAGATCTTCGCGGCTGCAGGGTTTGAATGGCGTGAACCCGGTTGTTCCATGTGTCTTGGTATGAACCCGGATCAACTCAAGCCAGGGCAACGTTGTGCATCAACATCAAACCGCAACTTTGAAGGTCGCCAGGGGTTCAAGGGCCGCACACACCTGGTGTCTCCTGCGATGGCCGCTGCAGCTGCAATTGCCGGTCATTTTGTTGATGTCCGCACACTGACTTAAGATAACTTGCGCTTCTGCCTTGCGCATCGCCTGCGAATATGTTGCAAACGAAGTAACCCGGTTTGGGGCAATGCCGGACAGTACGAATTTGCTTTTCCCGTGAGGGTCTTGTTCGTCATTTTTGAGTATTGGGGAACTAATGTCGACCACGACATCTGCTGCTGACAAACGCTTTCTTCGCCGAGTCCTGGTTTTTCTAGTTGTAGCAACACTTGCATCCGGCGTCATGATGGCCTATGCCGCTGCAAGCATGTCCTGATAATTAATCAACGCCTACAGCCTGCGCAGACGCGCGAAAGTTTGTAACACTAGACAGTACAACATGATGTGACGATCACACCGGACAATGGTTCTGGTAATGCGCGCCTCGTGCTGGCATCATCAATCTCATGAACTCACCTTTCAACAATGATAGCCGCTGGTCGCACATGCGTGCTCCTTCTGCCAGCGACCTTGCATATCTGGCCCGCAAGACGTGGAACCAGGTGCCGGCATCCTTGCGTAGTATGACCGGCGAGATTTCCATCACCGTCGATGAATTTCCTGACGATGAAACGATGGACGAAATCGGCAGCGAAACACCGTTCGACATAATGGGACTGCTGCGCGAAACAGACGCCGGCCACCCGGTACTTGTATTGTTCCGCCGGGCGGTGCTGGATTACTGGGTTGAGCAGGGTGATGAGTTGTCCGTTGTACTGACCCAGGTGATGGTCCATGAAGCAGCGCATCAGCTTGAATTATCCGATGAACTGGTGACCCAGCTTGAAGCTGAAATAGAAGCTTCAGCACCACAGCCTCGCACGGTGCAGTAATGGCGAAAGAACCCGATCGCAATGACCAAGCTGTACGCCAGGCCAAAGCTGACCTGAAGCGTCTTGGTGAACAGTCAGAGAAACTTCTTGGTACAGGTACGGTCTCTGATCAGGAACCCGAGGATAATATCGAGTTGTGGGGAAAACGCATCGGGCGCTCCGTTGCCTATCTTCTTGGTGCCTATCTTATCTACTATTTCCTGCGCCGCTATGGCGTTATCTAGAGCCGTGTTCCAAACCCTGGATTGCTATCACAAAGTGCAAATCGTTTTATGATCTTGCAAGCCACGCTGTAGGGCCCACAGATGACATCCGCACCTTCCAAAGTCTGCCTCGTTACCGGTGCTGCGCGCGGCATTGGTCTGTCAACGGCAAGACTGTTCCTGGAAAATGGCTGGCGGGTTGCCTTGATCGACAATAACCCTGATACACTGCTTGCGGCTCAGAAAACAGTTCCCGCTGATACTGCCCTGTGCATTGAGGGTGATGTATCCATTCCTGATCAGGTACAGCGTTCCATCGATCAGACTGCAGCTCATTTCGGCCGCCTGGATGGCCTCATCAACAACGCAGGGATCGCCGACTTCGGGCCCATTGCTCAGACCAGTTTCGATGTCTGGAAGGAAATCATGGCCACCAACCTGACCGGCCCGTTCCTGACGACCCAGGCAGCCGTGCCGGTCATGCTGCGCTCCGGCGGTGGAGCGATTGTCAATATAGCCTCCATCTCCGGTCACCGCGCATCCACCTTGCGTGTCGCCTATGGTACTTCCAAAGCCGGGGTTATTCATCTGACAAAACAACAGGCTGCCGAGTATGGCAATCAGGGTATAAGGGTAAACTGCATTTGCCCCGGCCCGGTTGACACCGAAATGGCCCGGAAAGTTCATGATGCGGCGATCCGGAAGAGTTATCATGATGCTATCCCGCTCAACCGTTACGGCGAAGAGCGTGAAATCGCTGAAGCGATTTATTTTCTCACCTCAAACAGGGCCAGTTTCATCAACGGGCAAATCCTGTCGGTGGACGGTGGTTTCGAATCAACCGGTATCGGCCTGCCCGACCTGCGGGAAAATCAAGGCAATACTTGACCTTGCCCAAATCACACGGCACACATCTGCTGTTGATTTGAATTTACATGAGAGACCAGCCTGATGGATAAATTCACCACACTGACCGGCGTTGCGGCTCCACTGCCGACCACCAATGTCGATACCGACATGATCATACCAAAACAGTTTCTGAAAACCATCAAGCGTACCGGCCTCGGGAAATCCTTGTTTTATGAAATGCGCTACAACGACGATGGCACGGAAAATCCTGACTTCACATTAAATCAGCCGGCTTGGCGCAATGCACAAATTCTGGTTGCCGGCGACAATTTCGGCTGCGGATCATCGCGTGAACATGCGCCGTGGGCGCTATTGGATTTTGGTATTCGCTGTGTGATTTCGACATCGTTTGCCGACATCTTCTACAATAACTGCTTCAAGAATGGCATCCTGCCCATCAAGTTGCCGCAAGAGGACGTCGACAAGCTGATGGACGATGCGCGCCGTGGCGCCAATGCGACGGTGACGGTAGATCTTGAAACACAGGAAATCCGCGGACCAGATGGTGGAGTCGTGGAATTTGACATCGATCCTTTCCGCAAGCATTGCCTGCTCAACGGATTGGATGACATTGGACTGACCTTCGAGAAGAAGGCCTCGATTGACGCCTATGAAGAAAAAGTTGCCGGCGCCCGTCCCTGGGTCTGAGAAAAATCAGGAGATATCTTGATCATGCGTATTTTACCCGCTGCCCTGGCGCTGATATTGCTGGCGGGTGTTACGGTACCCGCTCATGCAAAGGTCACCAAATCCTGCATTGCCGGCATCAAGAAAACCGTCAAACGCGCTGGCGTAAAACCATCATTGGTCAACAAGGCCCTGGACGGCGCAAAGTACGACGAAAGGGTGGTGCGGTTTTCCCGGTCGCAACCGGAATTCAGGACCAGAATCTGGGACTATATGGCCTTTCTGGTTGATCCGGCCCGCATTGCCGACGGCAAGGCGAAAATGAAACAGCATGCAGCCACGCTTGCTGCGGTTGAGAAGAAGTACGGTGTCGACCGGTATATTATTGCCGCACTATGGGGCATCGAAAGCGACTACGGGCAGATCCGCGGAGAATTCTTTCTGCCGCACGCGATGGCCAACCTGATCTGCGCAAAGCGCAAGAGGCGGCTGTTCACCCGGCAACTCATCGCCGGCCTGAAACTGGTGCAATCAGGCGATGTGAAACTCGAGGATCTGTACTCTTCATGGGCATCGGCTTTCGGACAGACACAGTTCATTCCCGCAACCTACCGGCGTCTTGCTGTTGACTTTGACCGTGACGGCCGGCGCGATCTGGTAAACTCCGTCCCGGACGCACTGGCGTCGACCGCCAATTTCATGGTCAAGGCCGGGTGGCGCTCGAGAGAACCCTGGGGATTCGAGGTAAAGCTGCCAAAAGGATACAGGGGACCAAGCGGTCGCAAGCGGCGGGCGTCGGTAAGGACCTGGGCTAAACGGGGCCTGACCAATGTGGACGGCAGTCCCTTGAGGAGCAGCTATTCGGCAGGTCTGCTGTTACCGGCAGGCAAATCCGGCCCGGCCTTCCTGGTAACCCGCAATTTCAACGCGCTGTATTCCTATAATGCCGCCGAATCCTACGCCCTTGCCATCGGGCACCTGTCCGACCGGCTTAAAGGCAGGGGCCCGCTGGTAAAGCGCTGGCCCACAAATGACCCGGGCCTCACCCGAGCTCAGCGATTGCAGTTGCAGAAACTATTGCTGGCTGCAGGATACGACATTGGCGAAGCAGACGGCAAAATCGGACCCATCACGACTCGCGCGATCAAGAAGGTGCAAGCCAAGGCGGGCATGAAACCGAACGGCAGACCGTCGATGGCGGTTCTCAAGGCGCTGGGGGGTTAGCTGGCGTTGATCACAACGGTTGTTCGGGGCCGGAGTACGGCCTGAGCGAAGCGAGGACAGGCTGTTCTACCTGACAAAAGTCCACCCCTTGCCCCTTGCCAAGCCCGTCATCACCCGGTACCCAAGCGCCAGCTTCCAATCCCTCATTCAAAGGCAAAATTTATCATGGCAAGTCACAAGCTGTTTCTTCTTCCCGGTGATGGTATCGGTCCTGAAGTGATGGGCGAGGTTCGTCGTGTCATTCAGTGGTTCCAGGACAAGGGTATTGCCACGTTCGAACTGGATGAAGGCCTGGTCGGTGGTGCTGCCTACGACGCGCATGGCGAAAGCATTTCCGATGCCGACATGAAAAAGGCCATGGCTGCAGACGCCATCATTTTTGGTGCCGTGGGCGGTTCCAAATGGGACACCGTGCCCTATGACAAACGCCCTGAAGCGGGTCTTTTGCGATTACGCAAGGACCTTGCACTTTATGCCAACCTTCGCCCGGCAATCGTCTATCCAGCGCTGGCTGACGCATCCTCTTTGAAAAAGGAGCTCGTAGAAGGTCTCGACATTCTCATTTTGCGCGAGCTCACAGGCGGGGTCTATTTTGGCGAACCGAAGGAGATCACGGAACTGGGTAACGGCCAGAAGCGCGCCGTCGATACGCAAGTCTACGAAAGCTATGAGATCGACCGGATTTCCCGGGTTGCCTTCGAGCTTGCCCGCACCCGCAACAATGCGGTGTGCTCCATGGAAAAGCGCAATGTCATGAAGTCAGGCGTGTTGTGGAACGAGGTCGTCACCCGGACACACAAGGACGGTTTTGAGGATGTGAAGTTATCTCACATGCTGGCAGATGCCGGTGCAATGCAACTGGTCCGGACGCCAAAGCAATTCGACGTCATCCTGACCGACAATCTGTTTGGCGATATCCTGTCAGATGTGGCAGCCATGCTGACTGGCTCGCTCGGCATGTTGCCGTCAGCCTCACTCGGCGCTGTCGATGACAAGACCGGGTTGCGAAAGGCGCTTTACGAACCTGTGCACGGGTCCGCGCCTGACATCGCTGGTCAGGGTCTGGCAAATCCGATTGCGATGATTGCATCATTTGCCATGTGCTTGCGCTACTCCCTGGGCATGGGAGAATGGGCAGACAAGATCGAAGCAGCCATTGCATCTACCCTCGACAGGGGTTTGCGCACCAGCGACATCATGCAAGACGGCATGACCCAGGTTGGTACTACTCAAATGGGTGATGCTATACTGGCTGAACTGGATGCACTTGCCTGAACCGGAGGCTGCCGAAAATCGAAACTGTTGGCTAGGCAGCGCGCGTCATTGACTGTTAGGAAAAAACTGGTAAAAGCCACTGCGTCCATGACGGACTGTATGCAAGGAACAAATTTGACAATGCAAGGGCCGGCAATAACAACCTTCACCGCAACCGCTTTTGCCGGCGACACGATGACGGCTGGCATGACCAAACCAGTCAAATCGAAATCCGTAAAAGCAATAACTTAACCTTGCGCATACTCCCGGCCTTTTCTCCCGTGGGAGACCGCGCCGGAAGCCAAGACCCCGGAAAGGCCCCATATCAAACGAGGCGGGAACTGGGTCACTCTGGAGACAAGTTCAGATGAGTTACAATATCGCTATCGTTGGTGCCACCGGCAATGTTGGCATGGAGATGATGAACATTCTGGCTGAGCGCGAATTCCCTGTCGCGGAAGTACACGCCGTCGCTTCGCGCCGTTCGGTTGGACGTGAAGTGTCCTTCGGCGACAAGACGTTGAAATGCCAGGATCTCGAAACCTTTGATTTTTCAACCGTCGATTTTGTCCTGATGTCTGCGGGAGGAGAGATCTCCAAAAAATGGTCGCCGAAGATCGGCAGGATGGGCCCGATTGTAATCGATAATTCATCCGCCTTTCGCTATGACGCGGAAGTGCCGTTGATCGTTCCTGAAGTCAACGCGCATGCGCTGGAAGATTACATGGCGCGCAATGACCGCAAGAACATCATCGCCAATCCGAACTGCTCTACAGCCCAGCTGGTGGTTGCCCTGAAACCGCTGCATGATGCAGCCAGGATCAAACGGGTGGTGGTCGCCACCTATCAATCCGTATCCGGTGGCGGCAAAGCCGCCATGGACGAACTGTGGACCCAGACCAAGGGCATCTTCGTCACCGATGCGCCGACACCCGAAAAATTCACCAAGCAGATCGCCTTCAATGTGATTCCACACATCGATGCGTTCATGGATTCCGGCGAGACCAAGGAAGAGTGGAAGATGGTGGCCGAGACCAAGAAAATACTCGATCCCAAGATCAAACTGACCGCAACCTGTGTCCGCGTGCCGGTATTCGTCGGCCATTCAGAAGCTGTCAACATAGAGTTTGAGCGTGAAATCACCGCCGACGAGGCGCGTAGCATCTTGCGCGAAGCACCGGGCCTGCTGGTTGTCGACAAGCGCGAGGACGGCGGATATGTGACGCCGGTTGAATGCGTTGGCGATTATGCGACATTCATCTCGCGTATTCGCGAGGACGCCACCATCGAAAACGGACTCAACCTATGGTGCGTTTCCGATAACCTGCGTAAAGGCGCCGCGCTGAATACGGTCCAGATTGCCGAAACGCTGGTCAATCGCGGCCTCATGCAGCAAAAAGCAGCATAAATCCAGACCGCAAGCCATGGCTTACTGCTACCGGCCGGTTTGCCGCATGATGATCTCATGACTCAATTTCAATCATAAACTTGTTGCATGAGTTTCGACAGCCGCTCGGCAAACCCTGTCGCATCATCCGGCACTTCGCCTTCGAGTATGACCGCCTGATCAAGCAACAGCCTGGCTGCCTCGCCCATGTCTTCGCCATTTCCGGCACGTTCAGCCAGTTTGGAAATCAGCACATGGTCCGGATTGATCTCAAGCACAGGAGCAGAAATCGATGTCTTGCCTTCCTGGCGCGCCAGATATTTTTCCAGCGTACGATCAAAGCCCTGGTTGCCTGCCACGATACAAACAGGTGATGAAGTCAGACGATTGGACTTCACGACATCCTGCACAGCGTCGCCCAGCGCTGTCTTCAGTGCCGTAACCAGGGTGGCAGTTGCAGCTGCATCTGACGGCTTGTCTTCATCTTGCTTTTCTTCCTGGGGAATCTGATCCAGATCCGCGTCGCCCTGCGTCACTGACTTGAACGGTTTACCGTCGTACCCGAGTGAGGTACGCACCCAAAATGCATCAACCGGGTCGGTCAGCAGCAAGACCTCTATGCCGCGCGCCTTGTAGCCCTCAAGCTGCGGACTGACTTCGGCTTTCGCCGCGTCCTCACCGGTGAGGTAATAAATCCCGGTCTGATTCTCTTTCATCCGCGAAACATAGTCTGCAAGAACCACAGTTTCCTTGCCCTCGCTGGTCGTCGAGCGGAACCGGCAGATGTCATAGAGCTGATCGCGGCGCTCCATGTCTTCATAAAGGCCTTCCTTGATGACCGGTCCAAACGCCTCCCAGATTTTGGTGAACACGTCCGGCTTCTTGTCCGCGCATTTCTTCAGTTCGTTGAGCACCCGCTTTGTGACAGCCTTCCGGATAGTATGGACAGTCGGATTATCCTGCAGCATTTCGCGCGATATGTTCAAAGGCATGTCTTCGCTGTCAATCACGCCACGCACAAACCGCAGGTAGGATGGCAGCATCTCGGCTTCATCGGTAATGAATATCCGGCGCACATAAAGCTTTTGCTTGCCCTTGCGCTCGGGATCAAACAGGTCAAACGGCTTTTCGCCCGGCACATACAGCAAAACCGAATATTCGTTGCGGCCTTCGGCCCGGTAGTGGATTGTCATGGCCGGATCACCGATGACCCCCGCCACATGGCCGAAAAATTCGCGATGCTGTTCTTCGGTAACGTCGGACTTAGAACGTGCCCAGATTGCGCTTCCGGAATTGACCTGCTCATCCGCCAGATAAATCGGATGGCTGACATGGTCGGAATAGGTGCGCACGATATACTGCAGCCGCGAGTCTTCCAGGAATTCCTTGGCATCCTTGCGCAGTTTCAACCGGATGGATGTTCCACGTTCCGGCGCATCATCGCCATCATAGGCAGATACGGTGTA
>CAJICM010000259.1_pt1 | contig 19799 bp, 14 predicted proteins | sample 9199691 | NCBI WGS metagenome assembly CAJICM01 (sample SAMEA7708338, study PRJEB35096) | sediment metagenome | biome: marine neritic benthic zone biome [ENVO:01000025]; feature: sediment [ENVO:00002007]; material: shallow marine sediment [ENVO:03000034] sea grass bed [ENVO_01000059] ...
ACGGCACGCGCGAGTTCATCAGCCGCAATGGCGAATTCACCGTCAACATTGCACTGGTGCGAGATGGCGCGCCGGTCGCCGGTGTCGTTTATGCGCCTGCATTGTCACAACTGTATGCAGGCGAAGAAGCCCGGGGCGCTTTTCAGATCCAGTTGGATGCTGCCCAGCCCTTTCCAGAGCCAGCGATGTTGCAACCCATAAAATGTACCGAGTTGCCAGCTGACAACATAAAGGTGGTAGCCAGCCGTTCACATCGCGATGAAAAAACCAGCAACTGGCTAGCAGAACGCGATGTTGCTGAAATTGTAGCGGCTGGATCGTCACTGAAGTTTTGCCTGTTGGCAAGCGGCGCGGCGCATCTTTACCCGCGCTTTGGTCGAACAATGGAATGGGACACCGCTGCTGGCCATGCCGTGCTGGCCGCCGCCGGCGGCGAAGTTTTTGAGGCAGACGGCCCCGTACTGCGGTATGGCAAGGCCCATCGCGGGTTTGATAATCCTGCCTTCATAGCATCGGTGTCGGCAACCGGTTTCTGAAGTCACGACGCCGGGCACAGATTTAGCAACTCAATTGATAACTGATTCCGCAACATTTCGTTAATCGTATACACTCCATTAACGCATCATCACGCATACTAACGCGAAGTTACTGTCCATAGTGGACGGACAGTCACAAGATTTTGTCAGTATCAGGTGAGTAACACATATGAAACGCATTCTTGCGCTCGCAGCCTTTGCGAGCCTTTCCATCACTGCATTGTCAGCATTGTCGGGCCTGGAAAATCGTGCCATTGCGCGCGGCGCCGACGTAGACGATGGCACACCCTATTCAAGCACCGCAAATAACCAGTCCGAGCCCAGCACCTATAGTGCCGAAGAGATAGTTCATGGCGGTCACCGCTGGTTTGGCAACACTACCAAAGGTATGGCCAAGGCTGTGGAGACGGTCTTTTCACAAACCGGGCGGCCTTCGGGTTATATCATCGGCGAGGAGGCATCCGGCGCTTTTTTCGGTGGCTTGCGCTACGGCGAAGGCACTTTGTTCATGAAGGACGGCACGAGAAAGAAAGTATACTGGCAGGGCCCGTCGGTGGGTTTTGATCTCGGTGGCAACGGATCGCGGGTGCTCGTTCTGGTATACAACATCAACCAGGAACGACAGATCTATGACCGCTTTATTGGCATCGAAGGGTCCGCTTACATGGTTGGTGGTCTGGGTGTGAACTTTCAGTCCAACGACGAACTGAAGCTGGCGCCCATCCGCACCGGTGTCGGAGCTCGCCTTGGCGCCAATGTAGGTTATCTGAAGTACACCGAATATCCCACTATGAACCCGTTTTGATGAACAGCCGGCATATATTGTCAGTTCCGGCCTGAAACGGAATGAGCGGGACTGCGGTCCGGCCACAATGTCAACCTCGTCGGCCTTGAGGTGAACAAACAGCCGATTTCAGCTGTTACGGGCCTGAACGCAAGGAAAAATGCTGTTTTTCGATACCATATAACAGGGCGATCGCACAATTAACCTTCACACCAATCGTGCAGTGTACTACGATCGAATTTCTGGCAATCTGGATGGATATACGGATTGCAGAATTTGCCATTTGTTAGTCGTTTGTGGAACACCGCTTGTCTTGCCCCCATCCGACAATTGTTTAGTCATTGCCCGCTGGAGGACTTATGTCTCAAATTGAGACTATTATGCTGGTTGCACTGGGGTTTGTTGGTGCTCTTCTGGTTGGTTTGCTGGTCGTACGCGGACTTTGGACCTACGCGGTAAGCCTCGGAAAGCGCCGGGTTGAGCGACGCGCCCCTTCCGCCATAGCCGAATTGAGAGCCGACAGAGACCGACTTAAGGCAGAGTACGCCATGCAGGGCCGTCGCCTGCAACTGCGGCTTGATGACTTGAAAACCCGGATGGCCGAGCAGATGGCCGAGGCATCAAGAAATCGCAATCGCATCGAGCATCTGGCTGACGAGGTTAGACGGCGCGATGAAGAGATTACAAAACGCGACGAGGACGCTGACAACCTCAGGCTGCAGATAACTGCCCTGGAGCGCGAACTGACAGACCGGACAGAATTGCTCCAGCAGGCAAAGGACCTTCTGCAGACCAAGGAAGAAATTTCAGCAGAATTGCAGGGCAAACTGAAAGTCGCGGAAGCCAAGGTCGCGGATCAGTGGTTCATTATCGAGACCTTCAAGAATGACGGCCCTCCGGCCACCGCCGACCTGACGGGCATGACATCATCCAAATTCGAGAGCGCGCACGAGAGACTGCGCCAGCGAATTGAAGAGATGAACGAACTTACCCACCAAATCGATGAGCAGCGGCAGGATTTGTCCGTTCAACAGGATGAGTTGACCATCTTGCGCGAACAGATAAAGCGATCTCGCGAGGCCGATGCCAGAGCCGCTGCTTCCAGCAAGGCGAAAAGGGAATTGAAGGTCTCGAAACCTGAAGTTTCCGACCAGGACCTGTCTCTTGCATCCGATGATGCAACTTCCAGCAATCAACTCGAACAGAAGATCATTGAGACCGAACGCGAAACCGAAACACTTACAGAAGAATTGTCTCGATTGGACAAGATGTGGATCAACAGTAAGACGGATCTCGGTATCGAAGATGAAGCAGCTGCCCAACCGGCCAAAACCGCACAGTCGCGTGATAGAAAATCCGCCTCTGCCAAGAAATCTGCTGCGAAAACCAGCAGATCTCGCAAGAAGAAATCCAAGACCGCAACTTCAGCAACCGCCAAATCCAATTCCGCAAAAGATGCTGCCGATGCATCAGACGCAGACACCGGCAACTCCGATGCAGAACCAGCGTCAACGACGCCTGAAAAACCGGTTGCGTTGCCCGATGTCAAGCTGCCAGATACCTCTCCTGAAATCACAGTATCCGCGCGGGAAAAAAAGCGCTCATCCGGCAAGACGATGGCAGCCGGGACAAGCCCGGGAAACAATAACATCATCTCACTCGCGCAACGCATTCGGGCATTGCATTCCGATGTACCCGGCAATTCCTAGATTTGCGCTGACATCCGCCTCTTGCAGCCAGAGCGGTTCAGGTTTTGTTTGAATCAAAACCGCGCTCTATCCCTTTGTTGTCGCAAAACCGGTATCCACTTTTGTGAGAAATGCTCTATTGGGGAGTTATGTTGACACGTTGTACAACGCCCTGTCGCGCCAGGCTGTAGACAATAATCGCATCCCTTCCATCAGGCCCTCGCACATGGATAGCCAGCCTGCCTCTGTTCAATGACACCGACCGCACTGTTTCGCCTGGACTAACCGCAAGTTCTATCGCTTCTTCCGAACTTATCAGCGCCGGTTCAAGCGAACTGGCCCGGTTGACCAGCGTGTAGATAAGAAAAGCAAAACCGGCTACAATCATCACGCCCATCACGTAGACCGCGATCTTGAGAAAGATAAACCCCGGCGAATCACCCGCTGGCAGGTCATCTTCATCATCGAAACTTGTTGGATTTTTTGACGTCTGTTTATTGGCCATGTCTGATCCGGAAGCGAAATTTGAGTTAACCCACGAAGGACCAGCCTCCCAGCGGCTGGATAAACTGCTTGGGCAAGCCAGCAGCGACCATTCCCGTGCCCGCTTCCAGATGCTTATATCGCAAGGCCATGTGAAGGTGGACGGCACATCAATAGTCGACGCTTCATTCAAGGTCAAACCCGGATCGGTTGTTTGCGCGTTTCTGCCTGAGCCTGAAGGCCTTGAACCTCTGGCGGAAAACATTGCACTCAATATCGTATATGAAGATGACCAGATTGTAGTGATCGACAAGCCGGCCGGCCTTGTCGTCCACCCCGGTCCGGGCAACTGGACCGGAACACTCGTAAATGCCCTGATCGCCCATTGCGGCACAAGCCTGTCAGGTATCGGCGGTGTCAGAAGGCCTGGCATTGTTCATCGCCTCGACAAGGAGACTTCGGGCCTGCTGGTCGTGGCAAAGACCGATAAGGCTCACCAATCACTGTCAGATCAGTTCGCAACCCATGGTCGCGATGGCAGATTGTCCAGACAATATTCCGCCATTGTCTGGCGGCAACCGCAACCTCGACGCGGCATCATCGACACCCAGATAGCGCGCAGCACCTCAAATCGGCTCAAGATGGCAGTATCAAAGTCCGGTGGCCGCCGGGCCATTACGCATTACGAAACCATTCGTACTCTTCCGGCAAACTCCCGCGAGGTAGTGGCCGCTCTTGTACGTTGCAAGCTGGAAACCGGTCGGACCCATCAAATCCGGGTTCACCTGGCCCATATTGGTCATCCAATACTGGGGGACAGCGTTTACGGCTCCAGCCATGCCGCTTCGGCCAGCAAGCTCAATCATGCAGCGCGCGAAAGTCTTTCCAGGCTGTCGCGTCAAGCGCTGCATGCTGAAACTTTGGGTTTCCGGCATCCTGAAACCGGTGAACCGATGTTGTACCGGTCTGCGTTACCTGAAGATATGCAGTGCTTGTTGGATACAATTTAACGTTTACGTCAACGGAAGTAGTAACGGAATTATGACCAATCTGTAATCCGAATCCGCTTCCCGTTATCTTTAAAATACAGACTTTAACGCCTATATCGAGGGTAAGTTAGGGCAGAATGCCCCCTCCTAACGGGGTGAAAGGTACAAGAATGACTACGACAGGTAGCAATTTGCCGGTATTGTCCGGTGAAAGCGGGCTGCAGCGGTATCTGCAGGAAATCCGGAAGTTCCCCATGCTGCAACCGGACGAAGAGTACACGCTTGCGAAGAACTGGCGTGACAACGAAGATCGTGATGCAGCGCATAAACTCGTAACCAGCCATTTGCGCCTTGTGGCCAAAATCGCCATGGGATACCGCGGCTACGGCCTGCCGGTATCAGAAGTGATTTCTGAAGGCAATGTCGGGCTCATGCAGGCTGTAAAGCGTTTTGAGCCGGAAAGGGGTTTTCGTTTGGCGACCTATGCGATGTGGTGGATCAAGGCGTCTATACAAGAATACGTGTTGCGCTCATGGTCACTCGTCAAAATGGGTACAACAGCCAGTCAAAAGAAGCTTTTTTTCAAGCTGCGCAAGGTCAAGGGACAAATTCAGGCATTGGAAGACGGCGATTTGAAGCCTGATCAGGTGACCGAGATCGCGACTCGTCTCGGTGTACCAGAGCAGGACGTCGTTTCCATGAACCGTCGTCTAGGCGGCGATGCATCGCTTAACTCACCATTGTCGAAAGACGGCGAAGCTGGCGGAGAATGGCAGGACTGGCTTGTGGATGACTCCGAAACGCCCGATGTCGCTTATGAACAAAGCGAAGAGAAGGACATGCGCTCCAAATTGTTGCACCAGGCCATGAACGGGTTGAACGAGCGCGAACGGCGTATTTTTGAAGCCCGTCGCCTGGCAGAGGATCCGTTGACCCTGGAAGACCTTTCGCAGGAGTTTGACGTGTCGCGAGAGCGCATTCGCCAGATCGAAGTGAAAGCATACGAAAAGGTGGAAAAGGCAGTCAGGAAAGCATCAGCTGAAATTCTGGGATAACGTGACATAACATTTCACAACAACAATTGAGGTGTTGCGGTTGTGAAATCTTCGCCTGTTCCAAACCAGAAGCAAGCAGATCAGATAGTTACTATTTCGAAACTCCAAAGTGTTAGTGTGTCAAGTCACGCGTGACTATTTGGGGCGGCTGGATTTTCAGTTGTATGAGATTTGCTAGAAATCTTCGGGATCAGGAAAACGCCGCATTTTCTCGCAAATGCGTTTCTGTCCTGTGTCGCCGTCTTGTTGTTGGTCGTCGGCATTGATTTCGCGAAGAACGAAATTGACCAACTGGTCCGCCAACAAGCCTCTGGCATGGCACACAACTGGTCCATGCAGGTGGCAAGAAGCGCGCCTGACCTTCCCGAACTGCTGAGCACCCCAAACGAAAATCCTCGCCCGCTCGGCAGCCTTGGCAATGCCATCCCGTCCGGCCCTGTTCTGGGCTACCGCATTTATGATCAGGCAGGCGATCTGAGAGTTCAGGTTGATCAGGTCGATCAGGCCGATGCTTCCAATGCCGTGTCCAATCCGCAGCATCACACCCAGATTACCTTGCCCCTCATCAGCGGAGGGAAAAAAATCGGCTCTATCACGTCAGACGTAGACACGGGCGCAATCCATGACATGCTCATCAACACGGCACTGAAGATTGCAACGATACTCTCGATTGCGATCGGCCTTCTGTTGTTCATGAGCCACCTGGTTCGCATCAGTTCGAAGCAGGAAGCGTTGCGAAACAGCAACCGCATGATCCAGCACAACGTCATAACCGGCATGCCAAACAAGCTTGCATTTCTTGAGATGCTGTCTTTGTCACATTCTCAGGAGATCGCCCAGAATACCACGACCAATCTGTATCTGCTCAACCTCGATCGCTTCACCAGTATCAACGAACGCCTGGGCAACACCGTTGGGGACATGTTGTTGGGACTGGTAGCTGAGCGACTGCGCCTGGCTTGTGGCGATGCAGTAGTTTGCACTCACATCAATGGCGACACATTTGGCATTATTGCAGATGAGAAAACCGGAAAAAACATGCACAAAACCCTGCAACAGGCGTTCTCGCAGCCATTTAATTTCGGTCAGAATGTCATCAGGTTGTCCGCAAGCATCGGTGCAGCAACATCATCTGCTGGCCTCTACTCCAGTGAGCAATTGCACCGCAATGCCGAACTTGCATTGCGTGCGGCAAAAACCCATGGCGGCCAGCAGCTGGTAACCTTCGACAGCGATACGGTTGTTGAGTTTCAGGAGGTCGATCGCGTCGCGACAGTTGTGGAAGACGCATGTCAGAACAACGACTTCGAGCTTCATTATCAACCGGTAGTGGATTCCAGAACCCGAAAACTGAACAGCTTTGAAGCATTATTGCGATTGACCACGGCTGATGGTGAAATAATTGGCCCGGACAAGTTTATTCCCATCGCCGAACGCATCGGACGCATTGAAGAAATTGGCCTTTGGACACTGCGCGAAGCCTGCAAGACAGTCGCCGGCCTGCCGCGCCATATAAGCATGGCTGTCAATTTGTCGGTTCAGCAGTTCAACTCCGGAAACTTCGTGTCAGAAGTGGAAAAAATTCTCAAAGATACACGTGTTGACCCCAGCAGGATCGAATTGGAAGTAACAGAAGGGATTATGATTGGAGACGCAGACCCGGTGTTTGATCAATTGGCCGAATTGCAGGCGCTTGGGGTGAAGATAGCACTCGACGATTTCGGAACCGGATACTCCAGCCTCAACTATTTGTGGCGTTTCAATTTCGACAAGTTGAAAATCGATCAGGCCTTTGTGCGCGCTTCTGACCATAACTCAAAGGCCAGGGCCCTGTTGGCAAAAATCGTGGATGTCGGTCGCGTACTGAACATGGAAGTGACAGCAGAAGGCATAGAGACAGAAGACCATGCCGTTCGCGTCGCTGAACTTGGATGCGATTACTCACAAGGCTTTCTGTTTGGCAAAGCGATTCCGCAAACGTCCCTCGCTGCGGTCGTAATCAGCGAATTCGCAGAGTATATTCGCCTTCAAACCGGAGGACAGGCAGACGTCGATACCGATCTGGCGGTTTCCGTCTGAAATAACCTTCGCCTAGAGCGATTCAGGTTTTGATTGAATCAAAACCGCACTCTATCCCTTTGTTGCCGCATTCTTTTTCACAAAACCGGTATCCACTCTTGCGAGAAATGCTCTATCTCACCTGATCTTCAAAAGGATCCCGCATCAAGATCGTGTCTTCCCGCTCCGGGCTGGTTGACAGCAAAGCGATAGGACAATCAATCAGCTCTTCAATCTGGCGCACATATTTTACAGCCTGTGCCGGCAACTCCGCCCATGATCGTGCACCTGCCGTGGTGTCGCTCCACCCTTCAAAACTTGACAATACCGGTTCCACGCGAGATTGCGCACCCTGGCCAGCAGGCAATCGCTCGACAGTTTCGCCATCAAGTTTGTAACCCGTGCAGACCTTTATTTCTTCAAAACCGTCAAGCACATCAAGCTTTGTCAGTGCAATGCCGGAAACTCCGGCCGTCTTGATGGCCTGGCGGACCATCACGGCATCAAACCAGCCACAGCGTCGTTTGCGGCCCGTAACAGTTCCGAACTCGCGACCTCGCTCGCCAATTTTTTCGCCGGTCTCATCGAACAATTCGGAAGGAAACGGACCGGAACCAACTCTGGTGGTGTAGGCCTTGGCAATGCCAAGGACATAATTGAGCATGTCCGGACCAATACCCGACCCGGTCGCTGCCTGGGCCGCCACCGTATTGGATGAAGTCACAAACGGATATGTGCCATGGTCGATATCGAGCATGACCCCTTGCGCGCCTTCAAAAAGAACCCGCTTTTGCTGTCGCCTCGCTTCGTCAAGCAAGCTCCATGTCGTATCCATGTACGGCAAAATGTGGGGCGCGATCGATAGCAACTCCTCGCGCAATGCCCGCCCATCGACTTCAGCTTCCCCAAGCCCGCGGCGCAGTGCATTGTGATGCGCCAGCAGACGTTCAATCTTGGCTTCCAGAGTGTCCTTGTTGCTCAGGTCATACACCCGGATTGCACGACGGCCAGTCTTGTCTTCGTAAGCCGGACCAATGCCTCTGCCTGTCGTCCCAATTTTGCCCGCGCCGGCAGCGATCTCGCGCATACCATCCAACTCACGGTGCAACGGCAATATAAGCACGGCGTTTTCGGCAATCCGCAGGTTATCTGGTGTGACTTGCACACCTTGCGCCTCAAGCCGGTTTATCTCGTCATGCAGTGCCCACGGATCGATGACCACTCCATTGCCGATAATCGACAATTTGCCAGGCCGCACAATGCCAGACGGAAGCAAGGACAATTTGTAGGTCACGCCATCAATGACCAGCGTATGACCGGCATTGTGCCCCCCTTGGAACCGGGCGACGACATCCGCACGCTCGGACAGCCAGTCAACCAGCTTCCCCTTACCCTCATCGCCCCATTGGGCACCAACCACCACTACATTTGCCATGTTCAGGCCCATCCATTCTGCATCAGAAAAAGCGAACGGCCCTCACTGCGTTCAAGCAGCAGGGCCATTGCAGATCATTACACTGCTATCAGGCGGTTTGAAATGCAAAATACCTGCTGCGCAGTGCCGCAGCACCAACTGTCTGTAGACAGTCTTTGGCTGCTGCGGTATCGCCAGCTTCATTGGCGAAGTCAGGTTCGGCCGCATTTCATCCGCGAGACCTGAACACAGGGCACGAAGAAAGGGGAACACTAAACAGCAGTTTTCATGATTTGATTTGCCTCAAACGTGCTGTTTTTTGATTGAATTAAGGTAGGCTGGATGGCGCCGAATGGCGCCGCTACGTAAGGAAAACACGTGATGTTGTCAGTCAACTTCTCACCATCCATGTTTGGACTGGTGGTCTTCGCTATGACAATCGCGACAACGCCGGTGCAAAGCGACGAGTACACGAACTCTGTTGTGCGGGGCATGGAACTGGCCCAACTGTTATGCCAGAGGTGCCATGCCATAGCAGGACCGGGGCCAGGCAAGGAGGAGAAATCTCCACCGTTTTCAACCCTCATTGCAAAACTGACATTGGAAGGCGTTGCAGATCAATTGCTGGAAGGCCTGCCGTTGGGCCATGATCCCATGCCGAAATGGCAGTTTTCGGAACAGCAAGCCGAAGACCTGCTGTTTTACATCGACTCTGTCGCTACCGAAAACTGACGCAGCTCAAAAGCTCAGGCATTTCGCCTGTCGCACTTGCGGCAGCGCCTCGATCTGGGCAAGTAGCCCGGGCGTGACCTGGCCATCAATTTCCGCCAGACAGATAGCATTGCCACCGGCTTCATCGCGTCCAAGATTAAAAGTCGCAATGTTCACATCAGCATCACCAAGCAGGCGGCCGAATGCGCCGATAAAGCCAGGCTTGTCCTCGTTGGTTACATAGATCATTTGCTTGCCAAGTTCGGCTTCCAGGTTGATGCCCTTGATCTGGATGATCCGGGGTTTGCCGTCGGAAAACACCGTGCCGGCCACTGAGCGCTGCTGTTTTGTAGTCGTCACGATCAATCGTATATAGTTTTCATAAACACCGCGCTTGGTCTGCCGCACTTCATCAACCTTGATCGAGCGTTCCTTCGCCATTACCGGCGCCGATACCATGTTGACATCACCCAGGATCGGCCGGAACAAACCGGCCAGAAGCGCCGATGTCATCGCCCGGATATTCATCTCGGCGACTTCGCCAGCATACTCAATCGTAACCGCCATGATCGAAGTCTCCGTTGCCTGGCCGGCAAACGAGCCCAGTTGTTCCGCAAGCGCCACGAACGGCTTCAAACGGGGTGCTTCTTCTGCAGTGATTGACGGCATGTTGAGAGCATTGGAAACCGCTCCCTGCAACAGATAATCCGACATCTGCTCTGCAACCTGCAGAGCGACATTTTCCTGTGCTTCCGAGGTAGCAGCACCAAGGTGTGGCGTACAAACCACTTTCGGATGTCCAAACAGCGCATTTTCGTTGGCAGGCTCGACCTCAAACACATCAAGCGCAGCGCCTGCCACGTGCCCGGCATCCAGAGCAGCCTTGAGCGCCTCTTCAGAAACCAGACCACCGCGTGCACAATTTATGATGCGAACACCTTTTTTCATCTGGGTCATTGCCCTGGCATCCAGAATGTTCCGGGTCTTGTCGGTCAGCGGCGTATGCAGGGAAATGAAGTCCGCCCGCTTGAGCAGTTCCTCCAGCTCAACCTTTTCCACGCCCAGTTCAATGGCCCGTTCTTTTGACAGGAATGGATCGAAAGCAATGACACGCATGCGCAGACCCAGGGCGCGGTCTGCCACAATAGACCCGATATTGCCGCAACCGATCAGGCCCAGTGTCTTGTTGAACAGTTCCACACCCATGAAACGGGATTTCTCCCACTTGCCGGCCTGGGTCGACGCGTTGGCTTCCGGTATCTGCCGCGCCAGAGCGAGCATCATTGAAATCGCGTGCTCTGCCGTTGTAATCGTGTTTCCGAACGGCGTGTTCATCACGATGATGCCTCTCGCAGAAGCAGCGGGTATATCGATATTGTCTACACCAATGCCGGCACGACCGATCACCTTGAGGTCCGTCGCCGCATCAATGACCTTTGCCGTGACCTTGGTTGCAGACCTGATCGCCAAGCCGTGATAGTCGGCAATACGCGCCAGCAGCGCGTTTTTGTCCTTGCCGAGGTCGGGTTCAAAATCAACATCGATACCGCGCGCCTTGAAGATTTCAATCGCAGCGGGTGAAAGTTTGTCAGATACAAGTACACGAGGTGCCATTGGGCATTACTCCAGTTAGAAATTTCATTGCGTTCAGTGAGATTTGGATTTGGTTCAAGCAGATACCGGCGAGGACGCTTCCAGATAGGCCCAGTCAAGCCAGGAGGTCAGCACTTCTATGTCAGCCGTTTCAACCGTCGCACCACACCAGACGCGAAGACCCGCCGGCGCATCACGATAAGCCCCGATGTCAAAGGCGACTGCTTCCGCCTCCAGAAGTTGAGCGATCTGTTTCGGCAAGCGCACAGCTGCATCATCATCCAGGCCTGCCACGGCAGATGCCGACAATTTCAGGCACACCGATGTGTTTGAACGGGTCTCTTTCACAACCGCCAGATTCTCAATCCAGTCCGTGCGATCTGCCCAGGCGTTCAATGCTTCAGCGTTGGCGTCTGCGCGCGCAATCAGGCCATTCAGCCCGCCGGTTTCGCCCGCCCACTCCAGCGCCTTGATATAATCTTCAACACACAACATGGATGGCGTGTTAATAGTTTCACCCCTGAAAATTCCGGCATTGATCTTGCCGCCTTTCGTCAAGCGGAAAATCTTCGGAAGTGGCCATACAGGCGTATAGTTCTCAAGGCGCTCAACAGCGCGCGGTGACAGTATCAACATGCCGTGAGCGGCTTCACCACCCAGCACCTTTTGCCATGAATAGGTAACGACATCGAGTTTCGCGAACTCCAGCGGTTGGGCAAACGCGGCTGATGTTGCGTCACATATGGTCAGGCCTGCCCTGTCAGCAGGTATGAAGTTGCCGTCAGGCACCCGTACACCGCTAGTCGTGCCGTTCCAGGTAAAAACTACGTCACGGTCAAAGTTGATTTCCGACAGATCAGGCAGTTCACCATAGGGAGCCCTGATCAGTCTCACATCGGGAAGCTTCAACTGTTTGATGACATCCGTTACCCAGCCCTCGCCGAAGCTTTCCCAGGCAAGCATGTCCACGCCGCGCTGGCCCAGCAGGCTCCACATGGCCATTTCGACCGCGCCTGTGTCGGACGCAGGTACAATGCCAATCAAATAGTCCTCCGGCACCTGCAATATCTGACGGGTCAGGTCGATAGCACGTTTCAGGCGCGCTTTGCCCTCGCTTGCGCGATGCGAGCGTCCCAGGAAAGCAGATTTAAGGGTGTCGGAGGTCCAGCCAGGTATCTTGGCACAAGGCCCGGATGAAAAACGCGGATTTGCCGGCCGCGCAGCCGGTTTCGGATTCGTCATTTGAGGTCATCCTTCCAGATGAAAAGCCTCTCGTTGGGGAGAGGTGTCCCACTTGTGGGGATACTGGATGGGAGTTTCACAATCAAGTGCGAATTCGACGCAGCAAAGGTTGCCGGCAGCGAAAATGGGAAGAAATTAACCCATGATCATTACGGATACTCTAGAAGCTCCAGCGCAGACCGCCTGTTACCGAATGATCATTGTAATTGGGGCCCGCGACATCAATCCCGCGATACATGTACCCGACATCCAGAGCGATATTCGGGGCCATCTGGAATGCAACGCCGCCTGCGGCTGACCATGCAAAACCATCGTCACCCGACGGTGACCCCACGCCCGAATACTCCACGAAGCCATAACCGGCGCCAAGACCCACATAAGGTGTGAATCCCATCGAAAGAGGTACATCAACATACCCGTTCCACAGCACAGTCGTTCCACTGACGTCAAAGGCGCTTGCCTCGTGTTCAAATGCATGATCCGCCCGCAACTCGGTGCGGAAATACTGATGCAGCTGATATCCGATACCACCACCGGCAATGACGGCACCACCATTGCCTAGACCATCAATGTCCAGCCAGGAAAACCCCGCATCACCGCGCACATACCAACCCGAAGCATAGTTGTTGTCCTGCTCATAAGGTGCAGGAACAGGCTGCACGGGCACACCCATGTCTGCAGCGATTGCAGCGGGCGCTATCAGTGCGGCCACGGATGATGCAATGAGACACTTCTTGAAAAGCCTGTTCACCTGTAACTCCTTGTCCCTGAACGATCGGGGTATCCCTGCTTGATGGAAGCGCATGCCGGCCATGATTGTGCAGCGGGCCTTGACATATCACTTCCGCCCCTAGCCGGGACAGGGAATTACAGGATCAAATTGTCGGATTGCGGTCGTGATTTGGGCATCAATACGATGACCCGCCACTGTTACCAAAATGCTGCCAAACTCGCGCCGTTGCGACACGACTGGGTCATAAGTTCTTAACTATAAGACGCAAAAGAGGCCCGCAAATCCCATTCCACCGCCCAAATCGGGGACTTGCGAGCCATCATTTCCCCTCGATAAAAATGGGGGCTTTCGTCAGTCATCTACGGACCGATGACCGGCAAACACTTATCTGGCAGGATCTCCAAAATGATAGCGCAGGCCGAACTTCACTTCATGAGCTTGAATACCGTCCACGTTGATGGCACCGGGATCGCCAGCAATCGGAAATAGATCAACGCCGGAAACAACCTCGCCAAGATCGATATATCTGTAGGCCATATCAAATTTCAGGTTTTGCGTAATGTCGTAGGAAAACCCGACATCGACGTGATAAGCAAAATCATATTCACTGCCATTTGCCGCTCCGGTCGGCGACCTCAACCCGGAGATTTCATTCCTGGAAGCACCGACACCGCCCCCGATATAGGGTGTGAAACCGGCATAGTTGGTGATATCCCAGAATGTGGAAACAAAGACATACTGTGACCCGATTTCCGCATCCAGGGAATCCGGAAATGCGTCCGTCAATGAGGACTTGAGGTGAGCTCCGCCCGTGATTTCAATCCGCATGCTGCTGGCAACCTGGCAACCCATGCCGCCTTGGATAAACCCGGCAGCATCGATATCGGAGTTTATGGCAGTGGTTACCGTGCCACCGATTCCGTTTTCGAAACCACCCCCGATGGGCTGGATGACCACCGGTCGATCGTACAGGGCCACTCCCCCGTCAACACGGGCGTATAAACAATCCAAGAAGCCGTTGTAGCCTTCATCCGGCAACTGTCCATCATAGTCCGCAGAGTGTGCAGCCCCGGCTATCCCCAGTCCCAGCGTAGCGAAACACACTCTCAGCAGCGTGCGACCCATCATTTCTACTCTCCATTCACTGAACGCCTCTCTTGCTCGAGTAGCGAACTTGCCAATTGCCGTTCAGTTCCAGTTTCATGCTCTGGACACCGTCTGGACCAAACCTTCAATGGAGATAATTAACCAAACCGCTTAAGAACCTCTTAAGCATGTTCGCAGTTTTTTCAACGAAACGAAAAAACTGCTGCAGTCAGCCGAAATCCGGGCAGAAAACGTGCCGCATCTGCGTTGAGAAAGAATTATCTGGTGGCTGTAGCCCCGAAATTCTGAACAAATTCCAGACCGGAGGGCCCTATGGCCCGGATCAGAATTGTCTTTGGTTGAATTAAACAAGAAACATAAAACTGATCGTGCCCGAAGTGCTGGAGCGGCTTTATGGGTTCAGATGAACCCATGCCACCCTAGGCAGCATGCCGCCGGACCTCAGCGACGATATCATCAACCACCGAGGTTACAAGATCCGCATTGTCGGCCTCTGCCATTACGCGAATGAGCGGTTCTGTTCCCGATTTTCGAATGACAAGTCTTCCAGAATTACCCAATTTGGATTCAGCAGCCGCAATTGCCTTTTTGACGTCATCGTGTTCCAGCGGCTGTCCGGAGGCGTAGCGGACGTTTTTCAGCACCTGCGGCACCGGATCAAACATCCGGCAGACCTCGCTCACCGACCCGCCATTCTGCAACAGCACCGCCATCACCTGCAGGGCCGCTATCAGCCCGTCGCCGGTGGTGTTGAAGTCAGACAGAACCACGTGGCCAGACTGCTCACCGCCCACATTGAAGCCGTTTGACCGCATATGTTCCACGACATACCGGTCGCCCACTTTGGTGCGCTCAAGCTTCAATTTTTGTGATGCCAACAGCCGCTCCAGACCGAGGTTCGACATAATGGTTGCCACCAATCCGTCGCCGCGCAAAATGCCCTGTTTGTGCCAGGAAGTGGCAATCAGCGCCATCACCTGATCCCCATCAATGACGTTACCGTGCTCATCGACCAGAATGCAGCGGTCTGCATCTCCATCCAGCGAGATGCCAATATCAGCACGCATTTTGCGCACTTGCGCTGCCACTTTCTGCGGATGGGTCGAACCGCACTCATCGTTAATGTTGAAACCGTTCGGTTCAACCCCGATGGGAACAACTTCCGCGCCCAACTCCCACAAGGCGGTTGGTGCCACTTGATATGCTGCACCGTTGGCGCAATCGACTACGACCCGCAATCCGTCAAGCGTGAGATCTTTCGGGAACGAACTCTTCACGAACTCAATATAACGAGCCTGCGCATCTTCAATGCGCTTGGCCCGACCAATGTTCTCTGGTGCCGCAAGGGAAATAGTGTCGGGAGCAAGGACGAGTTTTTGTATTTCACTTTCTTCGGCATCGGACAATTTATACCCGTCGGGACCAAATATCTTTATACCGTTATCATGATACGGGTTATGTGATGCAGACAGCATCACTCCAAGGTCCGCCCGCATCGAACGGGTCAACATGGCCACCGCAGGCGTGGGAACCGGCCCAAAAAGAAATACATCCATACCCGTCGACAGGAATCCCGCGGTGAGCGCTTGTTCAACCATGTAACCGGACAAGCGCGTGTCTTTTCCAATCACCACACGATGGCGGTGATTGCCGCGCCTGTAGAGTGCGCCCGTTGCCATACCGATTTTCAATACCGTATCGGCCAGCATGGGATAACTGTTGGCTTTGCCACGCACTCCGTCAGTGCCAAAAAATTCCTTGTCCATTCAGATAATTCTCACCAAAATTTCCATTGAACCCGATAGTCAGGATATTGCATCAATCTAACTACACTTCAGTTAAAACCAAAGCAAACCGTCACAATTGAAGATTTCTAAAACTGGCCCGTCGAGGCCTGCCACACGCTCAGTGCATGGCGGGTCTCCGGTACATCATGCACACGCACAAATTGCACGCCGGACATGGCGCCCAGCAGCGCTGCCGTAGCTGATCCTGTTTGCCGTCTGGCAGCTACCTTCTCGCCTGTTACAGAGCCGATAAAGCCTTTTCGTGACGCACCCAGCATAATCGGCACTCCCAAACCGTGAAACATTGCCAATCCGGCTATAAGCTCCAGATTGTGGGCAAAGGTTTTGCCAAATCCGATACCCGGGTCAGCAATGATGTGCTCAAGAACCACACCTGACGCAGCAACCGCTGCAATGCGACTGTCCAACCAGTCATACACGTCCAGTACAACATTCTCGTATTCGGGGTTTTCCTGCATCGTCTTGGGATCGCCTTGCGCATGCATCAGGCAAACCGGCAATCGTGACGCAACGGTAGCATTCAAGGCATCGCGATCATAAGTCAAGGCACTCACGTCATTGAGCATTGCAACACCGCCGGCCGTTACTTTTCGCATTATGGCGGCCTTGCGCGTGTCACAGGACACTTTCAACCCGTCCGCAACCAGTGACGATATGACCGGCTCGATCCGGCGCCATTCTTCAGCCTCGTCAACCGGATCGGATCCCGGTCGCGTGGACTCCCCTCCAACATCCAGCACAGCAGCGCCGTCGTTTATCATGGTCCTGGCATTTTCGATCGCCTGATCCGCTTCCGCATTGACGCCACCATCGGAAAAGCTGTCCGGGGTAGTGTTGACGATACCCATTATGTGGGTCTTATTCATCGCCAGCCCTGCAACTGATCTGCGAGGCTCACTCAACCGACGGACCCACCGCGAAACGTCCTTGTCACGCGACGCCTTGAGTGCAGCAGCCTTGCGAGGCGTCCAGTTTGCCCCCCTGTCCTCGCTCACAAATCCCATGGTCCAGCAGATTTTGCCACCTGCCAGCGGCAGTCCGGCACCGGCTTCGATCGCCAGCGCTGCGTCAGCACCGTACACAAGGCCCGCCGGGCGAATATACAAGTTGGTCATGTTGAACTTGCCATCATATTGTCAGTAAGAAGATCGGCCAGATCTTTCAATCTTGAAAAATCCGGCCGATACTCAAGTCACGACTTAATGGTCAGGTCTGCGGTTGCGGTTCCAGTTCACCTGAACCTTCATCACCCTTTTTCTTTTTAGTCACAGGCACTGCAGACCCGGGTTTCGCCTTCGGCTTGGCGCTGTCATCGTCATCACGCGACGGCGGTTTACCATTCAGCAAATTGGTAATTTCATCACCGGAAAGCGTTTCGTACTCCAGCAACCCCTGCGCCAGTGCTTCAAGGTCTTTCTTCTTTTTTGTCAGGATTGTGCGGGCAGTCTTGTAACCGTCATCAACCAGCCGCTTTATTTCACTGTCGATCTTGCGAGCGGTTTCCTCAGACATATTTTGTGTCCTGGCAACGGAGTGTCCAAGAAATACTTCTTCCTGATTTTCCCCATAAGCCACCATGCCGAGTTCTTTGGAGTACCCCCATTGGGTAATCATGGCCCGTGCAAGTTTGGTTGCCTGATCAATATCAGACTGGGCGCCTGATGTTACATTTTCCGCGCCAAATATAAGCTCCTCCGCCACACGACCGCCCATCATGATGGCAAGCCGTGATGTCATCTGCTTGAACTTCATGGAATAGCGATCACCTTCCGGCAACTGCATGACCATGCCCAATGCCCTGCCACGCGGAATAATGGTTGCCTTATGAACAGGATCTGCCGCTGGTACGGTCATGGCAACAATAGCGTGACCACCTTCGTGATATGCGGTAAGGCGCTTTTCATCTTCAGTCATCGCCATCGACCGGCGCTCGGCGCCCATCATCACCTTGTCCTTGGCATCTTCAAAATCGGATTGCGTCACCAAGCGGCGTGACCGGCGCGCTGCAAGCAGGGCAGCCTCGTTGACAAGGTTGGCAAGATCAGCCCCTGAAAAGCCCGGCGTGCCGCGCGCGATAGTCTTGGCATTGACATCCGGCGCCAGGGGCACATTGCGCATGTGAACCTTGAGTATTTTCTCACGGCCCTTAACGTCCGGATTTGGCACTACAATCTGCCGGTCAAACCGGCCGGGCCGGAGCAATGCAGGGTCCAGCACATCAGGCCGGTTCGTAGCCGCAACAAGGATGACGCCTTCATTGGCTTCGAAGCCATCCATCTCAACCAGCAGTTGGTTGAGTGTCTGTTCGCGCTCGTCATTGCCACCACCGAGGCCTGCGCCACGGTGTCGACCGACCGCATCAATCTCGTCTATGAAAATAATGCAGGGCGCATTCTTCTTGGCCTGTTCGAACATGTCACGTACACGGCTGGCGCCGACGCCAACAAACATTTCGACGAAATCAGAGCCCGATATTGTGAAGAATGGTACGTTGGCCTCGCCGGCCACGGCGCGTGCCAGCAACGTCTTGCCGGTGCCGGGAGGACCGACCAACAATGCACCCTTTGGAATCTTGCCACCAAGACGCTGGAACTTGTGAGGATCACGGAGGAATTCGACGACTTCCTCAAGGTCTTCCTTGGCCTCATCCACACCGGCAACGTCTTCAAACGTCACCCGGCCATGACGCTCAGTCAGCAGCTTGGCCTTGGATTTGCCAAAGCCCATTGCCTTGCCGGAACCCGCCTGCATCTGGCGCATGAAAAATATCCAGACACCAATCATTAGCAGGATCGGGAACCACGACAGCAACATGCCCGGAAAGGCACCATCGCTGTTGGCAGCCTGAGCGCTGATATTCACGCCCTTGTCACTCAGCGTCGTCACCAGGTTCGGATCGTTTGGCGCAAACGTCTCGAAGGCCTTGCCATCGTTTAGCTTGCCGGTAATTTGATCCCCGGCAATAGTCACATCACGAACCGTGCCGGCTTCTACCTTTGCGATGAATTCCGAGTACGTCAGAAGATCGGCCCGCGTTGAGCCGCCGGGTTGTTGAAACAGGTTAAACAAAGCGAACAAAAGCATCGCAATGATCACCCACACGGCGAAGTTGCGGAAATTACCCACGGGCGCTACATCCTTTCAGGATTGTCTCTGTCTGGCGGCAAAAAACTATACACCACCAGACATCTATCTCACCAGACGGTGTGTTTCAGTTAAGCTTAACATAGGTACGTCTTGATCCTTTGCCAAGATTAACTCGTGAAGGATAATTAAGATTGACCTGTTTTCCGGCCTCCAATAAGGCGGAACACGACATTTTGTTGGCTTTTTGACACTTCAGTGCTGTTTGTGCCCGGCAAATACAGGTTGCTGTCGGAATCTATCGCTACCGGAAGGCCCTGCCACACGAAATCGGGAACCGCGGCAGGTCGTTTTGGCAGCTTGCTTGCAACAACATCACGCAACACTGTCAGTTCAACTGTTCCCGCGTCCTGCCGGTTCGAAATCCTGTATCTGAGGTCCCACTCGCCGGCGCATTGTCCAGGTCCGAGCAGCCGAGGCACCTCACTAATGCGGCTGCATTCCCGGCCAACAA
>CAJICM010000223.1_pt1 | contig 19682 bp, 17 predicted proteins | sample 9199691 | NCBI WGS metagenome assembly CAJICM01 (sample SAMEA7708338, study PRJEB35096) | sediment metagenome | biome: marine neritic benthic zone biome [ENVO:01000025]; feature: sediment [ENVO:00002007]; material: shallow marine sediment [ENVO:03000034] sea grass bed [ENVO_01000059] ...
GAAAAATACCAATCAATGCTCAATGCCGGAAAACCTCACAAGGTCGCCATAACAGCAATCATGCGAAAGCTCATCACAATCGCAAATGCCCTCATCCGAGACAACCGAAAATGGGCAAAAATTAACCCTTGATCATCACGGATACTCTAGCCATTGTTGGCATATGCCGAACCGGTGGCCGTTGCCAGAAACTCCGCAAGCGGCACATCCTCCTGCTTGAGGAAACCGGATTTCGGCAATTTTCCATCGCGAACCATCTCGACAACGGCAACAACAGATGAAGCCGTTGTCCAGGCGATTGCCGTGCGCTGTTTCCCACCCAGTGCAATGGGTCGGTAAGCGCGAACGAATTCATGGCGGGCGAGTGAGTGGTCTTTGGTTCCTTCCGCCGAGACATGTATGTAGACTATGTCATCGTCGACAGGCGGTTTTGCATTTACCAGTATCTCACCCGCCTCCTCCCGGCGGTCTCTCATCAGTAGCTCATGGAAGAAAAAATTCATCAGTTGCACGTGGCCCGGATATCGCATGGTCTTGTAATCGATGTTCGGCACCTGTCCGTGATAGGTTTCGCACATTGTTCCCAGGCCGCCTGAAGTCGTGAATGCTTCAAGTTCTACACCATCAATATAAACCTTCTCGATCCACTCCATGGCCGATACGGACTTGATTTCACCGTGCTCCAGAACCTCACAGTCATTCAGGTATTCATTCACAACTCCTTCAGGCGACCAGTTGAATGAATACCCCATCAGCCCGGTAGGATTTTGCGGAAGCGCACCGACACGCATTCTACAGGATCGGCAATCATCAAATCCAGCAATCAGGCTGGCGCCCACGATGCCGACGAAGCCCGGGGCCAGCCCACATTGCGGCGCCATCAAGCCTTTCGAGGTTTTGGACAACTCCATTATGAGCTTGGTCGTCGCGACATCTTCGGTGAGGTCGAAATAGTGAATACCTTTGCGGTGAGCAGTTTCTGCAATCGATGCATTCAGATGATACGGCAGGCAGGATAGTACACCATCCACCCGGGCGAGCTCGGACTCAAGCTGTTCTGTGTGAGACAGATCGAGAATCTTACTCTCAAACGGTAGGTCAGAGGATTTTGAATACACATCAAAACCAGTAACTGAAAACCCGCAACCGCTCAGCAACTCCGAAGCCAATGTACCGACTTTGCCCAGACCCAATACCGCAACGTTTTTCATTTCGCATCCTCTTGCAACCTGCAACAGGATTGCAACTTGAACGCTTGGAAAATGTTCGACAAGTACTGATTTACTCGATACGCCAATTGCATCCCTGCTTGCCGCGCTGGCTCTCATGCCCATCCTGCCGACAAGAGGTGTTTGAAAAGTTTGCAGGGGAGCCGCATCTTCTCGGGCTGAAGTCAGTTTGACAGTGTCGGGTTCGGTTTCACCACGCCATTTGTCTGAACCGGAATTCTTCCTGATGCGCCCGGCTATTGCACCCTTCTTTCCTCAATGCATCGGAAGTCCAGCCGCGCTGAGGGCTGCAACATCGGCCTCCAGTCGAGCCTTGTCCCGGCGAAACTGGGTATTTCGCCAGGCGGCGATCGTGAATGTCGGACGTGCCGCCATCAGCTGCTTTGCAGTCTGCCGTGCCTGTTCGGGTCGACCGTTCTGCTGATGGATGATCACCAGGTCCAGCAAGCCGAATCCGGGGCTTCTGTCAGCGTAAGCCTCGAAGGCCGCTATTGCCTCATCGATACGTCCAGACAGGTGATATGCATTGCCCAGACAACCAAGATAGACAGCTGGATGGTTGGGGTTCAGGGCAATCGCCTTTTCACTGTGCACTGCCGCTTCCTCGGGAAATCCTGCGGGCGCCAGAACAAAGCTTGCGAATTCCGCCACATCGGCTGACCCCGGTGCCAGCTCGACAGCCCTTCTGGCATCGCGCACAGCCTCGTCAAAACGCTCCTGGAACAAGAATAACACGCCTGAAGTTGAATACGCATCGGCGTTGTCTGGATCAATTTCCAACGCCCTGTCAGTATAAGCGCGGGCTTCTTGCAATGCCTTTTCCCGGCTGTCCCACCAACCAAAACGGGCATCCAGACCGTGCAAGGCTCCGAGCTTGGCGTTTAGCACTGCCGACTCCGGGTCATGCAACAGCGCCTTTTCCCAGTGAAATTTCGCCGGCTCCATACTTTCCTTGGTGACCGATTGACGAAAATGAAACAATCCCTGCACCCAATGGGTCCATGCCTGCACATTATGGGTAGTTGTATACTGAAGCCGCGCCTGCTCGCCCTCGGTCAGCTTGACCTGCATTTCAGTCGCCAGAGCGAGGGTAATTTCATCCTGGATCGCAAAAATATCCTCCATGTCGCGATCGTAACGCTCTGCCCACAGGTGAGACCCGTCTGAAGCGTCGATCAGCTGAGCCGTAACCCTGACGCGGTTGCCGGCCTTGCGGACACTACCCTCCAACACAAATTGTACGCCCAGTTTAACCGCCGCCTCACGCACATCAACTGCGCGACCTTTGTAAACGAAGCTCGAATTCCGCGCGATAACCCGCAATCCCGCCAACTTCGACAGCGTGGTAATGACGTCTTCCACCAGACCGTCAGCAAAGAATTCCTGATCCTGGTCTCCGGATAAATTGGCGAAAGGCAAAACTGCAATCGACGGCCTGTGGTCAGCCTCCTGTTGTGTATCTGTACGTCCCTGCAACGGCAATTCATCGCCGCCCCAGCACCAGGCCACCACCGGCTTTTCGATGTTTTTCAGAGCCAGTTCTCCTGCATTCGCGAATACTTCGCTGATCTTGCCCTTGACCTGAGCATGCACGGCATCAGAGATCAGAATGCCTCCCCTGGGAGCCTTACCCTCCAGGCGTGCCGCCACATTCACACCGTCGCCGAATATGTCATCACCTTCGATAACGATATCACCCAGATTGATACCGAAACGCATATCCAGTGCATTCTGACCCGAGTTCGAATCTTTGCTCGCTGATAAGGCCCGCTGAATGGAAATGGCGCTTTCAACCGCGCCCACCGCACTGCCAAATTCCACCAGGGCGCCATCACCCATCATCTTGACAATTCGACCATCGTGTGCGGCAACTGCAGGGTTGAATATCTCGGCCCACAAGTGCCTCATGGCGGCAAGTGTTCCTGCTTCATCAGCCTCGATAAGCCGCGAATATCCAACCACATCTGCTGCAAGAACCGCGGCAAGGCGACGTTGTGGTTTCGTATCAGCCATCTGATCCGTTTTGAATTGTGACCATTGCCATCAGATAAACAGCATGGCGGATCCGGCGCAACAGCCGACGTATCATTACATGGTTCAGTGTTAACTCATACCGCGGCGCGAGTGGCAGGTAGCGCGCGCTCGATAATGTCGTCGAAATTGCAACTGCTTGGCAGCGTTCCAAACGCGCCGCGATAACGAGGGGCAAGTCGCGATGCACAAAATGCTTCAGCGACCGCGTTCGGCGCATGCCGGGTCAGCAGTGCGCCCTGCAACGCCAGGGCCATCGTCTCGGTAACAGCACGCATCCGGCCTTCAATGCCGCCCTTGTCGTCCAGTTCGGTTCGCAAATCATCAATGCATCGATCCAGATTGCCATCATTGCCGCGTGCCGTCTCAACCTCCCGCAGAAATGCTGACACTGCCTCCGGTTCACGTGTCATGGCGCGCAGGACATCCAGTCCCATGATGTTGCCGGACCCTTCCCATATCGAGTTGAGTGGCGCTTCGCGGTAAAGCCGCGGCATGATACTGTCCTCAACGTATCCAGGTCCGCCATGGCATTCGAGCGCCTCCACAACGAGACTGGGGCAACGTTTGCAAATCCAGTATTTCGCCACAGCCGTACCAATCCGGGCCAACGCAACCTCTGCCGGATCATCAGCTTGATCCATCGCTCTCGCCACGCGCAGGCCCATCGCCAATGCGCCTTCGACCTCCACCGCCATGTCCGCCAGTACATTCTGCATCAGGGGTTGCTGGATCAGTCGTTTCTGAAACGCCGACCGATGTGACGTGTGATGCAGCGCCTGCACCAGCGCCTGCCGCATAATCCCGGCCGAAGACATGGCGCAATAAAGCCGGTTGCCGGTAACCATCTCAATGATGGTTGGAATGCCACGCCCTTCCTCGCCAACCATCACACCGAAAGTGTCCTGAAACTCCATCTCCGTAGACGCATTGGAGCGATTGCCAAGTTTGTCCTTCATTCGCTGCAGGTTGACATTGTTGCGGGTAGCGTCCGGGCGCCAGCGTGGAACGAGAAAGCAGGAAATGCCCATACCTTGCGTGTTCGCCAGAACGAGAAACGCATCACACATCGGCGCGGAGCAGAAGAACTTGTGCCCCGTCAAGAGGTATTCAGCGCCAATTCCGGTTTCCTCTCCAATCGGCACAGCAACCGTCGAATTGGTGCGCACATCCGAACCGCCCTGCTTCTCGGTCATGAACATGCCGACCATAGCACCCGCCTTCTCGGTCACCGGAATATCGCGGCGATCATACTCGGTGGACAGAATTCGCGGCATCCATGCCGTCTCAATCGCCGGCGTGGTGCGCAAGCTTGGCACGACCGAATAAGCCATCGCCATGGGACACATCACGCCACCCTCGGGCTGGCTGAACATGTAGGTCAATGTCGACTGTCCCACATGGCCTGCATCACCTTCATTGTGCCAGGCGAAATTGTGCACCATGCTGGAAATCGCAAGGTCCATCAGCTCGTGGTAGGAAGGGTGGAACTCAACCGCATTAATACGCATGCCATAGCGATCAAAGGCCCGCAGCTCAGGTTCGAAGCGATTGGCCTGATTGGCTTTCTCGAATGTATCATCCAGCCCAGCAAGTCGACCGACCCGCGCGAAGTGATCTGCGTGATGCGCTGCGCCGTGGACCGTGGCCCAGTCCTGCAATGCCGCATCGTGCGCCCATAGGTCCTGATCACCTATATGCGGCGGCATGTTGGTTACTTCATGGGTCGGCAGTTGCGCGATCGGATCGCGTGGCGGCATGAGATCTCCTCCCTGTACAAAGATAAAGCAGGCAGTCTCTCGATGGCAACCGCTGGCTGACTGAGTCGGATTGGATTAAGCCTGGATATTGCCCTGCCTGCCCAGAGGTCGCGACTGGATCAACATCCGAAACTATTTCTTCCCGCCCTCAACTAACGTTGCCAGGCTCGCCAGCTGGTTTCCTGCCGGGTCAAAATTCGACGGATCGAGCCATTGCTCATATGCCCTCTCCAGCATCGGCCATTCGGCGTCCAGAATGGAATACCAGCTGGTATCCCTGTTGCGCCCCTTGTAAATAGTAGCCTGACGAAAACAGCCCTCATAGGAAAAGCCCAGTCGCACAGCAGCCGCACATGACGCTGCATTCAGCGCATCGCACTTCCACTCATATCTGCGGTAGCCAAGTTCGCTGAACACGCGACGCATCATCAAATACATGGCCTCCGTAGCGCCGCGGGTTTTCTGCAGTGCAGGCGCATAGTTTATGTGCCCAACCTCAATTACGCCTGCAGCTGGCTCAATGCGCAGGTAACTCGCCACGCCAACCGCCTTGCCCGTGCTGCCATCAATGATGGTGTGAAACAGCGGGTCATCACCCAGGCAGGTTTGCTCTATCCAGTCGCGGCATTCTTCAACCCTGGCAAACGGCCCGTAAGGCAAGTAAGTCCAGATGCGGTTTTCGGTGTCGGCTGCAAAGGCATCGAACAGCTCGGCCGAATGATCAATGCTAATCGGCTCCAGCCGCACATATCGCCCCAGCATCGGTTCGCGTGGCGGGCGCGGGCGCGATGTCCAGCCTGCTACCTCGAACCCGATGGGTTGGCCTAGCTTATTGGTACGTTGATTCATTACTGGTTTCCTGCCTGTGCAATCGCTGTTCCAGCCGCCCAGCCGGACGACCAGGCCCACTGAAAATTGTATCCACCGAGCCAACCGGTCACATCGACGACCTCACCGATAAAGTACAAGCCCGGCACATTTTTGGCCTGCATGCTGCGTGAACTCAATCCGTTTGTGTCCACGCCGCCCAGTGTTACTTCCGCCGTACGATACCCTTCGGTACCGACCGGATAAATCTGCCACTGTCCGACGGCGGCTGATATAGCCATTAGCGATTTATCCGACAGGTCCGCCAGATTGCCGGATACACCGGACTGTCGGGTGACATATACCGCCAGACGGTGAGGGAGGAACGTGCCGAGCACAGTAGCAACAGCTTTCCTGCCATGGCTTCGGCGCATTGCTTTCAAATCGACCAGCACATCACGCCCCGGCAACAGGTTTACCGTAATGGGTTCGGTTTCACGCCAGTAAGACGATACTTGCAGGATTGCAGGACCGGACAGTCCACGGTGGGTAAACAACAGCGCTTCGGCGAACTTTGTCTTACCGCAACCGACTTCAACATCTGCTGACACGCCCGCCAGTGGCTTGATTCCCGCCAGCACGGGTTCAGAGAAGGTCAGCGGCACCAGTGCCGCACGCGTCTCAGTCACAGCGAGCCCGAATTGATCGGCAATCCGGTAGCCAAAGCCTGTCGCTCCCATTTTCGGGATCGATTTGCCACCACAGGCAACCACAAAGTTCCGGGACGACACCTGAGTTGACTGACCACGCACCAGAAGTTCAATCATAAACATGGTGTCAGACTTGCAAACAGTGCTGACACTGGTTTCCAGCTGCGTTTCGACACCTGCCCGCGCCATTTCGGTCAGTAACATACCGATGATTTCTGTAGCCGAACCGTTGCAGAACAGCTGACCGAGCGTCTTTTCATGAAACGCAATGCCATGCTGTCGCACCAGGTCGACAAAGTCATGCTGGGTGAAGCGTTTCAGCGCAGATTTCGCAAAATGCGGATTGCCGGAAATGAAATTTTGCGGCCCGGTGTGGATATTGGTGAAATTGCAATAGCCGCCACCACTTATGCGTATTTTTTCACCCGGCTTTTTGGCATGATCAATGATCAGTACCCGGCCACCGCGAGCCGCCGCATGGATTGCGCACATCATACCGGCCGCACCAGCGCCCAAGACCACCGTATCGTAAACCTTTTCAGACATGCAAACTCCACCGGGCGCCAGCAAAACTCACAATATCATGCACGTGCACGAGCCATGCGCCAGCAATCGACCGTTTGCATTTTCCAGCCGGGCATCGGAAGTTGCGACCCGGCGTCCCAGATGGATTACAGCCCCGCGCGCCACCACCAGGCCGGTCTGATCAGTCAGGGCGCGTACCATATTGATCTTCAGTTCCACCGTTGTGTAACTCTGGCCTGCTTCAAGTCGCGAGTGAATTGCGCAGCCTAAAGCACTGTCAAGAATCGAGGAAATCCAGCCCCCATGCACCGTACCGGCCGGGTTGTAATGTTCCCGCCCTGGATTACCCTCAAAGACTGCGTAACCGTCGCCCACGTCGACCAGACTGAAATCCATCAGCTCACCCAATGGTGCCTGCCCGCCAGAATCGCGCAACCGTTCAAGGTTCTGCAAACCTGTCAATTTGGGATCGAGCATGGTGATCAGGATACCTGTGAAAACGCCATGACAGCGCCAGCCGCGATATCCGGCCCGATTGCGTGGCCGGACGCTGTTTCCTGCCAGAAGATCCCCGCAGCATCCAGCCGCTTAAGCGCCTCTTCCCGGTTCTCCACTTCAATCCGGTAACCCGCCAGCACCGGGCCATCGGCAAGTGACGGGGCTGCAAAGCCATATGCCCTGTGAAACGCCTCAGGCGCATACATTGCAAGTGCGCCGCGACTGGTGTTCAACCGGACAAGGTTGTCAGCGGACACCACCAGGTCACCTTGGCTCAGACTTGTCAGAAAGCCCGCATATTGCAACGGCTTTGTCGCAACCATTGCGACTTCCCCGATTTCGACAGCCGAATTGGCATGACGTTGATACTCAGATTTCCAGAAATACTGCGGTGCATGTTGCTGGCAGTAGAAAAACGCTGCCTTGGGCATGTCAGCATGCGTTGCAAACGCCAGCGAGAACCCGACCGTTACCTCGTCACCGTCCGGTTGCTTCGCCAGTCTTGAAAAATCGAAGGTCTTGTAGGTAGTCAGCCCTTCCCTGACAAACCGCGCCTGTTCAGCAGCAGCATCTGCACTTTCAAACACCAACATGGAAATGCCTTCAGCACCATCGCTCATGTAGTCGGCATTATATGCTGCAAAACCAAATTCACCCTCTGCCGGCTGCACTACCAGATGCGGGTTCGGCAAATGCAGGAACTCGAGAAAAAATCCGTCAAGTTGCACCAGCGAATTGCCGGTACCAAAAGGATGTTCGGCAGGCGGGGTCATGGTAAATCCGATCTGGGACATAGTAGTACGCAACCCGTCAAAGTTACTTGTGCAGTGAACTATGTGATCGAGACCAGCCATCTTTATACTTTCGGTTTCGCCTTGCTGGCAGGCTTTACTTCGGCTCGCATCGCTTCAGCGACCGCATCCGGCAACGCCCGGACATTGATGTCACGTTGCGGGAACGGAATTTCAATGCCGGCTTCCTTCAGCGCCTTATGAATAGAAAACCGCAATTCACTGGCGACAAAAGCCACCCAGTTGATATCATTGATAAACACCCTCAGCTCAAAGTCGAGCGAACTGGCGCCAAAGTCCTGGAACAGCACGGCAGGTTGCGGAAATGCCAACGCGCGCGGATGATCATTCGCACACTTGACCAGTATATCGTGCACAAGCTGGGGATCAGCATTGTAACTTACCCCTACCGCGACCCTGCAGCGACCCATCAGGTCGCGATGTGTCCAGTTCTGCACCGCGTCCGAAATCAAACTGGAATTCGGAACGATGATTGAACACCGGTCAAACGTCTCAATCTCTGTAGCGCGCACATTGATCTTTGTAACCGTGCCCTGTCCCACCGATAGCGACACCCAGTCTCCTACCTTGATCGGGCGTTCTGCCAACAGAATCAGACCAGACACAAAATTGTTGACGATCGACTGCAGGCCAAAACCGATACCAACCGACAGCGCACCAGCCACAATTGCGATATTGCCAAAATTGACACCAGCCGCCGCAAAGGCTACCAGCAAGGCCAGAATAGTAGCGGTATAGCCGGCTCCGGTTCGGATCGAATTGCGCAGACCGGCGTCCAGCTCGGTCGCCGACAGGATGCGCCGATCCAGCCAACCGGTGATGAACCGTGTCAGAATCAAACCGAGCACGAATACGACAATGGCCAGCAAAATTGACGATAGCGATATTGTAATGTCGCCAACACTAAAGCCGTAAAACGCGGTGGAGAACCAGCTTCGCAGGTCTACCCAGGACAGTGCTGTCAGTGTTAGCACCATCGGCATCCCGAGAAGCAAAAGCGTGAAATCCACAATGGCATTCAGCGCGATTCCTGACCGCTTGATCCCCTGCTCCGACATGGAAAATGTGTTTTTCAGCATGTCCGAGATGCGGCTGCCTTCAGAAATGCTCTGCGCCACGAATGCATCAGCCAGGCGGCGGACACAATACAGAAAGCTGACGACCGTACTAACTACAACGATGTTGGCGATGATATAGTTGGCCAGTGTCAGATACCCGGCCACGAGGGAAACCCCGGTGGCAATCACCAGCAACCATACCGGCTGGATCAGATAAGTTGCCCAGGAAAAATATGCGGTAGCGACTTGCCGCGCTTCACCACTGCGCCGGTCGCGCTGCGCTATCAGGATGAGACGAACCAGAATAATCATTAATGCAGGCAGAACAATTGCGCGCCGCAGGGCTTTCAGGTCATCCGACAGGTTCAGAGTCACGCGCAAAGTATCAAACAGATAACTCAGCGCCATAATGACGAATGCAATGGTCACCAGATTGAGCCATTTCCGCGCCGCCGACGATGACAGGTTGGCGACACGCCAATCAGGCCGCGTTGGTGAAAGAATGGATTGTGCCAGTCCGCGGGTAAACGCGAACATCACTATCATCAGCGAGAATGCAGTATACAGCTGCTCTATGCGGGTAGACTCTCCTCCCAGCTTAAACAGCAGGAATCGGAAGATGGTCGTACCGATCACTGCCACGAGCGCGTAACCAATTGGTAGCGCCACCACGCGGACCAGCTTGCCAAGCTCGCCATTCGGCGCCTTGCCTGCGCGGACGCGATGGGCCAGCAATCGGCAGAAGTAGTAACCCGCCGCCAACAACAAAATGAATGTTGATAACAAAAACCAAACAACCCACGCGCCGTTGTTTTCAGCTATCAGCGTGTAGTAGCTGCTGGCCAACCTAGCAACTCGCGGCCAGATGTCGGCAGTCCTGGCAAATCCGTCAGACCACAGGCTGGGCGCGAGAATTGATTTCTCGTGCTTGAACAACCGGTCGAAAAAACGCGTCCGTTCAAGCTGGCCAGCCTTGCTTGCAAGTTGATCTGCTGCCGCCGCGGCTAGCGCCAGCTGGGCACGCGCGCCGATTAGGACACCACGAACCTGATCAAGCTCAGCGCGTTGCGAAGTCACGGTTGCAGGCTCCGTTTCACCATCCTTGGGAGCCGGCCCCAGTCTTTCAACCAGGCCGTTCAGCCGTTCAAGCGGAGACGCCAATTCGAGATCAACAACCTTGGCTCGTTTGCGAACGAGCTCAAGCTGTTCGCGCGCCTTGGCCAGTTCATTAGCCGGCAATGAGGGATCTGCAAGCCTGGTCTTCAGAGTTTCCAGCGTCTGGCTGATTTCGGTGGCGACCCGTCTTGCCTTAATAGCCGCTTCCTGAATCCCGGATGGCAGCGCAGCAGAGGCCACATCCGCCTCCGCCTTTGGCACTGTTGGCTGTTGTTGTGAAGTCGGCTGGGTTTGCCCGCTCGGCGGAATTGCGTCCGCGTCGTTGGTCTGCGCACCGGCAATCACACTACCCGCAAGCAGCAACGCCAGCAGCAACCAGACGCGCATGGAAGACCAGATTATGAATTTCATCGAGAGATAGTACCTATACTAGTCTGCTTTGCTCAACCGCTGCTTCAATAAACGATGCAAAAAGCGGATGGGGCTCAAATGGCCTCGATTTCAGTTCCGGGTGAAATTGCACCCCGACAAACCACGCATGGTCAGGAATTTCAACAATTTCCGGCAACAGTCCGTCTGGAGATGTGCCGGAAAACCTGAGGCCAGCCTCTTCCAGTTTTTCCCGATATCGCGTGTTGACCTCATAGCGGTGACGGTGGCGTTCGGAAATCTCATCACTGCCGTATATTTCGGAAACGCGTGACCCTTCCTCCAGTTTTGCCACATAGGCGCCCAGCCGCATGGTGCCACCCAGGTCTCCTTCGCTGGCACGCTGTTCCAGCTCATTGCCGCGCATCCATTCTGTCATCAGGCCAACAACCGGTTCATCGGATTCACCAAACTCTGTCGAAGACGCTGACGTGATACCAGCCAGGGAACGCGCCGTTTCGATACATGCCATCTGCATGCCAAGACATATACCAAAATACGGAACATTGCGTTCGCGCGCAAAGGTCACCGCGGCGATCTTGCCTTCCACGCCACGTTCACCGAACCCGCCCGGCACCAGGATACCGTGCACGTGTTCCAGCAGCGGTGCGGGATCTTCTGCCTCGAAAACTTCCGACTCGATCCATTCAATATTGACCTTCACTCTGTTGGCAATGCCGCCGTGCACCAATGCTTCATTGAGCGACTTGTAAGCATCCAGCAGCCCGGTGTACTTGCCAACGACGGCAATGGTTACCTCGCCCTCGGGTTCCTTGATACGGCTGACAATATCGCTCCACATGTCAAGTTTGGGAGTTGGGGCGCCCTCAATATTGAAAGCCGCCAGTATCTCGTCATCCAGACCTTCGCGGTGATAAGCCAGCGGCACTTCGTAGATGGTGTCCACATCCAGAGCCTGGATCACTGCACCGGGGCGCACATTGCAAAACAAGCCAATCTTGCGGCGTTCATTTTCAGGTATTTCTCGGTCCGCCCGGCACATCAGCACATCGGGTTGAATGCCGATGGAGCGCAATTCCTTGACAGAGTGCTGCGTCGGTTTGGTTTTCAGTTCTCCCGCGGCCGGTATCCATGGCAGCAGTGTGAGATGCAGATAGATACACTGGCCGCGTGGCGCATCCTGGCCAAACTGGCGGATCGCTTCGAAAAACGGCAGGCCTTCGATATCGCCGACAGTGCCTCCGACTTCACACAACACAAAATCGTAATCCTCATTGCCATCGGCGATGAATGCCTTGATTGCATCGGTGACGTGGGGAATGACCTGAACCGTCGCGCCCAGATAGTCGCCACGACGTTCCTTGGCGATGATATCCTGGTAAATACGGCCTGTGGTGATGTTGTCAGCCTGGGTCGCTGCCCTGCCGGTAAAACGTTCATAGTGGCCAAGATCAAGATCAGTCTCCGCGCCGTCATCGGTCACGAAAACCTCGCCATGCTGGTACGGGCTCATTGTGCCGGGATCGACGTTGAGATAGGGGTCAAGTTTCCGCAGCCGGACAGAATATCCGCGCGCCTGCAGCAAAGCTCCGAGAGCCGCCGATGCCAGGCCTTTACCAAGAGAGGAAACCACGCCGCCGGTGATGAAAATATATCGCGCCATGGGAATTAAGGTTTAGCCGGAGTCGAAGGGTCTGGAAAGAGCTAATTTTCCGCCCGGGAAAGTTATCTACAGCAGCGCACTACAGCCAATCCGCACAGAATTGCAACTTAAAAGACAGCACGTTGATGATAGTGCAAACCGGCAAAGATACCCGCATCGGACCATCTACCGGAGGCCCGCCAGTACCTTGGCGGTATCTCTGACCAGCAGGTCGACAATTTCACCCGCAGCCAATTCCTTGCTTAGTGCAGCAGCCTGCGCAATTAGCAATGCCGATAATTTGGTCATGTTGTGGCACCTCCGTTAGTCACCTTTCAGTAGTATTCTGAAAAGGCTGAAAAAACCAATCCTGTTTGCTGTGCCAGGCAAGAAGCCTGTATGGGCCTTTTCGCAGCGTTCCGCTTTCGCAAAGCAAGAAACTACTTTCGGGCGAGGCCCCCGACTGCGTTCGCCAATATTCGAGCCGCGGTTATGGCTGCCGTTCCGTCCCTGTCCCGCTCAGGCACAAACTCAATCATATCGAAGGCAACAAGACTGGATTTTCTGATTACGGCATCGATCAGATCAATCGATTGGGTGTAAGATAGTCCTCCGGGTGTCGGCGCCATTACCGCAGGCATGATACCTGAATCCAGCGCGTCGCAATCCAGGGTGATCATACAATTGGCATCAGCTTGCAGATGTTCCAGCACAGCGGCTATCCCGTCTCTATGAACATTTCTGGCCGTTACAATTTTCGCGCCCCAATCTCTTGCAATTTCAACTTCGGCGCGGCGTGCCGATCCCACTCCGCGAATCCCGACCTGAATGATGTTCTCAACATGACCCAGTTCCGATGCACGTCTCATCGTACTGGAATATCCCATTGGCTCGCCGCGACGTTCATCGCGCCAGTCAATATGGGCGTCAACCTGTATGATTGTCAGTGGACCCAAAGGTTCCAGGGCCTCGATAAAAGGAATAGGCGTTGAATCATCCCCGCCAATCATCAGCGGGATTGCACCTTGATCGACAATTTGAGTGGTCGCCGTCCTGATCAGGCGCCTGTTGCCGTCTCCATCCAGGGATGTGGTCTTTAGATTACCGGCATCGGCAACGCTAAAACTTCCGTCTCCGAGTAGCGGACCACCCAAATCAAAATCCCAGTGATCCAGCCATCGGGCATCTTCTTCCAGCGCGCGCCGCATTGCATCCGGAGCGCTGGCAAATGGTTCATTATCGATATCGCGATAGGGGGTTCCGTGTGGCGCGCCAAACACAACCAGATCCGCATCGGGAACTTCACTTTTCCCGCTGGCCCCGATAAACGGGATTTTGGACGGTTCAAACATGTCCGCCATAAAGACAACTCCTCCATTCGCATCTTCGATGAAGAGTATCCACCGGTTTGCAGAACCGCAATTGAAGGTTTCTCTCTGGTCCCGGTGATTCAGCGAGCTTGTTTTCCCAGAGCGCGGGGCTCACCTTCGCAGTCGAAATTCGCAGGACCGGCTGCAGACAGGATAGCTGCCCTTGATCTGTTCCTATGTACGCGTGGGGATATCGACGAGCTTGCCACGTGGAATTTCCGCGAGTTTGTCATAGAACGGCAGTTCGACGAGTTCGGCCTCCTGCATCGACCCGTCCCTGCACCCGACACTGACCTGCTGACCGACACCGTGTTCGCAGCCGTCCAGCAATGCATAACCGATGCCGTGACCGAGATACGGTGATGTCGCACCGGCAGTCACTGTACCGATGCGCTTACCTGCCAGTTCAACCGCGCCCGAAATGAGCGGCTCGCCGTTTTGGCAGGAAATGCCATGCAGTCGGGGTTCGCGGGTAGCGGATTTCAGAGCGGACTTGCCGATGAAGTCACCTTTGTCGTGATCTACAAACCGGCCGAGGCCGACATCATAGGGTGTCGTCGATGTATTGAAATCCGATCCCGCGTTCAGAATGCCGGCCTCGATGCGCCGGATGTTCATGGCATCCAGCCCGAAGATTTCCATGCCGAACGGTTTGCCTGCAGCTTGCAGATGCGACCACAACGCGTCCGCATCATGGTGCGGTTCGGTGTAGAATTCCCAACCCAGTTCATTGGTATAGCCTGTACGGGTGATGACCACGTCCTGACCGCCAAACGAAACCCGCGCGACAGCGAAATAACCGAACGGTTCTGGTAATCCGCTATCACTTGCAGCTTCCAGTATCTTCAGGGCATTCGGCCCCTGAACCTGCGAGACGAATATGTCCGGGTCGGAAATCTCCACATCCATGCCCGACCCATGAGCCCGCGCCCAACTGTAAAAATCCCCATCAGCCTGGGCATACCAGAATGTGTCCTGTTCGAGCCGCAACACAATGCCGTCAACCAGCAGGCCACCATCTTCATAACAGGCCAGGCCGTATCCGCAGCGACCAACCTTCACCTTGGTCATGTCTTTGGTGAACAGCTTGTCGAGCAGTCTTTCCGCATCCGGTCCCTTGAACTGCAGTGGATACTCTCCTGTGTGCAGCACGGCAGCTTTCTGTCGCAGCAGCCAGTAACCGTCCTGCGTTGAATGGTCATCGAAACAACAGGCCATGTGACGCCGGTTGTATACGCAATAGTGTGGACCCTTTGGCCGCTCGATCTCGTGATAGCGGTGGCGGGTCAGGGCATAATCCCAACCAGCACCCGGCATGCTTGTTACGAGGTCTCTGGTTTTTCCGTCACTTGAGCGCATTATCGATTCTCCTGAACTCTTCCGCGAGGCTGCATATCAACCCGATTGCCAGGGAAGATACACGCAAGCACCAAACGGGTGAATTGATTTGATCTAGAGTAAAAGTAAGTTAAACTTAATTCATGACATCAAGCTGGCTGCCGTCTTTACACGCACTGAGGGCCTTTGAGGCCGTTTCCAGACATTTGAGTTATCAGCAAGCTGCAGAAGAACTGAATGTAACACCCGCAGCTACAAAACAACTGGTAGGCAAGCTTGAAGCGGCGCTGGGACGGCCCTTGCTGCAACGAAAAGGCAGAGGTCTTGAGCTGACGCAGGAAGGACTGGCGGGTCAGGCAGATCTCGCTGTTGCCATGCGTTACATCTCCTCGTCGGTGGCAAAGATGCGGCGCCAGAGACAGACCAACAAGCTGATTGTGTCAGTCGAAGCTTCTTTCGCAACCGCCTGGCTTGTGCCGAGACTGGAGGAATTTCGGGCCGGGCATCCCGACATCAGTGTGTTGATCGATTCATCCCAGCAAATCGTGGACCTGCATCAGGGAGAAGTGGATGTTGCCATTCGGTATGGAGCAGAACGCAACAAGACACTCATCGTGCACCGGCTGTTCGACGACCAGATTTTTCCAGCCTGCAGCCCATCGCTTGCAAATGGGCCTCCGAAACTCGAACAGCTGGACGACCTGGCTGACACCACACTGATCCACTGGGATATAACGCAACTCGCCTGGGCCCGGGAGACAAGGCGTTGGTTCACCTGGGACAGCTGGTTTTCGCGTGTGGGTGCCGATCACCTGGCATCTGACAAGGGTCTCCACTTCAGCGACTATGGCCTTGCTGTTCAGGCGGCCATCGCAGGACAGGGAGTTGTACTTGCGAGCTGGCCAATACTGAGAGAGCCTGTCGCGGCATGCCTTCTGGTTTGCCCCTTTGCCAAGAAGGTCAGCACGGACATCGGTTACGATCTGGTGGTGACACCTGCCGCCGCCTCGCGACCGGAGGTAGGTGCTTTCATAAGCTGGTTGGCAGATGCTGCTGCGCGTGAGGAGACGTGGAGCGGGAGCGGTGCGCTGCCGGGCTGAACAGAAGAAACAGCGGACAGATTCTTGTTGTCAGCGAGTGGCTACCATTGGTCGTTGTCGCCCGAAAGCAAACTGTCTGCCATTTTCCACTCTGGAGTATTTTGAATCACCGCACACTGGTTCATAATGGCCTCAAGGCAATGGCCCATGCCTCCCCCCCTCCATCCGGGAAAGCACATGTCATGTGGGGCTTTCAACTCATCGAACCGACTGTTCGAGCAGCTCGCATAAGGAGGGATTGCAGCAAAGGCTCACAATGGAAGGTTCTCGTCATGAAATTGTCTGCACCGATATACCATCTTAAACGCCGCGCCAAAGCGGAAGCGCGCAGAAAAGGCATACCCCTTAACAAGGCGCTGGATCGAATTGCCCGCGAGGAAGGTTTCTGCAACTGGAGCCTGCTCTCAGCGACTACAGCCGTCTTGCCGGCATCGAGCCGGCTACTGGCACGGCTGGCGCCCGGAGACCTGGTACTGCTGGGCGGACGTCCCGGGCACGGCAAGACCATGTTGGGGCTCAAGCTGATTGTTGATGCCATCAAAAACGGACACCGCGGCATGTTCTTCACACTCGAATACGATGAGCAGGAAGTCCTGTCGCGCTTCAGGACCGTTGGCGGAGATCCTGCCCTGCCAGGTGATTTGTTCGATTTCGACAATTCCGATGCCATCAGTGCGGACTATATCATGGCCCGGTTGACAGATGCACCTTCAGGCACGGTTGTTGTCGTCGATTACCTGCAACTGCTTGATCAAAGGCGCCGCAATCCACAACTGATGCTGCAGGTTCGCGCCCTGAAATCTTTTGCCAGGGATACCGGCCAGATCATTGTGCTCCTCTCCCAGATCGACCGGTCGTACAATGCATCGATCAAACCCTGTCCTGACCTGTCCGATGTGCGATTGCCGAACCCCCTGGACCTGGGTTTGTTCGACAAAAGCTGCTTCTTGAACAATGGCCGGGTTCGCATTCAGCCATCAGCCTGACATTTTTGTCAGCTGGTCTTTCTGGCGACCATGAAAACCGCCTTGCCTTTGCCTGGGCTCCATTGTTGCTCTATCCGGAAGCCTCCCTTCTCAAGGCTGTCGCTCAGTTCATGTGTACTAAACACCCTCAGCAGCGGCAGCAGACCAAGCCATCTGCCCAGCGGCCCGATGAACTTGAAGAATTTCATGGTGTCTCCAAGACACGGTGTACTGGAGATGAAAACCCCGCCTGGTTTTAGCAACCCCTGTACCTTGGCAATTGCGGCGTCCCGATCATCCAGCAAATGCAGGATGCTCAACCCCAACACCACATCGAAACTTTCGTTCGCACCCGAAAAATCATCCAGCGTTGCCTGCATGAACTCGACATTTTCAACACCTGCTTCCTCAGCCTTTCCCGACGCAATCTCTATCATCCGTCCGGATATGTCGGTTGCAACAATCCGTTCCACCAGCGGCGCGTGAACAAGTGCCGTCGAACCTGTACCGCATCCGAATTCGAAGACCTGCATATCGGGCCGCAGATAGGCGAGCGTCATTTGTAGTTTCTTCTGGTAAGAAGCCTCATCTGCGATCGGGCGTCTGGAATAGCGATCCGCTATCCTGTCCCAGAAACGCGTTGCCGGTCTTTTCATAGTCAAAGTGCTTTCGATTGGGGTCATGTTACACCGCGCGTTGTTGGATTGTGTGAGATAATGTTGATGGCGATCATATAACCGTATTCATTTTTGAATTGAATTGACCAATTTCGTCTATTTGATATGCATATATGCATGGATTGGCGTTCTGTGAAATTTGACTGGAACCGGGCCCGGGCCTTCCTGGTCACGGCCGAGGAAGGGTCTCTGTCTGCTGCAGCCCGTGCGCTGGAAATGGCGCAACCGACATTGGGGCGCCAGGTGCGCGCCCTGGAAGAAGAGCTTGATGTTGTGCTGTTTGAGCGCACCGGCATTGGCCTGACCCTGACGCCCAGCGGCCTGGAGCTGATGGAACACGTACGTGCCATGGGTGGCGCGGCCACCCGGGTCTCGCTGGCAGCCTCAGGTCAGTCGCAGTCGGTGGCAGGAACCGTCCGCATAACCGCCACGGAGGTTGGCTCGGCCTTTGTTCTGCCCCCGATCATCGCCGAGCTTCGCCTGGCTCATCCCGGAATCGATATTGAACTCGTCGCCTCCAACAGCGTTCGTGATCTGCGTCGCCGCGAAGCCGACATCGCCTTACGCAGCGCCAGACCAACTGATCCTGATCTGATGGCCCGGCGAATGCGCAACGGTAGCGCTGGTCTTTACGCTTCGTCAGCATACCTGCAGCGGATTGGCGATCTGAAAACCACCAGCCAATTGTGCGCCGCAGAATTTATCGGCTTCGATGACAACAAACCTTTTCTGGATGGCCTGAACCAGCTTGGCATGAATCTGAGTGATCGAAATTTCCCGGTTCGTTGCGCCAACCATCTGGCGCAGTGGGAAATGGTCAAGCAAGGCATCGGCATCGGCGTGATGACAACTGAAGTGGGTGATGCTGAACCCTCGGTACGCCGTGTTGCGCCATGGCTTGAGCCTTTCGAATTTGAACTCTGGCTGGTAGCGCACCGCGAACTGAATACCAGCCGCCGTGTAAGACTGGTGTTCGACTGGCTCGCCGACCATCTGGAGAAGGCCTGACCACCTTCACGACCTTGCCTTGCCACCAACAATCCCGGTTCCAGCAAGGAGTGCATTCCGCAGCGAAACGTGCAAAATCAGAATATGTGAACGCTCGACTGGATCGGCACACAATCTGAAACCAGGAAGATGAGACAAGACATGCAACTTAACCGGCTCGACCATGTAAACGTCAAAACGGCAAATCTCGACGAAATGGCCAAATGGTATGAAGACGTTTTGGGCATGACGTCCGGAGCCAGACCACCATTTCCGTTCCCGGGCGCCTGGATGTATGTCGGCGAGTATCCGGTTGTGCACCTTGTGGGTGTCGACAGCCAACCGGCCGGCGAAGACCCGAAGATTGAGCATTTCGCCCTGTCGGCCACTGGATTTTCATCTTTCATCGAGAACCTGGACAACCGAAACATCGACTACAAGATCGTCAAGGTCCCGGGCATCGAAGTCACCCAGGTCAATGTGTTTGATTTTGACGGCAATCATATCCACATCGACTTCCAGAGCCAGGACGTTGAGGGGTAAATCGGCTTTTCAATTATCAAACCGCCATTGAGTATCTGGCAGCCTTGTCTTGCATTCTGGCATCAAACCAGGCTGCCACGGTGCGAACAAGAATTCGCGCGTGAGGTTGCACGCGGAATGTATC
>CAJICM010000392.1_pt1 | contig 19571 bp, 22 predicted proteins | sample 9199691 | NCBI WGS metagenome assembly CAJICM01 (sample SAMEA7708338, study PRJEB35096) | sediment metagenome | biome: marine neritic benthic zone biome [ENVO:01000025]; feature: sediment [ENVO:00002007]; material: shallow marine sediment [ENVO:03000034] sea grass bed [ENVO_01000059] ...
GTGGGTTGGCGTGATGGCGCAGGACCTTGAGACCACGCATCCTGAAGCCCTGGTAACCGGTGCAGATGGCTTCTACCGGGTAAATTACTCCAGGCTTGGCGTCCAGATGATGACGCTGGAACAGTGGAACGCCAGAACCCTGTAATTGGGCAGACCACCTGCCTGATACTGACCCCGGATGCACATAACTGTATCCGGGGTTTCTAGTTGGCAGCTACCGTATAGCTCTTGCGCAATCCGTAAGACGCCTCCCGCAGCACGATTCCGCACCGAACCAGCCTGCAGTTACCTGCCCACCTGTGAAGATGGATCTGAGTGAGTGCTAGCGGTTTCATCAATTCATGACACCGCTCCGACAACTCATGATCGCATTGGCATTATCTCTGTCATTCGTCGCGGTGACAGAACTGACGCAAGCAGGGAGTAAATAAAACAGCCGCAGACATATGCCAGTGCAAAAACCATTACAGTCCATACTGTTGGTCTTGGCGGAAGACCAATCAAGTCACTATGCTTTTCTCCGAATACCCAGCATTGACTGCCATAGCCGCTGCCCCGGTGTTTTCCATCAATCTACAAAAGCGCGCTGCCCAGCCCAAAGATAAGGATCAGCATGCCAGGAAATACAGCGGCAATTCCGATGGCATAAAGCAGGAACACGATCCTGTTAGCTATTGATCCGGAATTGCCAAAACCATTTTCACCAGTGATTGCACGAGTCAGCATGGCAGCCATCGAAGTCCACACAAACAGCAGAATTAGCCAAGATCCCAGCCATATGGTCGTTGGTGACAATTCCAGCAGATGAATGATGGCGGCAATACCAAGCAGCATTATCGCCCGCGCACTACCGCCAGCATGAATTAGATGCCAGTCTTCACCACTGTCACCTTTACCAAGCGCCCGCCAAAGAAACAGTCCGCAAAGAGTGCTGACGAGTAGGACCAACAAACCGTTTAAACCGAGAAAGATTGCGAGCTTTTCCATTAAGTGCCGGAAATTACTATAGAGTGGTAGTGTCAGCGGCTACTGGGAACAGAGTTTCATAGATAATGCTAGCTATGAGTAAGATCCCAGACATGACACTTCCTTACTTGGGTAGGTTATAGAAACCCAACTTCGACTGCTCAACATTGACGAATGTCAAGCGATCAAACATCCAAACGCCTGCCACAGGCGAACCTCCAGTTCGATTACGCTGGTATTCCATCACCTGAAATCAGATCGATCTGTCACAGCGTGCCAGACAGAACCAAACTCTCAAGGGTTGGATGGCTGGTATCTAACCCATGCGTCCGGTGACTCCATCATTCAGTTGCAATTGGGGGCTTGTGTGGATTGGACGGCATGTGACCCAGGGCTTGCATTGAGTAGCGAAATTTCACCCCCCGTACGCAGGTCCTCAGGCGAGTTCTTTTTGCAGAGCTACATCGCCATCGTCACATGCCGTTGCCACAACATTGCGGGACTGATGTCATCCGCGCAAGCCCTCAAGCCCTTTATCAACCTAAATTGATCCATCGCAATGCCCGCCTGCTGAGCTTGCGATAAAGTAAAGCCTCCAGATCACGACAAGCGACTGCCATGATTTGCCGGAGGTTGTAATGAAACGTCTTGAATTTCGCGCATCGGCTGTCTGTCTCAGCATAATCATGTCTCCAACTCTCACCTGTGCGGAGGAAACAAACTTTACGTCATTCAGAGTGCTAAAGCCTGAACTCGCCATGGAGGCTGCCCAGGCTGCGATGGCCGACTGCCGCCAGAAAGGCTTCCAGATTGCGGTCAGTGTGGCCGACAGGTTCGGTATCCTTCAGGTGACCCTTCGAGACCAGTTGGCTGGTCCACACACGCCAGATACATCATTCCGCAAGGCATGGACCGCCGTCAGCTTCAGAAGTGACACATCAGGTCTGTCGAAGCTGACGGAGTCTGGCGAAGCCTGGGCCATCCGCAATGTAACTGGTGCCTTGCCTCTTGGCGGCGGCGTACGGATTGTAGCTGGCGATGGAGATATGGTGGGTGCAATCGGTGTTTCTGGAGCACCTTCAGGTTTGGAAGATGAAGCATGTGGCAAGGCCGGCATCGCCGCAATTTCCGATAGAATAGCGTTCTGAATGTTGCGCCGGCTACTGCCAAGCCTGCTACAATAAGCTCAGGCTCCGCTGGATTGACGTCTTACTGGCAGTTTGACAAGTTTGTACCATGATACAGGGTGTACTACTGGACTTGTCTGGCGTCCTCTATGACGGCAACCGACTGCTACCCGGTGCCAGGGAGGCTGTTGCACGGCTGCGTGCAGCTGGCCTGCCTCTGCGTTTCGTGACCAATACGACAAGCAAACCGAAGCAGAAACTGCTCGAGCGAGTGCGCGGTTTCGGAATAGAACTCAACCAGGAAGAACTATTCACGCCCGCGCAAGCAGCCTGTGATTGGCTGAAGGCGCATCGCCGCTCGGCACATCTGTTGATCCATCCCGACCTGGAACCGGATTTTGCCAACCTTCCCGATTACCCCTCTCAGGCAGTGTTGCTGGGTGATGCGGGTATTTATTTCACCTATGAAGGATTGAATGCTGCCTTTCGCGCCCTGATGGCAGGGGCCGACTTTCTGGCGCTTGCCAATAACCGCACCTTCAAGGACAGCGACGGGGAATTGAGCCTAGACGCCGGAGCGTTCGTCGCAGCCTTGCAATTCGCATCTCGTTGCGAGCCCATTATTCTCGGCAAGCCGACAGCAAATTTCTTTCAGGCCGCGCTGGACAGTATGACATGCCAGCCTGAATGCGCTGTAATGGTCGGCGACGATGCAGAAATGGATGTGGCCGGCGCGCTTGCTGCCGGCCTCGGCCACGGCCTTCTGGTCCGTACGGGCAAATACCAGCCGGGCATCGAAAACGCTGTTCAACCGCAGCCAACGGCGCTAGTCGATGACATCGCTCAGGCGGCAGACTGGATTATTGATCACGCAGCGTGAGGTTTTGAAGCTGGCGATAACATCTACGGCAGATTGCAGCGCGCGCGAAAAGCAAGATCAGCGCCAGGTGAAGCAGCAAGGGTACCGATTTGGTGCATACACTGGAATTGACAGGCTATAGTGGTTGTCATCCGAAAATGGCTTTTGTCCGTTAATTGTTCAAACACCAGACAGAAGGAGCAAACCTGTGAAAATCAGTTTGATTGCAATCACCCTGGCAACCGGCATCGCCACTATTGATGTAACCCCTGCAAGTGCAGGTGGCAGTTACGGCAGGAGCTATGCCTTCGAGTACTGCTACTATTACAGAACGCGAGCGCTTGGCGCCAAAACCCGACAACGCAAGCAACTGATGTGGGCAAAATACCGTGCCTGCCTGAAAGAGTGGGGAGGCTAGAGGGACATGGGTTCAGCTAAACCCGTCCAGGTGTTCCAGCAAATTGGACCCGACCGGTTGTGAAGAATAATGCGGCCAGTCAAAAGGCTATTTTGCTGAGGTCACGTGTCTTGTTTTTGCCTGGCTTGACGAGGCCTTAGATTAACTGGAATTAACTGTAACTCAGATGCGTGTCTGATACTGTTCAACAACCCAAGGCCTTAATGCTATCCCTGCAAACGACCTTGATTAGAAGGCTGCCAAGCTACCCCTCCTTGGCAGCCTTTCTTATACGCAGGCATCCGGGTGTCTCCGGCGATGCAATATCAGGATAACTTCTGGTTGAATCGATCAAAGGTCATAAACCTGACCACTTTCAAAGAGATAGAGCGCGGTTTTGATTCAATCAAAACCTGAATGCTCTTAGTCTGAAAAATGTACAAGTTGGAAAGGCAGTTACAATGAAAACAACAAACAAATCGGAGTTGCGAGAAGGACAATCAAATCCCACTTTGCAATTGGCAAAAACTGCAAAAGAGGCCGCGTTCGCCTGCACAAGAAAACAGGAATGGAAGCCGCCGAAAGACACCTGTAAGACCGCCATAAGTCTCGATTATCTTGCCGGCTTTCACACTTCTCAATGATTTGCAACAAGTCAGTCGGGTTTGGGACCCTTGACCTTACTACCGGAGATTGTTGTCACGGGCGAAATTCACGCCACCTGTGGTTGCTTCGCAACCTTCTTGTCGATCCTGCTTGGATAGAGTTTAGCAAGCATATCCAGAGACACTCTCATGTTGAAAATGAAGTCATCCCTGGTGGTCCACACAAGCCACTCTTCAAAGGTTTCTGATCTCGTGCGGCCCTGCCAGTGCAAACCGCCCTGCTCCAGATGCATGAACCCTTCACGCGCCGCCAGTCCTTTGCATGCCGCTAGCGGCTCCATGATGCCGAAAACCACATTTGGCGACCATTTCGAAATTGCGATAGCAAACATCAGTCGCGGCATGATTGCCGTCAGGCAGCTGCCGCGATAAGTATTCTTGATCCACAATTCTCCATAGTAGCAAAGGTCACCCGACAATTTGGCAGCGCGCTCGGTCAAGTTTATTTGCGATTTCGCAATATCGAGCCGGTCTCCCTTAGGGCGATAATCGGCCAGGTTCTTCTGCATGTGGTTGAGAAAACCCGCTTCCCCAACCCGAACCAGTTTAATCGCCTGCGTTAGCACTATCTCACCGGCTGCATTGCGTCCGATCAACCAAAACGCATTTGAAGCCGAAACGTCAGACTCTTCCGGATCGAATATAGGTGAAATGGCATGTCGATCAGGTTGCTGATTGGGAATTGAGCAGAAAAATTCAAAATCCGAACCAACTTCAAGCTCAATACCCAGCTCTGCAACTATTTCGTCAGCGCCGGATGCGTATTCGGCAATCGCGTTTGCGTCTCCAATTGGCACTTTTGATTGTACCCCCAAATAAAAACAACAACCCCCAGTTGTGACAACACTGGTGTGATTCGGGTTATATTTGTCAACAGTCAGCATTCAAGGTGAATTAGACGGTTCCCATTATAAAACTGGTATTCATCGGAGGGAAATCTTCAAGATCCACTCCGGCGATCTGCACGGAATTTGTCCGGTCAACCAAGGTTACCAGAGCATGGTCCCCATTGGGAAACATGCATCGCATGATCAGCCGTTGATAACTGATGGGCTCTGGCACCTCACCGTGATTTCTGGCAATTTTGGTATACACGTGATCAACACGAATGCCCCCGCTGAGCAGGATACTGTCATAGGCATCACTGACATACCGGTCCGCTGGACTTGCCATAGGATCATCCGATAGAGGCCTGCCGATCGCACTTTTGGCCCACGACCACCCAAGCCAGGTTGCATAGGAAGATTTCTCACCGATATTGACACACAACCAGTCATTGTGGTGGCGACGATAGGCAAGCAGATAATCCTTTACTGCTTCCAACTCCGGGGTTTCGAGTTGCGATTTGGCCTCCACCCAACAAGACAATCCTTTCTGTATCAGCGGTGTCCCGAGTTTCCAAACCGTATCAATGGGATGTTGCTGAGAAAAGTAAGGTACGTCTCCATCGGCAGAATATCGAACCGCAAAGAGCCCGTCTACAACCCTGATCTCCTTGCGCATCCAGGCATCGTCGAGTTGGAGAATGCGTTCAGCTTCAACCAGAGCCAGAGCGCCCTCATCGGTCAGGACATATTGCCGATCAACGAAAGCAAACAGTTTTTCTCCCCTGAGAGACTGAAGCATCTCGATATGACGGCGAACAGTTTGCCTCGTTGAACCCAAATGATCCACCGAATGCGAAAGGTTCAGATACCTCGCAAGCGTCACGAACGAACGCAGCATTTCATGCATAATGTTTGGAGCACGATTTGCGGCGGGCTGCCTTTTAGTCAATTTGCGGATCATGGCCAAGTGTTAGGTTGTCCTGAATTCTGGTTGCCGCCCTTTGATCGGGGCAAGTGTGTAATTGCTAGGGTCACGACCCATTAATGTTATCCATTCTGCGGCAGGATATTTTGCCTTTGACAAGGCGAAAGGTTGAAGGAAACCTTATGGTTTTCAAGACCTTTCAACGATGTCAGGGGCAAAATAGACCCCGCCTTTCGGGTTTGAAGGAAAGCATTTGAATGAAGCCGAAAAATGCCCGAAAAGGCAAAAAGCCTTGTCTTGCGCTATTTCATCGTCACTCGAATGCTTTCCGTCAAACAGAATTGCATAAGATTAGTGAGTCCTGACCCTAAATTTAGTTACCATTGTTGGGTGATTAATGCACCAATATTATAGATCAATTGTTCCCCAAACGTTTGAACATCATCAGTTGAAATTTGTCCCCACGTAAGCAAGCATTCTACTTATGTCACGTTTAAGCTACATGGAACAGCAGGAATTGGTGATACAGACAATCGCCGATGAACTTGATCAATTGCAACGGATCGTGCTGAACGGGGAAGAGATTTCGCCTGAAAACGTTCTTCTCCTTGACAGCTGTATTGCACAATCCATACGAATTCGCGATGCAATAAACAAGCATGCCGACGACATTTCCTTACCGGACTGGATGCAGAAAGCGGATAGCCAGATCACCAGATCGGGCAAGGAGAGCCAGTCCAGGCTTGTCAAGCAAGCCTGAACTCCAGACGACAGGTGGAGGCCGGAATTTCTCACGGCGCCGGCATATGAATTCAACAAATTGCACAAAATCTTGATTTACCTTGAGTCACATGGGTTCACCTGGCCCCCAAAAAGTTGCTCCAGCACTTTGGAATCGATCGATTTTATGGTTTTTGATCGAATCAATCAAAATCCATAGTAATCCAGACCGAAATCCGGGAGCAACCACTGACCATTTAGGGCCGAAAGCCCGTTCTGCCATATGCATGCGGCGTTCGATCGCTGGTAAACCCATTTACCATCAATGGGTGAACAGTATACCGATTTGGTATGCCAATTGCACCGCAATGGGCAAGAGATCAACAATTGATAGCTGGCCAACTAGGTTCAACAATAGGTGCAATTGTGAGTTTGAAATTCATGGAATCTCAAGTATCGGTGACCATGGTTACAGCGCAATTGGACAAAAATCGGAGCTACCTGTTTCTGCTGGCAGAAATAGAAAACGCAACGATTTGCGGGAGTTGGAATATGTCCCGCCTCTGAGAATGAATGACCCCGTGGCTCTTCAAGTTGCTAGCCGCATTAGTGGAAAGCCACGGGGTCGACCGGTCTGGACCAGCGCGGGACGGCTTAGTGCTGTGTCCAGGCCGGCGCTCAAAGGCCGCCTGTCAATCCAACGGTGGGCATCGCTTAGAGCAAAGCTCAACCGAAGTTTTCTGGCAGGCCTTCAATTCATCGTACCTGAAACTAATCATCATGGGAATGAGTTTTCCGGTCCGACTACCAATGATCCCACAATGCGGCCAGATGCCACATGGCAGGTAGGCTCGATATATAACCTAAAAAATCGATCTCGCCTATGGAAATTCCAATCCACCGAACTGAATAATACAGTTTGATAGCACCGACATGCATTAATGCTTCATGTGCAGATCAAACTGATCGAGTGTGGCTGCGTGCATCGAGTTGATGCACACGCAAGCCTCAGGTTTGAACGGGAGCGTACACAAACCCAGCCAAACCGCATATCTAAAGTTGCGCAGGAAACCTGGTTCATATTTCTTGCCCCTGACCCAGAGTTGAAAAGACAAATCGAGGCACGCAGCATGGCAACAAGAACGGCAATCATTGGCTTGGGGATTATGGGACGACGGATGCTTGAGCACATGCAGCTGCACTCAGAATTTGTCCCTGAATTTCTCTGGGATCCAAATCAGGACAATTGCCGGCTGGCAGCAAATGCTGCACCTGGCAGCGAGATCATGCACAGCGCCGAAACAGCAATCGAGGCCAGCGAGCTGGTTTACCTTGCCTGCCCCCCGATACCCAGAAAGGCATATGCGTTACAGGCCGCTGCTGGCGGCAAGGCAGTGTTTCTCGAAAAACCGCTGGGCATTGGCACAGATGAGAGCATAGACCTTGTTCAGCAGTTGTCGAAGTTCGGTGTACCCGCAGCCGTCAATTTCACCCAGGCTGCAGGCGCCGCGCTGACAGATATTTCTACTGCAGCGCGTTCCGGCAGGCTGGGGCAAATCGTAGGGGTCGATATTGTGGTGACCTATGCGAATTGGCCACGTGAGTGGCAGAAGGCAGCAGACTGGTTGCGATTTCGGGAAGAAGGTGGAATGACACGAGAAGTCATTTCCCATTTTCTTTTCTTTTCCGAACGGATTCTCGGGCCTCTAACACTGGTGTGGGCCCGCCCGGCATTTCCCGCTGACAATACGCTGTGCGAAACCCACATGCTGGCCCGATTGGAGGCGGTCAATGGTTGTCCGGTTACTGTGATGGCCAGTACCGCAGGAGCGCAACCTGATCGGCAGGAACTCACGATCAAGGGTACAAAAATGAGCCGCAGGGTAACTGATTTCTACCGCGATGCAGCGTCCGACGGCGGCCCATTCCTGACGGTTGGACCTAAGTTGGAAGATCCGCGCGCACTCAGCCTCAAGGCCCAGCTTGACAACCTTTCAATGCTTGTCAACCGAGAGCCAAACCGGTTGGCAACACCCGAAGAGGCTTTGCGAGTGCAAATCCTGGTGGAGGGGATGTTGACCGGCCACGACTGATGTCGGGTATTCAGACCATACCTGACATTCACCATGAAAATCGCAACATAACGCCAGGCTGAACCTTCCGGCCAACAATAATCGGCAAGCCTGCGACTTGACCTTACAATGATTACTGTGATGCGATATTATCGAATATGGGAGGTAGTGGTGATGCAAAAGGAAGCCAATCGCGAAAAAGTTCAAGGCTCTACAGAGAAACCAGCAATCCGGAAGCCGAAAAAAATGTCGAATAAGGTCTACGAGGCCGAACTGGCCCGCCTGCAGATCGAGCTGGTCAAACTCCAGGAGTGGGTCAAGCACACCGGCCGCAGGGTGGCTATAATTTTCGAGGGCCGTGACGCCGCCGGCAAGGGTGGCACTATCAAGCGTATAACTGAACCGCTGAATCCGCGTATCTGTCATGTCGTAGCCCTGCCCGCCCCAACTGAACGCGAACAAACCCAGTGGTACTTCCAGCGGTACGTGCCTCACCTGCCCGCTGCCGGTGAAATCATCATATTTGATCGTTCCTGGTACAATCGCGCAGGCGTCGAACGGGTCATGGGTTTTTGCTCTGACGAGCAATGTAAAGAGTTCATGCGAAGTTGTCCGGAATTTGAGCGCATGCTTGTCCGGGACGGAATTCAGCTCATAAAATACTGGTTTTCGGTCAGCGACGAAGAACAGGAGAGACGGTTCCAGAAGCGTCTCACCAACCCGACCAAACGCTGGAAACTAAGCCCGATGGATCTGGAGAGCCGGAAGCGCTGGGTGGACTACTCAAAAGCCAAAGATGCGATGTTTGCACATACCGATATCGAGCAGGCACCCTGGTATGTCGTTGATTCTGATGTCAAGAAGCACGCTCGTATAAACTGCATAAGTCATCTGTTGTCTTTGATCCCCTACGAAGACCTCTCTCCGGAGTCTGTTGAAATGGGCGAGCGGCCCGAGAAGAGCGATTATGTCCGTCCGCCGATCGATGACCAGACTTTCGTTCCGGAAGTGCATCACCCGAAATAACGTTGCTCGCCCGAAAGACACCGCCACTTCACGCCATGATTGGCGTGGAGCGCGGCTTTGATTCAATCAAAATCTGGATCGCTCTAATCGGATATCGATCATTCGACACCCGTCAGCCAATGGTTCACTCAATTGCCACAGTTTGATCAATGCGGGCAATCGTTTCGCAACTGGTCGCGCCTATAGTTGAACCAGTGGATGTAACGGAGGTGAATGCAGATGACGGCACCCGAAAAGAGTTCAACTGGATGCAATCCCATTATGGAGCTGGCACTTACTGCGGCATGCGTTGCCCAGAAGAACCCCTCGAAGTGCAACCTAAGCGTACCGTCGGATGATTGTGTGCCAAACCCGGTGACGATCGATTACGTGGAAGGCTTTCACCACCAGGGATGACACCCGATGCCGATCACAGCATTGGAAAACAGGTGTCAATCAACACAATGATCGCATGATTGGCCGTCGAGGAGACTGCCAACTGCCGTTTTGTCTCATCGATAGCCACACGGACCTGCTTCCAAAGCCCCCCAGTTCCTAACCATACTGTTCAATTTCAAGAGGCATCCTTCGGTCTGAATCCGGTTTCTCTGGTGTTTATCGTCAACCCAGACCCCTGTGATCTTCGCAAATCAACGCAAAACGCGGCGCTCAGCCAAGGCTTGGCGCCCTTACGGCACTTGTGGCCCCGATAATGCATTGCCTCAACAAAATATCAACGAGGTGTATTATTATGAAACGGACCCTTGCGATCACCCTGGCCGGCCTGTTTTTTACCAGTTTGGCCGCCATTGGCCAGGATGCACGTGCTGCTGGCCTGCAAGTGGATACCTCTGCCTGCTTTAAGATGACCAGTTTTCGGGCATCAAACGGCAAGACCTATAGGGTGAAAATGCCCAAAGGTCAGGCTTGTTTCGACCGAAAGTTCGGAGTCAGAAATGTCGCCCACATCGCCAATGCTACCGGTGGCAACAATCCATCGGGCGCCATTGCGGCAGCCCGCTCGATGAACCGGCGCAATATTGTTTTTGTGGTGAACGGCACTTGCCAGTCATCATGCTGGATCCAATGGAATTTCATGCGCAAGAAATGCTGGGCCGGCAGCAAACCGCCTACATTCAGACAGCATGCACGCACGGCCACCGGACGAAAAATCAATCCCCATTCCAGATCACGAGCCTACTGGATAAGGGCCGGTCGTGAAGGGCCCGGAGGAACCTGGACAGAGTGGACACCGCCGCAAAAGTACCGTTGCTCTGAAACGGTGTTAAGCATGCCCTCAACCAGCGGCCAAAAATACAATGGTGGACGCTTCAGCTTCAGACATGACCGGGGTCGCACACCAGGCAAGTTTTTTGTTCGCAGCCAACACTGACGTGCAAAAGGTTTAACAAAACCTGGTCCGCCCTGCCCTGCTATTGATTTGCCCGGTCAACGTTTGAAAACGTCACCGGGCAAACTCAATGCTCAACTGGCGACAGAAGATTGCTGGCTCACAACCACATGCGGGATAATTTACCCATAGGCAGTCAGATCAGGTAAATTTACGGTTTCGGCCTTCCCGTAATGTCAGCAGCAGTAGTAAGCTGCTGGTCATGTCCGACTCAGCCATTCGCAATACAGGCACGACCAGGAATCCAACCGCCCTGCGACGTGCGCTGTCCGGTCGAAACCTGCGTATGACATCCGGACTAATTCTGTTTGCGTTTGTTTTCCTCCACTTGATCAACCACAGCCTGGGTCTGGCCTCCATCGAGGCCATGGAGAGTTTTAGGTCTGTGCGTATTTCAGTGACGCGAAACTGGGCAGGCACAGCCGTCTTGATGCTCGCAGCAGTGATTCACGCCATTCTCGGTATGGAAAAGATTATTTCCAGAAGAATTTCGGCAATCTCATCACGCGGCCTCCTGCAAATTGCGACCGGTGTGCTGATTCCGGTTCTGTTGGCCCGTCACATCATCGGCATGCGCATTTCCCACGAACTCTTCGGCGTCAACGACAATTACGAATTTGCTCTTTGGGCTATGTGGCCGGCCGAAGCGTGGCGGCAAGTCGGCCTCATTGGCTTGGTTTGGGGGCACTCCACCATTGGCCTTTACATGTGGTTGAGATTCAAGCGCTGGTTTGAGCCCTTAAAAGGCTTGCTGCTGGTGGTTGCAGCATTGATCCCGATACTTGCATTCACCGGATTTGCCGTTGCCGGACGACAATTCCATGCGACACGGACATTTGAAAATCCATTTTCCCAAGAGCAGTTTTCAACGCTGGCAACTATTATGGACGTCGCGATGTATCTGTCGCTGGCGCTTATTGCAGCCGTCTTGTTGATCAAGGCCGGACAGTGGATTTCCGCCGGCCTGAAACCAAAAGTCACCGTTACATACAACAATTCTGTGACCAAGGCCGCACCGGCCGGATTGACTCTGCTCGAAATATCCCGCGAGGCCGGCATTCCCCATGCCGCCGTGTGCGGCGGCCGGGCACGTTGTTCTACCTGCAGGGTCCAGATCGTCTCAGGCGGTGAAGATTTGCAAGCCGCCGACCCTCATGAACTCAAGGTTCTCAACCGGGCAGGCATCAGTTCACCGGATGTGCGGTTGGCCTGCCAGATCAGGCCACGCGAAGCGATTTCTGTCGTGCCACTGGTACCGGCAGGCCGCATAGAAGGCAAAAAGTCCAGCCGCGACAGGTATGCCCACGGCGTAGAGCAGATTGTCACTTTGATGTTTATTGACATTCGTGGGTTCACACAATTTTCGGAAGGCCGCCTGCCCTACGATGTGGTCCACATTCTCAACCATTATATGGGGCGCATGAGTGAGGAAATCACCGCGCAACTGGGCTATGTAGATAAATTCATGGGCGATGGCATCATGGCAATTTTCGGAATGGACGACCCTGAAGGTCATGGCGCTGCCAGCGCATTGCGCGCAGCGGTCAAAGTCAGCAACGCGGTAGATGAACTGAATCGCGAACACAAAGGCGATCTGAGCGAACCTTTTCGTATCGGAATTGGCATCCACACCGGAGAGGCCATTTTGGGCCGCATCGGCACCAGCAAGGCCCATTTGGCCGGAGAACGTATCACAGCGCTGGGCGACACTGTTAACACCGCCAGCAGGCTGGAGGCCCTGACCAAGCAATTGCAGGTGGAACTCGTGATCTCTCAGTCAACCTTGCAGACTGCAAAAATTGATGAAAAAGGCCTCGCCATGGAAAGTTATGAAATCCGCGGGCGTGAAGATACCATCTCCGGAATTTCACTGAAAAGCGCATCGCAGCTTTCAGATTATCTCTCACAAGCGCGTTAAGGGCACTTTATCTTTCTGGCGATTCATCCAAAACCATGACACACTGGCAATCATGAAAGCATGGTCTTAACAAATGGATTCAACTCTCATAAGCACATGCATGAACGGCGACTATCATTGGTACAGCCAGCAGATCCTGGAACTGTACCTCGACCAATTAATCAATACCGGAGATTTCCTGCGCTGGTTCCACATGCCAAATTCCAGCTATCTGCCAACATCTGAATGTATCGCCAACCTGATGGACCCGGATTATGACTATCGATTATGGCGCCCAGGCGTGTTGGACGGATATGTCTCAAAACCCGGCTAGCATTGCGAGCCACATCTCCTTGACACACCCGTGACTGGCAGCCAAACATCCTGGTCGACAGCTCCTCCGGCGCGTTTTCGAGCCGGTTCATATCGGAACACAATTGATGATATTCGCACCTGACGTTACTTCCGCCATTGGCAACACCCCCCTGATCAAACTGCGAAAAGCGTCGGAACTGACCGGATGCACAATTTTGGGCAAGGCGGAATTCATGAACCCTGGCCAGTCCGTTAAAGACCGCGCCGCATTGTTTATCATCCGCGAAGCTGTCAGCTCGGGCAGGCTGAAACCCGGCGGCACAATTGTTGAAGGAACCGCCGGAAATACCGGTATCGGTCTGACCATGGTCGCCAACGCCATGGGCTTTAAAACCGTCATCGTCATTCCAAATACCCAGAGCCAGGAGAAAAAGGATACGCTTCGCATGCTGGGCGCAGAGTTGGTTGAAGTTCCTGCCGCGCCCTACAAAAATCCAAACAATTTCGTTCGCTATTCAGGAAGGCTGGCCGAGCAGTTGAACAAGGAGCGCGAGGGTGGTGCTGTCTGGGCCAATCAGTTTGACAATGTTGCCAATCGACAGGCTCACATTGAAACAACCGGACCGGAAATCTGGGAACAGACCGACGGCAAGATTGATGGTTTTGTCTGCGCCGCCGGTTCGGGTGGCACCATAGTCGGCACGGGTATGGCCCTCAAACAGCACAACAAGGATATCCAGATCGGGTTGGCAGACCCGCATGGTGCCGCGCTCTACAGCTACTTCACAACAGGTGAACTCAAGGCACAAGGCAGTTCAATCTCTGAAGGTATCGGTCAAGGACGCATAACAGCGAATCTTGAAGATGCACCGATCGATCATGCCTGGCGGATTGGCGATGCCCAGGCAGTTCAGATTGTCTTTGACCTGTTGAAGGAGGAAGGCTTGTGCATGGGCTCCTCCAGCGGCGTGAACATAGCAGGAGCCATGGAACTGGCCAGGATAATGGGCCCCGGCCACATTATTGTTACGGTACTTTGTGACTATGGATCCCGGTATCAGTCCCGCCTGTTCAATCCGGAATTCCTGCGCTCGAAGGACTTGCCGGTCCCCGACTGGCTGGAAGCTCCACTGGAAGTTCCAGACGTGACCGTCAATCCACAATCGTGAGTGAACCGAGCTGATGACTGAACCCTTGTTTCGGAAAGACGCCTACTTGAAATCGTGCACCGCGAGGGTCCTTGAGGTGAATGATCGCGGTGGCATTGTACTTGACCAGTCCAACTTCTATGCCACAGGCGGTGGTCAACCGGGCGACAGCGGAACCATGCTGTTTGCTGACGGCTCCCGCACTCCCATTGCCACAACGGTTTATGGCGAGGACCGCCGCCAAATCGTTCATGTAGCCGAGGAAGGCGCGCCTCTCCCTGCAACCGGTGATCAGGTTGAACTTGCACTCGACTGGCCACGCCGTTACGGGATGATGCGCGTTCACACCGCCCTGCACCTGATGTGCGCGCTGGTGCCATTTCCAGTCACGGGGGGCCAGATTTCGCCGGATGGCGGCAGGCTTGACTTTGACATCGACAACCCTGACGCCATCGACAAGGACACCCTTTCCACCGGTCTGGCGGAATTGGTTCAGGCAGATCATACCATTAGCCAGCGCTGGATCACGGATGCGGAACTTCAGGCCAACCCCGGCCTGGTGCGAACAATGTCGGTAAAGCCGCCGATGGGATCTGGCAAAGTCCGACTGATTGCCATTGGCGAAGACGGGGCAATAGACTTGCAGCCATGCGGCGGAACGCACGTTGCGTCCACGGCCGAGATTGGCAACATTGCCGTCACCAAGATAGAGAAGAAGGGCAAGAATAACCGCAGAATCAGGCTGGCCCTTCTGGACAAACAGACAACATGATCATCTGAGACGAAAGCAAGCACATGCCGACACTCCTGGACGAGCGCGAAAACCTGGTCTCCACACGGTGGCTTGAGCAACGGCTCGACGCCCCCGACATCGTCATTGTCGACGCCTCCTATTATTTGCCTGACGCCGGTCGCGACGGTCGCCAGGAATATGATGAACAGCGCATTCCCGGTGCTGTGTTCTTCGATATAGACGAAATTTCTGACACTACCAGCGACCTTCCGCACACCATGCCGCCGGCTGAAAAGTTTTCGTCACGCATGAGGAACATGGGCATCGGAGATGGCATGCGCGTTGTTGTGTATGATGGTGCCGGTCTTTTTTCAGCCGCCCGGGTCTGGTGGATGTTTCGTACTTTTGGTCATACAGACGTCGCAATCCTTGACGGCGGGTTTCCAAAGTGGCTGGCGGAAGGTCTGCCTGTCGAAGACGGCCCGCCGCAAGCCCGCCAACCACGGCATCTGACAGCGCGCTATTCCGCATCAAGCGTGCGCGACAAGCAGGATGTTCTCAGCGCAATCGCTTCCGGTACGCCGCAGATTGCGGATGCCAGATCGCCGGGGCGATTTTCGGCACTGGAACCCGAGCCGCGCGCCGGATTGCGCGGTGGGCACATGCCAGGTGCCCGCAATGTCCATTACAAGACCCTGCTCAATGATGATGGTACCGTGAAACCGACCGAGGCCATCGCCAGGGTGTTTGAGGAAGCTGGCATTGATCTTGCCAAACCTGTCATTACCTCTTGTGGTTCAGGCATCACCGCCGCAATTCTCACGCTGGGTCTGACGCTCGCAGGACATAATGCCAATTCCCTCTATGATGGATCCTGGACCGAGTGGGGCAGCGCGCCTGACACGCCTATTGAGACAGATTGATGATACAGAAAGCGGCCAGCAGATGAAGCGCAAGATCCCCTCTTCCGGGTTCGGCAAGTCAAAAAAGATGTCAAGCGCGCAACCTGAAACGACAGAAATCGAAACCACGGTGACATTTTTGTCGATGGATCATCCGCCTTCAGTGCGGGTTATTCCCCCTGCCAATCTCAAACTGGCCTTGATGCATGTGCTGGATCCGACCGTCAGTTACTATCGTTATCTTTATGGCGCCGTAGGAAGTGAATATTACTGGATTGATCGCAACTTGCTAAGTGACGATCAGCTTGCCGCAACGATCAACGCAGAGGGTGTCGATATATATGTCGCCTATTGCGCCGGCAATCCGGCTGGTTATTTCGAGATCGACAGCCGCGACAAGACCAAATGCTGGCTGGCATACTTTGGCCTGTTGCCGGAGTTTCACGGTCTTGGTATTGGCAAATGGCTGTTATCCGAGGCAGTCCGCACAGCCTGGGCTAACAAGCCGGAGACGCTGCATGTGGAAACCTGCACTCTCGACGCGCCGCATGCTTTGGGCCTTTATCAAAAAATGGGCTTCTTGCCCTATGAACGGCGCACCAAGGTCATGACAGTGCCCGTATAGCTGAAAGCACCTGGCCATGCTCCCCGCCCGCACCCGTAAACTGATCGGAACTTTCCTGTTTCTCGCGTTCCTGATTGTCTATTCGCTGATCGCCATGGCCATTGGCGCGCGCTATCTGTCAGCAGTGCATGGAATATGGCAGTTCCTGTTTTATGCGGTCGCTGGCCTGGCCTGGCTACCCGGCGCCATGATGATCATCTCATGGATGGCCAAAGCCGATAAACAGTAGGCCCGCTTGGAGCGATTGAGGTTTTTACTGAATCAAAACCGCACTCTATCCTTTTGTTGTCGCGCTTCTTTTTCACAAAACCGGTATCCACTTTTGTGAGAAATGCTTTGGTCGCTAGACGTCAGAGACAGGATGATTGCACCCAATCCTTGCAAGCCAAAGGAATTTGCAATCAAGAGACAGTGGTCAAAACAAATTTACACCGTATGCTGATCTTATCAAACTCCGCTTAGCCGCTGCTTAGCCGCATGTGAGTTTGTGTAAAGCCAGTGTGAGCGTTCGCCGACCCCCACACTGGCTTTTTTTGCCTCATGACACAGATGTTCAAATCCGCAACAGCCACACCCGGGCACTGCCAAAGCGACGTCGCGAAAAATTAAGAAAATGGTCGGAGCGGCGGGATTCGAACCCACGACCCCTTGTCCCCCAGACAAGTGCGCTACCGGGCTGCGCTACGCTCCGACTGGCCCGGGGTATAGCATTCACATGACGGAAAAGAAAAGCCCGCAAATACGAAGGCGGACTGAATTGTTATCTATGGAATGTTCACGCTGCCTGCAAGCTCTAGCGGATATCAGTTGAATCAATCAGGCCAACACCTCGTTCCCTCAGACTGTCCCGCGTCGCCTGCACACTCGCGTGCATGTCTATGGCCCGGCAGGCATTTTCAATCACATAGGTTTCAAAATTCTGGCTTTGAGCGTCTTCTGCAGAGAACCGAACGCAAAAATCAAATGCAAGACCGGCACAGAAAACCCGGGTGATGCCGCGTTCACGCAAGTATCCAGCCAGTCCAGTGGGGGTGGTCTTGTCGTTCTCGAAAAACGCCGAATAGCTGTCGATGGCAGAGCGAAAGCCCTTGCGGACGACAAGCTCAGCCTTCGTCCACTTCAGAGATTTGTGAAATTGCGCACCGGTGGACCCTTGAATGCAGTGATCCGGCCATAGTGTTTGCGATCCATAGGCCATTTTGACCTCGCTGAACTCTGCTGCTCCCTGATGTGAGCTCGCAAAAGAACTATGCCCGCGTGGATGCCAATCCTGGGTCAATACAACATGCTCGAAGCGTTTGATCAGATCGTTGATGATCGGCACAACTTCCTCGCCATTTGGCACGGCCAGACTTCCCCCCGGACAAAAGTCGTTCTGAACATCTACAATTAACAACACGTCATGTTGTTCGGGTTTGATTACTGTCATGCTAAAATATCCGCATCCAAAGCCGACGCCCCTATCCGACACCGATGGCATCGATTTGTGGCCTGGCGGTGGCAGTCACTCACCCCCCCCTGTTGGCAATTGCCAGAAAGAACAGCGAGCATGATTGATGACATGGCAAAAAACCAGGCGACACAAGACATGTCGACGCGGAAATTGGGCTGCCGCAGCAGCACCAGAGCATTTCGCACAAAGGACCAGTGACCATGAACACCCGTCCCATTTTGATTACCGGATTCGAACCGTACGGCGGAAGCGGCAGAAATCCGTCACACGAAGCAATGACGGCACTGCAAGGACGCACAATCGGCGGCAAAGCAATTATCGGTCGCTGCCTGCCTGTATCTTTTGGCAGGTTTCCTGACATCGCCAGTGAACTCATTGAAGAACTGAATCCGTCAAGCGTCATCAGCCTGGGCCTGTGGCCCGGCGAATGTATGATTCGAATTGAACGGGTGGCGGTTAACATTGCCGATTTCAGCATTCCCGACAATGAAGGCATCCTTGTCGTGGACGATCTGGTGGACCCGGAAGGCGCGGCGGCCCTGATGTCGACACTGCCGGTAAGGGCAATCGAACAGGCCATGTTGACCGACGGAATACCGGCCGGCATATCAGCGACTGCAGGAACCTATTTGTGCAATATCTGCCTCTACAGCTTTCTTCAGGCAGCGCAGCAACATCGCGAACCGGTGACGTGTGGCTTCATTCATGTGCCGTACCTGCCTGAACAGGTTGCTGACATTCTTGTTGAGGTTCGTGAAAAGGCAGTCGTCGAACTGCACCATCGGCGGGATCTGCCATCAATGAGCCTGGAACGGATAGTGCGGGCGGTGGAAATCGCTATTTCTCACTGCAATTAGGCCCAGCAGGTGGTCTCCCCGCAACCTGCGCAATCGACCCGTCAACTCAGCCTGGACGGTGTGACCGGCACCGCTTCGCCGGCACTTGAACGTGTTCGACCTGGAGCCGAAATCGGTTCGCAATAACCGACTTGTCGAGCCCTTCTCTTGTGATCTCTTTGAAAATCCGCTGCCACTGACATGTGAGCAACTACACATCACGCATCTGTGATCCAGACTAGATTTAGCCCAACAAGAAAAAACAACACGGGCGCTACAGCCCGGCATCAATAGGAACAGTCCGATGACCTTTAAACCCTTTATCGCCGCAACACTTCTCGCCGGTTCCCTGCTGACCGCAGTCTCCGGGACAGCCCATGCTGGTGGAAACTACTATGGTTCTCCCCAAAGCCCTTTCAGCGGACACAGCCATGTGGAACTGGGCCCTGCTGACGCCAACGAAGATTTCGCTTTTTACCACTGTAAATGGTTGAAAAACCGGGCCCTGGACACCGATTTGAATCGCCATTGGCGAGCATATCGCAAATGCGCCAGACAATACGGTCAATAAGATCTTGTAGAAGGGTTCCCCCAGATCCGACCTTCCCCCGTTGTCTGGCTCAACACCTCGCACCGGAGCGCCACCGGTGCGGGGTCTTGCTGTTCATACCCCGCTCAACACAAAAAA
>CAJICM010000278.1_pt1 | contig 19445 bp, 12 predicted proteins | sample 9199691 | NCBI WGS metagenome assembly CAJICM01 (sample SAMEA7708338, study PRJEB35096) | sediment metagenome | biome: marine neritic benthic zone biome [ENVO:01000025]; feature: sediment [ENVO:00002007]; material: shallow marine sediment [ENVO:03000034] sea grass bed [ENVO_01000059] ...
CACTAACCTACGCCGACTATTTCGACCTCGTTGCCGGTGTGGACGCAACTTCACTCACCTCTTCGCTGGGCTACGACGGCAGCATCTCTGAAATGTATAGCGCATGGGTTTCAGGTTGCGCTGTCGTCATGCTGACCAGTGAACAGCTGCGTTCCGGCCCCGATCTGCTGCCCGTCCTGTGTGAAGCGGAGGTAACTGTACTGTTTTGTCCTCCCGTGCTGCTTACGACGCTGACGCCAAGTCCGGAAATCGATCTGCCTTATCCGATATGCCGTTACATTGTTCCGGCAGGCGAAGCTTTTCCCAGCGTACTCGTAGAGCCGTGGACTCTGGGTCGGCGACAGATCATCAACACCTACGGCCCCACAGAAGCAAGCACCGATACAAGCCGGCAGAGCCTGCGGCCCGGCGAGCCCATTACAATCGGTACGCCGTTTCCAAATGTGACCTACGTTATACTTGAGGTTGGCGGACTGACACCCGTACACCATGGCGAAGTGGGTGAGCTGTGTATCGGCGGAGTCCATGTTGCCCGCGGATATCGTAACCTGCCTGAACAAACGGCCGAGAAGTTCTTCGTGCACCCGCAATTCGGTCGCCTTTACCGAACTGGTGACCGATGCCGGATCGACCCCGGAACGAAGCGTGTTCACTTCCTCGGCCGCATCGATGCACAGCTCAAAGTACGCGGGCATCGAGTTGAGACACAGGCGGTCGAGGACATTCTTCAAACCCGGTTCGATGAGATCGAAGCCGCGGTGCTGGACTACCAGAATGAATCACTCATCGCGTTCGTGCTGGCTCCCTCCATCGCCCCGGGCCCGATACGGGAACTTTCTCCTGCTCCGGCAAAATGGGCCGCACACGTCACACAGACCCTGGCAAGACAACTTCCGGTACCCTCGGTTCCCTCGCGGATCTTTCTGGTGGACCAGTTCACCATGAAACCTGTTTCAGGGAAGATCGACAGGGACCGTTTGCCACAGCTGTCCGGCCTGTCGACATCCGTTCCCACTGCAACACACGAAGACCCGTATGATGCGCCGGCGCTTTCGGAGAAACTCGCAGCGAACCTCGTAAACCACGCCGCGGACGACGCCCGACTGGCGGGTCCCGGCGCCGCAAAAGTGTTGGCAATCTGTCAGGAAGTCTGTCAGGCACCATTGGGATGGGACGACCGTTTCGTCGATGCCGGTGCTCATTCAATCGCCATTGCGCGTCTTGCACAACGCCTTCAGTCAGCAGGTTACCCGACCACGGTTCGAGCCCTGATGATGGACTGCAACACCGTACGCAAGGTGGTCGAAAGCGTACAAGGGCGGAAGCATTTGCCTGAAGAAACGTCGGTTCCGGCGCACAGTGCAGAACGCTCCGCCGGACGAGATGAGGCAGCTGCTGTAGTGTTGTCCGTCGGGTACTTCACAACGCTGCAGGTTCTGTTCGCGGCTTTTATCCACGTGCCGGCTTTCGCGGGTCTCCTGGGCATCCTCGCTTTCTTCGATGTTCCCGAGTTTTTCATGACCTCGGGCCTTTTGGGCTTCATCGCGGCAAGCTGCATACTCTACGCAACGGCTCTGCTTGCGCCCTTTGGAAGTCTCGGCTGGGTCATGGCCATCAAGTTTGTGATGGGAGGTGACTGCTTCAAGAATGAACTGACACCAGGTACCTATCCGAAGTGGAGCAGGATGCATTTGCGAATCTGGTGCATTGGCAGAATGGAGGCTTTGGTCCTCACACCCCTGGGCGTGCTGTTTCGCAGCGCGCCGCTCGTGTCCTTTGCATTGCGGCAGCTCGGCGCCAAAGTGGGCGCCAACCTGCAATGCGCACCTGACGCAGCGCTGTCAGGACCGCTCGATCTTATCACCATTGGTGATGACGTTTCGATCCAGACCGGGGCTTACATTAGCACTGTAAGGTGGTCCGGCGAGAACCTGGTTGTCGGCCCGATCCGGCTGAACGACTCCAGCAAGATCGGCATGCGCGCGGCAGTCGCCCCGGGCGTGACAGTAGGAGCTGGTACCTGGATTACTCCGTTTACTCCCATTCTCCACGACACCGGACCAAATGAGCTTTGGGAAGGAGCGCCTGCGAAACGCACGGGTCATTGCACGCAGCTGAATCGAACCACCGAAGTCTGTCGGTACAACTTGCCGCTCTGGTTGTTGGAGACAATCAACATTGCCGGCCAGATCATTGTGAGTTTCTGGCTCGCTTTACTTCCGGTAGCCATAATCTCTTGGTACGCGCGTGATCTTATACCCGCCGGAGGCCCCGAGTCGGCGGTCACATATTTCAGATCGACACCATTTCACGAGATCGCCTGGCACCTCACTCTTTACACGTTCATTACGACCTGGATTGTTCTGGTCGTGACCTCCCTATTGAAGTGCGCGTTCCTGCGCTGCACAGCCTTTTCTCCCGGGCTGTATCCCTCGCGCGGGCTGAAAGCCGCGCTTCTCCTGTTTCGAGTACAGATGATGAACGCGATCCAGCAACGATGGACCTGGACGATTACCGGGCAATATCTGCGAGCTCTCGCAGGAATGCGCTTTACGCGGCTCGGAGCATCGGAATGTGATATTATGTTCAATCTGGCCCCGGAGCTCGCCAGAGCGGACCCCAAGCTGTTCTGGTCCAATGGCTGCTTCACAAACATGCTCGACTATGGCGCACAGCACGTCAAGCTTCACCGCCTTGACATGCCATGGGACTTTTTCACGGGCAACAATTGCGTGGCCGAGCATGGACGGTTCCCATCCAACTTTCTCGTAGGCGTTTCCACACCGGCAGGTCAGGCAGATTTCCGATGCCAGATGCGTACCCGGCCCGGCAATCCGGTTACGGTCGTTGGAAACCCGCCGGTGCAGTTTCCGAGGGATCAGTCCGATGCAGCCGACGGCGCCGAAACGCCACCGAGCTTTCCGCTCTTCCTGACCCGGATACTGCTCAACGATGTGGTGAGCATCGGATTGCTGCCCTCCGCAGAGCTGCTCGCCTTTGTGCTTTTTTTCGTCGGTTCTTTGCACCTGGATTTTCATCTTGTTGCCGGCGCGGCATTGGCGTTCATTGCCACGGAGGCAATGATGGTGCTGCTGTGTGTCGTTGTAAAGAGCGGCCTGGTCGGCAATGCATGGGGAAGAGATCACTCCACGCCCTTCTGGTCCTGGAAACACTTTGCCTACTTCTTCGCTCAGGACTGCTTTTTCGCCTGGTGCAGGCGACCGTTGAAATTCCTGTCGGGCACCATTTTGGCAAATGTGATCTTGAGGGCTATGGGGTGCGTGATCGGCCACAGAACGATTGTCACAGAGCCGCTGCAAGCATCGGACTGGAATGCCGTGAACTTCGGTAACGATTGCATTGTCAGCGGGTTCTTGCAGTTTCATACGTTTGAGAACCTGACCCTCAAGGTAAAGCAGGCCCGCGTCTCGGATCGCTGCGCGATCAATTTCGGAGCCACTGTGACGGGAGGCACGTTAATCGAACAAGACACCACACTCCTGCCATTGTCGCTGGTGCTGAAGGAAATGGTCTTGCCGTCAGCCGTCTACGAAGGCAGTCCCGTACAACACCTGAGCACGTCGCTCACCCCGGCGGCGGGTGGGCAACAACAGCGCGACCTTCCTGGTTCGCCAATGCACCCTTCGGCGCCCGCAGACAACCGTGCTTCCAGTACAGTGGCTTCAGATGACTTGTGAGCATAGCCAGTTGGTGGATCGGTTTTTTGCCGAGAACGCCAGGAACGTGACGCCGGCGCGCCTGCGTCGCCAGGTCCAGGTGCTCTATGTGCCCCGGTCATCAGACCGCGAGGTGACAAAGCGGTGTGCTTGTGTCCTCTCGACCTGCGAGTTGCAACAAGCCGAGCGTCTCTTGACACATGAGGCCAGGGAACAATTCATTCAGCGGCGCGCGTTTCGGCGCTTCTGCGGCGCGCGATCGTTTGGCCCGGAGATGGCATCGGATCAAATCAAATTCGTACACACCGACAAGGGCCGCCCATATATTCGAGAACTTCCCGAAATCCGGTTCAGTTTTTCTTCCTGCCAACAGGGGTTTCTGGGGGCCTGGTCATCGACACATCGAATTGGTGTAGACATTGAAACTGCAGATCATGGTCTGGAAACGACGCAGATTGCGCGAGGTATGTATTCGAGCCGTGAGGCCCGGCTGGTGGAGCAATCGGGCGGGTCCGACCGCCTGCGGATTTTCCTGCAATTCTGGACGCTCAAGGAGGCCGCATTGAAATCCATCGGTGAAGGGATGGCCTTCGGAATGGACGCTTTTCAATTCGAACCCGCTGCGGTGCCATTGGTCGTTGCAACGCCGCCGGAACACGGTACTCCAGCAGACTTCTGCGCCTGTTATATCAAGGGAACCCCTGGTTTGGCATCTATGGTCATGCGAACGCCTGGCACAGGAGAGGTCGTCATGCGAACGGCGCGTCAATGACTGGATTTCGGATATTTACAGGTAGAAATTCGGGTGTTTCGCCCTAATTCTTGCACTTATGGGTATTTTTTACAGACGAGCAGCCGGTACGGACTGAATGGCGGCCGGTCACAAACGCAGACCGGGTCGGTGTGCATTGGGCTTCGTCATTGTAGTTCGCCAGCAGCATGCCGTCTGCGGCAAAGCGATCCACGCTTGTTGCGGGTTCAATCCATTTTCGGTTTGTGAATTAGGATTGAGTCCGACATACTCAGGTCGCGGTATCTGTTACAGGAGAAGGGCTAGGCATGAACGGAATTTGTAAAGTGGAAATGCTCGGGCCATATGGTTGGGAACCTGTGGCAACCGCGTTCCTTGAAGACGGTATATACAGGGCTGCGTCTGAAAACCATTACACGGTTGGCAGCTACGAAGTTTCGGGTAATCGCATCGAGATTTCTGCTGTCGCCGTGCGACATGGGAAAGCCCGCGTCGTGTTCGGCGAGAAGAAGAGAGAAATAAATCTGATATTGGAAGGCGAAATCAAGGGAGACGAAATCAGGGGGCAGGCGCGCGACGACAAGGGTTCCTACCAGGTTTCATTTAGAATTACGCGTCTCTCAGATCTTCCATAGTTCCGGATTAACAACCGCAACGCCCGTCGGATGCCGTTTCGGCAAGGTCAGATACTCTCTTAGCTTTCACTGTGATTTTGCCCAAGCATTTGAAGACGGACAGTTCGCGAAGATGCTCCAAACTCTGATGAAGCGCTGACCGAAAAGCCGGCAAGCCCAAACCAACGAATAGCCGGAGACAGCGCCATGTGGCATTTTTGGGTAGATCGCGGCGGCACGTTTACAGACATTGTCGGGCGGCACCCGGATGGTGGGATCGTCACGCATAAACTCCTCAGTGAAAACCCGGAGCACTATCGCGATGCCGCAGTGCAAGGTATCCGCGACATTCTCGGTCTGGCGTCCGGGGCACCGATACCGCCAGGTACCATTGAGGCGGTCAAGATGGGCACGACGGTCGCGACTAACGCGCTGCTCGAGCGCAAGGGCGATCGAACTCTGCTGCTGATTACCGAAGGGTTTGGTGACCTGTTGCGCATAGGCTATCAAGCGCGCCCGCGGCTGTTCGATCTACAGATTCGATTGCCGGAATTGCTCTATGAGCGTGTCGGCGAGGTGCCGGAGCGACTCGATGCAGATGGCACCGTCGTGCGACCGCTTGACGAAAACGCGGCGCGCGAGGTATTGCGCGCAGGCAAGGCTGCCGGCATCGACGGTGTCGCGATCGCTTTTATGCACGGCTATCTCAATCCGGACCACGAAGCCCGGGTTGCAGCGATTGCCTACGAAGAAGGCTTCGGACAGATCTCAGTCTCGCACCAGGTCTCGCCGCTCATGAAGCTTGTGTCGCGCGGCGACACAACAGTGATAGACGCCTATCTCTCACCGATATTGAGACGTTATGTGAACCAGGTGTCGGATGAACTCGGCACCGGGACTGGAACGCGTTTGATGTTCATGCAGTCGAACGGCGGGCTCACCGATGCAGCTCTGTTCCAAGGTAAGGATGCGATCCTGTCAGGCCCGGCCGGCGGTGTCGTCGGCATGGTCAAAACAGCTGGTCTGGCAGGCTATGACCGGCTGATCGGATTTGACATGGGCGGCACGTCCACGGACGTGTGTCACTATGCGGGACAATACGAGCGTTCCTTTGAAACCGAGGTTGCCGGCGTGCGAATGCGCGCGCCAATGATGAATATCCATACAGTTGCCGCCGGCGGCGGCTCGATCCTCTTCTTCAAGGATGGCCGCTTCCAGGTGGGCCCCGAGTCGGCAGGCGCGAACCCGGGCCCCGCATGCTATCGCCGCGGTGGTCCCCTGACAGTAACTGACTGCAACGTGATGCTCGGCAAGCTGCAGCCGCATCAATTTCCGAACGTATTCGGGCCCACCGCGGACCAGTCGCTCGATGCGGACATCGTACGCACGAAATTCGAAGAACTGGCCCGCCAAATTGCGACCGCTACTGGCGAAGCAACAAAGTCACCCGAGGAGACCGCCGAAGGCTTCTTGCGTATCGCCATTGAGAATATGGCGAATGCCATCAAGAAGATCTCGGTTCAGCGCGGCTACGATGTGACCGCGTATACGCTGCAGTGCTTCGGTGGCGCAGGCGGACAGCACGCGTGCCTGGTTGCCGACACCCTTGGCATGGAAACCGTGTTCATCCACCCTTATGCGGGTGTATTGTCGGCATATGGCATGGGCCTTGCCGAGATCCGAAGCCTTCGCGAACATCAGTACGAGCAGCCGCTATCGGAAATCGCTGGCGCCGAAGTGATGCTGGAGGAACTGGCCGCCAGGGCCGCGAAGGAAGTGACAGATCAGGGCGTCGATCCGGCAACGGTTCGCACGGAGCGCCGCGCGCATTTGCGCTACAAGGGCTCACACCAGTCCCTCGAGGTAGATTTCGGCACGGCGAACGACTTGCGCACGCACTTTGATGCCGCGCACAAGGCGCGCTACGGATTTGCGTCCGGTTCGCGCGAGGTGATCTTCGAAGCGCTGGCTGTTGAGGCGATCGGCGGTGCCTCCGAGGTTGCGGACTGCGAGGGTCCCGTGACGGAAACGGACCCTCGCGCCGTCGATCATGTCGAGATCACAACCGGCGGCGCCCGTCACACCGTTCCGCTCTACGACCGTGATACCATGTCACCGGGCCAGACTGTCAGAGGTCCTGCGATCATTAAGGAACCGACCGGCACCAACGTGATCGAGCCGGATTGGCAGGCTTCCATCAACGTCTTCGGCCATCTGATCCTGGCCCGCGCCCGGCCGCTGAAACGGGCGGAGGCCGTCGGCACCAAGGCCGATCCGGTGATGCTGGAGGTGTTCAACAACCTCTTCATGTCGATCGCTGAACAGATGGGCGCAACGCTGGCCAACACCGCGTACTCAGTGAACATCAAGGAGAGGCTTGATTTCAGTTGCGCGCTGTTCGATCCAACGGGTGGATTGGTTGCCAATGCACCGCACGTACCAGTTCATCTCGGCTCGATGTCGGAATCAATCCGTACCATCATCCGGCTCAACCCCGACATGAAGCCTGGCGATGTGTTCGTGCTCAATGCGCCATTCAATGGCGGCACCCACCTGCCGGATGTCACCGTCATTACACCAGTGTTCGAGGAGACGGGCGAGGATGTTCTGTTCTATGTCGCCTCGCGCGGACACCATGCGGACATCGGCGGCAAGACACCAGGCTCAGCGCCACCGGATTCCACGCATATTGATGAAGAGGGCGTGTTGATCGACAACTTCAAGATGATCGACGGGGGTCATTTTCGCGAGGCTGAGACCCGGGCACTTTTGGCCTCTGGCCGCTATCCGTGCCGCAACATTGATGAGAACATGGCCGACTTGGCCGCACAGGTCGCCGCCAACGAGACCGGCGTGCGTGAAGTTCAGAAGATGATCCGTCAGTTTGGCCTTAAGGTTGTTCACGCCTACATGGGCCATGTACAGGACAACGCGGAGGAATGCGTGCGCCGTGTGATTACAGTCCTCAGGGACGGCTGCTACGAGTACGAACTGGATAATGGCGAATTTATCCGTGTTGCCATTCGCGTCGATGCGGACGCGCGCACGGCCGAGATCGACTTTACCGGCACCGCTGAGCGAAATCCTTTCAACTACAATGCGCCGCTCGCGGTCTGTCACGCAGTCGTCCTTTATGTCTTCCGAACGCTGGTCGGCTCTGAAATTCCACTTAATGAAGGCTGCTTCAAACCTTTGAAAATTATTGCGCCGGAAGGTTCAATGATAAACGCGCAATACCCTTCCGCTGTGATCGCGGGCAACACGGAAGTCAGCCAGCTCACCTGCAATGCGCTCATGGCTGCGCTCGGTGTCATGGCTGGGTCGCAGGCGACCATGAACAACTTCGTCTGGGGCAACGACCGGATCCAGAATTACGAGACGATTTGCGGCGGTACCGGCGCCGGCCCCGGTTTTGACGGTTGTTCAGCTATCCAGACCCACATGACGAACACGCGCGGCACCGACCCCGAGGTCCTCGAATTCCGCTTTCCCGTTCGGCTTGAGGAGTATTCCATCCGGCGTGGCTCAGGCGGTAAAGGCCGACAATCGGGCGGTGATGGCATCGTCCGGCGGATACGGTTCCTCGAACAGATGACCGTCACCACCCTCTGTTCCCACCGCCGCGTGCCGCCGTTCGGCGTTGCCGGCGGTTCGCCCGGTGAGGTCGGCCGTGAGTGGATCGAGCGTGCGGACGGAACGCGGGTCGAGCACAACGGCAATGATCAGAACGAGGTCTATCCGGGGGATGTCTTCGTGATGCAGACGCCGTCCGGCGGCGGATTTGGCTAGTTAGTTTTATAGAATATGATCTGGGATACTTTGATGTTGAGACATGCAGACTGGAACCACTTGCAAATCCGTTCGGACCAAAAGTGTTACCCATGTCTCCAGTATAACACGTAACCCATGTATCCGGTATGGACCCGAAACAATTGGCAAAGCCAGGCTGCCCGCACTTGGGATTTCCGGTTGATGGAGAAACTGCAAGGCAGTTCCGCCTCCTGCTGGTTGAGCTCAACCATCGCCGCTACTAACAGAGCCACGGCAGTCTCTTGCTGCCCCATGCCCATTCCAGCAGTGATCAAACGATTCTGGACCAGAGAAAATGGATAGAGAAAAGCCCCTTAAACAATCGCCGCTTGCTCCAACACATAACTGCGGCATAACATCAATTCTGGATGAGTCACGTCCTGCTTAGCCAGTGACGCTCAACTGAGCCAAATCATTGGTTGACGCGCAGGCTAGCCAAAGGAATCTTCAGTTGCCACAATCTTCAAGGGACCAGAGGGTCGAAAATGAAGGCACTGAAGCTGTTAAGTTTCAGAAAGACAAGTACCTTGTTGTCAAGGGTTTGCTTGATGAACCTTTGCTGGGCACCATCTATGCGCATGCCGTGAAGAAATCGTTGAGCGGCTCAATGGCGCTTGGTGACGTTCAGGTTCCAGGAACACCGAGTTGCTATGGCGACACTTTCATGGAGATGCTGCTCGAGTTGTTCCGACCACGCCTGGAGAGGTTGACCGGATTAAAACTCCATCCAACCTATTCCTACTTTCGCATATACAAACATGGCGATGTGCTGGAGGAGCATACAGATCGACCGTCTTGTGAGATCAGCCTGTCACTGACACTCGGGTTTGAGGCCGCAAAACCGTGGCCAATTTTCTTTGAGGTGGACAATCAGCCGGTACCAGCTGAGCTGTTGCCGGGAGACGGAATTGTCTTTCGGGGCACAGAGCTGAAACACTGGCGTGAGCGGTTCGGCGGTGTCAGGCATGGCAGCGTGTTCTTGCATTATGTGGACCAGAACGGCCCTTACGCTGAATGGAAATACGACAAGCAGAGGGCTTTTCGCGCACAGGCACGACGCGTGTTGGCCTACGCGGCTGGCAATATCCTGCGAGCTTTGACTTCAACAGTAATGGCGTCAAGGTAAACATGAAGTGGAGCGGCAAACGAGTTATGGTCACTGGCGGGGCGAGCTTTATCGGCAGCCATCTGGTCGAAAGGCTATTGCGGGAAGGGGCCGCGACCGTCCGGGTTGCTGACGACTTGTCCAGCGGCAAGCTGAAGAATCTGGCGGGTGTGCAGAACGATATAGAATTTCTCAAAGGCGATCTGCGTGATATAGGCACAGCGCAAAATGCGACGACGGGATGCGACGTGGTTTTTCATCTCGCTGCCGACCATGGCGGACGAGGCTATATAGGTAGCCATCCAGCTAGCTGCGCCAGCAACATGGCCCTGGACAACACGGTCTTTAGGGCTGCCGTGGAAAACAATGTGGAACGCATTCTGTTCGCCAGTTCCGCCTGCGTTTATCCCACCGACATCCAAACGGGCAAGGTATTGCTGAAAGAAGAGATGGTTTCCTTCGACGAGCGCGGCGGCGCATTTGCAGATGGCGAGTATGGGTGGGCCAAACTGATGGGTGAGTTGTCGCTGCGGGCGTATGTTCGACAGTACGGCGTCAAGGCTGCTTCCGCACGTATCTCGACAGCTTACGGCCCGCGCGAAAACGAATCCCACGCGATCGTTGCCCTGATCGCCAAGGCTTACATCAAGCAATCTCCATTTGAGATTTGGGGGGATGGCGAGCAGACACGCGGATTTACCTATGTCGACGATGTAGTTGAGGGAGTGATGCTCGCCTGCGAACACATTGACGATGGTAGAGCCGTCAATGTGGGGACAGACGAGTTCATTAGCTTGAATCAGGTGGCCGACGAGATATTCAGCCGGTTGGATTGGAGCCCCCCTTCCGGTGTGGACCACCTGACAGATAAACCTGTTGGTGTGATTCACCGCGCGCTCGACGTGTCTTTCGCCCGAAGAACAACAGGATGGAAACCACGGGTATCTTTTTCAGCGGGAACCAGACGGACAGTGGAATGGTACGTGGCGAACAACGATCGCGAGAATGTTGCCGCCAGGCTTGATCATCTGCTCATGGAACGCTAATCCTGCGTTCTTGCAGCGAAAACGTTCGCTGAAATCGCCACCGAGTGAGGCATTCTTGAATGCACAGTTCCCATAGATCGTTGAGGTATGGCCGCACCAGTGATGGTAATGGCGCCATGAATGGTATCCTCAACATGCCCGACGCGTTTCAGCCGCAGCGGTTCCTGGCTTTCCAAACAGATTTTGGTGGCTGGAACAACATCCTGATGCAGTTTGAAATCATGGTGGTGCTGGCCTGGATAACCGGACGCACGCTGGTGCTGCCGCCTGCAAAGCGCTTTTACTTGCTCGGGGAAGAGCCACGTCTGCTTGAAGATTTCCTGGATCTGGATGAACTTCGCCGCCAGATACCCGTGCTGACAGCGGAGGAGTTTGTAGAATCTTCAAAACTCGATCGCGAGATGGCTGCTAACGAGAAATTCCACGAATTCATGCAGGCCCATGGGTTCATGCCCCCTTGGAATGGCCTCGAGAATATCTTGCTGTTCCGATCGGACGCCCTGCAAATGCGACCTGAATTGCAGGCCCGATTGGCGGGTCCATGTCAGGCTCATCGCCAGCTCATTGCAATATCCAATGAAGCCGAACACTGCAATCTTCTCTATTTTCCGATGACCGCAGAACACCGGATGTTCGGTGTGGCAGAGTGCTTCTTTCTGTTTGGAGACGAGAAGCTCGAGCGCAAGGCCCGTACTTTATTGCGCGACACGATCCGGTTTCGGCGAGACATCATCAAGCTGGCCGAAAGGGCCATCAATGCATCTGTTCTTGGCACACGGTACTCGGCGCTGCATATCCGGCGAGGAGACTTCCAGTACGCCGAGACCCGGATTGGCGCAAACCAGATCCTCGAACACGCTCAAGCGTTGTTGGCACCAGAAAATCAGATTTATGTAGCAACAGACGAGACCAATGGCGCCTTTCTGGATGTATTTCGGGAGAAATTCGAGGTTGTAACTTTCGATGGCCTGCCCGAGGAGATCGTGGCGAATACCCCTCATCATTGGTGCGGGATTGTTGAAACCCTGATCTGTGCTGCAGCTCCGGGCCGGTTTATCGGCACCCGTCTTTCTACCTTCAGTGCACGCATTTCCACAATTCGTGGACACCTGTCCTGCACGAAGGGTGGTGACTGCGAGGGCATAGATACCAATCTCTATTACACCCAACCGCCGTTTCAAGCGAAAGCAGACAAGGGACTGTTGAGACGACTCTGGAGAAAAGGCGCCAAGCAAGTTGACCCAGTGGTCGAAACAGAGACACCCTGGTGGCTCAGCAAAGACCCTGTATGGGCGCGCGCCTATCAGGCTTGCTGGGCTGAGGCGGACGACTGAACGCGGTCATTGCATAACCGCGCCGGTTTCGAAATGCCTTGGACTTGCTGCGATCTTCCGGCACTCTAGTTTGCCGACAGGCACAGAGCCCAGTTGATTGGTAACCTCAATGGGGCCATTGTACATCGTTCAGCGGGACAATGACGCAATGCCCACTCGACCATTTGTGCCAGAGTTGCGAGTATCCTTATCGGTCGGCGCATATTCACGGCAGGTGCAGAGTTTTCATGAGTGGCGAAAGAGATGTGAGCAAATCGGTGCCGCGAGTGCCATCAACACTGCGCAATATTGCAGATGTTTTCGCCAATGCACCCGGCACAAGACCCGTTTCAGTGATCGGGTGCATGCTCGTGGCGGCTTGCCTGGATTTTATCAGCATCGGCCTATTGCTTCCGCTTATGGGACTTGTAGCCGATGGAGGTCCGCCGGGCACGTCCCGTTTAGGTTCAATTTCATCAGGGTTGTTTGGCTGGTTGGGATTCACACCGTCGGCTGGCCAGCTCCTGCTCGGCGTTGTAACTGCCCTCATCCTGAAGGCATTGATCACTCTTGGCGCAATGGCTTTCGTCGCATATTCGGTCGCCGAGGTTGCAACCTTGTTCCGGCGGCAATTGCTGACACGCCTGATGAGTGCCCGATGGAGCTTTTTTACCGAGCATCATCCCGCTACCCTGTCGCAAGCGATATCGAGCGATTCCGGTTCCGCAGCCGAAGCTTATCGTCACGCAGCCCTTGCTACCACTGAAGCGATAAAGATCGCAATTGCGCTGCTGATTGCCTGGCTGATATCGGGGGCCTTCTTCCTAATCTTGCTGGCCGCCATGACCGTGGTTGCGGTTGGCCTGTATCGGCTGGTGACCATCCGAAACAGGACGTTCAAGACACAATGGTCAATGTCCAATGACCTTGGGGTTTCGGCCCAGGACACGTTTGCGAACTTCAAGGTACTGAAAGGTATGGCGCGCCAAGGGCCAAGGATGGACATGCTGAGCCGGGCCATCGACAAGATTCGAGCCAGCCTTGTGCGGACCCACATCACCCGCTTTGCGATCACATCTATTCAGGATATCGTCGCTTCCATAATGATTTGTGGGGGATTCTATCTGGGCTTGGGGCACTTTCAGAGGACACTGCCTGAAATGATTGTGCTCGCCATCATGTTCATTACGATGGCCGGTGCGATGCGAGCGCTACAGTTCGCAGTGGACTCGTTCCGCGACACGTTCGACAGCTTTGACCGTTGCCAGCAACTGACAGCCAAGGCGGCAGACTTTGCCGAGGATGACGGCGGGACCGGGGTGCCCAGCCTTGATCGCGACTGCGTATTTGACAAGGTGAGCTTTGCCTATGGCAATTCCCGAGTGCTGAATAGCGCCAATATGACAATACCGGCGGGCGGCGTCACGGTACTTACCGGTCCCTCTGGTGCGGGCAAGACTACCACGGTGGACTTGCTGGCTGGTTTCCACCGCCCGCAAGGCGGCAAGATTTTTGTTGACGATACCCCGCTTGAGGACATCGCTCTGGGCCAATGGAGAGCCCAGATTGGCTACGTGCCGCAAGAAGTCGTTCTCATTGACAGTTCCATCATGGAGAATATCTCACTGGGCGATCCTACCATCATCGCGCGCGATGTTTGGGATGCGTTGAACCTGGCTGGGATGGCAGATTTTGTGCGCACCTTGCCGGAAGGTCTCGAAAGCAAGGTCGGGACCATGGGGCTCAAACTTTCTGGAGGTCAGCGCCAGCGTCTGTCGCTAGCCCGGGCGCTCGTGCTGCGCCCAAGCCTCATCATTCTTGATGAAGTCACCAGTGCGCTGGATGCTGAAACCGAGGCCGCCATCTGTGACAGCATCGTCAGCCTGTCTCGCGAGCATACAATCATAGCGATCACCCATCGCCCCCGCTGGCTTCAAATCGCTGAGCGCATTTATTATTTCAAGAATGGCCATGTGACCGAGCAAGGCAGCACTGGCAAGATTGCTGCTGACGTCTCCGGGTAGACATAAATGGCAAATAAGCGATCAAGCGCGTCGCGAACCTGTTCCGGTTGCTGCCGGCTCGACCAGCTTCTGTTCGATATCCGCATACCGGGTCACGCGGTGGTACTGCGCCAATTCATCTTCATATGCTGCACGCCGCGCCAGATCACTGAGGGGATCCTTGTAAGTCAAACGGTTACAGGCAGCTGTCACTTCATGACGCAAGCTGCCGATCAAATCGCTGATGGTCCACTGGGAAGACAGCCAGTCAGCCCAGGAGGTGTCTCGAAAAAACTGCTCATATAGCCGATAGGCGTCCCGGTGCTCAAAAACACGCTTGTACTTGCCGAACCGTCGCCATGGCTTGTTCGGCCCCGCATAGTGCATGATCATCGGCAGTGGCTGACCCCTGATGTAGCTCTCAGGCCGGTAGTTCCATGTCGTGGAAATGTCCAGCACGTCACCATCAAGGACTGCATTTAGCCCATCTTCATCCAGCAAATAACAGAGTTGGGGATTATTCTTGATGAAGGCGATCGCACGTTCGCCAACCCGGTCTTCGCACCACTTCTGCGGACTGATGAGCATCACGCCGGCGTTGAAATAGCGGTAAGGGAATGTCATGCCCAGTTCTGAAAAATGATTCAGTGCTGACGTCCGCTCGTGGTCTGGCTGGTTAAGCCAGACGCGTCCTGCAGGAACAGCCGCAACTGAATGTCTTGGCATGTCCAGATCGAACAGCACGGAAACATCTCCATGGATCGCCAGATCAGCGTCGAGGCACAGCAGCTTCCGGTACCGGTGCAGAAAATGCCGCGGTAACAAGAGCTTGACGAGCGCGGCCGGTGAAAGGCGCGCTTGCTGGATGGAAATCGCCTGAATTGCGGCATCATCCAGGCTGTCATCAAGAATAATTCCACGCTCCCTGGCAAAAGCGCGATGCTGGTCCGTCAGATCACCAGCCGGTGTGACAATCACCACATCGAACACTCTGTCTTTGCCTGAAGCTGCCGATATCACCGAGCAAGCTACAAAGAAGGCGGGGCAAAGCATTCGACTGTCTACACTCAGGCAGACGGCATCTTTGTTGGGCATGGTTTACCATGAACTATATCAGGTACAAGCAGCCAGGGTGTGGCTGCCTTGACGCGTCTGCCCCAAGGAGACAACTGCGGCAAACGTGCTCATGTATTCGAAGCTATTAGGAAGGTGGCGATATCGGTGCCGGGGGCGACGGTGGGCTGGGCTCAGGGCTGGGCGGCTCAGGGCTCAAAGGCATGCTGGTCATTCGCAGTACTCCAGTTGAGATTTAGTAACCTTTAAGGATAGGGTGGGAATGGTCGATGTCAACACAACAAACTACTTTTGTCCTGTGTATGTCAGCCTTCCTTATTGTCGGCGGGCACAAAGGGGCGAGGCTTCATCTTGGTCTGATGCTCGCGGATCGCTCGCGTACCATCGGGAAGTTGCCCGCGAAAGTAATGCTTCTGCCACTTTTGCTTTTCGGCGACCGGATCGCGATCTGCTAGCGCCTTGTTGAAGACGGTCCGTGATTGCTGCCACTGTTTGTAGGTGGCTTCAAGCTCTGGCTCGTCCGACAAGTTGCCGATACGCGGTGTCACCGAATCGACAAGCCCTCGCGGCACCGGGAAGATGTGGCAAACAGGCTCGCTGCCGGAGAAGCTGATCCAGGTGTCCGGCCTGGTAATCTGCCAGTTCATCGTGAACGCATACGGCATCCAATCCGTTTCCATCATGCCGGTCATTGGCTGAATACCATCCTTGAACCGGTTTACCGGCCCCGTGATCCACAGGTTGATACCCGGCTCTGTGCGCAACAGGCAATGGACCCTGAAAGTAACGATGCCGTGGCCAAAGTGGCTTGCGACATAGTTGTGGGTGCCGGAGGCTGTCTTTACCTCGATATCTCCGAGGTCGGCGCCGCCATTCCAGCGCAATTCGCAGGCATCCTGGCCCAGTATTTCCCATCCGTGAGTGTTGGCGGCAACCAGCGGCAGGCACCGGTTTGCAAACCTTTTCCGGGTGTCGTCCATCCACTCGCGATCAGTCGGGGCCGGCTCAATGGTGACGGGAAAATTTCCGACCGGAAAGCACGTTAGTTTCATTTGGATGAATCCACTTATTATCTGGGGCATATGCCGCTTCGTCGCATATCCATCATTTCAGAACGAGTGACTTGCGGAAACTATGCATGATGACGCTGGCCATTTCCACCGGCTCCGGCAGCATGTTGCTGTCTTGCGGCGTGGAGCGGCTTTCGCCATCAAGGACCGGCTACAATCCGTTGTAATTCGGCAGCGAGACTGACAGCATCAACCTCGCTATCAGCCATCACCCAGCCATCGATACAGGTTTCCGCCTCAACATTCGGGACATGGCGATGATAGCAACCTGCATCGAATAGACAATCAGGGATGAGGACTCCCTTGGCGGCGAAGCTGCGAAGACGTGGCAGCACGTTTTCAAGTGAGGACCGCGAACGCAAGAAAAGACTTCGCGCGAGTTGCTTTCCCGAGCGTTTGCTCGCCCCGTCAAAGGCCAACAGAAGGCCCGTGCTGGCATTCGGGCGGAAATTGAGATCAACCACAATCACTTCGCCGTCCCTGGTGACCAGCATGTCGAACCCGGCGATCCCGGCAAGTCCAAGTGATCGAGCTCTCCCAGCGATCTTTATGGACAGTTCATGCACCAGCTCTGGAGGCATTTCCAAAGCATCTTTGACATTGCCGGCTTGCCTGCCCGGTGCGCTGAATATCTGTCGCGATGCACCCAAAAAAACAGTCGCTGCATCCTGCACGGCGACACCGGCGCACCAGGATACGCAGTCCGGCAATTCGTCCTCGACAACAACCGGGCAATTGGCGGGCAGGCGCGCCTGAAACTCCCGTGCAATTGCATTCAAGTCTGTCTGGCTGGCGCAATAGCGAACCGCTCCTCCACCACCATTTGAGTAGGGGCCTGCCATCTTGATATAAGCCGGCCTGACTGGCCTGATGTTACCAAGACCGGCCACACTTGTCAGCCGCCGGGACGGCAAATGCTGTGCCGGTACAAGCTCGGCAAGGGATATCTTTGAATTGAGCCTGTTATAGAGCTGTGTTGGCACCAGGAGCCCGTCATCGGCATCGCAACCCGGTAAAGTTCCAAAATTGTGCGCAAGTTTCGCGCCGGTCGCCTGCATTTGCAGGATTTTGTCGCGCGCGTCTTGTTCCGATTGGTAGGTCTCGACGCAGGCAGGGCCGGCAAGTCCGCAGTCCTCAAGAAACGCCCGGGCGGCTGGCGTGATAGAGGCCTCGTGGCAAATAAATGGCAAGGTCCCCATCACTCCAAGTCGCTGACCCGGCGTGGCGTCGAGCCTGTAATCGGCTAGGACCCCAGGCTGCGTAAGGTTCCACGCCATCACTTCTCGGGTCGTGCGCCCGCAGAAGAACGTGCCAGTTGGATACAGGCCAGCCAGTGTCAACCCCTGCGCATCTGTGGGCCTGGTCACTGCAAGAAATCCTCAATCCCGGAAGCCACGCGCTGCAGCGCCTCGTTGCGCCCTTGCCTCGTTCGCCGCAGTACCGGTGTCTTGTTGGCATCCAGCACCACGGGTCGCCCGTCATGCACGACATAGTCAATCTTGCCATAGTCGAGGTTGAGCGCGCGCCGTTGTTCACGGACCTCGTGCGGCACGTCTTCAAGCATTTCTATGCCAATGACGTTGCGGCTTTTCACGACTGGATCGGTGCTGATGATCTTCATCGCGTATTGTTGGTTGCCCAAAAATACCCAGACCCTCAGAACATATGCGCCAGCCTCCATTTCCGGCATGAAACGCTCTACCACTAGGCGGCAATCCTGCCAGACCCAGTCAGGAACGTTGTCGAGCCTGTCCAGTATCGGGTATCGCCGCAATGGCAGTTCCCGCACCCGCTGCCACGGCAGAACCCGTGCTGCCAGGATACGTGCAAGGCGCGGCAGGTCGGGGCGTTCCAGGGCGTAATCCTCCGCCCCGTGAGCATTGGCGTCTGTCTTGATGATGACCGGGCCGTCCCAGTTGCTGCAACGATCAACAAGCTGCTGGCTGACCTTGCGCTTTGTAATGTCTAGTGCGCCGCCGTTGACGAAACTCGACAAGTCAAGCTGCGGACATATCTGCGCGGGCGTCAACCGGCTTCGATCAATATGCACAATTGCCAGATCAGCGGTTTCAGGCACAGTGTTTCCGAACGTCACCGTGTAACCGGTGCTGGCCCATATCGGCGCAAGCGTACGTATCAAATGAGCCTTCTGCTGGACCTCGCGCTGGTTAATTAGAACGTGAATATGTGCCTTGTTCATCGCGCCACTGTGGTTGGTCACAATCAGATCTCAAAGGAAAATTTTCGTCGCACCTACGGCAGAGGCCTGAATCTCGATTGACTGTTTCGTCAACGGTATCCCTTTGCATCCCTGACGGCGAACCTGAACCTGATACTTGTCTCCACGCTTGCGAATTGTAGCCATGTCGAACCCTTTGCTGTGACTGTGGTGTGACAGCTGCGGTTCATTCGCTTTTCAGGAGTTCGTAATGTGCCAATAAATCTAATATAATCAATTAGTTAACTGGCGCACCCGAGAGGATTCGAACCTCTGACCTCTGCCTTCGGAGGGCAGCGCTCTATCCAGCTGAGCTACGGGTGCAAACGCTGGTTGGACGCCTCGTATACCCCAGCTTGTTCGCGTCAGCAACGGTAATGCGCTGGTCCAAATACTGTTCTGCAATTTTTGCACACAGTACCGCTCCGCCCCCCAGGCAGGAAGCATGACCCGGCGGCTCAGGCTATCGGGCCACGGCTGCGCCGTTCCGCGTCCAATGCAAGCCGTCCGCCCCAATCGGGAAAAAATCCTTACACACGCAATCCGTGTGCTATAGGGTTCACCCGGAAATTTTTTGCCTGTGCGAGGACGCCGGAAACCTGAGACTTATTCGCGCGCAGATACTCGCAAGCTTGCACGATTCGATAGCCGAATGAACATTGCCGGGACTCTGAGAGAAACCCTTCGGGGCCGACTGGAAAAAGCCTATGCAACCCATTACGGCTGGGACATAGACGTCATGCGCGGGCTCAAACTGATCGAAA
>CAJICM010000406.1_pt1 | contig 19409 bp, 24 predicted proteins | sample 9199691 | NCBI WGS metagenome assembly CAJICM01 (sample SAMEA7708338, study PRJEB35096) | sediment metagenome | biome: marine neritic benthic zone biome [ENVO:01000025]; feature: sediment [ENVO:00002007]; material: shallow marine sediment [ENVO:03000034] sea grass bed [ENVO_01000059] ...
GAGACCTTTGCATACACAAAATATATGCCTGCTTTCGGGTGACTTTCAGATGCAAGACTGCGCCTCTTCTGGTCGAGCCACAGCTATTTGGTCGGTGGAGTGTGTTCAGTGTCGCGTGATGATCCAAGTGTGTGCAATGCTTGAACGACCAGATCGAACATTTCAGGGCGATTCATCATCATCCCAGCTTCCTCTTCAGCCACCTCCATTTGGTGGGCATCATATTCCCAACGGAATAGAATATTGACCTTCTCTTCGTTGGTCAGTTCCTCTGACATAACGACTTTCTGTGGATCAATGAAAACGCTTTCGGGATTCAGCATCGCCTTCTTCATATTTATCATGAGCTGGAGCCTTTCATATCTGTTCAATTGGTAGCGCCATTGTCCAGATACAAGCGTCTCGCAAGTCAGTGGCTTCATCATTTTTTAGCGTAGTGTCATGGTGAACGCAGGTTACTCCCAAGTTCGGCGCGTTCTTTCGAGCCAAACACTTCAATCGCCCTGTCAAGCACAGGAATCAGATATATCATGGCATTATCTCCAACTGCTAGACGGTAATAAGTTGCGCTATTGCCTTGGCAGGTGTTTCTGCAATAGCCGGAACTTCCAAGCTGCCATCAGAGTCCTTGTAGATTGTGGTGACGCCACCTGTTGAAAGCGACAGGTCATAGTTGCTACTGTCCGATTTGATCGCTGCAGTAATTGCCCAGGTGGCAACACAACTTGCAGATGTGATGGCAAGGAAAAGGCACACGTACAAGCGTATGACGTCCTTGCGAGCAAACGGACCCTTGCGCACGGCGTTGGCATATGTCGGGTCAAAATCCTTCGAGAAAACTGCGCTATTGGCGGTTGTGGCGTTCATGAGAGCAACCTTTCCTTTCGCTGATGTTTACTGTTCATATTGGATTGCCCACATATTCTGCCCGATCATTATACATAAGCCAAACGTCAAATAATCAATCTTATATCAAGTTTTACTCAAGTAAACGCATGAGCCGATTCTGCTTGCCTTTGCCCGGGCCTCAAGCTCCGGGCACAAAGGACAGCCGTCTTCGATTTGGCCTTTGCCAACTAACGCTGTGGACGGTTCCTTTGCCGCCTTCGCGATCCGCAAAAAATCTTGTGGTCCTGGCTGTAACCTGGGAATCCGGTCGTGGGACATAACAGACATGGGCACAGCAGCAAGTTACGTCGGTTTGCCACTCGAAAGCTGACATCACGGCGATAGCCGAAAGCTAGGCTGATTTATGAATAGACGCCCTAGTGAAGGATGCTCTTTCACTGGTCCAATCAGAGACCGCAAGTGTGACCAGTTTCAAAATAATGAGGCAGAAATGCCCAGCGCAAACCGGGCATTTCCTCAGTTGCCAGTTATTACGGCAACTGGCCACGCTGAGTGCTGTGCGATTGCCGAACACTGGCAGGGGACAGTTCGGCCATTGGCCTCAATTTTTTGACAGAGGGGGCCTGCTATGATTGAAGCCGTTTCGTGCCTACTCAACGAGAGCAAATGCGCCATCTCTGATCGTCACGATTTCATCACCTTCAAAACTCTGTTCGGCGCCATTGCTGAGGCGGATGGTACAGCCGCTATAGCAAATGTCGTCAACGGTCTGGCCGGCATGCAGGGCCATTTGCTGGACGTTAGCGTCACCCTGGCCAATGACTAGCTCTATTGAGTAAATCGTTTCATCAGTGTTGGTCAGGGTCAGCGCGTTCGCTGGAACCGCCAACATCGCGACAACACCGAAGGTTGCCGACGCAAATTTCCAGGTCATTTCCAAAATCCTTTGTTGCACGGCGTTAATTGCTACTACTGTGCAGATATAGCGCCAAATTTGTTATCTTCAAAACGAATTTAATTCGCATATAATATTGAAAAATTCGATATCAGTGGTATCGGAACTATCTCCCTGTTCGGCCACCCTGCTGTCCTGAGATTGGAGTGTTTTCCATCTGTAATTTCGATAATATCCATAAATAAAATTCGTTTTACAATTGCATCTGGAAACACGATCTTTGATCCGGGCAGCCGCGACGAGTTCAAAGTGGTCCTGACAATCGTAATGTAGACGACCAAATTGCGGTCTGGCTGCCCCTTGGCTCTTGCGGGTTTCACCGCCGCGCTTGTGCGCCCGTGAGACATGAGATGACTCGAGTAGGACTGAACTTAATGACAGCGGTCGACAAAACAGGAGAGGATGATGGCCAAGGGTCAAAAACGTAGCAATCGCGAAATCAAGAAGCCGAAGAAAATCACGAAGCCGACAACTCCCGCTACGTCGAACAGTCTCGCCAAAGACGTAGTGTTTGTGGTCGGCGGCAACAGAAAAAGGTGAGGCAGCGACAATGACGTCTCGCACCACAGAAAGCATCGTTACCTTTCGGCACGAGTTTAATCTATCTCCACTGGATGGACCGCAGCCAGCCGGCACCTATCGGGTGGTCATCGAGGAAGATGAAATTCCCGGGCTTTCGTTTATCGCCTTTCGACGTGCTTCAACCAGGCTTTATGTTCCAGCACTGGCGGGCGGCACCTGCAAGACCCGGGTATTTTCGGTGGAACAAACTGAACTTCAGGCAGCATTGAACGCTGACAAACGTAAGCAATCAGATGATAAGGAACATGACGCTGCCTGACTCAACCGAGGCTGCGAGCAAAGCACGTGCGGGGTCCTGTTAGCGCAAAAAATTTGTGCAACGACAATTGTATCGGCCGCTTGTATCCTGTCTGCCTAAATACCATCCAAACTGCTGCCGCCTACTGATCGCATGTTGCAGATCGAGTGCGGAAGCTGTTCCAAGTTTAAAAGAATGCCAAGTCGCAGGATTCCTGCGTTATTCAAACAATTAGCAATATCAAGGAGAGAAAAATGAACTTCCATCCTCTACATGACCGCGTGGTCGTTCGCCGGGTTGAAGAAGATACCAGGACAACCGGCGGTATTATCATTCCAGACAGTGCTCAGGAAAAACCCATGCGGGGTGAAGTCGTCGCCGTAGGCGCAGGCGCGCGCGACGATGCAGGCAAGCTGGTCGCACTCGAAGTCAAGCCTGGGGACCAGGTGTTGTTCGGCAAGTGGTCAGGCACCGAAGTCAAAATAGACGGTGAAGAACTGTTGATCATGAAGGAAAGCGACATCATGGGTGTGCTGACCAGCAAGAAAGTGACCAAGAAGGCCGCCTGAAACAATTCGACGGTGGCGCCGATAAGGTAGCTACACAAACCACAATTTAAAGGAATATGAATATGGCTGCTAAAACAGTAAAGTTTGGCACCGACGCTCGCGAGCGGATGATGCATGGCATCGATATTCTCGCCAATGCTGTAAAGGTAACTCTCGGTCCCAAGGGCCGCAACGTGGTGCTTGATAAGTCATTCGGCCCACCGCGCATTACCAAGGACGGCGTTACCGTCGCCAAGGAAATCGAACTGGAAGACAAGTTTGAGAACATGGGCGCACAGATGGTGCGTGAAGTGGCCTCCAAGACAGCCGACCTGGCTGGAGATGGCACAACCACTGCAACTGTCCTCGCCCAAGCAATTGTACATGGCGGTGCAAAGTCGGTTGCTGCCGGCATGAACCCGATGGACCTGAAGCGCGGCATTGATATGGCTGTTGCTGCCGCCATTGCAGACCTGACCAAGCGATCCAAAAAGATAAACAGCTCCGAGGAGATTGCTCAGGTTGGCACTATCTCTGCCAATGGTGAGAAGGAAATCGGGGATATGATCGCCAGGGCCATGCAGAAGGTGGGCAATGAAGGCGTTATCACCGTCGAAGACGCCAAGACTGCTGAAAGTGACCTGGAAGTGGTTGAAGGCATGCAATTCGATCGCGGCTACCTGTCTCCCTATTTCATCACCAATGCAGACAAGATGGTTGTGGAAATGGAAGACCCCTACATCCTGCTGCATGAAAAGAAGCTGTCCAACCTGCAGGCTATCCTGCCGCTGCTCGAAGCCACGGTCCAGTCTTCACGACCGCTGCTGATCATTTCAGAAGACGTTGAAGGCGAAGCGTTGGCAACCCTGGTGGTCAACAAGCTGCGCGGCGGCCTCAAGGTTGCTGCTGTAAAGGCGCCTGGCTTCGGCGATCGCCGCAAGGCCATGCTGGAAGACATAGCAGTTCTCACCGGCGGTCAGGTCATCTCCGAAGACCTTGGCATCAAGCTGGAGAACGTTACCCTTGACATGCTGGGCAGCGCCAAACGTGTTTCCGTCGACAAGGAAGACACAACCATCGTCGACGGCGCCGGCAAGAAGGGCGACATTGAAGCCCGCTGCAAGCAACTCCGCAAGCAGATCGAGGATACCACATCTGATTACGACCGTGAGAAGCTGCAGGAGCGTCTGGCCAAGCTCTCAGGTGGCGTTGCCGTGATCAAAGTTGGCGGCGCGACTGAAACCGAAGTGAAGGAACGCAAGGATCGCGTTGACGATGCCTTGAACGCTACCCGTGCTGCAGTAGAAGAAGGCATCGTACCGGGTGGCGGTGTTGCACTGCTACGCGCCAAAAAGGTCGTTGATGCGCTGACAGACCCGAACCCTGACATCATGGCAGGCATCAAGATCGTGTCCAAGGCACTGGAAGGGCCAATCCGGCAGATCGCCCAGAACGCTGGTGTTGAAGGCTCCATTGTTGTCGGCAAGGTGCTGGAAAAGACCGGAAACTTCGGTTTCAACGCGCAGGCCGAAAACTATTGCGACATGGTAGCCGAGGGCATCATGGACCCGACCAAAGTGGTTCGCATTGCCCTGCAGGACGCAGCGTCCGTTGCAGCCCTGCTGGTCACTACCGAAGCCATGATCACCGAAGTGCCGAAAAAGGAAGCAGCAGGCCCTGCAATGCCTGGCGGCGGTATGGGTGGCATGGGAGGTATGGGCGGGATGGACTTCTAGAAAAATCGCCCAGTCCCCAGCAAAACATGAGCCGTTCCGGAGAAACCGGGGCGGCTTTTTAGTCAGGTTGATCGCATATGCGTCTGGCTTGCCGAAGTTCAGTTGGACGCAATAAGTGAAATTTAGTGCAGCCGCCACATCTATATCCGAGACTGATCGTTAAATCGCATTTCTATTCGCTATTTTGAGACATCTCCTGAGCTCATTCGCCTTGCGGCAATGATGAGTATCCGATTTCGACTTTCTCTTCGTAGGGTAAATGGGTTTCACTGATCCGCGGTTGTCGACCGCTTATGCATGATTTGACAATTCCCCTTTCCAACTTTTTTGCGGGCTTTGCCGCAAACTTTATGATACCTGTGTTTCCGGCTCTCTATACGTCTCTCCGGATACCATATCCTTCTCAACAATCGTCATTACCATTGCTGGCATACTGATCCTAAGGGGCAAGACAAATGCGGGCTGATTCTAGCTCACGAATAGCCCTTGGCGGTTGTTTCCAGTAGTCTGAGTAGCGCCGCGAGTAGAGCAAGAGCCGGCGTCGGCCCTCTCCCCAACCCAATCAACTCGTCATCGCCGTCCATTGCGCCTTCTCTAAGAAAGCAGGTCCAGCGGCCATCTGGTTCGTGCGCGTGACCCTGAAGCTTGATCGACCAGTTCGGAAAGTTCAGTTTCAGCAAATGGAGTGCTGCCTCCGTTGACTCGGTCGGACCGTATTCGAGCCTCGTCAATACGGCGTCGTTTGGAAAAGTAAATTTCATCCATTCGAGAACCGCAGCGGTCAAATCTGGATCAGACCCCACAGCAGCTTCAATCCTTTCCGCCAAGTCATGTAGTTGTTCGGCGTTCATAGATTCTCCCCAGTACAAGTGGGCCATCTCTCCCGCCTAGCCTTCTCAGAGGCTGTGCCCCGTGCCCCGGATTTATGTCTCATCTTCATTTTTTGCCAACAAATAGTGGATATTGCTCCCACTAGGTCCCCCGCTGCCAACCAGATGCAACTATCAATGTCGAGTGTTGCAAGACCACCAAATTGTTGTCTTTTAGGCAGCCGGCGCATGTTGACAGAATGTCCTCGACCACATCAACAATTAGGGAGTGGCCTTTATCGTCAACCATCGGTCCCAGAGGACTGCCGAGGATGTCGTCACGGATGCCGTTCTTGGCATCTGGAATAACCCTTTCAATGCTCACTCGCGTTGTCGCAACCTCAGCAAACCCGAGGTGTGCCAGCAATTCCGGTAATCGAGTTTCGCCAGGATACACAAAAGGCGCCAGAGCCTTTTCTGCTGCTTCCGTGCTAATGAACTTCTCCATAGCTGCCGATTGCGCAAGAAAATACTCGTTAGCCGGTTCCCAGACTGTAAGCACCAATTTGCCGTCAGCTGCAAGAATCCTGCGCATTTCTGCAAGGGCTTTCAGATCGTCAGGGAAATACTGGATACCTTGTTGACAGAAGACATAAGTGAACTTGCCGTTTGGGCAGGGGATGTCTGTCACATCGCAAACATGCCAATCAAAATCGCCCGGCAAGTCAACGACCATTGTTCGAGCCTTGGCTATCATCAGGTCATTGCAGTCAACACCAACAATTGCAACGGATGGGCCGCAAAAGTCACGAATGGTGCGCGCCACAATGCCGGTCCCGCAGGCAACATCGAGAACGCAACTGCCCTCGGCGATGTCAACTGTCTTGAGCGTCGTTTTTGCTAGCGGTTCGAAGATTGAACGGACTTTCTGTGTTTCGTAGGAGTCTACGGCGCTTGCCGTCAACTGATAGGGGTTGGTCATGCATGCCTCCATCCGCAGAGCATATCGAGCTACAAATGAGCTGTTTCCCATTTGCGCAATTTCGAGTGCCGGACACAACAATCCGTTCAAGGAAAAACACCAAATGATCTATTGCTTGCCGAACTTTACCGCCCAAGCTCTTGCAGCAAATGAGATTGGTTCGGCTGCTCCAACGTTGCGTGCAAGAATTTCCTGCAATTTGATTTGTTGACTAGTGTCCAACCCAACATAGTATCCAGGCGCCGGTCCCGCCCCGAGTTCAAATGGTTGCCAAAAGTCTTCAAAGCTTGGAAATGCAGTAGAAATTTCGATGGGCATTATTACGGCATCGGACAATCCGGCATCATTGCAAAGCGTCTCCAAGCCAATTTGCGTGCAGAAAGGAAATCTTATTCCCTCGTCCAATTCTTGAGCGGCCGGGTCGAGTTCCGTAGCGGCTTTCCAGAAGGCATCTATGAAGCCCATGCCTCCGCCAGGATAGTCCCAGACATAAAAGGAGATAAGGCCGTCCTGGCGGCAAACACGAAACATCTCTTGCAAGGCTTTCTTGCGATCAGGAACAAAGTTCAGAGCAAGTGCAGACGATACGATGTCTATCGAGGTATCATTCAGTGGCAGGTTTTCTGCGCTGGCAACTTTGAAAGTGGCCTTGTCATCGGGTATGGAATTTCTGGCGTGCGCGATGAAATCCTCGGAAGGATCAATGCCGATAATGGATGCTGGTGAACAATTGTCGAGCACTGCTTGAGAAAGCGCACCCGTTCCACAGCCAAGGTCAAGCCATGTAGCGCCGGTCGGCGCATCTAACCATTTCAGGAACTTTGTCGCAATTTGTCGGCTCCAACGTCCCATATAGTATTCGTATGACTGACCCGTGCGCCAAGCGTCGTGTTTAGCAGTATTGCTCATCCTGTGCAGTCCGTTGTCTGGCCGTTTGAATAGTCAGTAGCTTCTATTGAAACTGGAATCCCCCGAGAAAGTGAATTACTCACCATGCAACTGGTTCTGGCTTTCTCGACAATTGGAGATGGGTCAGAACCATCCACCGACGCACAGGACACAATCATCGTTGCTGCAGTGGCGATCGACGGATCGCCCTCCAGTTCTATAGTCACACTCACGGCAATACTGCCGAGGCTGACATCCATCTCATCAGCGACATATCGCAGATCATTGCAGAAACACCCGCCAATCGCCAATGCCAACAGTTGAGCTCCATTAAAGCCAAGGCCGAGGCCACCTGTTTTACCTTCTGGACGGTCCACGACAATCGTGTGCCCGCCTGCCCAGCCCAATGCGGCTTCCGTGCCTGCTATGTTGCGCAGTTCGACAATAGTGGCGACCATTGGCTAGTTCCTAGTTGTGATTGATCCCAATATTTTCTGAAAGCTAAGCCGATGATTGGCGGTCCGCAAATTCAACCTCAAACCGTCCGTATGGAATTGGTACAAGGCAGTCTTTCGTGGGCTAGTGTCTTGTAGGAGACATCAGTTCGATTCCTGCACAAGATCGAACAGCGAGATATAAGCTTAGGACATTGTTTCATCGAGTGTGCGTCTCCTAAGTCCATGGGTTGGTTTTGCCGGCATAGCAAAAAACAGAAATGCCCGGTGCGTGTAATCCGGGCATTTCCGCATGACGCCAGTTGCAGAGGGCACCTGGCTTTCCTGAGTTCAACAGCTTGCACGTTCAACATCAGGGACGCCGTCCATCAAGCATTGCCTCGGTATTGATGGGGGTCTGCCACCGAGGCTAATTGCTGGTTCATTCAACAAACATGAATACACCGTCCTTGATGGTTACGTTTTCATCACCTTCGAACGACTGTTCGGCACCATTTGGCAGCTTGATCGTGCATCCATCTTCACAGATGTCACTCACGCTCTGGCCAACAGGCAGTTCAATTGTCTCCATATCCGCACCGCCTTCGCCGAGGACAACATCAAAAGTATAATCAACTTCATCCTCATTGGTGATCGTCAGTGCGTTTGCTGAACTAATCAGCATCGCCATTGTGCCAACTGTGGCGGCTAGTGTTTTCCAATTCATTTTCGTTCTCCAATTATCGACATTAATAGCTTGTAGGCTAGCTACAATTATTAACTGGTTTTGCCTGGATGGAAGGTTTCACAGGCGTGTCAGGTTTCCCTGTGGTGGCCTTGCCACCTTTCCCGGTTAGTGACGGTTTACTCGGTTTTGGTTTCATTTCGAGAGCTCCAATTAGGCAGCGACATTCGCTGATGGAGTGCATATAGGACTGAAGTTAGCGCTGGAAAAGCGAATTTAATTCATGGATAATATCGGAAAAACCGATGTGTTAATTGTCGTTTTAAATCTGCAAGTTGGCTATCTGAATGGCCAGAAAGAATGGGACATTCATGGATGTAACTCTTGCAAAGACCTTTCTGGCGGTGGTTGAAACCGGAAGTTTCGTCGAAGCGGCAAACAGAGTGTACGTAACCCAGTCAACCGTCAGCGCGCGCATCAAAACGCTTGAAGAACAACTCGGCAAGATCCTGTTCGAACGGAGCAAATCCGGGGCATCGCCGACACCAGCCGGTGTCCAGTTTCAAAAGCATGCCCAGGCCATGGTCAGAGTGTGGGAACATGCACGCCTCGAAATCGCTTTACCAGAAGGCTACACGGCATCTGTCAACGTTGGCGGACAATACAGCCTGTGGGACGGATATCTTCTGGAATGGGTCGCTGCCATAAGAAGTAAAATGCCGCAGGTCGCCATTAGGGGGGAAATGGGTTTTTCCAACAAGTTGATGCTCGGGTTGATCGATGGAACGCTTGATTTGGCTGTGATGTACATGCCGCAAGCGCGCCCAGGCATTGAGGTTCAGCTGCTGTTCGAGGATGTGCTGGTTTTGGTTACCGGAGACGCCAACTCGGATCAAATGACAGTCAACAACTACGTGTTGATTGATTGGGGTCCAGAATTTCGGGCCGATCATGCTTTGAATTTCCCTGAAATAACTTTGCCGGGAACGCACCTTCAGCTCGGGTCACTGAGTATTCAATATCTGATTCAGAACAATTCGTCCGGATATGTGCCCAGACGAACCGCTGCTCGGCACTTAGAAAGTGGCGCGTTGAAACTCGTGCCGCGTGCGCCGGTTTTCTCTTATCCAGCCTATGCGGTTTTCCCCAGTGACACTGATGCCGATCTTTTGCAGGTGATGCTCGACGAACTGGAGATAAGTGCCAAAAGAATTGAAAAGCAAACGGAGTAACGCGACGCCAACTGTTTCTAAACGGTAGTTCGATGGAACAAATTGCCGGCATTGCCCGAGCCGGACTCGTCGTCTCCTATTTAACAATCAGCGATATTGCGCCGGTTTATGCCTACAGGAAGACGGTTGGTGTTGGATATACATCACTGCAAGCAGAAAGTTCCCTTGAGATTATCTCGGGCACGCTCGACCAGGTTGGCGCGATTATGGAGGTTACCCAGTTCGTGAACCCGACTGGTTGGCTCAGGTCTAGGCGAACGCTGTGACGATAAGTAATCGCCAAGAACCAATTAACGTATCGGCTTTTCCGATATTATAGACTTATTAAATTCGTTTTGCGAACGCAATGGCGCGCACTATCTTTGGATGGAGCAGTTGTGACGAGTTCAAATTGGCCCTGCCAAAATATGTAGTAATTGACCCAATTGCAGTCCGGTTGCTCTTGCCTTTCTCAACCTGCAAACGGTGAACCCGTTTTGCGGGTTGAGCCCAACACCGGAGAGCAGGTGAGATGACACACGTTACCCAGTCGGAAAATGGCCACTCTGAAAAATGGTACTGGCCTGCCCAAGGATTTGGCGAACTTGCCGTGCGCTTGTTGCAGCACAGGCTCGACAAGAAAGCTGCCGGCCGCATCGCGTGTTGCCGGAACGAAGAACTGATGTCGGACATTTGGTTTGATGGCTTTCCTGAGCTGATACAGCGGAAACAGACAGTGGGTGCAATGTATCGCAAGCATACTCCAAGCGAACAATCGAACACTCAATCTCTTCGGGAACACAATGCAAAACAGATCGTCAAATTGAGTACACGCCGGCAAAAACGTCGGCCGCGCCTCGGGAATGCGCCGGCAAAGACCTCAAACAAGGCCGCCGCATAGAAATTGTCCATACGCTGACGAACCGCATGAACTGAACCGGTGCCACTGGGCGATGTAGATTTTTTTATCGATGGAACCAACACCTGAACTTTGTGAATCCAACCAATATCCCACCAACATACAAATTCCTCCGCATCCTGGAAGCGAACCAGAAACTGGACACCAGTCATGACTGTTCAACGAGTATTAGAGGTAAGAGACACGCATGCACCGATCGTTGCTCCCGATGCTAGAATATCGACCGTAATTGCCGCTCTTGAAGCGGAGGAAGTCGGTGCTCTGGAGGTGAGCACTGACGGATTGCATGTCGTCGGTATAATAACAGAGGGGGATGTGGTTCGAGGCCTTCTGAACCTCGGCCGAAAGGTGCTCGACCAAAAAGTCCACGAACCAAAGAGTTTGGATGTATTTACGTGCAACGCAAATGACCGCGTTGCCGGTGTGATGGCGCTAATGGATGCCAGGAACATCAGGCATGTGCCCGTTAGTCGAGCCCTACATCTGGAGCGTTCATACGGTGCTTTTGAACGCTCGTTCTCGCTTCCGATCGATGTCTGCGAAGACAAGATCGATGCTGCGTTTGACAGCGGTATTCTCGTTGTTCGTTTGAGGAAGAACCCACTATTTCGAAGAGCAGCCAATCAGGTCAAAATCAAGTCAAATCTTATCAAGTCAAGACCCTTTCAATGGCCTGTGCAGACCTCAGGAGAATGAGCATGAAACCAAAAATGCAAAGACTTTTGCTTAGCGGAGGCTGGGGGAAATTCGCGGCGCTGGAGGCAGTAGAGCCAAAATTGACGCTTAAACAGATTGTCGAGGACAATGGTGAGCTTGTCATTACTGTTTCGCCCTCCGCACGCATTCCAGATGTTCTGGAGATTCTCGAGCTCGAAAATGTCGGCGCGCTCATTGTAAGTAGAAACGGCAAGAAGATAGACGGCATTATCTCGGAGAGGGATATTGTTCGAGGGCTACGTTACTATGGCGACGCGGTTTTGGAGCACAATGTAGACGATCTCATGAGAGTCGACTTTGTCACGTGCGACCTCGGCAATTCGGTCGATGATGCCATGGCTATCATGAAGGATCATCAGGTTCGCTACTTGCCTGTCCTCTTCAAGGGTGAGTTGGCAGGCTTGGTCAGTATTTGTGATTTGGTCAGCACCAGGGTTGGTCGTGCTTGACCGACGCAAAAATCAGAAAGCAGGTGCTCGTTTGGCCGGTTTGCCTGATTGATCCCAGTCTACTGGATCAACGTTGCCGGGGCGCGCCTGAATCTTGGGGAAATGCCCTTCAAGTCTCGAAACACATGAATATAAATCAACTGAACTATAATTATTATGCGTTTGCCTAATAAATACGAGAATAATATTCTTTGTGCCACGGCCTCGCTGATCACCGTTGACTGGTCCGAAAATCCTTACACATGCTCAGGAAAACGGATTCTGATCGGCAATTCAAGGAAGGAAATACTCTCGATGAATATCGTTAAAAAAATGAAGCGTGCACTGCTTGGCATTATCTTGTCGGCAGTGGTGTTGGTACCAGGCACGAGCCTGCGTGCCGACACCGGCGGCGTCAACGCCGGTGTGCTGACCTGTGTCGTTGATGGTGGCGTGGGGTTGCTTGTCTTTTCCCGCAAGCAAATGCAATGCGAGTTTGCCTCGGTGACCGGGCGAACTGATTTTTACACCGGCAATGTCAAGAAATTCGGCCTTGATGTTGGTGTTACCAACAAAAGCTATGTCAAGTGGGTGGTGTTTGCACCAGTAGGCAGGCCACGCCAAGGAGGGCTCGCCGGGACCTACGTTGGCGTGTCGGGGGAAGCCACGGCGGGCGCAGGCGTTGGCGCCAACGGTCTGATCGGCGGCTCTGACCGCAGTTTCTCGCTGCAGCCATTCAGCGCGTCGATACAAACAGGTTTGAATCTTGCATTGGGCATTGGCTCAATGACTCTGGACGCTGCAAACTAAGGTAATATGGGTGGAGACGAACTTGTCCTGCTCAAGGACCGGGGACTGTGCCAGGTGACCCAAAGGTTGCCTGGCAAATAGTTCCCAAACTTGTTCGTTGTCCAGCGGAGGTGACGAGATGGCTCAAGTGATCCGTGCCCAAGCAGACGAAGCCGCATTTGCGGAAATATCCGACCTGGTGGCGTCGGGCAACGCGGTCAAAATCGAAAGAAAGCTGGATGCCCTGAATGCCAGTGACACAGCCCGCATGCTGCTGTTACTGAACAATGAGCAGCAGCGGCAACTGCTCGAACTTCTTAACCCAGAAGCTGCCGCCGATATTGTTGAAGAACTGCCGGATGAACAGGCAGCTGATGTTGTCGAGCGTCTGACAGTTGATAGTGCCGCCCAGATTCTGGAAGAGATGGATCTCGACCAGAGCGCTGACATTATCAATGAACTTGATGATGACGATGCGCATGACATTCTGACACGGATGAACCCGGAAGATGCTGCGGAGGTTCGTGAGCTGGCATCCTATGACAGTGACACGGCCGGTGGCCTGATGTCGCTTGAGCTTTTCTCTTTTACAAAGGACGCCACGGTAGGAGCGGTGCTTCGTCGCCTCACCGATGAGGAAGAAGATTATGAGCGCTATCAAGGGCAGCATCCTTATGTCGTTGACAGTCGGGGCAGACTGGTAGGTGTGGTTTCGCTACGCGGACTGCTGACAGCCAAGCGGTCTGCGGCCTTGTCGGACATCATGGTCAAGGCATCCTCGGTCACGACCAACACTACATTGAGCGAGCTGGAGAATATTTTCGATGACAGCAATTTTCTTGGTGTTCCTGTTGTCGGCCGAAATCGCAAGCTGATTGGCGTTGTGTCGCGCCAGGCAGTTGCCGACGCCAGCCTCGAGCGATCAGAGCTGGACGCCCTGAAGTCGAAAGGTGTGGTCGGCGACGAGTTGCGTTCAATGCCCACCTGGTTCAGGGCCAAGCGGCGTTTGTCATGGCTGACTGTCAATATTGGTCTGAATGTCGTGGCTGCCAGCGTCATCGCGTTCTACGAAGAGACCCTTGCAGCGGTCATTGCGCTGGCGGTGTTCCTGCCGATTGTCTCCGACATGTCAGGCTGCACCGGTAATCAGGCTGTTGCTGTGTCGATGCGAGAGTTGACATTGGGTGTTGCCCGGCCAGGTGATGTGGTGCGGGTATGGTTCAACGAAATTTCGGTAGGACTGATAAACGGCTGCGCGCTTGGTATCTTGCTCGGCTCTGCCGCGTGGGCCTGGAAAGGCAATCCCTGGATCGGGCTGGTTGTAGGCCTGGCCCTCGCGCTGAACACGCTGGTTGCTGTCTCCATTGGTGGCCTGGTGCCGCTTGTCCTGAAGCGGTTTAGCATCGATCCCGCAGTTGCCTCCGGACCTATGTTGACTACCGCGACCGACATGTGCGGATTCTTTCTTGTGCTAAGTCTGGCAACGTCCATGTTGCCGCTGCTCACGGGGTAACCTCAATGACGCTCGATCAGACAATCGTGTTCTGCATCATCCTGTCTGCCATGGTGATGTTCATCGGGAATCGTATCCGTTATGACGTGGTTGGTGTTATGGCGCTTCTGGTGGCGGTACTTTCCGGCGTAGTGTCGGCCGATCATGCATTTACCGGCTTCGGTCATCCTGCGGTGATCACTGTTGCTGCCGTACTGGTAATCTCCAAGGCACTGCAGAACTGCGGGCTGGTTGACCAACTGGTCGCTTTGCTGGCCGGCTCACGCAGATCTCCGACATTGCAGGTCGCAGCTGGCAGCACGATCGCGGCGGCGCTGTCCACGGTGATGAACAATGTGGGAGCGTTGGCCCTGATGCTGCCGGTTGCTCTGCGAAACGCATACGAGTCAGGCAGGTCTCCCTCACTCGTGTTAATCCCTTTGTCATTCGCCAGCCTGCTGGGTGGATTGGTCACGTTGATCGGGACACCGCCGAACATTGTCATTTCAGGTTACCGGGAGAGCCAGATCGGCAAACCTTTTGCCATGTTCGACTTTGCTCCGGTCGGACTTGTTATTGCGGGTGCGGGGCTTTTGTATCTGATTACCATAGGCTGGCGGCTTTTGCCGGAGCGTATTTTATTCGAAGGTGAAGACAAAAACCAGTTTCATGTCGAACGCTATACGCTTGAATCAAATGTTCCAACCGATTCACCTCTTGTTGGCATGCGGGTTCGTGAGCTTGAAGTCATGTTTGAGCGTGAAGTCTCTGTTCTTGCCATTATTCGTAAGGGCATTCGACGTTTGGCACCTCGCGCCATTGAGAAAGTGCGCCCTGACGATATTTTGATATTGCAGGGCGACCCGGCCCTTATCGCACCACTGGCGGATGATGTGCAACTCGGCGCGCTGGGTCATCAGGTGCAGGGCGACAGAGACCTGGTTTCAGAAGACGTCGAGGTCATTGAAGCTGTTGTTTTGCCTAACTCGCCGATTGAAGGCAAGTCGATGCGGCAATATCGGATTCATGACAGGCTTGGCATCAATCTGCTGGCAGTTGCCCGACAGGGCCGTCAGCCCACAGCCCGGTTGAAAAACATCCGCTTCAAGACCGGCGATGTACTGTTGCTGCAGGGTGAAACCGCGATAATGACTGACGCGCTGAAAACGCTTGGTTGTCTACGGCTGGCTGACCGAGTGATCAGCGAGGTAGCGGCGGCGGGTAACATTTGGGTGCCAACAGGTATATTTGGCAGTGCCATTGCTGCAGCTGCCTTCGGACTGCTCAGCGTGCCCATCGCATTTGTAGGAGCTGTTCTGCTGCTGGTGTTGAGTAGTACGATTTCTTTGAATGAGGTATACGACAGTATCGAATGGCCGGTGATTTTGCTGTTGGCAACACTGATCCCCGTTGGTGAGGCTCTGCAAACTACTGGTGGCACGAGCCTTATCGCAGATACCTTGCTGAGCGCAACGAATGGCATGCCAATGTGGACAATCGTTGCCATGATACTGGTGGTGTCGATGTGGATGTCCGACTTTGTGCACAACACACCGACAGCCATCCTGATGGCCCCGATAGCCATGGGCATCGCTGCTGGATTAAACGCAAACCCTGATACATTCCTGATGGCTGTCGCAGTTGGAGCGGCTTCACCCTACCTGACGCCGATTGGGCACCAGTCCAACACATTGGTAATGGGACCCGGTGGCTATCAGTTTCAGGACTACGTATTCGTGGGGCTGCCGCTTCAGATCGTGATTGCACTGGTTGGTGTGCCGATGATTTTATGGATCTGGCCGCCAGTGTAATCAGAATTATGTGCTTTAGCACTCGATACTCATCTGTGAACTTGGGCCCGCGGGAATACTCCCGGGGGTCCATACTTGGTTGCGATGGCCTACTTCCGGTCGGCCAATAGCGGTGTGATGCGGCGCAAGGTCACTCTGCGATTTTCCGCCTCAGCTTTTTGCGTTGGTATCTTAAGATACGCCTCGCCATGCCCGACAGTGGACAGATTGTCCTCGTCAATCTCAAAATACTCCAGCAGCGCCTGTTTGACGGCCTCGGCCCGTTCGCTCGACAAAGCCAGATTAGCCTAGCTGCTGCCAACAGCGTCCGCATGCCCCTCGATCAGGAATACCTCGTTTGGATTATTGGCAATGATCCGTTCGATAATGGCGCCAATCCGGTCCAATTTGGGCACTTCTTCGATGCTCAGGAATCCCTCACCAAAGCCAAATCGGATGGTGTCAACATCAATGCCCGGCACTGAATACCGAAGACACGGTTGGTCAACGAAATCTTCAACGCGGTAACCTCACCATCATACTCTTGCCATCAAGATCCCCGGAACTGAATCCGGTCGAAAACATCTGGCAATACATACGCGGCAACTGGCTATCAAACACTGTCTTCGAGGACTATGATGCCATCGTAGAAGCCGGATGTTCAGCCTGGAAAAACTCATGGCTGAACCCCTGACAATCAAATCAATCGGTATGAGACATTAGGCTCACACAAGTCAGTAATTTCTGCCGGTAGTATAACTCCCTGACGCGCTCACAAATTTGTTCGGGCCTGATCGGCATCAGTGCCGTCTTCTTCCAGCACTTCCTCCTGTTCACTATCCACTACGGTAGCGACCTTGCGCAGGAGGCTGAGTGAACGCTTCATTAGCTCAGGGTTCTTTTCAGTGTTCCAGATCACATAAGCAGGGAATGGGAAAATCGGTGCGTTCGCAACCATGTAAAGCTTGCCGTCATCTATGTACTGCTTAACCAATCGGGCGGGGAAGTATCCCGCCCGTTTCTGATCAATGATGAAATTGAGCGCGAGCGGCCCCAGGGAAAGGCTTGTCCTCGCCATATCAAACATTGGGAAATGAATGGCGTGAGCCGCTGCAAATTCAGGCCCCCAATCCATGAACACATAACGATGATCAAGGTCGGCGCTGTATTCCGGATCTGTTGCTACCAGGATCAGGTCTTCCTTTAGTAACTCCTCCGCCATCAAGCCTGGCCGCATGTGAGGCGTGTACATGATGGCAACGTCGGTGGAGCCCTGGATCATCAAGCGCATCAGCCGATCAGGCATACCGATTTCGGCTCGAAAAGCGGTATTTAGCTCGTTTTTTTCCAACAATTGCAGCCACCGGCCGCCGAGCCGAGGCCACAGGCTGTACTGACAGCCGATGGATAGCAGCTCCGTGTAACCTTCTGGCACGGCGATCTGGTACTTCGCATCCTCCCACACCTTAAGAAGAGATCTGGCAAAGCGTTCAAATTGTTTGCCCGCAGGTGTCAGTTCGATGCCGGCCTTTGATCTGTTGAAAAGTTTCTGGCCGAGTTCCTCTTCGAGCCGTTTGACCCGCAGGCTCACCGCAGATTGACTCACATACACTCGGTCAGCTGCTTCAAGGAAGCTACCCGCCGAGATGATCTCCAAGAATGTGCGGATTAACTGAAGGTCCATAAGAAAAATCCAATCGCAACGAAGCTTGTAGGTACCGAGCGTCAAGCTCCTTAGCCTGAGTTTTGGTTGAATGACCCGGAAATGCTATTGATAGAATTCAATTGTACACCCGGTCTGGTGGGAGAGCTGTCCTGCTGCAAGTTTCCAACGAACCGCGTTGTCTGACAAGGGTACATGAGGGATACAACATGGGTAGGATCAAGCTTGCAATGGAACTGACACCTGCGGGCAAACAATTTGAACGCTTCGCCAGTTCCGGAGCGAGGCGATGACTAAATGGAACCTGGTGACGACCGCTGCATGATAACAATTCATCGTCAACATCAGTGTGCCTGACGTTCGCTGAGTTGACAGTGCCGTGTGAGATTATCACCGTCAAGCTGTGTGCTGCCAACGCCTAAAGACCACATTACTAGGTGTGTATAGAGGAGGATTTTGGCTCATCTTAACCCAAGGGGGTGAAGATGAGACATAAACCCGATTTACCAGACGCACCCTCAGAGCGGGTTGTCAAAGACAGGTTTTACTATTTGATAGTCGCCTTGCCGCCACTGATTTCAACGGTTTCGTCGCCTGACAGGGTTTCGCGGTCACCATTCGGCATGGTTACAAAGCAGCCGCCGCCACATACAGTGACGCTTTGGCCGGGGCCAACGCCCACTTCGGTTTGCTGACCACCTTCAGTGACGATGATCATGACGGCAGCACCGTCCTTGTTGGTCACAGTAGCAGCAGATGCCAGACCGGCGCTCAGCAGTAGGGCGGCGGTAACGAGAACAAGACTCTTCATGTTGGTTTCTCCGGAATATGCGTAGCCCAACAAGGGCAGACGCTACGGTGCTACACTATAGGAACATACTTATCGCAAATCCGATATGAATGGCAAATGAACGGAAAACATGGCCAGTTGCTTATGTTTTGGCAGCAGCGTTGCGCGTCTTTTTCCGGTTCACATTGTCGATGGCGTCGGCCAGCGCCTCTATATCCGACAGTTTCAGGTTCACGTCACGCTGTGGAAACGGAATGGCAATGCCTTCGCGTTCAAAGGCCTCGACAATCTGGAATCGCAGTTCGGTGGCGATTTCCAAGCCGTCGATCACTTCCGGTACATGCACCCGCACCTCAAAATCAAGCGAACTGTCGCCAAAGCCCTTGAAGATCACGCTTGGCCCCGGTGATTTCATGATGCGTGGGTGGGCTTTGGCAATGTCCAACAACAGGTCATACACTTGACGCGGCCTGGAGCCGTATGCGGCGCCGATGGGTATTTCAATACGGCCTCTATGGTTGCGATGGGTCCAGTTGCCGACCGCCTGGTTGATCAGGTCGGAGTTGGGCAGGATGACGGTCTGGCTCTGGAAAGTTTCAATTTCTGTCGCACGAACGGAGATCTTTTTAACAAAACCTGCTGTGTTGCCAGCCACGATCCAGTCACCCACTTTGAATGGCCGCTCAGCCAACAGGATCAGGCCGGAAACAAAGTTGGAGACAATGTTTTGCAAACCAAAACCAATACCGAGTGACAGCGCACCAGCCACCAGTGCGAGAGTGGATAAATCAAATCCTGCCGCTGACAGGCCAATGACGGCCGCCAGTGCAACGCCAACATAGCCGACGATGGTGCGTATCGAGTTGCGGACGCCCACGTCGACCCGGCTGCGCGCCATTACCGA
>CAJICM010000216.1_pt1 | contig 19405 bp, 17 predicted proteins | sample 9199691 | NCBI WGS metagenome assembly CAJICM01 (sample SAMEA7708338, study PRJEB35096) | sediment metagenome | biome: marine neritic benthic zone biome [ENVO:01000025]; feature: sediment [ENVO:00002007]; material: shallow marine sediment [ENVO:03000034] sea grass bed [ENVO_01000059] ...
GTAAACCGCAAGCGGTTATCCAGCGAGCCGCCGTGTTCGTCATCGCGGTTGTTGATGGCCGGCGACCAGAAGCTGTCGAGAAGGTGGCCGTAGCATTCCAGCTCGAAACCGTCGAGCCCTGCTTCCTTAACCCTCTCGGCCGCATCCGCATAGTCACTGACAATGCGGTCCATATCCCAGTCTTCCATGATCTTGGGGAAGGCACGATGGGCCGGTTCTCTAACATTGCTGGGAGAAACCACCGGCAGCCAGTCTGCACCGTTCCAGACGGTCCGGCGGCCAAGATGAGTGAGCTGTATCATGCAGGCTGAACCGTGCTCGTGACAGGCATCGGCCATGCGTTTCAACCAGGGGACAATCTCGTCCTTGTAGGCGTGCAGGTTTCCGAATACCGGTGAAGAGTCGCGCGACACAACAGCTGACCCGGCGGTCATGGTCAACGCAATACCACCTTTGGCTTTTTCCTCGTGATAACGGATATATCGATCCTTGGGCATGCCGTGGTCATGAAAGTTTGGCTCGTGCGCAGTGGACATGAAACGATTGCGCAGTGTCAGATGCTTCAGCTGATATGGCTGCAGCAAGGGGTCATTGGCACGGTGAACGGTGGTCATGGATTAGCTTTCCTCTATAGCTTGCGACGGAGAGCCTAAAGGGGAACTTGCCGGTAATTCCAGTCATGCAAGCGACAATTTTTTGCTTGAGAGCGGCAGCAGGTCATTCCGCGGGTGCGGTAGCGGTCGGTGCGGAAGGGCTGAGCAGCGTTTCATTTCCTTCATGTGGATCGCGCGGGATAAGCAGTGAAAGCGTCAGTGAAACAGCCGCCATGCCTGCCCCGGCCAGGAACACCCAGGACGGGTGGGTGAGCCAGATTAGGCCGAACAGCACCGGAATAACAACGGCAGCAATATGGTTGATGGTGAATGCCACACCTGCCGTCGGGGCCATGTCCGCCGGATCCGCTATTTTTTGAAAGTAGGTCTTCTGGGCAATTGCCATGGCAAAAAACGCGTGATCAATCAGGTACAGAGAGGCTGCAATCCAGGGGTTTTGAACAAATGCATAGGCCAGGAAGACCGCAATCAGACCAATATACTCCAGCACGAGAATGCGCCGTTCGCCCAGTTTGATGATCAGATTGCCGATTTTGGGCGCGATCCACATGTTGAAAACGGCATTTGCCAGAAACAGGCCGGTGATGGCAGCGACCGAGAAGCCGAACTTCTCGACCATCATGAACCCTGCAAAGACGACAAATATCTGACGCCGGGCACCGGACATGAATGTCAAGGCGTAATAGAGCCAATAGCGCTTGCGCAGCAGCAATTGCTTGCGTTGAGGCACCGCCTCACGGAACTTCGGAAAGCCGATCCAGGCGACAAGGGCCAGCGCAACTGTGGCGCCGCCGCCTGCCAGGTAAACAGATGAAAAGTCCAGGTGCAGCAGTTTCCATGTCACAAAGATCAGCGCATAGGCTGCAATTGTGGCAAATGATCCTGCCGCAATAATTCGACCCAACTGACGCGGCGCTTCGCTCTTGGGCAGCCATTGCAGCGACAGCGACTGCTGCACTGTCTCAAAATAGTGGAATCCTACCGACATGATGAAAGTCGTGATGTAAAATCCCAGTGCCGTCGGGAAAAACCCGGTGACTGCGGTGCCAAGCCCACACAGGGCCAGAGAGATGACAGCGAAAGTCTGCTCCCGCCAAACGAAATACATAAACACGGCCGTGAATGCCAGGAACCCCGGAATTTCGCGAATTGACTGGAGAATGCCGATTTCCTTGCCGGTGAACGCGGCACCTTCAATTGCGAAGTTATTGAGCAGCGCCGACCAGGTCGAGAAAGCGATTGCGTTTGCCGCAACCATAAGGATGAGCAAATTGACTGGGGTTCTCCAGCCGGTTGCTTCGCTGAGGCTGATTTCAGTATGCCGGTTCATGATGTTGCGGAAACTAACGCAACATGCCGCGCTTAGATATGGTTTATTGCAAGACGGGCCAATGATTGCTGACACGGCTTCGGCAGTGAGCGCTTGCCAGTTTCAATTTCGTTGATCAATCTGGCTGAAGGTGTCCGGCCGGAATGTCAAAAGGCACTCCGGCCGAGGTTACTGCAAGAAAATATTGGTCCGGCAACAGTTCTGGTTTCGGCTACCGGCCTCACGATAAATTCTTGACGAGATTAATTGTCGTTCTGGGTTTCAGGTGCTTCTTCGGCATCTTCACGTCCACCGTCACGCCGCATCATGCGGTCGCGATTCTTGTGATGACGCCGCCGATCTTCGCGGCTGAGCGCGCCATCACCATTTCGGTCGCGCCGCTCGACGAGATCTGCCATGGGCCTTAGGTATTCGCTCTGCGTGACGCCGGCATCACCGTCACGGTCAAAGCGCTGAAACTCACGAACGATGCGCCTGGCTCTGGCCTTGAGCCACAGTTGTCTGAATTCATCCAGGCTCAGTTTGCCATCGTTGTTTGCGTCGAATTCCTTGTGCCAGGCTTCCCGGTTGGTGTTGATTTCTTCCTGGGTTACCTTCTTGTCATTATTGGCATCGTAGCGTTCCATCAGATGACGGCCGCGATGTCGCTTGCCATGGCCCTTCCAGCGGTGATGACGGCGCCCGTGACGGTAGCCACCATGGTGACCTCCCTCATGATAGCCACCTCCTTGATGTCCGCCATAGCCACCTCCATAGCGATGGGCGAATGCCTTGGTTCCCAGTGCGCCAATAACAATTAAAGCAGCGGCAGCCAGGGCCATTTTCGAGGTTGTGTTCATTCTGATCGTCTCCAGATTGGTTGGCATTACTGTTCGATTACATGAAAGACGTGACCGAATGACGATACCCGTCGCATTGCAACATTAAACATCGGTCATGTTTCGTCATTGCCTACTGGCTTGCCCGGGAGGCAAATCTCGGGATATCCGGCGAATTGTACCAGGACAGTAGAGCTATCTGATCTTGCAACTGCGCGGATAAACCTTGAGTTTGGGTACCCAGTCGCGTTTCAGGGCAGCCTGCATACCTGTCCAGTAACCAGTGGTCAAAAGGTCGCCATGGCGGTCGGTAAACACCCTGCGCAAATCACGGTCGTCAATACGCAGACCAGGCAACATCTCCTCAGGCAGGAAAATTATGCCGTCTTCAAAAAACCATGACGGGATATCTTCCTCGCCTTCCTCGCGGTCTGTGTTGGTGCGCACCTTTATGTCGACCAGCGGTTCGACGGCATCGTAATCGAACAGAAAGACCCGGCCATACTGATTGACCCCGTAGTTTCGGGCATCCAGGTCGCGGTTGAAAATATTGGCGGCGGCATTGTTCTTGATGCAATCGCCCAGTTCGATGACAGCGCTTTCGGCCTGAGCCCGGGACGCGGTTTCCAGGTACAATGGAATGGGCACAAGCTTGGTCTGCACAATCAGGTGGCTGAACGCGACACGATCCTCTTCAATGCGAACTGAACTTGGTGCAATTTCAGTCAGTTCCTGTAGCAGTGCTTCATCGAACCAACCGCGATCCATTGCAACGCGCTGATAGATGATGTTGTCCAACATGGAGCCGGTACGGTTTATCTCATGCACCCGGCGGTATTTTTTCAGCACGGCGCTGGTGCCCGGCCACTCGTCCCATTTGTAATGTTCTGCCGGTTCGTCGCGAATGACTTTCAGCACGTAACGGGATTGTTCGGCAGAAAACCCTATGGCCACAGAACCTTTGAACCCGGGCGCGGTTGCAAGCCGCTGCGGGGCTATTGATAATTCGCGTGCAAGTTCATCCATCACGGCGACCTTGCCGATGTGATTGTAGCCAATGGTCGAGTAATGCAGGCCCAATGGTCGAGCCGGCATCAGCCGGTTCAAAAAGGCGCACAATTCGTGGTACCTCGTGTTGGTCACATGGAAGTTTGCCAGAGTAGAAGAAAACAGATTATGGGCATCTGCCTCGCTGGTGATGACTGCATCGAGGAAAATTCCAGGCGGGCCGTTTTCGAGCGAGATAATCAATGGGTGACCAGTGCCGTCGTGCGTAACAATCTGGCCGACCACGTAAGCGCCGCGGTTGCGGTAAAAACCTGCATTCAGAATGGCAATTCCCTGATATCCCATGCTGCCTTGTGAAAACCCGAACACCTTGTTGATATGATCGGCGCATGCTGAGCAATCATCCGCCAGGGAGCGAAACCTGGCGGAGAGCGCGGGAACGGAAACGATGTCGGCTATGGTGTCGGCGCTGATTATATCGGCGCCCTGAAAACGATGCACTATGTGATTGGCGCGGTTCAGCCAGTCGGTAGTGCGCGCCGGCGTCCGGTAGTTGTAGTCAACCCATTTCCACCTGGTGTCAGAATAGATCAGCCGGTGAACGGAGTTCAGAAATGCAATCGCCAAATCCCGTTCGTAGCGGTCCTCGACCTGGGTCTCGAATAAGGCCACAACCTGTGTCCAGACATCAGTGTTGTCCGTAAGGCCCGGTAGTGCAGCCCCCAGACGCATGGCAACCTGTTGAACGGTTTGCGAGTAGGATCCAAGTCGCTTGTGTGAAAGGTACAGCGATTCAGCCCATTGTGCGTCTTCAAAAGCCGCTTTGGCCTGCTGGGGAATCGTGCGCATGGCAAAGTAGAAGGTTTCGAATTCGTTCAGCATGGTTGCGGCAATGCGCCATGCCCGGTCTTCATCACTCGTGGCCGCGCCGGCCCAACGAAAAAAATCCGGATCGTGCGGCGGTGGGCGGCGATGCCTGACAGCTTGTTCAGTGATGGTGATCATGCCGGTGACTTTGCCGCAACAACGTTCTGGTTGTCGATAGTTGCCGCTGCTGCAGCAAAACAAACCGATCCGGGCAAGAGTAAGGTGCCGGTTAGTATTGGCTGCGGGTTGATCATACAGTGCTGGTACCGGTCAGCAGAGCAGTTGTTGGAGTAGCGTGTTTGCGGTCCCGCTTGTGATTGCGCCGTAACAACGTTGAGCTTGCAGAGTGCCCTCCCGCCGGAATATTTCAACTCGGCGGGAAGGAGATGGGAAGCATTACTTATTGAACTACGTATAAGCAGGGCTTGGCCTTTGCCTTGCAGATCCAGCGCTGGCCGGACTTTTTGCACTTGTTCGACTTGTGCTTGGCGATCTTCCACACTGACCATGCCAGGCCAAGGTCGTTTTTCACCTTCAGTGACCATGACTTGCGTGCCTGTTTACGGGCGGCCATCCTGGTTGGCATATGTACCTGTACCTGGGTATAGCCGGACTTGCACTGATAGGCAGAGGCGCTGGTGGTCATGACAGTGGGGACTGAAAACGCCAGTACTGCGGCTGCCATTGCTATCTTGAGGGGGGTCATCGGGGCATTCCTTTTTTTGTTTTTGTTGTGATCCTGAACAGATTTCAGGTTGGCCGCAGTATTGGAAAGCGCCGTTGAACAATTGCTGAGCGACTCATTCATTACCGGTTCATGTCGATTGCCGGGAACGTTTCACCAAACAATCGAAGCGTGTGTTTAATACTTGGATTTGCCAGGTCATGATCGCTAGGGTCAGGACTCATTAATCTTATCCATTCTGCGGGAGGAAATTTAGTGGAACGCAGACTTGCTGCCATTGTTGCTGCCGACCTGGTTGGTTATTCCAGGTTGATGGGAGAGGACGAGGCAGGAACGATTGCCGCTGTTTCGCGCCTCCTGAAGGCGACAGTAGACCCTCTTGTTTCGCGACATCGCGGTCGCATCGTTAAGCTCATGGGTGATGGCGTTCTGGCTGAATTTGCCAGCGTAGTCGATGCGGTGGCGTGTGCAACTGAATGGCAGCAAACGATCTCTAAAGATGCAGACAAGTTCAGATTTCGAATCGGCATCAATCTTGGCGACATAGTCATTCAGGATGATGATATCTTCGGTAACGGCGTCAATATAGCTGCGCGGCTGGAGGGTTTGGCTGAACCTGGTGGTATTTGCGTGTCGGGCAATGTCTACGAGGAGGTGAAGGGCAAACTCAGTCTTGTGTTTGAAGATCTTGGGCACCAGGCGGTCAAGAACATTGCCGAGCCGATACGAGTCTACCGCGTAAGAGGTGCAGACAAGGTTGGCGCTTCAGATGCGCGGCAAGGCAGCTATGAGCTGCCGGACAAACCGTCGATCGCGGTATTGCCGTTCACCAACATGAGCGATGATCCGGAACAGGAATACTTCAGCGACGGTATTGCAGAAGATATCATCACGGAGCTTTCACGGTTCTCGGAGTTGTTTGTCATCGCGCGGAATTCGTCATTCGTTTTCAAGGGGAAGTCGTTTGACATAAAAGACGCCGCGCGAAAACTTGGTGTCCAGTATGTTGTTGAGGGCAGCGTCCGCAAGGCCGGCAACCGGGTTCGGGTAACAGCGCAGCTGATTGATGCAATCTCCGGTTCGCATCTGTGGGCGGACCGTTACGATCGCCAATTGGAGGATATATTCGAAGTCCAGGACGATGTTGTTCGGGCTGTGGTCGCCGTGTTGCCGGGCCGGATTGCCGAGGCCGGTGCGGAATGGATACGGCGCAAGCCAACTGATAATCTGACGGCTTTCGACTATCTGTTGCGTGGGCAGCATGAACTGGCGCGGCGCGGCAATGGTATCAGGAAAGCCATTGATTATTACCACCATGCTATCGAGATTGATCCTGATTGTGCTGCAGCCTATGCCGGTATTGCGGTGGCTGAAGGGATGTCGGTCTGGGACTTGTCAACGTATGACGACAAACCCCTGGAGCGGGCTTACGAGGCAGGCAAGCGGGCGCTTGAACTTGATCCAAGTGACTACAGATCTCATGCGGCGTTCGGTGAAGCCGTTCGCCAGCTTGGCCAGCACACGGTCGCTGGCGAGCATTTGCAACGAGCGATGAAACTCAACCCAAACAGCGCACAGGTAAAGGGATACTGGGCCATGTTGCAGGCCTATATGGGCGATCCGGAAGGAGCGATCGAGACCTACAACAGCGCTATTCGGCTGGATCCGTTCAGCCAGGACAATTTGAGAAAAGAGATTCTGGCAGAGTCTTATTACATGATGGGCGAGTACCAACTTTCGATTGACGTACTGGAATCCATGCTGAAGCTGCCGATCTTCTACGTTCACCAACAGATTGCCATTGCTTATGCGCAACTCGGGAACACAGAAGCCTGCAACCACCATATGGAAAAGTACCGGGCTTCACTTCCTGAAAGCTATGACGAAAAACTGCTATTCGAAAGCCATCTTCGCTTGTGCGCACGACAGCAGGATCGAGATCATTGGCGAGAGGGATATCGTCTGATCGGTCAGCAAGTATGAACACTATCAAGTGAAACTCAGCCGGTCTTGTCTTCAACCCGTTTACGGATCATCACCCACTCGCGATTGTCAAATCCCAGCAGGCCTGCAATGCGCCAGCCCATGTTCATTTCGTCTTCGTCAATCCTGCCGTCTGCCAGCAGGATTTCACACATCATTTCCAATACTGTCTCGCGTTGCTCGCGATCATAGGCATCCTTGATGGTGCTGGTGAAACGATAAAAGTCGATGGCATTTTCATTTGCCAGTTTTGCGTCGTCCAGCAGTTTTGCAAGTTCGGCATCATCCAGGTCGAACTTGTCTCTCAGCAAGCGGTCGCGCACGGCAATTTCGTTCTCGTCCAGGTGTCCGTCAACGAGCGAAGCTGTCACAAGCAGTTCTGCTACAGCTGTCTTGAAATCAGGCTTTGATGGGCGCTGCGTACCGGAGCCCAATAGTAAAGTGAGTTTGTCGAGGAGCATGTATACTGACATAGTGCCTCCATGCGGTTGCAGCAAGAGGGTGTCGGTTCATGACAAGATCGGTGATGACAAGATTGTTGATTGCGGCGCTGTGGCTGGTTGCTGGTCTTGCCAATGTCCACTCCCAGGTGCCTCCTTCTTCTGCGGAAGCCATGTCTTATACCGGTATCCATGCGGCAGCCCAAAAGGGCGATATCGCTGAAATCAAACGACTCATCAGTTCAGGTGCCGATCTGGAGAAGATTGACGGGCGAGGGCGCACAGCTTTGCATATTGCCGCATTCGCTTCCAACGATGAGGTCGTGAAGCTGTTGACGCAAGCCGGTCTGGATCCGAACAGGCTGGAGCATGACAAGTATGACATCATTACTATTGCTGCCGTCGCCAATGATGCGGATATGGTAGGCACGGCTGTCAGGGCCGGCGGCAGCGCAAGCAATATTACCAGTGTCTATGACGGGACCGCCTTGATTGCAGCTGCTCATCTGGGAAACTGGGAGAGCGTTGAAGTGCTGATTGAAGCTGGTGCACCGCTGGATCACGTGAACAATCTGGGTTGGACTGCCTTGATCGAAGCGGTGGTGTTGGGCGACGGCGGTCCGCGCCATACCAGGACCGTCAAGCTTCTGGTAGACGCTGGTGCTGATCGCTCTATAGCAGACCGGAACGGAAACACCCCTCTGCAGCTTGCCCGGCAACGCGGTTACAAAGACATGATACGCATGCTGGCGCCATGACGGTTTCGCCAGCAATCAGCGCCTTGAGCAGTGCTGGCGCCGCCACCACCTGTCAGAACGGGAAGTGCTCCAGTTTTACCGGACCAGTTCCTTTATGGCCTCGTCAATACCTTCCAGCGTCAATGGAAACATGCGGCCTGCAAACAGTGTCCTGATGTAGTCGATTGAAGGTGTGTAGCCCCAGTACTTGGGACTGGACGGGTTCAACCAGACGCAGTGTGAATAGATATCCGTTATGCGTTTGAGCCACAGGGCTCCTGCCTCGTCATTGAAATGTTCCACGGAACCGCCGGGATGGGTCAATTCAAATGGGCTCATGGAGGCATCTCCGACAAAGATCACCTTGTAGTCCGAGCCATAGGTGTGCAGCACGTCCCAGGTACTCTCCACCGTTGTATGGCGCCGCCGGTTTTCCTTCCAGAGCTTTTCGTAAACGCAATTGTGGAAATAAAAATATTCCATGTGCTTGAACTCGGCGCGGGCAGCCGAAAACAACTCCTCGCACATCCGGATATACGGGTCCATCGAGCCGCCGACATCAAAGAAGATCAGTACCTTCACCGTGTTTCGTTTTTCCGCCACCAGCTTCAAATCCAGATAACCCTTGTTGGCGGTAGAGCGAATAGTGTCGTCGAGGTCGAGTTCTTCCGGTGCGCCTTCGCGCGCAAATTTGCGCAGGCGTCTCAGAGCGACCTTGATGTTACGGGTCCCCAGTTCCACCGAGTCGTCCAGATCCCTGAACTCGCGTTTGTCCCATACCTTGATGGCGCGGTTGTTGCGGTTCTTGTCCTGGCCAATCCGAATGCCGGCAGGGTTGTAACCGTAGGCACCAAATGGCGAGGTCCCGCCGGTTCCGATCCATTTGCTGCCGCCTTGATGCCGGCCCTTTTGTTCTTCCAGGCGCTTCTTCAATTCTTCCATGATTTTGTCCCAACCGCCGAGCGCCTCGATCTGGGCTTTCTCTTCCTCGGTCAGGAATTTCTCGTTCACCTTGCGAAGCCATTCTTCGGGAATGTTGGCAAGCAATTCTTCCGGCGACAAACCTTCCATGCCCTTGAAGACGTGACCAAACACCTTGTCAAACTTGTCAAGGTTGCGCTCGTCTTTCACCAGTGTGGCGCGTGAAAGATAATAGAAATCCTCTACCTGATAACCGGCAATATTGGCCTGCAGCGCCTCCATCAAAGTGAGGTACTCCTTCAGGGTGGCGGGTACGCCGGCGGCTTTGAGCTCATGGAAAAATGTGGTGAACATCAGGCATGTCTAGCGGATTTTGGCGACGGCGTCACGCGTCAGATCGCGCTGCTTCTCGATCGATGCGGGATTTCAGCCAACGGGCGTATGCACCACGCCAGCCGGAGTGCGGTGTTGTTAAAAACCAGGTTTTGCGCAAGTCCCAGAGTTTGTTGATCTGTGGAAACAGGTCAATGACCTCCAGGTTGAATTTTCCGGCAACGTTGAAAAAGGTGAACTCGGAGAAATAAATCGATCCGCCGATTTCGTACAAATCCACTCTGACATAGTCCCTGCCGGCGGCAAGTTTCTCAGCCACCTTGAACATCTCAGGTACCGACGGTGGTGGAGGTTCAACGGAAAGCGGATAATGAAGATATGGTTCAAATTCAAAGGCATTGCCGGTTTTGTCATAAAGGCTTTGCCGGGCGTTATCACTCAGCCGGTCGTGGAAGAAATACATCCATAATGCACTTTGACCAAACACATTGACCTTGGACTCGCTTGTGACCGGCCGACCAGAAGCATCTTTCAGAAACTCTTCCACAAACAACTTGCGATCAATGCCGCGATAGTTCCACTCACCGTGATAGCGACTGTAGTCGGTACGTAGCCATTTCCGGGTCTTTGAGATCAATTCTCGTCGATTATACTTTCCGTGCCGTATGATATGAAAAAATCCTGATCCGTGAGTGGATTTCACCACGGCATCACCGGCTAGTAAATCCGGCGGAATGTCTTCGAAGCGTTTTCCCACCCACAGGGTTTCCGGCACTTTGATGTCCGGATATAGCTCGGCCGCAATTTGTTTGGCTGCAAGCTTGTCACTCATGCGGATCGTTGAAGGGTCATGATCGAAGATTTTACGCCACAAGAATTTGTCTATGGGATGGTTGGGGCAAGCAGGCGCCGGCAGAGATTTCCGCTTAATTATTGCGAAAACAGTCAGAAACGGGTGACGGCCATAACAATAAGCGGTGATGAATGTCAGCCAAAAAGCATCTTTGAGTTTATGCAATGCCGTTATTTTCGCACCCTTGACTGCCATGCGGGAACGCTAACACGGGAAGCGGGTGACGAGCGCCTCATTTTGCCGTTGCTTGTTTCGCCAGCGCATTGAAAACAGCGTCCAGTTCCGTGGCAAGTTTTTGCAACTTGTCGCCGCCGTCGGTCATGTAAGGTGCAAAAACGTGTGACGGAGCCTTGTAGCTCAAGGTTGCTGTTTGATCTGAGTTTTCCGTCACATACACCCTTATTGGTGCTTCTATGCCCGCTGCAATGGAAGCTTCCAGCATGGGCACGGCGAAGCGGGGATGATAAAGACCAATGACTGTGTTGCCCGGTATGGTCTTGCCCAGGACTTTCTTTGCGCCAACAGTTGCTGAAGCCTGGGATACAATACCGAGTTTTTGGGCTTTGGCAGCCTGCTTCACGCGTGTGATCAACGCTGCATAACTATGTTTCGTCGCTATTGTCACCCAACCTGGGCGCTCGCGTATCTCAGCCAACGTGGCTGTGGTGGTGGTGAACAAAACGAACGTGGCGAAGATGTATCTGAACATGGCGAATGTTCCTGTCTTTTGCCGGCCGCGGCAGGGTGGTTGCGGAACATTTTCTGAATTCGGTAGCAAATTGCCACTAAAAATGCCGTTATCGGCGATCCAATATCAATGGCTCAAAAGATTTCGCCGGTATCATGGGGAGGGAGGAGGCCCCATGATACCGGCGTTGCGGAGGCAAAAGTCGAGTTGTTGTTTTGGCGATATCTTGTTTTTCTGGTTGCGGTGCCCGGTTTGCAGGGGGGAGGGGAAACCGCTTTGTGTTCTTGTTCATCGCTTTGTTGTTGAGACGAACCTAGGCGACGTGACAGTTTGTGGATGTGCATTTCATCACATTGTGGAACAGGGCCGGAATTTGCCCCTGTTTATCCTTCCTGCCACTGCCTGATCCAGTCCAGCGGGTATATCAGCATAATGACATTGAGCAGCAGGCTGTCGCGAATAACCATTCCCACAACCAGTTCTGCGGCGATAAACAATAACACCGACAGCCAAACAGGCGCGCGCGCAGCAATAATGAAACCCAGCACCATCATGAACATGTCGGACAGGGAATTGATGACACTGTCGCCATAGTAATCCAGTGCGATGGTATTATCGCGGTACCTGTCGATGATCCAGTTGGTGTTCTCCACGACTTCCCATAAAGCTTCGATGGTCACGGCAGTCATCAGCCGCCAGCCGACTTCCAGCTTTGGCAACAGGAAATACAGAGCCATATAGAATATCAGGCCATGCAGCACATGAGACGGCGAGTACCAGTCCAGAATATGCTGCGAGTTTTCAGACGAGATGACCTGTCCATGCCATAGTTTTACGTATCCGCACTGGCAGATGAAATTGCGACCCAGACCGATCAGGACTACCGCCATGGCCGAAGCTATGCAGATCAGCAATACCCAATGATGACGCTTAAAGGTCAAGTATCTGTCTCATCTGAAAGGGCAGACTTCTTTGCTATAGCCCCGGTAAACTGTGACAGTGTTTTTGAATAGACGTCGCGCGGTAGCATGATCTCGATAAGCTGAAAGCACGATGCGTCGGCGTGAGCGGCTTCAAGCGCTTGTGCGAGTTGTTTTGGTGTTGAAACCCGCACTCCTTTACCGCCCATCGGATCTGCAAGTTTTGCAAATTGCCAGTCGTCAAGGTCGTTATAACCGGTATCTTTCTGAAACGCTTTCAACATGCCCCAGGCGGTATTGTTGAACAGCAGCACGATGGGATTCAGTCCAAGACGGTTGCAATTGCCAAGCTCCCAGCCTGTCATCTGGAAGGCGCCATCGCCAACCAGTACCAGCGGTCGTTTGCCGCTTGCTGCCTGCAGGCCAAGGCCGAATGGAATACCGGTGCCCATAGTTGCATAATACCCGGGCGCCACGAGTGCAGTATGCTCTATGTCCATAGCGGTGAACAGACAATCGCCCATGTCGGATGCGATTGGCATCACGCCGTGATTGGCAAAATAGTCATTGACGGCAGTTGCCACATCCTGCGGCAGAATCTGTTTGTCTGTGGCCTTCAGGCTGTGCGGGTAGGTTGCCGTGACAGGTTTTGCGTTACCCAGTTTCCGCGCACCGGCCAGCAAAGCATCGACAAATGCTTCAAGGATGACATCTGAATAAGAGTGATGTTCGAAATGAACCGCTCCGTCAAATGCGTGAACACTGGTGCGCATATCGACCTGGCGTTTCGATACTCCGAAATTGGTGTCACACAAAATAACCCCCAGCATCAGCAATCCATCTGCTCGCTCGACCAACCGCCGTGTGGCAGCGTCACCGGCCAGGCCCAGATAAGTGCCGGCTGTCGGAGCGCCGGTCTCGGCCAGAATTCCCCGCCCCATAAATGTTGTCAGAACAGGAATCCCGAGTGCCTTCGCGAGCTTTGCCACCTTTTTTTCCAGGCCATATCGGCGGATTTCGACGCCCAGCAGCATTGCCGGATTGTTCTTGGTCTCAAGCATTTTCAGAGTTTGACGAGCGGCTTCCTTGGCGGCGGCGGTGTTTTTGTCCTGTTTCCTGAAAGCAGGTACGTCAGATATGTCGCAATCCACCATGTCGCGTGGAAGTTCGATATACACCGGACGCGACCGGTGACGGGCGGCGGTAAGCACCCTGGCAATTTCATCAGGAGCCGTTGCGGGATCATCAAGGACACACTGGGCGCAGGTTACTTCACGCATAATAAGCATCTGGCTATCGAAATGCTTGACCTGATGATGCAGGCCAAGTCCCATCTTGCGTTCCGCAGCGCCCGGCGCTCCAGATATGACCACCAGCGGCGATTTCTCGGCATAAGCAGTGGCAACCGGGTTGATCATGTTCAGTGCGCCCGCGCCATAGGTTACGCAAGCGACGCCAATTGTACTGCGATAACGACCCGCGGCATCTGCTGCAAAACCGACGGCCGGCTCATGGCTTAATGTGTAGAGGGGCAGGGTACCGATCCGTTCGATCTGGCGAAAAAACGGCAAGGCAAAATCGCCCGGAATACCAAAAATTTCACTGGCGCCGTAGTTTTTCAACGCCTGCAGCAAAGCGTGTGCAAGTTTCATGTCAAATGCCCCGGGTTATTGGCGAAAACGCCTTGGAGAGGAGAGCAGACTATGCGGGTTGGCAGGCCGGCGGGCAACCGCAATTGTTGCCGGGAAAGGCGAATCCCTGATCCCTGTTCTAGAGCGGGGTTTTGATTGAATCAAAACGGCGTTCTATCCCTTTGTTGTCGCATTTCTTTTTCACAAAACCGGTATCCACTATTGTGAGAAATGCTCTAGTACCACACTCCCATTCGACCGATGTTGATGCGCGGTCCGCGCACCGGTGGAACAATCGACCGGGAAGGGCGAACCTGAATGTCGGGGCGGACAACTATGGGGGCAGTATCGGTTTGCAGAGACCGCAGCCGAGCTACCCGATCCGGCGTTTTTGGGTGCGTGCGAAGAATTGACGGTTCTGGTGACCGCGAGCCGGGCAATAAAAGCTTTTCCCACATGCCGCCCTGTTTCTGTTCCAGCGTCAGTAATGCCGACGCCAATCCTTCAGGGTCTCCCGTTAAACCTGCCGCGTCCAGGTCAGCGTCGTACTCACGTGTGCGCGACAGGGCGAGTTGCAACAGTCCGCCAATAGTGGGCGCCATGATCAGGGCAATGATCGCCACCCAGGGAACCGCGCCGCTACCGCTCAAAATGGCGGTCGGAACGCCAATCAGCAAACCAAAGGTGGACAAAGTGCCGGTTAACCGGGACAGCACATCACCCAGTGCCATAACTGTCAGGTCGCCATTGCGGATGTGGCTGATCTCGTGCGCGAGTACGCCAGTGAGTTGCCTTAGTGTCAGATTGCGGATCAGGCCGTCGGTTACGGCAATTGCGGTATCATCAGCCCTGCCGACCGCAAAGGCATTCATCATGCGCGATGGCACGTAATACAGTTGTGGCACGGCAGGCAGGTCCGCACGTCTGGCCAGTTCCTTCATGAGGTTGTGCAGTTGTGGTACTTGTTCTGCTCTCAAGGCCCTGGCCTTGTACAGGCGCAACACGAGCTTGGGCGACACACGGCCGGCCTGCCACAACCCGAAGGCTGTAAGGACCACTGCCCACACCACACCGGGCCCGCCAAACACGCTAAAGGCAATCACGGCCATGAGCAGGGCTGAGCCGGCAATCATTATCCAGGTATGCAAGGTATTACGCCATTGATGGGCGATCCGGGCATCAGGATTAAGAGGCTGCACTTGAAAGTTCATAAGATGAATTTAGGTGCTGGTCCGGCGTTTTACCAGCCGCCACCGCCACCGCCTCCACCGCCGCCGCCCGAAGAGCCACCGCCGGAAAAGCCGGATGAGGATGACTTCGGTGCCGGCATGGCGTTGGTCATGGACTTGCTGATGGATGATGGCAAGGTGGACATGGTTTCGCCAATGCGGCCTGGTGAAAAATTTCCGCCACGATACCAGTGTGGCGTGTATGTGGCAGCCGCGGCCGCGCCTGCCGCCGATGCCAGCCATGCCTGAAAAGCGTTTGACCATGGTTTTTCCAGGCCCAGCGCGACTGCATATGGCAAAACGGTCTCAAAGTGCTGCGGCGACATGACAGGCGCTCCTGCCAGATTCATCCGGTCCTTCTCTGCCAGGTTGATATAGGTTTTCAGTCCAGCAATGCCATCCATCAGTTCGCGGCCCAACGGGGTCGGCGCGCCAAGTAAGAAATAAAACAGTATGTTGATCATGAATATGCCGGCCACGATGACCAGCGTCGTGGACTGGAAAGCAGAAACGGCGACAACGGAACCTACGAGCGGCAAGAAATTCACGACAAAGAAGCCGAACACGAAATAGCGCATGACCGAGCCGATTTTTCCAGCAAGATTTCGTGAACGGGATACCCTGAGCCCCACGCCAATGGTTACGATGGTTATGATGGTGGCGACGACAACCAACATGATCAATGGCATGACCACGTCTGCACCGCTATCGCTGGCCACAATTGTGATGATCAAGACGAGAAGCGAAAGCGCAATGCCGATAAACACATAGACCAGGTTCTTGACGAAAAACTTGTTGCGGTGTTCGGCGTATACGGCGGTGCGGAACCCGTTCGTAAGCGACTTGACCGCCGAGGTGTTTGACTTGTCGATACGGAATTTGTCTGCGGATGCACCGATCTTGCGCAGAATGACGGCCTCTCCCACCGGCAGGGGGTCTGCCGGACTTGCGCCCGTTGGCTTTATAGCCACGTCGCCATCAAGATCTTCCAGTTCAACCAGTCCCTTCACGGCCAGGCTGAGCAGAGCAGATGAAAACGCATCATGACCAGACAATCCCCTGTTTTCGATATAGTGAACTTGCGCTGGTGAAATGCCGTCTGGTGCATCCCAGCGCGGAACCATGATGCCTGCAGGCGGATCCCTTCCCACCCGATCCCAGGCCCAGAAATAATAATAGCCGACAGCCAGAAAGCCGACCAACCCCAGAATAAAGGCTGCATTGTCGCGCCAGAACCAGCTGGCCTGCTGACTTTTGCTGGGTGGCGTGATACTGCCCTTTGGCATCTTTACAGCTACGGTGAGACCCTCTTTCGGGCGCAATGACGCGGTTGTCTCGAATTCTATGATGTTGCCGCCGTTACCGGCGGAACTTCTCGCATTTCGGCCTGTCGCACCGAATGGTCCCGTAAAATAGGCGGTATCTATCGCCCGGACACCTATCGGCAGCAATATTTCCGCGCGGGCCTGCCGGATCGGGAAGTTCCAGAAATTGCCTGTGACATTCCAGTACAGTTCTTCATGCTCAGGAAAGAACCGTATCTGTCGAGCGGTTTCATAAGTCAGGACATAGGTAAACTCGCCTGCGCCGATGAAAACGTCTTTGCTACCAATGTAGACGCGCGCCGAGCGGCTGGCCCGATCAATGCGAAAATCGTCTGGTTGGCCGTCGCGAGTGACAGACAGAACGTCAAACCCGACCTCGTGCTCGCGTCCGTCGGCTCCTTCGATCCGCAATGGAAAATCGCGATAAATACCTCTTCTGATCTGGGCATTCTCGCCGCGTACACGGATTGTTTCAATCACTCGCAGTTTCCCGGTCTGCGCTACCGTGATCTTCGAGTTGAACTGTAGAATTTCTTCTCTGGCAAGAGTATCGCCTGCCGTCACAACGAGGGCGAGTACAACACATAGCGTAAGGTAGAGACGGTGCATATTGCCGGTACTTCCTCGCATCGTGAGACCAGAGCCTAAAACTTGACCTCCGGGACTTTCCGGTCGTCGGCATCCTCGACTTCGAAGAACTCAGCCGTCTGGAACTTGAAATAGTTGGCCACGAAATTCGACGGGAAACTTTCAACCTTCACATTCAGATCCCGCGCCGCTCCGTTGTAATAGCGCCGCGACATCTGGATCTCGCCCTCTGTCTTGTCGAGCGTCTGCTGCAGCTGCAGAAAGTTTTCGTTTGCCTTGAGATCCGGATAGGCTTCTGCAACGGCCATCAGTTTTCCCAGAGCCTGGCTTAACAGTCCCTCTGCCACTGCTCGACCGGCAATGTCGCCTTCTGGTACCGCCTGAACGCGGGTGCGCATTTCGGTGACTTCACGCAAGGTGTCTTTCTCATGGCCGGCATACCCCTTGATGCTTTCAACAATGTTGGGAATCAGGTCGCTGCGACGTTTAAGCTGCACGTCAATACCGCTCCAGGCCTCCTTCACCATCTGCCGCGCCTTGACCAACCCATTGTAGATACCAATGACAAAAAAAACGGCGGCACCAATGATGCCGAGAATGATGAGCATGGTCATGGATTGATCTCCTTGCAGGTCAGGTGAGTTTAATCCGACTTGTCCGGTTTGTCTTGATTTCCTTGCCTGGTTTCACCACCAAAATTCACAACCTGGCGCATGAAATCAGACAATCCGGGCTTGTCTTGAGTCAGGAAGGGCAACGGACGGCACAACTCCATGGCTGCCAGCCCGATGCGGGCGGTGAGGATGCCGTTCACCGCGCCTTCGCCAAAGCGCGCCGACAGACGCCCGATCAGTCCTTTTCCGATTACGGCGCTGATGACCCCGTCGGACAATGCCAGCCCACCGGTTACCGCCAGATGTCCGGCTACCATCCGGACCAGGCGCATCGTACCCAGTGTGCCGGGTCTGCCGCCGTACAGTGTTGCGATTTCTCGCATCATGCGGAGGTTCTGTGCACCAACCAGAGCAATATCAAGGGCGGCTGGGGCAATTGCCGTTACCACACTGACGCGTCTGGCTGCGCGGGCAATAATCCGATTGGCTTCACCATCAAGTGCACACAGCAAATCGCGTTCGGCCAGCTTTATCCTGTCGGCAGGATCCATGATTGCCTGTGAGTGTTCGGCCAGCTGGGCAAGTCCCCAGCGCATATCCGGCCTGCCGTCGTAGATCGAATTCAGGTCTGCAAGTGTCGCTGCGGCTGCCTGTGCATCGTCAGCAGAAATCGCTCGAGCCGCGTCTGCCTGGGTTGTACCCAGTCTTTTCAACCGCCAGAGCCCGAACATTTCGCGCACAATGATTGCACAGGCGGAGGTCAACACCAGCGCCAGCAGGCCGGTGCCTATCCAGCCTAAGAGGGCAGATCGGGCAAACAGATCCTCGATCAGTTGCGTAGCTGCAAGGCCTGCCCACAAGCTGAACAGTCCAGCGATGCCAGAGACAATGATCGCGCCCCAGCGGAAACGGCTGGCGACCGTGTGATCACGGTCTACTGCCGGCAGGAGTGCTTCATCCGATGGTTCTTCAAACCGGATTTCGGGCGCTGGCATTGAACGCGGCTGTCTTCCCCGGGGCCTGGCCTTTCCGGCCCCGGTTTTTTGTTGCTCGGCTTTGGGCGAAGGCTTGGGGTCGTGGTCTTGTTGTTGCTGCTCAGGTGAAAGGCGGAATGCCTTTGGCTTGCGCGGGTCATCGGTCATATCAGTCGGTCTCCCACGAGGAATTCAAGTGTGCGGTCCAGGCGAATGTGTGGGAACGTGGCAATGGCGCCGGCTGCTCCTTGCGTTTCAAGGACGGGTGGGCGGAAGCGGACGAATTTCAATTCGCCCTCCAGAGAGCCGTCAAGTGCGGCTGCGGGATCGTCCGGCAGGTCACCAGGAAAAACTGCCGCTTCGGTTTTGCCGTCGAAAGTCTCTCCTGCCAGTTCTTCGCCCTTTATCGGCGTGCCGGCAATGCAGTCAAGCGCTTCTCCTGACTGCTTGACGCTGGCTTCCCGGGTCGCGCGAATGGCTGCGATGGCAGCTACATCAATCTGCGCTCCTGCGAATTCTGCCTTCCGGGCCGCATCTGAAACAATCAGGCCAAGAACCTTTTCCAGCTTGTCATGACTTGAGTGGTGCAACTGGTCTGCTTTCGTGGCAGCGAACAGGATACGGTCTGCACGCCTGCCAAATATTGCTGAAGCCCACGAATTTGCTCCCTGGCGAAAGCAGGACAGTACATCAGTAAGTGCAGCTTTCAGATCCTTAACAGCTTCTGGACCTGCATTCAGCGCACTCAATGTATCGATCAGGACAATTTGCCGGTCGAGGCGAGCGAAGTGATTGTAGAAAAACGGTTCGACGATACGGCTGACATAGGCATTGTACCGGCGCTCCA
>CAJICM010000025.1_pt1 | contig 18991 bp, 18 predicted proteins | sample 9199691 | NCBI WGS metagenome assembly CAJICM01 (sample SAMEA7708338, study PRJEB35096) | sediment metagenome | biome: marine neritic benthic zone biome [ENVO:01000025]; feature: sediment [ENVO:00002007]; material: shallow marine sediment [ENVO:03000034] sea grass bed [ENVO_01000059] ...
AATTCGCCTTCTCCGATCATCGGCAGCCCCTCCCCCTGCTGCAGGAACAACATCAGCACGACACCAGATGTCGTAATTGCTGCAGCGGCCACATCCCACCGACTGCTTCCTTCACGCAAGAACACGTACGCCAAAAGCATATACAAAGGCGGCTCAACACGACCGAACAGAACAACATTGGTTACGTCTGTCTTTTCCAGTGCCAGGAACACCAGTGACGGGGCAAAAGCGCCCAATAATACCGCCAGCACGGTGAGCGACGCCCATTGTTTTCCACTCAGTACGCTGAGTTTTTCACGTGTCCATGATTTTCGATAGATGGCCAGCAAAGTGAACATGGCGCACAAATTGCCGACAAACAGAACGTTACAGAAGCTGATGGCATTTCGTCCATCGATCGTGTGTTGCGCGCCCAGGTCGAACAGCAACCGTACTATGGAGTTCCCCGCTGCAAAGATCGGAATAGCCGCCCAGATCAGCAGACTTCCGTTACTCAGCAGCGCGTTTCGCGCTGTCGCAATATCAGACATTCCGATCACGGTCCCGTAGTGAGCAGCAACTCATGCGCAAAGCGCAGACGATTCATGTCACAATTCACAACTCCAGGGACAAAAAATCGATTCACATGTTCGTCAGTGGACCGGATCGACGCGGTATGATGTTGGCCATCACCGTGCTTGCGGCCCCTGCCCTGATGTCAGAGACATTGCTCCAGACGGCAGATTTGCAGTGTTGCAAGCGTCACCCTCTCGGGTTGGCAACCATGAACACTTGCCACCCCGTACCGTTCATCAGCGCATGCTTGAAAGATTGACAATCAGGGCATCGTTTTTTTGACGGATCGCAGCGGCTATCTTGTGGGCCATGTCGCGGTCGTCGAATGGATACTGCAAGGCCGCGTCGACCGCACGGTGCTGTCCTTCCAATAGTGCCTTGATCACGGTACTTTCGATTATCTTCTCAACGTGATTCCATTGCTCATCGGTCAGCTTGCTTTTCAGCAGTCCGTCTATTTCGGTCGTCGCCTCTTCAGCAATCTCCCGTACTCGTTCCATGCTCCATGTCCTCTTGTCTGCTGGATGTTTAGGGTCAGGACCCTAGTCGCGTTTCGCCGGTCGCCGAATATATACGCAGGCTAGAGGCAATATAACCCCTGGCTTGGGGCCATCAAGGGACATCGTAATGAGGCTCGGACAACAACTGAATTAATCCACAGGCCGCTTCGCGCGCTGATACAGACCCGGCGGACTTGCAAGGGCATAATATCGGTCCTAGGTTAACTCACTACCGCGTTACGGCATTCAGCAGTTTTGCCAGAACAACCGCGCTTCAGGAATAATCAGACCGATGTCAAAACCAATTATTGATAAAGCCGAAGTCTCTATCGATTTTCCGGACAAGTTTTACCACGGCACGTTCAGTCACTCGAGCCGGTACAACGTTTCACTCGATGATCAAGGCATACACATAACACTAGATCGCGAAGGCGGAGAGAAACGCCATATTGCGTTCCATCTTCAACATAAACTGTTCAGCGATATCTTGGCCTCGATAGCAGATCAGGTTGCTACAACCAGGCTTTCTGACATTCATCACGAGCAACTCGAAAACGCTGTCAAGAAACTGGCTGAGGCCCTTAAGTGAGCGCTTCGCGAAAGTCTTTTCTGTTACCTTGCCAAGTTTGCCCAGCCGGTTGCCGAGCAGCAAGGTAAGCTACTACATGCTGATCTTGCAATCCCCTATCCCGACTGTACCTGACTGTCTTGCAAGCGTACCTAGCCCGAAATCACGCATGTAGACGTACAGTTTTGGGGCTGGCACCCCATCCAGAGCAGATGGCAGGCAGATAACCATCATATCGCCACGGCATCATCATCTTTTGGCCCATCTTCAGCTACGAACTGGGCTGGACGGCATGTGACCCAAGGCTTGCAGTGAGTAGCGTAATTTTCACCCCCCCGTACGCAGGTCTTTAGGCGAGTTCTTTTTGCGGAGCTACATCGCCGTCGTCGCATGCCGTCACCTTCACACGACATTGAAAAACCTGTGCCAGGCGCACACCTTCAGACGCTGGCCGACAGGGGCTACCTGCAAAGCTGAAAAATACGAGAGCCTGCAAAGCCAGACGCGCGCCGAAGTCCACTTCGGACGCGGGCAATCAAGCCGCCTGACGTCACAAACCAGATGAGCCAGATATTTACTTGACTCAATCCTCAACCACTTCCAGAAACCTCTCAACGGGCATGTGGGACCCAGCCAATACATCAATTTACAAGAAACTGGAGCTACCGTTTTGCATAATGCCAAACTGCCTCTTCATAAGCGGTTGAACCGCAAAGTTCGTGATATTCGTCTTGGCATTCGAAAGTGGCGTGGTGCGAGGGCCCGCAACCGGAATGACAGTACCTTCTATATCGCCATTACCGGGTCCGCGGGCAAATCAACAGCGGCGGCATTGTTGGGACATGTTCTGAGCGGGCATGCGAAAACACATAGCCAGGTGTTCAGCAATACTATACGTCCCATAGCCCGATCTCTTTACAGGCAACCGCGTGGTACCAAATGGTCTGTAAATGAGCTTGGCATGACTGAACAGGGCTCCATCGGTCAGATGGCAAAGCTCGTCCGTCCACAATGTGCAATTGTGACAACGGTTGGTCTAGATCACTATAAAAATTTTCGCTGCCGCGAAGCGATTGCTGAGGAAAAAGGCGGATTGGTTGAGGCACTACGGCCGGGTGGACTGGCGATCCTGAACGCAGATGACGAAAACGTTGTTGCAATGCGCAATCGCACCAGCGAAAAAGTGGTCACATTTGGCCGCTCAAATAGCGCTGATTATTTCGCAACAGACATTTCAACAACTATGGCCAGCGGACTTTCATTAACTCTGAAAGGACCAAGTACAGATCTGAAAATCAGAACTCACTTTACCGGGGAACATTTCTGGGTATCGATCACCGCTGCTGCTGTGGCTGCCCTTGAGTTGGGCATCGATCAAAAAATGGTGCAACAACGAATGGCCAGCTTCCAGCCTGCCTGGGATCGGTGTCATCCGTTTCACACCCCCGATGGCCCAACCTTTCTGGTGGATACATGTAAAGCGCCATTGTACTCGCTGGACCTGGCTTTTAGCACGTTGGCAAGCGCTCAGGGCACCAAAAAAATCGTCGTCGGACAACTCGCGGATCATCCGGGAAATTCGAAAATGGCCGCTCGCAAAGCTCGTAGACTTGCCGAAGCGCGGGCAGATGAGCTTATATTTGTGGGACATTCCGGCAAGCGACTTGGCTTGAGCGACAGGGAGCTCGCAAGTGGCAGATATTCACTCTTTGAGAGGATTAAGGAACTGGCATGCTATCTCAAGGAAACCGCAACAGAAGATGATGTCATCTTGTTGAAAAGTGCCAGCATCCTTCATCTGGAGCGGGTCGCGATGGCGTGGACCACACACGTACGCTGCTGGAAAGAAAGATGTGGCAAGGATGGGTCGTGTATGAAGTGCGGAAGGTATGGTCTGAGCTACTCAGTTCACCGTGGAATCTTACCGGAGAAAATCTGTCGCGTGATCGCCAACAGACTGAATGAACAGGAGCAAAATACAGCTGATGGCGTCATGGTACGTCATTGAATCTCCATGGCACTGTCCACTCCAGCAAGCCCCGATTTAGTATCGATCGAATGAAACCGGACAAGTTCGCATGTTGAATGAGGCAACAGGATTGAAACATTCCGAAAAATCGCAAACCACCGATTTCAGCTTTGGAACGCAGGTACGAAAGTCACCTTACACGGATGCTGCAGTTAGATGGGGGGCCAAAGGCTTTTCCGTTTACAACCACATGTACATCCCCCGCGACTTTGGCGACCCGGTTCAGAATTTCTGGAACCTTGTGAATGACGCCATCTTGTGTGACGTGGCAGTAGAACGCCAGGTCGAAATCACCGGGCCCGACGCAGCACGCTTCACTCAATTGCTCTGCCCGAGAGATCTATCGAGTTGTGCTATCGGGCAATGCAAGTACGTCATGCTGACCGATCAGGATGGGGGCGTTGTCAATGACCCCATTCTACTTCGCCTGGGCGAAAATCATTTCTGGCTTTCCATTGCGGATAGCGACGTAATTTTGTGGGCCAAAGGCGTCGCGACACATACCGCGATGGACGTCCAAATCCGCGAACCCGACGTATCACCACTGCAGCTTCAGGGACCAAAATCCCGAGAGATTCTGAGGGCTGCATTCGGAGAAGAGCCAGCGGCTCTGAAGTACTACAGATTCATGACATGCGACTGGGAAGGCGTGCCGCTTGTTATTTCTCGCACGGGCTGGTCGAGCGAGCTCGGTTACGAGATTTTTCTCCGTGACGGAAGTGCCGGCGACCGTCTGTGGCAATACTTGATGGGGATCGGAGAATCCGTCGGCCTGCATCCCGGACACACATCCAGCATTCGCAGGATCGAGGGCGCGATGCTGTCCTATCACGCAGACATGGACCTATCGACCAATCCACTAGAGCTCGGCATGGATCGGTTGATAGATCTGGATTCCCACGTGGACTTCATAGGCAAGGCCGCGCTGCTGCGTGCTCGTGATCAGGGTCCTGCCAGACTCTCGGTAGGCCTTGAGATAGATGGTGCACCATTAGAAGGGTCGAACACCGTCCGGTGGCCCGTTTCCCGGGGCAGCAATCAAATTGGATACGTCACCTCTGCTATCCATTCACCGAGACTTAACAAGAACATTGCCTTGGCATTGGTGGCAAGGGACTTCACCGCATTGGGGCAAACGGCAACAATCGAAACCGAATTTGGGACACGCCCGGCGACGGTTGTTCCCAAGCCCTTCTTTGACCCAAGGAAATCAATCACTATTGAATGACGCTGTGTGCCGCAAGAGGGTCAAGATCAGCTGCGGAAGCTGGCACTACTCGGAGCGTAACCGATCTTCATTTCAATCTTGCTTTTGGATCTGAGTGACCTGCTGGGATTTTTTCGATTGTTGTGCGATCGATACGTAGGTTGCAACACTGATTATATCCGCGGGTGATACCAATCGGTGCTGCTTCAGTGCCTCACTTAACAGACTTGCCCGGCTATAGTCGCCTTGCGCACCAAAGATACGCGCAACCGCAACAGCGAGGTCTGGCCGTCCTTCGAGTGCCATTGACAATGCAGAATCAACAGCATCGCCAATATTCGGGTGCCCGCCGGCGCCATGCACTGCCAACGCGGTGAGCACAGCCTCGATTTGTTGCTCTGATCTGCCGGATGATAGAAGAAAACTGGATCGAAGCCGGTCTATACCCGCCGTTCCCTCGATTTCTATGAGTGCGGTCGCCCAAGCTCCCAAATGCATGGACCAGGTGGACTTCTCGGCGGATGCGATCGCTTCAGACACCAGCACTTTGCTATCGGCATCGCCAAGAATGCCGATCATCAATATGCGAATGGGAGCCCACGGCTGTTCAAGGCGTTCCCGCAGCCTGTGCTTCAAGACCTTGGCAGGTATTGCGATTTGCATCTCTCGCAGGTCCCGATAAGCGGCACGATCAAGCGCTGCAAGAGCCGTCTGGCGTACCGATCTGTCCGGATGGGCGTGCAGGCCCGCAAAAAACCGGAACCGTGCGCCAGGACCGGCCGGCCCCGCCCAGGTCTTGCTGCTTCGGACCATCGTCTCGTAAAGCGGCCGGAGGTCTGATCGGACATAGGCCAGCCTTCGCCACGAACGATCGTCCGGGGTCTGGGCGAAAAGAACGGTGTCGCCCGGATTGTTGGCCAAGCGACGGCGCGTCGTACTTGGCACAAGCGCGTCGATGGCCATACCCTTATCTTCACCCTTGAGCGTCGCAACGGCTCGGAACGTCCATTGCCTTTCTGTATTCTCTCGAGCGAGGACGACCAAAGGGCTTTCCATAAGGTAATCACCAACCGTTTTTTCCGGGAGTTGAAAATGGAATGCGCAGGCTGCCGCGGTCTTTGCGGAAACCATTAGACATATGATCAGGATCGCCCGCAGGACGAGCCCGGGCCAATAAGTCGGGACGCTCATTCGTACGGCTCTATTTTATTTGCCGACAGTGCATATCCAACGTCGGCGAGTTCAGTTTTCGACGTGTTGGTATTGAACTGTCCCGTCACATAAACCGGTTCAAACATGTACCGGAACTCATAGGGCTCGTCTGCCGTTACCAGGACAAGTTGATTGGCGGGCGGCGGCGGCACATGAATACAAGCCCCGACATAGGGAACGAGGAGAAATTCCTTTGTCCCCTTCCCGTCATAGTCCAGCGGAACGATATATCCGGGCATCCGCACGGTCTTGCCGTTGAATTCGTTGGTTAGCCGGGCAGCGGACTCCTTCGGTGCCTGCGACATCATCTGGCCATGTTGAATGATCCCGGTCGGGATCTGCGGCCGGCTGCCCTCGGATTTGGGAACAAGATCACTCCATTTCAGGTCTAGCTGTGTTCCGGCAGCGAATGCTGAACCGGCAGCTACGAATGCAGCACCGGATATCAATGAAACAAGCACTTCACGACGGCCTATTTTGTGAGACATTTAGACAAACTCCGCTATGTTCTGACGTTCATCCCGTCTGCCAGAGACATCCGGTATGACTGGAAAGCCGGCAGCAAACTTACCACTGCACCAGCCAGCACTATACCTGCCAGTAACAACCATTCATCTTTGCTGATCAATTCTATTGGCAAGTATAGACCAAATTGCGCGTCAATAAACGGCCTTGCAACCCACATCATCGTGTAGAAGATCGCCAGGCCAACGACAATTCCGCTGACAGTCATGGCGAGCGCCTCTGTCAGCAGCAATGTGAATACGGTCCGCGGACGAGCGCCGACCGCCCTGAAAATCGCCATCTCGCGTCGACGTTCGTTCAGGCTGGAGAATATCATCGCCGCCATACCGATCAACGCTGTCACGACAACCATGAACGAGACACCGACCAGTGCGTATTCGGCCACAGCAACTATTTCCCACAGTTCCTGAAGTGCAACTCCGGGCAGGATGGCGAGCAATGGTTCGCGGGGATATTCGTTGACGGCCCGTTGCAGCTGGAACACCTTGAGCCGGGATTTGACACCAATCATCGCCGCCGTGATCGCCGTGGGTTCAAGCTCCATACTCCGAAGGACGGAGGCCGGCGTAGTCTGGCCCGGATTGCGCGCGCCGCTCTGCCAGTCCACGTGAATGGCCTCTATCGCTTTCAGGCTGACGAACACGGTCCGGTCAACCGGCGTGCCGGTCTTGCCCAGGATGCCGGACAGGCGAAACGGCAGATCGTCGTGTTCAGTAAACGATGCCAGTCCGTGGGCAACGACCATTGGATCTCCGATCCTGTACCCGAGAGCGGCTGCAACATCGGCACCAACGACAGCATCGAAGAGATCGTCGAAAATGCGACCTTCAACGAATTCCAGTGAACGGCCACCCCTGTATTTGTACCTTTCAAAAAAATCGGTCGTGGTTCCCATCACCCGGTAACCAAAATGGCTGTCACCTAATGATATTGGTACGGCCCAGGCGACCTCAGGTCGCCCTGATATGTCGCGAAAACTGGTCCAGGAAACATTGTTCGTTGCATTGCCGATCCTGAATACTGAGTAGAGCAACAACTGGACGCTGCCGGAACGCGCGCCGAATATCAAATCTGTGTCGGAAATGGTGTCTGCGAAGCTGGCACGTGCGCTTGTCCTGACCTTTTCAACCCCCAGAAGCAGCGCTACAGACAGACCGATGGCAAAGACAGTAAGGGCCACCGTCACTCTCCGGCTGACCAGGGACTTGAGCGCCAGGCGAACCAGGATCATAGCGGGTGCTCACGGCTGATCTCGGCAATATCTGAAAGCCTGACTGTACGGTCGAAACGTGGCGACATCCTTTCATCGTGGGAAACCAGGAGAAGTGTGGAGCCAGCCTTACGGACATTCTCAAACAGGAGATCGAGGAAACGCGTCTGGCTTTTGTCGTCAAGCGAGGACGTCGGCTCGTCTGCAATGATCAGCTCCGGTGCGCCGATCAGAGCGCGCGCGACAGCGACGCGCTGCTGCTGACCGACACTAAGCTGCGATGCTGACCCCTGTTCGATAGCCGACCGTGGCAGTCCGAGCTTCTGCAGCATTTCAACCGCGACCTGGCGCACCGGCATCTTCAATCTGGCATGACGCGCGGGTGCGAACCGGATCGGTAAAACGACATTGTCGACGGCGCTGGCGTAAGGCAACAGGTTAAACATCTGGAAGATCACACCGATATGCTCGGCGCGAAATTTATCCCTCTGGCCAGGCTTGAGTTGCGTCAGATCAACACCGTCGACGACCACGTTGCCGCTGTCGGGCGGAAAAATACCGCAAATCAGGCTGAGCAATGTCGACTTACCCGAACCGCTTTCGCCGAGCAGTAAAACTGTTTCACCGGATGCCACGGCAAAGTGGCGCACATTGATGGAAAACACGACCGGTCCAGACCAGGAAAAGACAAGTTCAGTGGCGCATACCGCCTGTTCCTTGTTCGCCGATTTCCGATTCATGGGCGGTAGTCAGATCATGCCGGAAAGGTCGAGACGCGGTTTGTCGCGGACCACCTCGAATGCGGTCGAGCCCTTGTCGGAAATCATTTGAACTTCCAGCTCCTTCGCATTCGGAAACGTCGAGAAATAGGGAAACTCGATCCGCGTGACCGCCGAAGTGTCGGCACAAGACAGGACATATTCGGCATGGAATTCGGTATGCCCCGCCGCTTCATCTTCATGATGTTCGGCGTGTTTTGCATGGCCGCCATCATGTTCGTCGTGTTCGCCTTTTTCGGCGTGGTGTTCTTCGTGTTCTTCCTCTTCGCCGCCATGCAGTTCCACTTTGGCTTCCTTGACCTGGCACTTCGCCTCGGCCGGCAGAGCAAGAATGACGAGGGGTTTTGCAAGGATTGCGATTGCGGCATCCACTTTCTGGCGGTCTGCAGCAGACTCAGCATGGTGCTCGAATCCTACAATATCAGCGCCCGGGGCCTCAAGCTCCAAGGCGATCTGCCCCTTTTCAAATGCTATATTCAGTTTTCCAACACCGTGTTCGTGGGCTCCGAGATCCCGTTTCGCCTCGGACGCCAAGGCGGGCATTGCGCTGGTCAGAATGAAAAGTCCAATGAAAAGAAAAGGTTGCATGTTTCGAAGCACTCCCAAATCTTATGCCAATTATAGAGGTAATATTACAACATAACGAAACGGGTCATTCAAGTTCGAACCCGTTTGTAATGCCAGTTTCGATCACACGTTCAAAAATGCCGGGCCTGACCTGCAATGAACGTATATTGGACCGTCAGCTGGCTTCAGACAGGCAGGTCTTGATCGACGTCGCCATATTGCGGATCAGCTGGAAGTATTGCTCCGGCCCCCTGTCGAGGGTCGCGCCAAGCGGATCGATAACCCCTGATTTTGCCTGCGTGCCTTCAGTTACTGTTGATACCAGTTTGGGTTCAAATTGCGGCTCTGCAAATACGCATGCTGCGCCCAGTTCCTGAACCTTTGCGCGGATCTTGGTGACACGCTCCGCACCCGGCATGACTTCCGGCGAAACGGTAATCGAACCGGCTGCGGTTATGTCAAAGCGCTTTTCGAAGTACTGGTAGGCATCGTGAAACACAATGAAACGCTTGTCGTGAACCGGCTTCAGATCAGCCGAAACCTCGGTGACCAGCGCATCAAGTTTCGTCATCATCGATTCGGCATTGGCTTTGTATTTGCTGGCATTATCAGGGTCAGCCTTCACGAGCGCTTCCTCGATCTCGTGAACGAGCGCCTTGGCATTTATGGGGTCCAGCCAGACATGGGGATCAAACTCGCCGTGCGCGTGACCCTCATGGCCAGCTTCGGCCTTCTTCTCATGGCCATGATCGTCGTGGTCAGCCTCGGCCTTCTTCTCATGGCCATGATCGTCGTGGTCATCGTGACCGGCTTCTTCCTCATGACCGTGATCATCAAAAGCACCACCTTCGCGAAACTCAAGCTTGATGAGATCAGGTGCATTAATCAGTTCGACAGCCTTGGCATCAGCGGCGATGGTCTCCAGCGGCTTTTCCAGGAAGGCTTCGAGTTGATGGCCAATCCAAAAAACAACACCGGCCCGTTCCAGCATCTGTGCCTGCGAAGGCTTGAGTGCATAATTGTGAGGCGAACCTGCCCCGTCGACGATCAGTCCCGGTTCACCAACACCCTCCATCACCGCCGCAACTAGTGAATGGATCGGCTTGATGGACGCGACAACATTCACTTCGGCACTGGCCGAAACAGCGGAGGAAACGAGCAGCGATGAAGCAAGAAAAAGGGCCTTGAGGCGGTTCATTACGTTCTCCATGAATGCAAAATTATGTGATGTTATGTCATTACGACATTGCGTAATGGTATAACGCGTGCGATAAGGTTTCGCAATACCCCTGTCCGCGAGACCAGCGTACATTCGTTGCAAGGCCATGCTGCAAAAACCTGAAGCACTCGTCACACTCGATAATACTGGTGTCCACCGCGCGAACCGCTGGCTCGTGCGCGGCGTGAGCTTTTCCATTGATGCAGGTGAGATCGTCACGTTGATCGGACCCAACGGTTCGGGAAAGACGACAACCGCGAAGATGGCTCTCGGTATCATCGACTACGATGAGGGCGCCATCAAGCGCCGCGCAGAACTGAATATCTCATACGTGCCGCAAAGGCTGACGGTCGACTGGACGCTGCCATTGACGGTTCACCGTTTCATGCGGCTGACCGGGCGTGTCAGCGTTCATGAGGCCGAGGATGCCATGGCTTTGACCGGTATCAGCCACCTGGCGGGCGCGGAAGTGCGTACCCTTTCAGGTGGCGAGTTCCAGCGGGTCATGCTTGCGCGGGCAATCGCGCGAAAGCCGGATTTTCTGGTTCTTGACGAGCCCGTTCAGGGTGTGGATTTTAACGGGGAGATCGCCCTTTACGATCTGATCAAGCGCATTCGCGATGAGATGCATTGCGGCATATTGCTGATTTCCCATGATCTGCATATCGTAATGGCCGCAACTGATCGGGTCATCTGCCTTAATGGCCATGTCTGCTGCTCGGGAACGCCTACCGTCGTTGCCTCTAGCCCGGAATACAAAGCCCTTTTCGGTGCTCGTGCCACTTCCACCCTGGCGGTCTATGAGCATCATCATGACCATATGCATTTGCCGGATGGGCGTGTGGAGCATGCCGATGGGTCTATAACCGATCACTGCCACCCCGAAGACGGCCATCATCACCACGACAACTCGTCGGCAGAGAGCGATTCTCGTCATGACGCCGAGAGGAAACACGATGCTTGAAGACTTCTTCACCCGCGCGATTGTCGCCGGCGTCGGCGTTGCCCTGGTGGCCAGCCCGCTGGGCTGTTTCATTGTCTGGCGCCGGCTTGCCTATTTTGGCGACACGCTATCGCACGCGGCGCTGCTTGGCGTGGCCCTGGCCTTCCTGTTCGAGGTTAACATCACATTGGCCGTCTTCTGCGTCTCAGCCTGTGTGTCGATCGCCTTGCTGCTGTTACAGAAGCGTGCGAGCCTTTCCGCCGACGCATTGCTCGGCCTGCTGGCCCACTCCGCACTGGCGCTGGGCCTTGTGGTCCTCGCCTTCATGACCTGGATCCGCATGGATCTGATGGGCTTTCTGTTCGGTGACATCCTGGCGGTTTCCAGAACGGACATTGCAGTCATCTGGCTGGGCGGCGCGGTGGTGCTGGCGGTGCTTGCCGTCATTTGGCGGCCACTGTTTGCCGCAACCGTCAACCATGAATTGGCCAAAGCGGAAGGCATGAAACCGGAACGCGCCAATATCATCTTCATGTTGTTGATGGCCGCCGTCATTGCCATATCGATGAAGATCGTGGGCGTATTGTTGATCACCGCCATGCTCATTATTCCCGCCGCAGCCGCCCGTCGGTTTGCATCCGGCCCCGAGCAGATGGCGCTTCTGGCCGCAGGTATTGGTGTGGCATCCGTTGTTGGAGGCCTGTTCGGCTCGCTGGAATGGGACACACCTGCCGGACCTAGTATTGTGGTGGCTGCGTTGGGTCTGTTCGTGCTGTCAGTTTTACCGTCAATTTCGCGCAGCTCAGTAACGGATAATGAGCCGGAAAAGCCTGCCACCGAATTTCAAAAAGGAAACCGGACATGAACGAAAATGTTCACGCATCTGCGGATCTGACAAAAAACCAATCACTGGTCATGGGTGCCCTTACAAAATCCGATGGACCGCTCAGCGCCTACACCATTCTGGACCAGCTTCGCGATCATGGCTTTCGCGCCCCGCTGCAGGTTTACCGTGCGCTCGAAAAACTGGTCGAGTTCGGCATGGTGCACCGGCTGGAAAGCCTCAATGCTTTTGTCGCCTGCCGCCATCCGGGTTGCGACAATCAAGTGACAATCGCCTTCATGATCTGCGAGAAATGCGGGCAGGTGCATGAAATCACCGATGGCCACCTTACCGGTCGGCTGAAGCATCTGGCTGCACAAGCCGGTTTCGCTTTGAAGAAAACAACAATCGAACTGCGCGGCATCTGCCGTAAATGCCAGGCGGCCTGAAACACATGGCCATCTCGGCAATGCGACAGGGCAGACGCTCGAGTGCTCTGTGATACGCGCGCTATGCTGTCGGCTTCAGTTCCAGGGCCGCCATATCAGGCCGATCGAAACCGCTGTTGTGTCCAAATCGTATGATTGGCTGGTTGCGCTGGGAAAGATATGGTCACTGGCATCGTAGTAGAACGTGTGCACAACCTGAAACCGTACCGCAGTAGACTGCGATATGCTCCAGTCTACTCCGCCACCCAAACTGAGTACGGGATACCAGATATCGCCGTTTAAATTTCCAATGCCTTCGGTAGTGATCTTGCCGGAAAAACTGGTCGCTCCGCCGCCAATCAGGCCATAGAATAAGGCTGAATCATCAAAGCCGGTGAAACCTATCAACAGATTGATCCCGGCTTCAACCTCTCGATCGATTGATAGTCTTGTGACATCTCCAACCCGACCAGAAATCCTGTTGGAAATGTCCATATAGTTGAAGTAGCCCTCGGGACCAAAATAAAAAGAATCCCAGAGCCAGCCATAGCCAAGAACACCGCCAACCCCCCAATTGTGCGAGTCTCTGTCGATGATGGTTTCGCCATCCCACCTGAACCTGGCGTTGGCATAGGTGTATTGACCAAGAGCGCCCACGTAGAATCCGTCCAGTCGACTTTGCGGGCTATCGTAATAATCCCCCGCATGAGCGGCTACAGGTGCTGCTGTGGTAATAAGCAGGCCCGCCAGGACCGCCCGTCCATATCGCGCAACATCGCTTAACTGTGGCAATTTACGGTCATCCTGCATCCGAACGACACCTCCGTCTTTCAACATCGTACTCGTTGGCCCGTTGTTTGTGGCGAATACCTCTTAAATGGCGCCCGCCTGCCACTTGCCACGCCAGGCACGGCATTGTCGCAAGCTAACATTACCGACAGGAAACTACAAGGTTGCCGCAATGGACCACATCAGAAATTCGCCAGATAAAAACACAGGCTTGGAGTACCAGTCAGGAACTTTCAATAGAGATGCGGCGCGGTACGCCCGGTATTGGGTCAACCATCAAGCTGACTCAGGGTGTGGAATCAACACTTAGTCATTTTGTCGAACAACGAAGTGTTGCGGCGGCCAGTTGCATCCATCGCCCTTCGCGGACATTTTCTGGCCCTTGAATGATATTCAACGCAGCAATAGCGGTCATCCAGAGTTGCCGGCTCGCTGATAATTTCATTGCCAGGTAATTAACGGGTTTCCTCAAATTTTGAGGTTTGATTGAACCCACAATTAGAGTCCGCACCTTACCCTCCCCTGCTGATGAGATCCTATTAATGAGAGCGCAACCGTCATGCCAATTCATGCCGTCAAACCGTTGGATCCTGCATTGCCACCATTGCAGATTGATGACGCACTCGATATCTCTAATGAGCGACTTGGCGCAGCGATCCGGAATAGGCATATTGTTCCGGTTTTTCAGCCGATTATTGATTTGCGGAGTGGCCAGACCGTAAGTTGCGAGGTACTCGCCCGCTGGGAGGATGACCAGCTGGGTCCGGTTTCGCCGGAAACTTTCATACCGTTGGCAGAAGAAGCCGGCCTTCTAGACGATCTCATGACATCGGTATTGCGACCGGTCACCAATGTAATGCGCCGCAGTGACCCATCAATCTCGATGGCGGTGAATATTTCTCCCAGTCAGCTGAAAGACCCCTGGTTTGCCGCGCGATTGTTCGGTTATCTGCACAGTTCCGGTTTGCAGCCACATCGGCTCATCGTGGAGATTACAGAAGGCGTCCTCATCAAGGACTTTCCGGCCGTCAACAGAACAGTGCAGTCACTGCGCGCTCAGGGCTTGCGCTTTGCGCTGGATGATTTCGGTACGGGATATTCAAATCTTTCCTACCTGTGTTCACTACATATAGATTCTGTAAAAATTGATCGCTGCTTTGTAGACAATCTCGATCATGCCTCGACCAACCGGAAGATCATACAGGGCGTTGTGGGACTTGGTGCCGGTCTGGGTTTCTCGGTTGTTGCCGAGGGTATCGAGACAGCCGACCACGCTCGTGAACTGGCTAAGCTTGGTTGCGATAGAGGACAGGGTTTCTTGTATGCCAAACCGATGAGTGGGGCTGAATTTATTAGACACCACGGCAGTGGTGTCTGCCACTCTGCGTTGCGAACGGCGGCCATTGCCGGCTGAAAGAACAGCTTACAAAAAATACGACCCTCAGAATTGTCAGCTGATAAAGTAAATCGGCAGAACCCGACCAGTTGTCGGTAGGCACCCGTGTGTGCTCGCTGCAAACAGGCAATTAGAATCGAGCATCTTTGTCCGATCAGAGGATTCCATCTGATCGGATGATGATCTAGTGTTTCGGAGTTCAGTGGCGCAGGTTTGCAAGACGCAAGCGCTGCGCCTGCCTTGGAGCCGTCATGAGTTATCGCCTAATTGCTTTCGTTTGTGCCCTGTTTCTTCTGCCCGCCTCATCCCTGGGGGCCGCCAAGCAGAAGGTAGCAGCCCTTGCGCCGTCGGGTCTGGTTCTTGTGGTGGACAAGGAGGGAAACGAGCTGGTGGCCCAGAACGCTGACAAGCCCTTCGTCCCAGCTTCCGTAACCAAGGTTGTCACCGCCTGGTTGGCGATGGAAGTTTTGGGCGGCGACTACCGCTTTAAGACCCACTTCTACCTGGACGACAATCGGGTGTTGTATGTACGTGGGGGTGGTGATCCCTTTTTGATCTCTGAAGAACTGGCGCTGCTCGCACCCAAGCTCTTGGGCTTAGCCAAAAAGGAGCCGTTCACTGGTATGGTGCTCGATGCAAGCTACTACCCCGCCGGTCTTCGCATTCCCGGCATCGAGGATACCGACAGGTCCTACAATGCACTGAACTCAGCACTTGCAGTGAACTTCAACACAATCCACGCCGTCCGCCGCGGCAAAACTGTCCGCTCCGCTGAGAAGCAAACCCCGATCACCCCTCTGGCGATCACCCAGTTCCGGGCGCGAGGTCCCAACGGTCGCGGACGCATAAGCCTTGCCCAGGAAGATCCCGAAGTGGGCGTGCGGTATGCTGGTGAGCTGCTCGCCAAGTTCATCGAGCGGGCTGGCGGAAGCATCAAGGGCAAAATCTCAATCGGACCCGTGCCTCGCGGCTTGACACCGGTTTATGTGCATCGCCAGTCACGCACCCTCTCGGAAATACTGGCCCAGATGCTCATCGGTTCGAACAACTACATCGCTAACCAGGTTTTCCTGGAAATAGGCACACACCGTCTGGGGGAGCCCGCCAGCCTCGAGAAGTCACTTAAAGTCGCCCGCGAGAGTTTGGCCAAATACGATCTCGCGGAGGATATCTATCTGGAGGAAGGTTCCGGCATCAGTCGCGGAAACCGCTTCACGGCCCGGGGCCTCGCAAAGGTGCTCGATCTCTTCGCGCCGCATGCCAAGCTGCTTCGCCGGGGCCGTGGTGGATCCAGGTACAAGACAGGCACTCTTTCCGGCGTCCGCACGCTGGCGGGTTACTCCAACACTTCTGGCCACGGCCGGGTTCGATTTGTGATCTCGCTGCGTGGCAACACGGGGGCGATGCGCTTCAGGCTGCTCCGGGCCATCGAGAGAGGTCTTTAGCAGGAGAATCTGACCTTCAGCCGGCTAAACGCGGAACACGCCATGACAGCAATCATGCCAAAGCTCATCACAATCGCAAATGCCCTCATCCGCGACCAGCGAGAATGGGACAAAACCAACCCTTGATCATCTCGGATACTCCAGTACCGGGACGCGGGTTGGATGGAATCGGATAATGTCGGACCACTCTCATCTCGAAGGGGAGGTAACATCGCCATAGATCCAGCCGCGCCGCATCAGTAGTTTCTCGAACTCGACCGCCACCAGTGTCAACGCTGACAAGGTGAAACAGACAGCCAGATCAAAAAGCGGCAGCGGTTGGGTGTGAAAGATATCATTGAACGCTGGTACATATATGATCGTCAGTTGCAAGGCGATGGTGAGAACCAACGCACCAAGCATGGCGGGATTGGAAAAGACACCGATAATGAAGAGCGACTCCCGCTCACTGCGGATCGCCAGGGAATGGAACAACTGGGACACCGTGAGCACTGTGAAAACGACAGTCTGCCAGTATTCGACGCCGCGTCCATAAGCCCAGGCCTGAGACGCAATTGAGATGCCGCCTACGAACAAACCAAGCCAAACGATATGCTGCCACATGCCATGCGAAAAGATGCTCTCATGGTGCGGCCGCGGCATGCGTCGCATAATGCCCGGTTCTTCCGGTTCCGCCGTAAAGGCAAGGCCGGGAAGCCCGTCCGTGACCAGATTGATCCACAAGATGTGTATCGGCAACAGGGGAATCGGCAGTCCGAACAGCGGTGCCAGAAGCAAGGTCCATATCTCACCCGAGTTGGAACTCATGGTGTACTTGATGAACTTTCGGATGTTGTCGAAGATGCGTCGCCCTTCCCGCACCGCAGAAACGATGGTGGTGAAATTGTCATCCAGCAAGACCATTTCAGCAGCTTCTCGTGCCACGTCGGTGCCCTTTTGCCCCATGGCCACGCCAATGTTGGCCATCTTCAATGCCGGGGCGTCATTCACGCCGTCACCGGTCATTGCCACGAAATGCCCCCGGTCCATCAGTGCCTGAACAATTCGGATTTTCTGTTCGGGACTGACTCGGGCATAAACATCAACCTGTTCCACTTTCGCCCCAAGCTCATCCGGATCCATCTGATCGAGGTCCTGACCGGTGAGCAACATCACCGCTTCGCCGCAGATGCCAAGACGCCGAGCGATCGCATATGCCGTACCTGGATGGTCACCTGTGATCATCACAGGTACAATTCCTGCTGCTTTACATTCTGCAACGGCAGCCTCGACACCGTCCCTTGGGGGATCAATAAGTGCCACAAGCCCAATGAGCGAAAGGCCGCTTTCGATGTCATCGTCCAGTACAACCGGGACAGTTTCAAGGTGCCGACAGGCGAGGGCCAAGACACGATAGCCGTTGCTGGCCAGGTGCTCTGCGGTGGCCAGTGCATGGTCTGGATTGAATGTCGCGACATCGACCGAGTCCCGGCAGCGCGGAACGATGTATTCCGGCGCTCCCTTGCAGAACATCAATATACGACTGCCATTCCGATGCAGGGTGCTCATGCGCTTGCGCCCGGATTCAAAGGCGAGCTCGGCAATCCGCGGGAACCGCTTTTCCAACTCGGCCTTGACCCGGCCGGCTGCCATCGCCGCGCGATACAATGCTACTTCGGTCGGATCGCCGACCAGCTTGCCATCGCCTTCGCTTTGTACATCGTTGGAAAGCGCGAGCGCCTGCCCGAGCAATACCATCGCGTCGCTAGTATCTTCCCGTAACCGATCATATGTGGACGCGCCAACCACAACTTTTTCGACGTGCATACTGTTTTTGGTCAAAGTGCCGGTCTTGTCGGCGCAAATATAGTTGACCGACCCGAGGGTCTCCACGGCAGGAAGTCGCCGGATGAGAACATTCCTGCGGCTCATCTTCGCTGCACCCAAAGCAAGCGATATTGTGATTACGGCTGGCAGGGCCTCCGGTATGGCGGCCACGGCAAGTGAAACGGCCGTCAGAAACATAAGGGGCAGTGGCTCGCTTCTGAGCATGCCGAGGATGAAAATCAGCAGACAAATAGCCATAATGGCCACGGCCAAGCGTCGGCCAAAATCTGCTAGCCGCTTCTGAAGTGGCGTGCGGGCCAGTTCAGCAGTTGACAGCAGGCTGGCGATCTCGCCGACTTGCGTCTGCATGCCGGTCGCAACGACTATGCCGCGACCGTGCCCCCGGGTAATAAGTGTTCCCTTGAAGGCTAGATTTAAGCGATCACTCACCGGCAACTGGCGCTCGGCAAGCGGCCCGATGATTTTCTCCACCGCCTGCGATTCCCCGGTCAGCAAGGACTCGTCTGTCTGTAGCTCGCTGGCTTCGATCAGCCGCAGATCGGCCGGTACGGCATTACCTGCTTCCAACAGAACCACGTCACCCGGCACCAGGTTTTCAGACGGGACCGTACACACCGAAGCGTCTCGCACTACGACAGCTTCCGGCGTCGCCAGGCGCCGCAGGGCTGCCACGGCGCGCTCGGCGCGGAATTCCTGCACAGTACCAAAAATGGCGTTCAGGAAGACGATGACAAGGATCACGATACTGTCTTGCGGCTCGCCGACCAGTCCGGCAATCACAGCCGCCGCCAGGAGGATCAGGATCAGCAGATGTGAACTGGTCCAACAGCATCCGCAGTGGGTGCCGTCTCGCCTGCTCGACGATTGAATTCCGGCCATGCGCCTCAAGACGTGCGGTTGCTTCAGGCGTTGTCAATCCGTCGCGTCCGCTGTTCAGCTGATCACACGTTTCGTCGACGTCGAGTCGGT
>CAJICM010000277.1_pt1 | contig 18759 bp, 13 predicted proteins | sample 9199691 | NCBI WGS metagenome assembly CAJICM01 (sample SAMEA7708338, study PRJEB35096) | sediment metagenome | biome: marine neritic benthic zone biome [ENVO:01000025]; feature: sediment [ENVO:00002007]; material: shallow marine sediment [ENVO:03000034] sea grass bed [ENVO_01000059] ...
AGGTTTGATTGCTCAAGACACACAGCCAGACCCGCTTGTTCCAGGCGGGCGGCACGCATTGTTTGCTCCTGTTCACCGTCAGCGGCAAACGGCACGAGCACACCCGCACATTTGGCCGATAGCACGTCTGCAACAGTATTGTATCCGGCCTGAGACACAGAAACCTTCGCCCGTCTCAATAAAACCGAAAGGTCAGGGCGAAAGCGGGCAATTTCAACGCCGTCCGATGCATCTGTTTGCAACCGGGAAATCGCCTCCTCGGGCAGGTTCGGCCCCGTAACAATCAGCCATCGGGCGGTGTTGAGCGCCGTAAGATCGCGAGCCGCAATAGCAAGACGCAACAGCTGTTCCCCCACGGCGCCGCCGCCGGCAGAAACAATGACATCATACCGCTCACCTGATGGCGGCTTTCCGTTCGGCGGTGCGACCATGCCGGTGTAGACGAGACGATCAGAAATAGATGATGCGGCGGAAAACGTTTCATCAAGCGTTGCAAACCGTCGATCCGCATGAACAAGCACCAGATCAAAATATTGTCGTACCAGCTGCGCCGTGGCCTGATCACGCTTCAGCGACTTGGGCTGTAAAATGTCACGAATGGAACTTGCTACCAGCGGACGGCGGGCTGAAGGCAACCGGGCCACGTGTTCAAGCAAAGGCAACAGTTCAAACCGCATTTGCCGACGGGCAAAGGGAAACGCCTCAATCACCAGACACTCTGGTTCGATCGCGCCAAACGCCTTGATCAATGCGTCGCGTCTGTTTGCCAGATCAGTGTCATCAACCCGGCGGCCAGATTCATCTGCCAGCGCCGAAAAGCTGCCATCCGTGCTGCGCAGTGGTGAGAGCTGGATCTTGTCAACCTTGCGGCCTGGAAATCCCTCAACGGCCATGCCACCGGTCACCACGGTAACGTGTTGCCCGGCATCCGCCATTGCCGAAGCAATCCGGCTGGCCCGCACAAGATGGCCAATGCCAAGCAGGTGCTGCACGTAGAACATGACCCTCATGGGCTTGCGTCCGCCCGGTGTTCAGTAAACAACGCCATCAATTGTTTCACGGATACCAGATAATCAAATTGTTCACGCACTTTGCAATCCGCGGCGTCGCCAAGCCGGCTGCGCAGGTCGGGATCGCGCGCGAGCCTGGCTAGTGCCACTGCCAATGCCTCAGGATCATTTGGCTCGACCAGCACTCCATGCCTTCCATCGTCAATCAATTCAGGAACGCCTGAGACATTTGTCGAGATACATGCCAGGCCCTGCGACGCAGCTTCAACCAGCACATTCGGCAAACCGTCGCGATCTCCATCCGGCGCTACACGACACGGCAGGACGAATATATCGCCATCGCGATAGAGTTTCAGCACGTCCTCCTGCGCCATAGCGCCATGCCACTCAATTCGGTCGGCAATCCCCAATTTGTCAGCCTGTTGTTGCAGGTCTTTCAGCAACTCCCCACCCCCGGCATGGTCAAACCGCCAGTAGATGTCGTCTGGCAGCAGAGCCAGCGCATCCAGCAACGTATCGTAGCCCTTTTTGATCACTGCGCGCCCAACACTGACAAAACGTACGGCTGAACCGGCATCGCTGCCGTCTCGCATGTGCGCCCGGCTGTCGAAATCTGTAAATCGGGTCAAATCCAGCCCGTGATAGGATAGATGCACCCGCGAAGGCTGAGTTGCCAATGCCCTCAGAGTAGCACACCCGTTTTGAGTGCATGTGACTGCCCAGTTCACTTCAGCCAGTTTGTCTGCAAGGTCCCAGTCTTCACTGGTCCAGATGTCCTTGGCGTGCGCAGAACACGTCCAGTCCAGCCGCAACATAATGGCTGCGTATCGCGCCACCGAAGCCGGGGTATGTATGAAATGGGCATGAATGGCCGATATGAACTCGCCCCGTTCTGCCGCGAGCACCATTGCCTGTACAAGCCGGCGTGCCCGGTTTGGTGTCCTGTCACGTGCCCAGTCCTTTCGAAAAGCCCTGAAGGCGTCTGTGTATCCGGCCAACTTGCGGGCACGTCGCCATGCCCTGAAACAGCGCACAGGCTCATCTCCAACATATTCCGGCAAATATGTGACCGACGCCTTGATCTCATCATGCACCGGGTGACGTTTGATATCTGTCGGCCGACGCAATGAAATAATCTCGACCGGCAAACCAGCGCGCTCGAGCCCCAGGATTTCCTGGGCAATAAATGTTTCCGACAGTCGTGGGTAGCCTTTCAGTACAAATGCGACAGGCTTGGTCATGGCAGATTCCTGGCGCGGTCAGCTTGCACCAGCAATGGCATAAAGGTCTGCCGCCGGCCTACTGGCAGCCCATTTACTCACGTACGTATTGATCGTTTCGAGACCATCCAGCATGTCTGCTCCACCGGCACTGTCCGGCAGAGCACGGCTTGGCAAGTTTGCCAGCACGCCCGAAAGCGCAACAGCATCATCGGCTTTACTGGGCAACATCATGTCGACCAGTTTCAGTTCCTGGGCCCGACGGGCACGAATATACTGTTCCTCGCGAGGGTTGGTTCGCGGGACTATCAAGGCAGCCTTGTTGAATGACAACACCTCACAGAATGTATTGTAACCGCACATGCCGACAATTGCAGAAGACCCCTCGATGAGGTCTTCCATGTTGTTGTCAAACTCAATGACATCGACATTGTCCATCAATTCACATTGCCGGAAAATTTCGGTGCGCTGGTCGGATGGCATCAACGGCCCGAGCACCAGCAGGGCGCGCGGCAGATCATGAGCTTTGCATCTGTAGGCGGCGAGTACTTGCTTCATGAGTCGAGCACCGTCGCCCCCGCCTCCGCCAGTTACCAGCAAATACGGTTTCTTGGGCCGGTTCAAGGTGACCGGAGACGATGATCGCGATCGGCGCAGAAATCCAAGGTACAGGATCTTTTCCCGCACCTGGTCACTGACATCAAGGCCGTCCAGCGGATCCCAGAATTCTTCTGGCCCATACACCCAGATATCATCATACAAACTCTCAACGTGATGAACGGCATCGGTTTGGTCCCATTCCCGTTTGAGTTTTTCTGCAGAGTCCATAACGTCACGCAATCCGAGGACCAGACGACACCCTTGCTCTCGCAGGTACTTCAGTGTGGGCAGCATCTCCCCGCGCAAACCGAGGGGCTCCTTATCAACGATCATGATGTCGGGTTGAAAGGATTCTGCCGTATGCTGGATAATCGACTGACGCATCTGCAGCGTTTCTGTCAGATCAATATGCTTGTCAATCGACGTGTACTCACCATTGTACAACTTGATAACCGAGGGAATTTTCACAAAGTCGACACGGGCAGAAAAATTGAATGCGCCGGCAATCTGAGATCCCGTAATGATCAGTATGCTCACACCCTTGAAATTTTCAACGAGCGAATGAGCTATCGCACGGCATCGCCGAAGATGGCCCAGCCCGAATGTATCGTGGCTGTACATAAGGATATGAACATTTCCGAGGCGCTTCATCTGTCCCCACTCAAAGACAACTTGTTTAAATACTCCCCCAGCGCACTGGCATTTTGACTGAAACCCATCACATCACAATGTCTCACAGTCAGATATACAGCTGGCGAACTACCTCCAGGTGTAAAGACACTATTTGTACGGATCCGCTGCATCACGAAGTCCATCTCCCAGGAAATTGAATGCCAAGATAACCAACACCACCGGAACCACAGGCAACATCAGCCACGGATAAAGCGCCACCACATTGACGTTTTGGGCTTCAATCAACAAGACCCCCCAGGACGTGATCGGCGGACGCAGACCCAACCCCAGGAAACTGAGCGCAGTCTCACCCAGGATCATGGTGGGAATGGCTATCGTCGCCGTTGCGATCAGATGCGACATGAAGCCTGGAACGAGATGCAGCGATATGATGCGGGTAGGTTTAGCACCCATCAACTGTGCCGCCATCACATAATCTTCTTCGCGCAGGGAAAATAGCTTCGAACGCACCGCCCTGGCCAATCCAGTCCAGTCCAGCAAACCGAGAATAACGGTGATCCCGAAATACACCACCAGCGGACTCCAGGTAACCGGCATGATTGCAGCCAAGGCCAGCCATAGTGGAATCGATGGCAAGGACTGCAATACCTCAATCATGCGCTGGACAATCATGTCTACCCAACCGCCATAATACCCCGCCATACCGCCGATCACGATACCCAGTACAAAACTGACCATGACGCCAAGCAGGCCAATAGTAAGCGATATACGCGCTCCACCCATGATGCGTGAGAACATATCGCGACCCAACCTGTCGGTTCCCAGCAGGAACAGCTGACCATCTTTGGCAGGACAAAACAGATGGATGTCCATTTCAATCAGCCCCCACCAATAGTACGTGTCACCCCGGCAAAAAAACCGGATCTTGTCCAGTGTCCCGGTATCTTTGGTATACTCGCGTTTCAACGTTTGCATGTTGAGCGTGAATTTTTGCCGATAGACAAACGGGCCGACGAACGAACCTTCATGGAAAAAGTGAACGCGTTGTGGCGGCGAATAGATGTGATCAACGTGGCGGCTTTGAATATTGTAGGGGGCCAGGAACTCGCTGAAGAAGATAGTAGCGTACAGGATGCCCAGAAACACGCCACACCAGACCGCTATTCGGTGCTGCCGGAATTTCCACCACATCAGTTTCCACTGCGGCGCGAGGTAGACCTTCTCCTGTTCGGGAGAAATCTTCTCAATAGACATCACGTCAAACGGTGCGTCTGACACATAGTGTCCCATTTCCTTGCCAGACGGCGGCAATGGCGAGCTCATACTCATTTTGTTTGTGCCCCCTGCAACCGGATACGCGGATCAAGCAAGGCCAGCGCAAAATCTGAGATCAAGACGCCGATAACCGACAGGAACGCCAGAAACATCAGGAATGATCCTGCCAGATACATGTCCTGAGCCTGCAAGGCCCTGATGAGCAAGGGTCCGGTCGTTTCCAGTGACAACACAATCGCGGTTATCTCGGCCCCTGATATGATTGCCGGCAGAATTGAGCCGATATCGGAAATGAAAAAGTTCATCGACATGCGCAACGGATACTTCATCAGCGCCTTGAAAGGATGCAAACCCTTGGCTCGCGCCGTTATGACGTATTGTTTCTGCAGCTCATCCAGCAGGTTTGCGCGAAGGCGCCGGATCATGCCGGCTGTTCCCGCCGTACCGATGATAATCACCGGAATAATCAGGTGTTCCAGAATTGACTGGGCTTTTGCCAGACTCATCGGCTGATTGAAATACTTCGCGTCCATCAGGTGTCCGATGGAGGTTCCGAACCACAAATTGGCCAAATAAAGGAACACCAGAGCAAGCAAGAAATTCGGTGTCGCAAGACCAAGCAGCCCTATGAACGTCAATCCGTAATCGCCCCATGAGTATTGATGTGTGGCTGAGTAGATTCCGATCGGAAACGCGATAACCCAGGTAAATATGATCGTGACGAATGATACCAGCATGGTCAGCCAGAGCCGGTCACCAACAACGTCCATGACCGGAAGCTCGTATTCAAATGAATAACCGAAATCGCCGTGCAGCATTCCCCATACCCAATGGAAATACCGCTCGATTGGTGGTTTGTCGAAACCGTACTGAACTTTCAGCGCCTCTATCGCTTGCAGGTCGACGCTTTCACCCTGGGCCTGCAATTCCGCCACGTAACTTTCAAAGTAGTCACCCGGCGGCAATTCAATGATGGTGAACACCAGCGCTGATACAATCAGCAATGTGGGGAACATGACAGCAATGCGCCAGGCAATATATCTCAACATGATCTAGCTGCCCCCAGTTCCACGCTTGAACCACAATGTATCAACCATGAACACACCGAAGTAACTGCCGGGCCGGAAACTGTAGACTTCTTCTTCTGGCATGTTTTGGATTTTCTTGCTGACAACAATCGGTTGCAACGTCGAATTGACTGTACCAATGGAAAAAACCTCATCGGTATAGATGTCCAGCATTTGCTTCCAGATGCGGGTTCGCTCGTCATCGTCGCGCGATTGCTGCCACTGTGCCCACAAATCCATCAATTGCTTGACAGACGGCAGATCCGGCGCGACGCCCGACTTGCCCCCCGTCATTCCATACAATCCCCACTGCGGCCACTGGGTCTGCGAATCATTGCTGGGAGCAAGCTCTTCCGGCGACATCGAAGGTTGGGGAAGTGCATTGTCCAGACCGGACCAGACACTCATCATTGTGGTGCCGGCTTTCAGTCGGGAGCGGAAAATATCCCTCTGGGTGGCACGGGTAAACACTTTCAGCCCGAGCACTTTCCAGTGATCGGTTATCAGCTGCAACACATCGGTCTCGACCGTACTCTCACCCGCACTCTCGATTATCAGCTCGGCACGTTTACCGTCAGGCAACAGACGGACTCCATCCTCGTCACGCTTTGTAAGGCCTACCTGGTCCAGAAGCTTGTTGGCCATATCGGGATCAAACGAGGCCCATGCCTTGGCAAATCTTTCATCGAACAGCGGGCTTTGCCTCAGCGGCGAGTCGGCCACTTCCTGACCAAGGCCAAAAAAAGTGACCATATTTATTTCATGGCGGTTGACACCGAGTGACAGGGCCTGGCGGAACCGCGCATCCTGCAGAACCGAGCGCCATGCATCGTCCTTGAAATTCAAGTTGGGCCGGATCGCGACTTTTGATCCGACACCCGATTTCCATAACAACACATTGTAACTGTGTTGCTCTTCATTTTGCTTGAGGAAAGTGTAGTCTTCAAAACTGATATACCGCCCCTGAAGGTCACTCTCGCCAGCGCCGGTCTTGAGTGGAATCAGGTTGGGTGCGGAAATATTCATCTCGACGGTATCGATATAGGGCAGTTGATTTCCGTTCGTATCCACCCTGTGGAAGTACGGATTACGCACAAAAATGAACTGCTCAGACGGCGGTGCAATGGTGTTTGCCCAGGGTTCTAGAGTTGGCAGATCTGGATTTTCCGGCCGATTTTGCCTCCCCAGTCTGATGAACATGGCGCGCCAATGCTTGTATTTCCGTTTCTTGGAGAGCGCCTGCGCCGCATCTTCACCAATGTAATCTGCATGAAATTGTTTCATGTAGCGCGATGGATAGGTGACATACAGCGGTAGAGGCGCTGCCAGCGCCGTCAGAAATTTCGGGTTCGGCTCCGCCCATTCGTATCTGACGGTAAACTTGTCGATTACCGTGAATTTCGGACCCTTGCCGTTCACCAGCATTGAAATAGGCAATCCTCCGCGCCGCAACTCCTTGTTCAGCATCACGTCTTCAAATGCGAAGCGAAAATCCTCTGATGTGAACGGCGCACCATCCGACCATCGATGCCCCTCGCGAATACGGAAGGTAAATATGCGACCATCCTCGACATCATAACTTTCAAGTATGTCGGGTTGCAGCTCGAAGCTGGTGTCGAATCCGATCAGACGCGAATAGCCGTAATAGACCATCATTCTCACGTCTTTCTTCCTGGCCATCAGCATTCTTAGATTTCCACCGTGCTTTCCTGACTCGCGACCAATCTTTTCCAGATCGATCACCCTTGGTCGCTTGGGAAGTCTTTTCTCAACAGGATCAATTTTTCCTGCTTGGACCAGATGCCCAAAATACGGGGTCTCGTTATAGCTTGCCGCCACCGCACCGGAATAAGCTGACAGCGATACTAAAAGGCTCAGCAATACAACACGAAGGCAATCTGTCATGTGCGAAGCTCCTTCACACTGGTTTGCGAATTTGCCAGCACCATATGTCCATCGCTGACCTCTATAGGCGTCAACTCGCCATTGCCGGTATCCCGCTTGAAAGCCTCAGGCCACAACGTATCGTCAGAAGCTCCTGAAAGAGATAACGTATCGTAGTCCAGCGGTCTGTCCAGATCAGGAAATGGCACCGCGGCCAGAAGCGATCGGGTATATGGGTGGACCGGATTGCGGAATATGGCCTCACGATTTGCCATCTCCACAATGCGTCCCCGGCACATCACGGCAATACGATCCGCCATGTAGTCAATGACAGCCAGGTTGTGGGACACAAACAGATAGGTGAGATTAAGTTGACGCTGCAAATCCTTGAGCAGATTCAATACCTGTGCCTGCACGGATACATCCAGTGCAGACACCGGTTCATCGCATATCAACAGACCGGGATTAAGGGCCAGTGCCCGGGCAATTCCGATGCGTTGTCGCTGCCCGCCAGAAAAACTGTGTGGGTAGCGGTTAAGGAAACGAGGATCGAGACCGACGGCCTGCATTAGTCCTGCAGCGTGAGCCCGGCGACTGTCTGCATTGCCGACATTGTGTATCTCCATCGGCTCCGTCAGAATATTGGAGACGGTCATGCGCGGATTCAGGGAAGAAAATGGATCCTGGAAAACCATTTGAACGCGGGTACGCAGCGTGTCGAGCTCCGCTGTATTTGCCCTGGCCATATCAATAGCCTCATGACCGGGTTCGGAGTAAAGGATTTCTCCCGAGTCAGGAGTAATCGCTCTCATGATCAGTTTTGCCACCGTGGTCTTGCCGCATCCACTCTCTCCCACCAGGCCCAGGCACTCACCGCGACGAATGTCCAGACTGACGCCATCAACCGCCTTGATGGTATTTTCCTCCTTGCTGGAAAACCATCCGGACTTTTTGGTTACAAAGTGTTTCTGCAGTCCGCGGACTGACAGCACCGGCTTCTGGTCATTTTGCGCTGTTTTGGGTTTCCCTCCCGTCTTGGGTTTTTTCCGCCTGGATTCAGGACCCTTCAACAATTTTGCGGCATCAACCTTGACATCTCTCAGCGAAACCAGCCGTTCCCCGCGCTTCATGTCGAAGTGAGGGACCGCATTCAGCAATGCCTTCAGATACGGATGTTGTGGCGAGCGGAAAATATGCGACACCTGCCCCGCTTCGACAACCTGGCCGTGATAGATCACCACCACCTCGTCCGCCATGTTGGCGACAACACCGAGATCGTGAGTGATCAGCAGGATCGCCATATTGAAACTTTCCTGCAGATCTTTCAGCAACTGTAGAATTTGCGCCTGGATCGTCACATCAAGCGCAGTTGTCGGTTCATCGGCAATCAACAGTGCCGGGCGGCAAATCAGGGCCATCGCAATCATGGCCCGTTGACGCAGGCCGCCGGACAACTCAAAGGAATACATGTCATAGGCACGCGCAGGGTTGGGAAAGCCCACCAGGTCGAGCATTTCCTCGGTCTTTGCCCTCGCTGCATTGCGGTCAACAGGCTGGTGCAATTGCAGCGCTTCTTCAATCTGGTTGCCGATCGTATGCAGCGGTGATAACGAGGTCATCGGCTCCTGGAAAATCATGGCAATGCGACCACCACGCATTTCCCGCATTTCAGGTCCGCTGGGCAGAAGTTGTTCAATCTGCACCGGTTCTGAACCGGCCTTCGGATCATTGAAGGTTATCGCTCCGCCGGCAATCGATCCCACGGTCGGCAATATGCCCATAATGGATTGACCGATAACCGACTTGCCGGAACCGGACTCTCCTACCAGCGCCGTCACCTTGCCAGGACGAATACGAAAGCTTGCGCCCTTCACCGCTTCAATTATCGATGAATGAACACGAAAATTTATCCGCAAGTCTTCGATTCGAAGAAGATCTTCAGAGGAACTCATGACACCCGATTACGCCAAACGCCGTTAATTTCATCACGATAACCGACAAGCGGCCAACGGGATACTAGTTTTTGTTGATGATGAATGAATGTGGAAAACCCCCGCATTAACCGCATTAATCACGTCCAGGTGTGATGCAACCGCGCATCCGTGAGTGGACGTGAACCAGATTGAATGCATCTGCCCTATTGATGGTTCCTGGAAACGTGTAGATCATAGTCCACCCAATTTTATCAAACAGGCAAAACAATTGTCTGGAGCATACTGATGTCATCCCCGCAACACCTCGCCAGCACCACCGAACTCGAGCCATCTTCTTTCTGGCACAAGGTTCAAAACATCATACCAGTCACGACCCCCGCGCGCACTCTGTCTGCAAGAGTTGTAGCCGCTATAAGCCGCCATGACCAGTCCAGTGAGGTGCTGATAAAAATTATTCAGCTGGTTATCGTCTCAATCTGGGCGGTTTTATACGCCCTGGCGCCAAAAACTGATTTTGGCACAGCGTTTTCGCCGGTCTCCTGGGCTCTGGCCATCTACTTTGCGCTCAATGTCATAGGGCTCATCTGGGCTCGCCGGTCCGGCCTGCCTAACTGGGCGGTCTACATCTCGATTATCTTCGATATCGCTATTTTGATGGTGTTGATCTGGAGTTTTCATATTCAGTATGATCAACCGCCTTCATTTTACCTGAAGGCGCCGACATTACTGTATGTTTTTATTTTCATTGCGTTGCGAGCCTTGCGGTTCCAGGCGCGCTTCGTCATTTTCTCCGGCCTCGCCGCCGCGGCCGGTTGGCTTACTCTTGTTGCCTATGCGGTGTTTTCAGCCAACGGCATGGGCACAACCCGCAATTACATAGAATATCTGACTGGCAACGAAATCCTCCTCGGCGCAGAGTTCGACAAGATCATCACAATCATTATGGTGGCAGGTATCATTGCCGTTGCTTTGACCCGCGCGAATGATCTGCTGGTAAAGGCAACAACGGACGCTCAGGCGGCCAACGAACTATCCCGGTATTTTGACAGTGCCGTCGCCTCCGATATCCGCAATTCGGATGAAGCCGCCGTTCCGGGAAGGGGCAAGCGGGTCGAGGCTGCAATCCTGAATGTTGATCTACGCGGATTCACTTCTTACGCGTCGGGCAAGGACGCGGAACAGGTGCTTGGACTGCTCATTGCCTACCAAAAACGGATTGTCGGCATCATCCAGAGCCACGGCGGATCCATCGACAAGTTCATGGGCGACGGCATAATGGCAACGTTCGGTGCGGTTCGCACAAACCAAACCTACGCGGCAGATGCGATGCGGGCGATTGATGCAATCATTGCTGAAACCGATACTTGGAGCACCGATGAAACGCTGAAAATATTCAGTGGCGGTAAAGTGAATGCCGCGGTCGCTGCTGGACCGATCGTTTTCGGTACCATCGGCGATGACTCGCGCTTGGAATTCACCGTAATTGGCTCAGCCGCCAATCTGTCTGCCAAGTTGGAAAAGCATAACAAGACAACAAAATCCCGCGCCCTTACCGACTCAGACACATATGCCGTCGCGTTACAGCAGGGCTATCAGCCAACCAGTTCACATCGGAAACGCAAGTCGACACTTTCCGGCGTGGATCAACTGGTCGTACTTGGATGAGCAAAAGCTTGTCTGATAGAGATCCAGTTTAAGTCAGGGTGTGCCGCCAGGGCGGAAACCGTGGCCCAGGCAGCTTCGTCGTGAACCAGGTGATGCGTCAGCAAACCGATCGGGTAACAACCATTCGCCCGCGAAACGCTGAGTGCTGAGGCCAACTCGATCTGCACCGCATCCAGCGATTTTCCGACGGTTCCGCCCGGGGCTTTCCAGTTCATAATGTCTACATGGGTGTTAACCTGCATTTTCGGCACTGACCGTCGATGAGCGAAGGTCGAAAATGCTTTGATGCCAACCTGCGGCAATAGCGGCGCCAGATCATCACGCATCCGGTTCCAGGGCGGCACCAGTATTGGCTCCAGGCAATTGCCGATCAACTCTTCCAGCCGCTGACGGCCTCGACCGATGTCAGCTAGTACCTCGTCCAGTGGCCGATGCGATCCCAACTCACACTTCTTTTCTGATACTGGCGCATAATTGGTATGTGACCATCCATGTATGCACGGTTTCAGAATTGCATGCTGCTTGATGTAGGCCGCCAGCTCCTTGTGCGCATGGGCCGGGATGACCGCCAGCAGAATTTCAATCTTCGCATCGTTGGCGACCTCGGTAAGGTGTTTGAGTTCCGGCGTGCGCAAAATCGCATCATCGTCCCGCCACCACAATTGCGGTTGCTGGCCGGCTACCCGCCAGTTTTGCAGTTCGTTGTCAAGCTCCTGACAGCTCATCGGTTCACCACACCTTGCAACATCTCATCGAGCTGTGCTGAAGCGGTGTCAAGGCCGCGCTCTTGCCTGGCAAACAGTCGCGCCAGCCTGCCCATCTTTTGCCTTCGCTGCCTGTCTTCGATTAACCCGTCAAGCGCAGCGGCAAACTTTGCGGTGCTGCCTTCCGGCACCAGCACGCCTGTTTCGCCTTCCTTCAACACCGCTTCCACACCTCCGGAATTCATCGCGACGACAGGCAAGCCTGCGCCTTGAGCCTCAAGATAGGCCAATCCAAATGCCTCCCGATAACCTGGCCACGCAAACAGATCACTTTTTGCCAGATAACCGGCGACACCGGTCCTGTCCATCTGACCGGCAATACGCACCTGATGAAGCCCATTGAACATCGCCTCAACTTCAGGCCGCACCGGCCCGTCGCCGACAATTGTGAGCTGCCAATTGCTCGATTTGAGTTGCCGCAATCCGTCCGCAAGCAGCCGAAAGCTCTCCAGCTTGTTGCCCTTCAACATCATCGCAACGGTAAGCAACTCGACTGGTCCGTCGCCAGTAACTGATTTGCGTTCGTAGGGCATCGCGGAAAAGTCAACAAACGGTCGCAAGATGGCTAAACGTGCTGGCTCAACCAGCTTCCCGACACCTTCCGCATCTCTCTTTGTGAAACAGATGTTCAATGCAGCCTGTCGAATTGCGTCCGACGAAATTGCCTGCACATTGACCCACTCGTCCTGATCCCTCTTGCCGGCAAAAGAGGCTTCAATTGTCACGTAGGGAATCTTGAACCGCGCGGCCAATGCTGCACCAACAAGGTCCGGTGACTTGTAGTAGACATGATAGCTGAGCATCAAGTCCGGCGCACCTGCCACAGCCCAGCCTCTGGCGATCCGGTCTACTTCGCGCACTGCATTCATACGCAGGTCTTGCAACATGTCCGGCGAAGGCACCCTGCACTTTAACCGCGAGACCAGTTCGACGTCATGGCCGGCAATTTCCATTGCTTTGAACAATTGCCGCGCCATCGTCCGGTCTCCTGATGGCACCGGGTCATCTGGTGACTTCATGATTGCGTAAAACCCAATGCGCACTGTGTGACCGTTTCAACCTTTCAGATCTGGTAGGTGACCTGTATAGAGTGCAAACTTTAATTGCACCATGACCTGAAATGGCCGAAAATGAACGCTGTTGTCTGACACCAAAGAATTCTTCCGCAATCTGGATGCATCAGGGGATTTCGATTCCATTTCTGATGGCCGTGATTTTGCGCCGCTGCCCGATGACTGGACCGTTTTGATTTCCGATGTTGTCAACTCAACCGGCGCTATCGAGCGCGGCGAGTACAAGTCCGTAAACATGGTTGGCGCGTCTTCCATTGTAGCCGTTCTCAACGGCTGTACCGGAGTCGAGGTACCCTTCATTTTCGGAGGTGACGGCGGTGTGGTAGCAGTGCCACCGGACGTGCTGCGGGCCGCGCGTACAAGACTTGGTGCCTTGCAGGTGCAGTGCGAAAGCCTGTTCGGCCTGACTTTGCGGGCAGCCGCGATCCCGGTTCATGAACTGCGAAACGCAGGTGCTGATGTAGCGGTCAGGAAGTTTCAGTTGTCAGGAAACAATCATCTCGCCATGTTCTCCGGCGGTGGACTGGAACTGGCCGACGAATGGTTGAAAGCCGAGATGGATAGCAAGTGGCATCTCAGCCCCGATGACGCTGGAAAGTCATTGGATCTGAGCGGCCTGTCCTGTCGCTGGCAGCCACTTGAATCCCGCAATGGTGTAATGCTGACCATCATCCTGCAAACTACTTCCGGCAAGGCATCGCCAAGCCAGATAAACAAAGGGCTGACGGGTATTCTTGGCCAGCCGATCAACAACTTTGCGCCTGTACAAGACAGCAATCTGAAACTGGCCGGTTTGAACTCGACAGGCCTGTCTATTGAACGGGCTGCCTTGCGAGGCAGATACGGGCGCTACGGCGCGTTTGCCTGGACAGCAGTTACCTATGCGCTCCAAAGCATTGCCGAGACCTACAATCGCAAGCTGGCCGGATATTATGCACCCAAATACCGCGCGGAAATGCGGGCCAACACCGATTTTCGCAAATTTGACGGCGCGTTGCGGCTTGTCATTGATGTCACGCCACGACAAGCGGATGAGATTGAACAATTTCTCGATAGCGGCTTCAAGGCAGGCGAATTGAACTACGGCACGTGGCGATCAGAAACAGCGTTGATGACCTGCCTGTTGTTGGACCTCGTGCAATCGCTGCACGTTCATTTCATTGACGGTTCGAATGGCGGATACACCAAGGCAGCAAAGGCCTTGAAGGCACGGCAGTCCTCAAAAGAAAAAACAGTGCCGACGGTCCCACTGGCAAACCGGGAAGCGCAGTAGACTTCAGATAAACGGCAACTCGCACAGTTGCCCAGCCACCTGCTCGCCATCTTTTGCGACGGTTACCAGGTCACCGGGGCTCGCCTGCACGCTGACCAATGCAAAACCGATATTCTTCCGCAAACGGTAGGACCAGACAATGTTGGTCATATTTCCGATCTTGGTCTTTCCGTCACAGATATCAAACCATTTGAATGCCACCTGGTTCGGTTCATCCCCTTCCAGAACAATGCCAAGCTGATGCCGCTTCGGACCTTCTGCCTTAATCTTACGCAGCGCCAGGATGCCCACTACATCATCAGGCACATCCAGGTCGACATAACGTCCCATGCGAATCTCGTACGGATTTGTGTGCTCATCCGTATCTCCGCCAAAAGACAGCAAACCGCTCTCCACTCTCTCGCAATGGTTGGGATTGCCCGGTCCGATATCCCAGCGCTTGCCGGATTCACGGACCAGGTTCCACAATTGGGTACCTTTTGAACCGTCCATCAGGTAAAGCTCAAACCCGCCCTGCTTGGACCAGCCGGACCTGGCAACAGCAAGTGGAATACCTTCTATTTCAGTTTCCTTGAACCAGAAGTACTTCAGGTCACGCACCCAGTCACCGAACAGGGATGCCACAACATTTTCCGCCATCGGACCTTGTACCGCCAGCGGAGACACGTCGGGTTCACTGACTTCAACATCAAGCCCGCGCTCTGCCGCGATAGCACCGGCCCAGAACCAGATGTTGCTGTCGGCAATAGATAACCAGTAACGATCTTCGCCCAGCTTGAGGAGAATTGGATCGTTGATCACTGTACCGGCATGATTGCAAACGGCGACATATTTGCCTTGCCCGGGAACGCATTTCTTCAGATCACGGGGGCACAGTATCTGTGCCAGTTTACCTGCGTCCGGTCCCAGCAATTGCACCTGACGCTCCACAGAAACATCCCACATGGATGCTCCGTTTATGATCCGCCAGTATTCTTCTTCCGGATTGCCATAACCCGTTGGCATCAGCATGTGGTTGTAGGTGGAGAAACTGGCTACGCCCTCCGTCACAGTGGCATCGAAGAACGGAGACGGACGCAGACGCGTAGATGGAAAAATGGAAAACATAAGCTGAGGCCTCCTGACCGCTGATCTTGTAATCCGCCGTATCCCGGTCCTTCATTGGAAAAACCGGCACTTGCAGGCCTGGAAACGCCACGCACGAACAAAGCGGTGGCGGCAAGGTCAATCCCGATCCGTATTGAAACAGGTTGATACTACGAGTGCGACCAGTTGCTTCAACCCTATCAGACAGGACATCGCCCATATGACACTGCCGATGATAGTCGGTACCTCTCCGAAGTTGATGCCACAGATATCGAGAGTCTTTTGCAAGCACGCAATATCCTAGTATGGTAACACGCTGAAGAAAGAGGTTTGGCTATGTTTGCACTTGGAATTGAGCCGGCAACAAGGCCCATGTTGACCGGTAATGCGTCATCCAATTGTCTTCGCAAGCAGCGCTCGGCGAGGTCTGTGAAGACCACGCGGAAATCCACGACCAGCTCAACAAGTGTCACAAGACCGGAACTACCAGGTTGATACGACACCAACTGGACAGGCTCCACGAGATGCTTGATGCAGCACATCAATCGCATGGCGATTATTTTGAAGATTGAGTCATCATATGCAGCACGGTGTTTTGGTCGGTATAGGCGAATGCATGGTTGAACTGTCGCAGACCAATGACGGTCTGTTGCGGAAATCCTTTGCAGGAGATGTCTTCAATACGCTTTGGTATGCCCGCGCTGGCCTGGATGAGAGCTGGACCATCCGCTTCGGTTCGGCTGTAGGAACAGATGCTGTTTCTGGAGAAATGCTCTCCTTCATTGAACGCGCCGGCATTGATACCGGCGCCATACAACGTCTGGAGAACAAGCGGCCTGGACTGTACATGATCCATCTCAATCGAGGCGAACGCAGTTTCAGTTACTGGCGCGATACTTCCGCTGCAAGGGCATTGGCTGCGGATCGACAAAAGCTTGCTGCAACAATAGACGCTGCATCCGCGATCTATTTTTCAGGCATCACGCTGGCAATTCTGCCGGAAGCAGATGCCCTGAGCCTAATTGACTGTCTGAAGCATGCCCGTTCACGCGGCAAGACAATCGCTTTTGATTCCAACATCCGGCCTGCCCTGTGGCACAGCCCCGAACAGATGAAGCAGCTCGTGAGACTGGCAGCGGCGGTGTCTACGATTTGCCTGCCAAGTTGTGATGACGAGCGGAACGCATTTGGCGACACCACCGGCCAGGCAGTGCTTCAGCGCTACGCTCAATCTGGCACGGACCTGATTGTCCTGAAGGACGGGTCCGGCGATGTGCTGGTCCAGGCAGGCCGGGAGGTAACAAATTACCACACCTGCCATGTCGCCAATCCGGTCGACACCACGGGGGCTGGAGATTCCTTCAACGGAGCCTTTCTGGCAGAGTTTGTCCGCTCGGCAGATATCGCCAGATCTGTCAAAGCAGGCCAGGCATGCGCCGCCCAGGTGATCCAGCACCATGGTGCGCTGGTCAGTCTATAAGTCCAGGGTCACGAAAACAGTACGCCGCCATTAATATCCACACTGGTTCCGGTCATGAAAGATGACTGATCGCTTATCAGAAACACCGCCAGATTGGCTGTATCTTCAGGCGTTCCTTCGCGTTTCATCGGTGTAATATTGGCGACATGCGCCCTCACCTCGGGTTTGGTAAAGATATTGTGGAAATCCGTATCGATCATACCGGGGCAAATGGCGTTCACTCTGATGCGCGGCCCCAGTTCCTTGGCAAAGCCACGTGTCATGGTCATGGCGGCACCCTTTGAGGCCGCGTATGCAACCGCGCCAGGTCCGCCACCATCGCGGCCAGCCTGTGAAGCAAAACCAACCACCGAGCTGCCGTCCGGCATGTAGGGCTCTACAGCCTTGATCATGCGAAAGTAGCTGGTTGTATTGAGATCCATGACATGGTTCCAGTGAGCCTCGTCCATTTCGCCGATCTTCTTGCGAGCGACCAGGCCACCGGTCACATGCACCAACCCATGAATGCTTTCGCCAAACTCAGCCCGGGTCTTGTCCACCAGGCTGATTACATCCGCGTTGTTTGTCAGGTCACCCTGCAAGGCAAATGCCTGTCCGCCCGATGCCTTGATCTCATCGACGGCAGATTGCGCACCGTCGCCGCTCGCATGATAGTTGATGGCAACCTTGGCGCCTTCTTCAGCCAGACGCATGACGCAGGCGCGGCCAATGTCCCGGCCGCCGCCGGTGACAATTACTGTCTTGGTTTTCAATAGCATTTTGTTCTCCTGACAATTGTCTGCTGCAGCCCGAAAGGGGCCATTGTCTGAAACCGGGCATCAACAATCCTGGGCAACCACAGGGAAATCTCCGGGAAAACATTATGATGGCTGGAATGGCATCAATGAACAAGCCGAACAACCGGAAATATCCGGCAATCACCAGTTGGGTGCCGAACTGGCCGAACTCAAGGCCGTTCATCACACCAACCATCAATCGCGGTACTTTGAAGAACGCCGGCACCCAGACAGTAAGCTATTGATCTAAGGTAATTTAAAATGTCAAAAGTCTTGCTCATCAGAAATCGCGAGGCACTCCTTCTGCGAAGCAATATTGGTCGGCAAGCTGATGAGGACCGCACAATTCAGATCAGTCGGACACTGGGAGATTGGAAATGAGCATTACCGGAAAGCAAAGTTCGAATCTCCTGAGAGACATGCTGCACGATGTACCCATTGTTCCCGTGCTTGTCATTCACGATTTGAGTGACGCAATCCCACTTGCCCGGGCGCTGCTGTCTGGCGGACTAGGCGTAATTGAGGTCACTCTGCGTACTGAAGCGGCTATCGAAGCTGTCAAGGCCATGAGTACGCTCCCCGGATGCGTGGTGGGAGTTGGCACATTGCTGTCTGAGGAAGATGTTCTTGCAGCCGTAGATGCTGGGGCCAGATTTGGTGTGTCACCAGGTACAACCGAAAAACTGATGGCCGCATGCGAACACAATGGCTTGCCGTTGCTGGGAGGCATCGCAACCATGTCGGAAATGATGCGACTTCACGAGCGTGGGTACAACCTGGCCAAATTCTTTCCCGCCGAGGCATCCGGTGGTGCAGTTGCCCTGAAAGCATTCGCAGGTCCGATGCCCGGGTTCCACTTCTGTCCAACCGGTGGCGTGAACCCTGGCAATGTAAAGTCCTATCTCGAGCTGCCCAATGTCTTGTGTGCTGGTGGATCCTGGTTGGCGCCGCCCGAACACGTGGAGTCTGGAAACTGGTCGGAAATTGAAAACCTGGCCAAGCAGGCATCAAAACTCCCC
>CAJICM010000038.1_pt1 | contig 18575 bp, 21 predicted proteins | sample 9199691 | NCBI WGS metagenome assembly CAJICM01 (sample SAMEA7708338, study PRJEB35096) | sediment metagenome | biome: marine neritic benthic zone biome [ENVO:01000025]; feature: sediment [ENVO:00002007]; material: shallow marine sediment [ENVO:03000034] sea grass bed [ENVO_01000059] ...
ATTGCCGAGGCATTGCGGATGAGACCAAACGGTCCACCCAGCTTTTTCACGACATTCGCAGCAATATCTTCCTGAACCGTGTAGACCGTGCCCGGCGAGTAATCTCGGTCGTACTTTTCTGCCCAGGCAATGACGCCGGTCTTGTTGTCTCGCAGATTTGCTATGACGCGCAACCTGTCGTCCCGCAAACTGACATCGCCCTCCAGAGTGTATCCGATCACCCCATCGTCCCGGCTTTTGCCGGCCTGCAGCGCATTGGCTAGCGCATCCCCTGTTCGCAGCGGCAATACCTGGAACTCTTTAAAATACGACAATACACGAACGATCTCGGACGTGAGCCCAGATGCCATTTCACGCGTCTCTGCCGATTGCGAGACATCCTTGAATGGCAGGACAATCACAACCGGCCCGCTGATCTGTTGTGCTGGAGAACGGCCTGTGCGCCGATCGCTGCCGCTTGTCTCCCCGGTCAACGAAAGATGCCCATCCCATATTGCACCAATCAGAACGCCAGCGACAAAAACAGCAATTGTGGCGATTGCCATAATCAATCCCTTGCGGGAGTTCGCTGATGGGTCAGGACGCCGTGGCGCCACGTCGTCAGCGCCTTCAAAGCTGGGTATATAGCTGCCTTTGCGGAGAACGATTTTAACACGATCATCCGCCCCGGGACCGGAATAGTAGTTGTCCAGCGCATTGCGAAGTCTGAGCGCCTCGATCCGAACGATCGGATCGGTTCGTGGATTGAAATCTTTATCGCGTCCGAATACATCGACGCCTATGGAGTAGCCCTTGAGCTTGTCGGCCTGGCCTGAAAGTGTTTGTTCGACCAGATAACGCAGGAGCTCAGACCGGTGCCGGCTGCGCCGAAAGGCATCTGTCGCCAGGATAGCTTCAAGGTGTTCTCGAACTGACCCACGATCGACCATGGCTGCATCCCATTTTGCAAACAATCACCTTGGCAGGAAAAGGCAGTGAAACCAATAGCTGGGCATCTATGTCGGTTCAGGATTTCAACTCTACCGTTCGTGGCAGATTCGCACCTCACAGCTCCTGTAGCGTGTGTCGTAGGCGTTGCCAGCAAAGCAACCGGATGTCCGCAGTGGGTCACTTTGCGACTCTTTGGGGGCTGGCGATGCACGTCCGCTCTACTCCCGTCAACGGACGTTTTTGCCCAGCCACGCGAAAAGCGTCCGGAGTCCCTCCGTTAGCTGCCGTTATTTGCCGCCGCTCCAGACGGGGAAAAAGTGCCAGTTGCTGCCACTCCACAAATCTGGCGCATATCGTGCCATTCGGCCTGAAAAAAGGTTCGACAAGTGCAGAGTGTCCCACTCAGGCAAACTTCCCATATAGTTTATGGCGTTGCATAAGTTTTACAGTCCACACGACATGTTCTTTGCTAACGCTTTTTCCTGTGGACGGCGCGAAGGATTGAAGCTAAATTCTTCTCAGGGACAAAATTGCAGGGGACTGACTGATGAAAAAGGTGCTGGCACTTGCCGGAACAATATCTCTAGCTGCTTGTCTCACCATGCCGGCTTCGGCAGCTGACCTGGAACCACCGTATACCGACCCGATTGCACCCGCGGCGTTTGACTGGTCAGGAGTGTATGTGGGCGGTCTAGTCGGTCACGGGTGGGGAGACAAATTTGCCGCTGACGTGGATGAGCCCGACGAGTTTGCCGATTACAACCTGGATGGTTGGGGTGGCGGCCTCGAGGTCGGCAGCAATTGGCAGTCGGGAAATGTCGTATTTGGCTTGGAGGCCGACATACTCTTCACCGGAATTGATGGTGGCGGCCTCATTGAGGACCAAGATCCGATAAATACAGAAGTCAATCACTTGGCGACATTGACCGGGCGCATCGGCATGGCGTTTGAACGGGCTTTGCTATACTTTGAAGCGGGTGGCGCCTATGTCAGCGAAAAGCACACTTTTTTCTATGATTTTGATGATAATGAAGATGTGTTCGACACGGCATCTGACAATCGTTTTGGTGTCGTCATTGGGGGCGGTCTCGAGTACGCCTTCGACGATGTCTGGATCGCCAAGGTGGAATACAACTACATGAACTTTGGTGACGAGCGTATTTCCTTCGAAGATGACCCTTTAGACATTGAACAAAAGATGCACGCGGTCAAATTTGGAGTGAAATACAAGTTCTGACGCGAAGTAGTGTTGTGGCACCTGGGAACAGTGTTGCTGGAAAACAGCCTCTCCAAGTACCGGTACTTAACTCCCTATCTTCATCTTCAGCAGCTTAATCCGATCATCTGCACACTAGTAAGCATTCAGGCATGCTAGTGGCCGAAGAATCTGACTTGATTATCAAATGCAAGATCCAACTCGGAGCTCCTGATGGAGCCCTTAAAAGTTCAGTTCAGGAGTTAGTGCTGCGTCGGTTGCACAACGATGAACTGTCCGAGTTGGGTCAAAAATCCCCTTTTTACGCGGGAAGGAAACACTTCCGGACTGCATCCAAGAGCGGACTCTTTTTGCTAACTTCCAATACGGTGGAAATGTGGTCTTGTCCGCTTTTGGTGGACACCTAGAGTAAAGTGCCATTGGCGCCAGGAGGTTTTTATGACGAAGCCGAAGCGATACAAGCGTTTCAGTTCCGAGTTCAAACGCGAGGCGATTATGCGGGCGAGCGAGGAAGGAATGACGGACAAGGCGGTGTGCGATGAACCGGGAGTTAGCACGCGTCAGTTCCGTCGCTGGCGTGCCAGTAGCCGCGGCGCCGCATGGTAACGGCAAGCTGCCTGCGAAATTCTGGGCATAGGGGGGAGCCTTAATGATGACCGGCATTACTCTGCCCCCATCGAAGCAGGCGAGACGCCTTTATCTAATACAGCGACGAGAGCTTTTACCCGTTGTTGTGAAATACGGCGGAGGTCCTTGCGAGTCAGTCCGTACTTGGAAAGTAACCTTTCTAACGCTCTGTCTGCCTTCTCTCTCGCTTTGATTACTGCATCGTCATCCCTTGCTGCAGACTTATCTTTGGCCAATTTGTCTCTGATTGTTTTTATTTGATTTTGTCTGGCCTTGACTCGTCTGCATAGTACCCAAAACAGATCAGCGCGCCTTTGATCGCTGACATTGGTGCAACAGGAGTGAAGTCATGGCGAACATCACACACTCGACTCAACACGATATGGCCCTGGAATTGGTCGACCTTGATCGTTACCCGATCGCTGATCTGGACACTGGAGCGGGTGCGGAATTTCTGGCGAGCTGTCAGCACAGCATGGGCACCAACGGATGGTGCAATCTCGACGGTTTCATTCAAGCCGACGCGCTGGCTCGGTTGAACGATGAAGCCAATGATCTTTTGCCCGTTGCCGAAGTCCTGCACGTCAAACGCAACATCTATCAGGGAGCCATCGACCCGTTGTTGCCCAAGGACGATCCACGTCGCAAGCAGTTCACTCATGTGGCAGTTCAACTTGCGGATGATCAAATCCCCGGCGATACGCGTCTCAAGAAACTCTATCGTTCGGACCTCCTGACTGATTTTGTTCGCCGTGTTCAAAAGAAGACACGCCTCCATTGCTGCGCCGACGAGTTTCAGGCTCTCAATGTCGTGGCACTTCGGCCGGACAGCTGGCACGCGTGGCATTACGATACGACCGAATGCACGGTCACCCTGCTTCTGCAGGCGGCTGAGGAGGGGGGCGAGTTTACCTTTCTTCCCAATTCACGCACGGACGAAACAGAAGACCGCGAGGCGGTGGACCGTCTGCTGACCGGCGACATGTCACAGGCACAGACGCTTTCACGCGGGGCGGGCACCTTTACACTGTTTCGCGGCGGCTATTCGCTGCACGGTGTGACGAAGGTCGAAGGCAGCCGTCCGCGCATCTCAGCTATTCTGACCTATGACGAACAACCGGATCGTGTGATCAGTGACGAGATTAACATCCGCATCTACGGCAAGCGGGTGGAGAGAATACTGGCTAGCCGCCAGAGCGAAGCAAACGCATAAGGACATTCGAAGATGAAAACAGCATTGTTGGTGATTGACGTCCAGATGGCATTGGCCGCAGGGTGGAGAGTCCGTATCGTGCCATAGGCGAAGTGGGGGTGCTACCAATCTCGCCACTATTTGCTAAATCGCGATACTGGCGGAAGAGCCGTCCACAGCATCGAAAGCGACGGTCAGCGCATACAGAAATCAATTCCACACACTGGCGTCTTTCAGACGCAGGACCGTGCCGTTGAGTGGGTCGTCCGCCTCAAAACTGTGCTTCTACACGCACGGTTTCGGACGTGGACTACTTCTCAGGTGGTCAGATGCCAGACCGGCAGGTTCGATCCGGAGTTGCGTCGTGGCAGACCAAGCGGATGCCTTCACCTGCAAATTGAGCAGGCCCGAAATCTTCAAGCTGTTGCAAGGTTCAAAAAGAGAAGACGAGAAACTGCCTAAGCACTCTCTCGCCTCCCTGTGGTTTTGACTTACATCCGGTGACCCGAAAGCCCCCGGCGCTCGCCTTAACCAAGGTCAATGTTATCAGCAGGCTCAAATTGCGCTATCACAAAAGTTGAGTTTCCCACAGGATGTCCACTGTTATCTTGCAGACAACTTCACAAACCCCCTCACGAGTCCACCAGCGCACGAAACGGCCTGCCAAACCGAGCATTGCCAAAAGCTGTGACCATTGGCCTTTTAACTCACTCAGTGCCTGTCGTCTGGATGCAGGCGTCAAGCGGTCGGCGCGCGTGGGTCGATGGGCAGCATCCCCGCGATGTCGAATAAGTCCTCTATCCACTGCGATGCGCGCAACAAGGCTGCCTCGCCTCTGGGCTTGCCAACCAGTTGCAGACCAATCGGCAGGCCGTCGGTGGTAAAACCGCAAGGAAGACTGATGACCGGACAAGATGTCATGGTAAGCGCAAAAGTGATGGCAAACCAATCGATATAGGTTTCGCACGGGCGACCGTCGATTTCGGTAACATAGGTCTGTTCGACCGGAAAGGCTGGGATCGACGCGGTCGGGCAGATCAGTAGATCATGGGTCTCAAAAAACTTGACCATCTGGTGGTACAGCGCCCAACGGACCCTCTCGGCTTCAAATAACATCTGTGGCGTCACACCAAATCCGCGTTCAACATTGCCGATAATATCATCCGAGATTTCGCCGCGATGGGTATCCAGCATGTCGCCCATCATCGTGCCCAACAGCACGGCGCGCAATGTCTGGAACGCATCCAGAACCCCTGTGAAGTCCGGGATGTCGCTGGTCACGTCAACACCGGCGGCGCTGAGTTTGTCGGCGGCGGTGGTGGCTATGGACGCCACCTCACGTGCCACAGGAACAATTCCTAAATCGGGGCTGAACGCGGCGCGGACCGGTGCTGCGGCACCTTCAAGCTGCTTGACAAATGAACCGGGTGTGTCGAAGGACAGCGGGTCGTCTGCCGCAAGGCCCTTGCTCGCATCCAGCATCAGCGCAACATCAGCAACATTTCGGGCCATTGGCCCTTCAACCCAAAGCGCGTCATAGGCCGGCAACCTTGCGCCGCGCGGCACCAAGCCCGGCCCCGGTCGAAGCCCAACGATACCATTGAATCCGGCGGGTGTGCGCAGGCTGCCGCCCAGATCATTGCCAGTTGCCAACCAGACTTGACCACTGGCAAGTGCCGCCGCCGAGCCGCCCGAGGACCCACCCGCACTGCGCCCGGTGTTCCAAGGGTTGTGGGTCATGCCGTAGACCGGGTTGAACGTGTGCCCTCCAGCCCATTCCGGCACATTCGACTTCGCAATCGGGATGCCACCGCGCGCTTCCAGCATCCCCACAGTAGCGTCGGATTTGGCCGCTATGTTTTGGGCAAATATGGGCGATCCATAGGTGGTCGCGACTCCTCCAACATCGTTATAGTCTTTGACCGCAATCGGTAGACCGGCCAAAACACTTTGATTGTCATCCAGCCCGGTCTTGTCCATTTGTTCGGCCTGATCATAGGCCCGTGCAAAGCACCGCTCAGGCAAGGCGTTGACATCGCCATCAACCGCTTCGATTCTGTTGATCACTGATGTAATCAGGTCTTTCGGTGAGACCTCACGTTTCCTGAGAGCCTCAACGGCCTGGGTCGCGCTCCATTGCCAATACTCGTTGCTCGCCATGGTCGCCTCGCTGTGTCCCGGTTATCGGCTTTACAGCCACGTTTGCCGGCTTCATTCCGCGACCTGCTGGTTAATCCCGCAGTGCTAAAGTCGCTGGGCGTGTAGACCCGAGCCGAAGGCAAGGTTATGTGTACCGACGAGCTATTTGCAAGAGTCTCAGAAGCTTCGTATGTGCTGAGACAGATCGTCTCCACGGGTTTGACCCGTTCGCTAGCCACCGTTTTTTCGATGTGGGACATCCAGAGGAAGCTGGGCCTCTCACTACTGCAGTATCGACGCTGATGCTCCGTCAACTCAAGGAAGCGAGAAAACCCCATGAGGCTGGTAATGTGCCGGCGACCCCGGAAACGCATGCGGCAGTAGCGGACCTAGCCGCAGCATGGGTCGATATGGCTGACCCCGCCCAGCGATTTCATCAGTTGGCCCCAGCGTGGAAGGTGCTGCTTCACCTGAGCGACAATCACGGCTTCATCGGCCCCGCACAGCTTACGGTCATCCATGATGATACGGCCCCGCACGACAGAGGTAACGACGTCGGCGGCACGCGCATACCAGACAACTGAAGAGAAGTCCCCGTAGAACGGTTGCAGGTGCGGGCGATCGAGATCGAGCAAGACCAGGTCGGCCTGTTTGCCCGGCGCAAGTGTGCCTTTGCTACCGGCCTTGCCCAGCACGTTCGCAGCGCCTGCAGTTGCCCGCCACAGCGCCTGCTCGGACGTGAACGCGTCATGCCTGCCCGCCTTCATGCGCAGGGCATTGAGGCCAAACCGCATCGCTTCAAACGGATCGTTCATCATCCAATCTGTTGCAATGCCCCAGGGAATGCCCCGTTCGTCTATTGCCGGCACATCTGGGAACACTCCACGGCGCGGATAGATGGTCGGGCAGTGTGCATAGCGTGCACCAGCATCGCGCACCGCATCCAGATCGCGTGGCGACGCGAAGGTCAGGTGTGCCAGCACGCTGTCCTGATCCAGGCAGTCGATGCCGGCGAGGTACTCGGCCGGCCCCAATCCGTGCCATGAATTGATGGCGTCAACTTCACCGGGTGACTGAGCCACGTGCGTGTGCGTGCCGATTCCCAGCCGCTTGGCCTCCGCAAAGGCCTCCCGGTGCAACTCTTCACAGCAGGTGTCGGTGGCGTGTGCTCCTATCCTCGTGGTGATTAGTCCATCGCCCTTGCCGTGCCAGGTCTCGGCAAAGTCGACCCCACGCCTGAGACGGGTCTCACCGATGTGGGCGTGGCGCGTGTAGTCGCCGCGCCAGAGTTCTTCGAGTTTGAGGTCGAATACCTTGAAGGCGAGTTCAGCTCCAAGTCCCAGTTGAAGGCAGGCTTCTCCAAGCGCCCCTGGCTCGTACCAGATGTCATTGATAGTAGTGAAACCGGCCTTGATCATGTCCGCTGCGCCGAGCCATGCCAAGTCACGCCAGTCGCTGGCCAGCACGTCCTTTTCGCCGCGGAATGCCACCTTGTACAGGGCTCCCCCGCCTTCGCCGTCATCTGATTGCGAGCGAAAGATGGCTGAAGCTGCATGGCTGTGGCAGTTGACGAAACCAGGAAGAACGGCAACGCCTGGTCCGCCAATTGTGCGGGCAGCCTGCCAACGACCGGCGGGCATGGCGGTGCCCGCATGCAGAATTATGCCATCCCGGATTGCAACCTCCGCACTCGTCACGATGCGGCCCGGCCGGTCCATCGGATACAGGAAGCCGCATTTCACCAGGAGATCAATTTTCTCTGACATCGCATAACGGTGGGACCAGATGGTAATATCTGTCAACGCCCATTGAGGCTGGTATGGACTTGGACTCAGGGGCAGCCAACAGCGGCTATGCGAAGATACTGTTGAAAAACTCACCAATAAGATTGGGCAAGGTTTCGACTCATAACGGCAATGCCACCACAAGCCATTTCAGAGTCCGCCAGCGCGAAACGGCGGTCTGGGTCCAATGTACCGGAAGCCGCATAAGTCGCCTCAGTGACTCACACAGGCGGTTGTGGGCGCGATGGGTGACAAATTTGTGGCAGCGCGAGTTCAATTTTGTTGTTTTCTGGGCATTTTCATGGGCCATGTTGTGAGCACGACGGCCATATGTTAACTGCTCTGTAAAGTTACTTTACAATCGAACGATCAACGAATTTTTTTTAGCTAGGGGTCTGTAATGAAAAAGTTTCTCTTATCAGCCGTGGCATTCGGTGCCTTCGCTATGCCGGCTATGGCTGCGGATCTATCCGCTCCTTTGGGGCCGGTGCCATATGACTGGAGCGGATTTTACATTGGCGGCAACGTCGGTTGGGGCTTCGCCGAGTCAAATTGGGATGTTCGCGACGATATCGGTCGTCTTGGCAGCTTTAGCGTCAACCCTGATGGGTTCCTTGGTGGCGGTCAGATCGGCTTTAACTTTGATTCTAACGGCTTCATCTGGGGCGGGGAAGCTGAGTTCACATTCGGCGGAGGGTCAGATGGTGGCTGGTTTGATGACGCCGGCATCTATGACGGTAGGTCAAAAGTGAACTTCCTGATGACCCTTGGTCCCAAGGTCGGTATTGCTATGGATCGCACGCTTCTTTACGTCGAAGGTGGTCTGGCCTTGGCTGACTTGGATCATAGATTTAGAGAAATTGGCGTCGATAGCCGTGGGTCTAGCGGTACCCGTACCGGTTGGTTCGTTGGTGCCGGTGGTGAATACGCCTTTGACGATAATTGGTCTGCTAGACTGGAATACAACTATGTGGACATGGATTCTCAAAGATTTAGTTTAATTGCTGCCGACGAGCGGGTTAGAATTGATAATTATATGCACGTCATCAAGGCTGGTATCAACTATAAGTTCTAAGGTCAGGCGACCGGTTCAAACTGAACGTACATGCATGCGCCGTCGGAGAAATCTGGCGGCGTTTTTTTGATTCATAGCAAACCTGCTAGCAAAAACTGCTAATGACTTGACGACGCAGGCCGCAAGCACGCTGCCGAGTATTGTGCACTCTATGGACGGGGCACAGTTTCTGACTCCGAGGTTGAAACCTACTGACACCTGAAGATTTTTGGACAACCACGTTGCAGGGCTGGCCGTGTCCAGCGTCAGGGCCACGCCGTCATACCTGTTGGCCGTTCCACTCATTTTTAACCGCTTCAACTTGCGCTTCAATTTCAACATGCGTGAAAATGAACGATGCCGGAATTTCCCGGTCATAGACTGAGGCGGTCGCGAATCCTCTGCTGGCGAAGTCCTCTGGCGTCGAATGGGTTCCTATTTCACCAATGTATTTGCCGAGAGTGAAAAATGACGACACGCAACAGCAGTCAAGGACGTAAGTCGCAATTTTCTTGGCGGAGTCTTGTGACGATTGTGGCCTGTAAAGGCCCCATTGCCTGAACAGCTTTCGTATGTCCTCGTGAGGCCGCTGGCGATAGTCCTTGCCACACACCAATTCGTAATATGAGGCAAGGAGAGGTTGCGCACTTCTCCAGTGCGATTGACGCAATGCAAAACCCCACAACTGACCTATTGGAATAATTCGATTTCGGTTCTTTTCCTGAATATCCAGCGCAGACCAGAACTCTCCAAATGCATTGAAGTAGCCAATGCGAGGTTCTGCTTCGAAGCTTCTTCTCAAAACATCAAGCGTTGCGACATACGCGGGATGCAACACCAAATCGTCTTCAAAGAAATAAGCGAAAGGTGCATTCAACTCTTCAAACACAAAACGCTCAGCCCGCAGGAAGTTTTCACAAATTCCGATATTGGGTTGCGAAAAATGTACGTGTCCATTGGGAAAAGCCCTGCAGAAAAGAGCAATCGATTCTGAGATATGCTGAACGCTAGCACGCTCAATGCCGCTATAGGCATTTACGGCGCCATCCTGGAACAGATGAATTCTTCTCTCGTCAAGGCGCGGTTGTTGAGCCTTGAGGCTATCAAGAACCCTGGCAAGATACTCCGGTCGGTTGAACGACATCACGATTATCGGCGGATGGCTGTCATGGTCCATTGCGTATTCTCAAGCAGGCAAATATTTGGGCAATCCAGGAGCGCCCTGATTTTGGAGGTGATGGTTGTGTGTTCAGGTTTCTTATCACTCAATGCCTGTTGGGAATACTTGAAACACTTCGTTGGAGCACCTCAACACTGTCCAGGCACTGCAAATCAAGGAAGTCGGCGTCCCTAGGTTCGTAATTATGCAGCCTGGCGTAAACATGTTTTACCTCGGCCCGCGACAGCCACTGTCTCAAAGGCGCAGGAACTCGCACGAGAGTGTGTGCAGAAGAATTACAACGGGTGTTGAAGTGCTGGCTGCGCAAGCGGATGCCTTCCTCCTCGTTTTCATAGCTCCTGTGATGGGCTTCATAACCATGACGATAGGTGGCCTCATTGGTCTCTGGTGTGGCCGACACCGGCAACATAGGGACGAAGCACACAAGTCGAAAGATCAGCCACCGAGTTCAGGAGTTCTCTAAAACCACGGTTTCTGAGACACCTTTCTCAATTGCCCTATGGCTTTTTGAAACAGGAGGAGGCCCGTTGTTAGCCAGAGATTGCCGGACATCGAAGCCCGAGCACCTCGTCGATGGGACTCCTTGTGTATCATACTCCAATTTGCTGCCATTGGAATATCATAAGGTCTTGATTATCATTCACAGCTAGCAACTACATTCAGGTCTTCAAATATCTTAGAGTTTGCATCGTACTTAAATGTAAATGGATTACCTCTTTTCTCTCCGGACCGTGACTCTTTGAATTCTGCCACACCAACGATCACATCCGTTGATTTTGAATTCAGTATCACATCATAGAGAACATCTTGCCCCATAAAACGGTATCTTATTAAACCTGATTGATCGTCTGTATTTATGTAAATATTGTATACGGATTGTCCAGATTTACTAATACATTGAACATCTATAATACTTGCATTGGCTGTTTGAACCATTGCAAGTAGGCCTATGACCGAAATAATGATGACTCTCAACGTTCCCTCCAGAGGCATTGATTTACGTCTCAAACCAATTTCAAACTCTCACCATCTTTTCGTCGATACGGGAGTACTGTCAACCATCCTCTAAGCTCCCGGTCTTGAGATGTCTCAACACCAATGAAGGCTGAAGCTTTATTCGCAGATATTTTTCTTGATAAAGCAATTCGAGCCGATGCAGCCATCCCAGCCTTCGGCTTTGATGGTTTGAGATTTCTCGTTGAATTCACCTTCAATGATTTTAACTGACTTGATCTTGTCAAACCTGAATATCCGCTCGGAAGCATAATCACGCCCCTTGGTGCAACCCCGGTTCTGCCAGCCATGCATATAGAGCTTGCCGTTGTTACCAACCGCAACCTGATGCACATCTACAAGACGAGGAAGGCAACCTTTTCTGGCGTCATTGTCGTAGACCAACTCGATGGTGCGGCTTGATTTAGCCGCCTCGCAAAGCCAGGTCTCGTATTTCGATTGGGCATGGGCAGTCGGGCATAGCGCAACAGCTGCAAGGATTGTCACTGATAGACGAATTAATTTCACCATTTCCCTCCTCAAGACAGCTCGCTTGTTTACCTCGTGCTTGGTTCAACAAGCTTTGCTTGGCTTTTTCCTTGTTGTCCGAAGTTTAAAAATAGATGGCGACAATGACAAATTCCATCACGCCTTCGTAAAAGATGTTCCACTTACAACGGTGAAACCGCATATGAATAGATATGTTGAAGGTTGATTAAGCATAGGAAGGCCGCCAAGGAGGTAACCCGGCGGCCTTCTTCAAGGTCGTACGCAGGGGAAACTCACAAGAAGGGACCTTGATAACGTCCAGAATAGATCAAGATTTGCGGGGCTTTGCATTGATTTGCGTCACCTGTGGGTGTCAGGAAATATGCTATAATTGATAATTTAGTGGCCGTTGGCATCCCCACGCTTAAAACCTCACGTCTACACGCACGGTTTAGGATGGAATCGCGCTGTCGGAGGTGTTTGACATTCGTCAACGACCAGAGCCTCGATGCTGCTAGCTTTATTCAGCTTTAGCGACAGACCCCGTTAATCTTCGAGCTGTTAGCCGCATTTCTCAAAGGTTACGGGGCCTGCCGGTCTGGACCAGCACGGGACGGCGTGCTGTGTCCGGGCCGATTTTTTCTGCTTAAAAGCAAGACAGTGCGCTCGCATAATCATTAAACGATGTAAATGGCAAACAATCTAATCAGCCAACACTTTCCCACACGACTCCACCAGCGCGCGAAACGGCCTGCTGAGTCAAGGGCACCAGAAACGGCAGAACGCGCGTCAGCGACTCGCTCTGGGGCTTGCGGAGTCGTTCTGCTGGTAGAGACTGTTCTCTGCCGTTCGCGTGGGTAAACCAACTAAGGCTCTCCCCCTTTCTAATCAGGTAACCTCCGCATTCTCCGGCCACACAAATGTTGTCCCAAATATCAAGGTGACAGTGATGTCATGCGTCATCTTATGTGTTTGGGTTGTTCCGTCGGCGTGCTTAATCTCGAGGACACGGTCATTTCTCTGGGTGCTATCTGATTTCCAGGTCACAATGCCAGTGCTGGTCGCAATGGTCGGGCCGGTCCATCCCTTTTTGGGTTTGAACTTATAAACATCTCCGTCTCGGAGTTTCTTGCCCCCGGACGGTGAATTAACGGCAAATTTTGCGCTAAAGCCGTTTGCAATAAGGGTTTTTTCGATATCTACAGCATCATAATTTTCAAGTATATTTTTTATCTTTTCATCTAGTTTTTTCGACATTGGACATCTCCAAAGTACAGTTGCCGCTAGGGAAGCTTATGGTAATCCACGTATCTGTCAATCCCGGAGATCAAAAAGTCAGTGTCCTCGTGTAAAATTGGAAAGGGCTCTTAGGAAAGGGGCTGGCGGCGCAAGCGGATGGCAGCAGCCTGACGGTACACAATCACCGACTTGCAACTACCTCGCTGCAGTCCACATTGCTGCTATCATCTGCTACTGGTTATGAAATCGGATTTTAGGGCTTGCCGTTTGAACCGATCGCTGCTGGACAGAGATCTTGGCTCAAGCGACTGAGGGTTGCGACAAAGTCATTGCTATTGCCGAGTTTCAGAGTGAAACAAGCTTCCCCTGTCATTTCCCACGCGGCTTCACTACAGCGCAAGCGACGACTCACGATCCAACCATTGCGAAAGTGATTGCCGACCTTTTGCGCCGTGGCGGTCAGACATTCGCACACGGTGCCTCCGGTGGAATATGACCGATTGTTGTACTGACAGATCGCCTCCGCAACAGCAGTCATCGACATTGTTGGCACGAAAGCAGCGCATAGTCCGATGACGACGGCTAAGCGGACTTTCATAATTTGTTCCTTTCAGCAAACGAAGGATTGGCTAGTAGACAGGTGTCGGAATGGCCTCATGCATTAATGAAACCGCAAGAACTCACTCAAATCCATGATTTCGGTCAAATCAGATGACAGCAGCGAACATCTGTGCTGGCGGTGCATGCAACGCTTTCATTGCGATCATCCATCGGCTTCAGATGCTGTCGCTAACTGCAAAACCTCACGTCTACACACATGGTTTCAGACGGAACACGCTTCTCAGGTGGTCAGGTGCCAGACAGGCAGGTTCGGTCTGAAACTGGGCTGTGGGAGGGCGTTTTTCAAGAAGCAGTAATGTCTGCTCTCTGGGGGCAAGCAGCCTAACGCGACCGTGCGTTCCCACGTCTCATCGCGGCCATGGTGTTAATATTCGCGCTGCCGCCGATATTCCGTATCGCATTGGATTTAGCATCAGATTGACCAGCCCGATCTTTGACTTCAGGCTTTGGGTCTTTGGAAACGGTATTTGCTGCTTTAGTGGCAGCTCTTGCCTTCGCCCTGGCTCGGGCCTTGGCTTTCGTCATGACGGTTCACTATTCCGCCGGCCAGCATGAAAGGGATGACGATCGATCCCTCTTTGAACCACCCGGCATTTTCTAGATAAGTTCCAAGTTCATAGGAATTGTACTTCGGTTTAGCCACCAAGGGAACAATAATTGTTGGGGACGATAGCCTGGCCGTTCCAGTTCGGCACCGATCTTTCCTAGGCTCAACGGGCGGATTTTGCCACGGGTCTTACCGAGGCACTTCACTAATTTCACAACATCAGGACGTATCTCTGCGTGGGGCTTGCGGCCCTCACAGTGTCCTGTGGCTTCGCACTTGCGCTTACGTGCTGCTGCCAGCTTTGCGACCGTGCTGACCGGGTCCAACTGGGAAATATCGGTTAAAGCCTTCGACAGGTCGCTACCGGCCTGCTCTCCATAATCGCGAACTAGTTTTTTCAAATGTGGTAAAACTCACATCGCTTCTCCAAATGACTACTTAGACTGACTTCGTAAATTGACACATCTTTTTCATTTTCAACAGAAGGCACATCAAACCGATATTGCGTTTTCCCGGTGGACGGCAAATCAAACTTTCCAAGACCAAGAGGAGTCAAATAATGAGAAAGTTCGACAAGCGTGGCGACACGCCGACAACGGACACCAACGATGAACTTAAGGTAGAGATCGTGGCCCATCCATATCGCTTTCGCGAGCACAGCAACCAACCCGAAGTCATTGAATTGATCGTAGAGGCGATCAACCGGATGGGTGGTGCAGGCGAAACCGCTGAAGAAGACTACCGGACCTGCATTGATCGACTATACCGAAAGGGCAAGCTGGTCTCTAGTATGATTAAGGCCGAGTATTTCGATATGCCGGAGGATGCCTACCTTGACCGATGGGCATTGGTGATGCTTGCTGTCGAACTTCATAATGACCGCAGTCTTGGCTTTTTCGAGAAAATTCTGTCGAGCGCGATCTCGGAGGAACAGAGCAAACATCCACACAGCTTCTCCACTGTCGGCGAGGAGGTCATGATTCACACCACGGCAATCGAAGGCGTGGAACGCATGGCCGCCGACGGCAACGAGGACGCCGTCAAGTTATTGTTTCGCAATATCGGTCATGAGTCATTCTCGATCCGGCGCGCCGCAACCCAGGCGCTCCTAGCCATCGGCGGTGAGGAGATGCGCAAGAAACTCGAAGGTGAGTTGCCGAAACGGCATCATGACCTATTGAAGATTCGGCGCACTGACGTGCGCGAGGCAGAACAGGCCGAAGGTGGGCTGTTTGTAAAGAATCGCGATGATGCCGATACGCCTGCGCCGATAGAGGACGAGTCTGACAAGACACCTCGCAAATAACAGCTAGCGAATTTTCTGCCCTCATCCACCAGTTAAGTCAAACTCAAAGGAGCATTATCATGGCTTCGTGTACCTATACCGTCCCCGACAAAAATGCCTCAGGCGATAATCTTTACGGCTCGCGCATCTGCCATCAACCTTTCATAGACTATGCATGGAACACCTATGGCTTCAGCGGCAACAAGAACTATTGGGACGATGGCTTCGGTTGGCATGACGCTTGCAATACCTCCAAGCCACTGGCCCGAGCCTTCAATGGTTGCTGGCTGCTGACCTATTCGGCCGACGACTATCTCAACGATAGCTGGAATTCGCCGATCCTTAACTGGGGCCGGCGTTATGTTCGCAACAATATCGACGATTTGCGCTCCAAATGTGGAGACGGATCGGCGATCGCCGGGTCCTTCTCCGGTATTTTCGTCAATGACCGGGTCGAGCTTTATCTGGGGTTCTTCTATTCCAAGGATGTTCCAGGTCGCGCCGAGACCCTCCTGCATGAGGCTCGCCACCAGGGAGGCAAGTCCCACAATGCCAATTTCCCATCAGGCTCTGTTTTCGGCTCCGGCAGTGGTGCTGACTCTAGCTGGAACTACAACGGTGCCTGGATGTATGGCGCGCTCTATCTGTGGTGGTTCTACGCTGCCGGTGCCAGAACCACATCGGCCATGCGCGAACGCGCCCGCCAGCGCGGCAACCTGGTTATTGACAATGCCTTTGCAACGCATCCCGGTTACAGCATCTGACTGGCAAGACAGATCACAGCACCCAAAGGCCAGTCAGGTCTATGGGTGTTGTGGCCGCTGGTTCTCGCAATAAAGTAAAACGAAACGATACTTCGCATACCCGTTGGGACGACACGACCAACACTCCTATCGCTTGGAATGGTTGGGCAGTAGCGGGTCTTATGGCCGCAAACTGGTTCGCATCAAGCTGGCTGATGGCAGATATGCTGGTAGGGTTTTGTTACAGGAAGGCTTGGCCCAACCCTGGCCCAACCCTGGCCGAACTCTGGCAAAGTATGGTGCCCCTGATCAGCGTTACCTTGAATAGCAATCAATTCACCAATTCGCCAAATGGATGATCAAGTCAAGCACCGGGCCTCTCTGCATCTTCAAAGCCGCTATCGTGTTGAACATTTTCCGTAGTATTGCGACGGAATAATTTCATCAAAGAGTATTGAATGGCGGCTATGCACAGCCTCCCCGGAGGGCAATATGGTGGTGGATTGAACTGCCCCGGAGCCTAGTGGCTCCAAAAAAGTTTTGCCCCATTCTCCTTTAAGCATGTGCACATCTGAAACACCATTGTTCCCGACCATCACCGCTTCTTTTGTTACGGCATCATAAGAGAATGTCATGGCGAATTTTTTTGTTACAGCGTGGTTGCCTGTTTGATTAGACTGTCGCGGAAAGTCACAATCGTAGGTAATAGAACTTGCTTGAGCCGGAGTGATCAGTGCCGCAGTCATAGCGGCTGCTGATAGCAGTTTCTTCATCGTTCTATCTCTCTATTGCTGGAACTGAATGTTGCAGTTCTTCTGCACGGAGACAATTTCGATTGCCTCCTTCTCACCGCGCAGACGGGACACTTCCTGGGCAGTTGCGCCGTCTCCATTGAGAGCGAACAGGGCTGGCCAAAAAAGAACAACAGCAACGCCAGTCAACACAGCATCATTGCTTTTGTTCTTATCCTGCTGACCAGCGGCTCGAGCAGCAGCGGCAGATACTCGACGACCCTCTGCAGCGAGTTGGTCACAGCTGTAAGATTGATAACTTGCGGGAGAGACATAGGACGGTGTCAGTTCAGCAGAACTGGATGCACACCCGGCAAGCAATGTTGATATAATACCTAGTATGATGACGGGCTTGATCATGATTTCACCTCGCATGGGTCGCCGTTCATTCTTATCTAGACGACAGCCATTCGTTCTGCCGTCCGCCTTCCTGATGAGCAACAGATAGCGATGCGAGGATGGGCAACCCAGCAGCGATGCTTTTGTAAACTGGCCAATCCTTTCCAATTCGTGCCAAACCCCCGTTGTTGGTCTTGCGCTCCAGCTCAGAATTCGTAGACCCAAGTCGAATTTGTTGGGGAAAGGTTGTCGATTGGCTGGCAGCAGCCTGACAGGACGCAATTACTGAACCCTGATCAGCATCACGCTTTGCAGTTCGCCTGATGGTTGACGCAAGTCACGCGCCGGGCGTTCAACACTGCTTGGGGGACGATAACATGTTGGCATTGAACATTGCCGGTTGGGGTGGATACATCTTTGGCACCGCACTTTGGATTTATGGCTACTTTTCCAGCGGGAGCGTTTCCCTTGTTGAGTGGTCCAGCATATCCCCGGCATGGGTGTCCTCGTTGATGCCCAACATGGAAGCGGAAATCGGGATGTTTATCATGTGCCTCGCCATGCTCCCCATAACGTGGATCGCCTACAAGCAACATTCGGCACCGTAGCAAGCCTTCACCCAAAACACCCAAAAGCCATTTTAGACTCCACCAGCGCGCGAAACGACTTGCTGAGTCCATGGCACCAGAAACAGCAGATATGACGCCAGGATATATGGATATTTATTCATATGAGGGTGATGGTTTTACGAGTTATGCCGACGCTTGGGCGGAGGGTAGTTCTCTGCTTACGACAATAACTGCGCCGGGCGGAGCTCCCACGACCAACGTAGATTATAGTATTGACATCACCTCGTTACTTCAGAATGCGATTGATAGCGGTTTCACCAACTTGGGGTTTAATTTTCGGATTGGCACTCAGGCTGCTTCTAACCAAGCTGCTTTTAACCTGGGAATGGTAGGTTTGCCTGATGGAGACATTGCCTACATCGACTTCACACCGTCCGACACAGCTGTAGTCCCTCTTCCAGCAGCCCTGCCGCTCCTGCTGAGCGCACTTGGCTGCTTCGGGTTCTTCGGATGGCGGCGCAAGAAGGTTGCTGCAGCCTGACGGCACACAAGGGCTAATAACGGTGTCGGTGGACTTTCCATTGGGGATCAACCCCGATAACCAAGCACGCCCAGTTCATATGGCCTATTCCCGCTGTCCGGTCACGCCACCAACGCGCGAAACGACCTGCTGAGTCCAAGGCAGATGAAACGGCATAACCCGAGTCAGTGACTAGCTCATTAGTGTGCCGTATAGATTGGAAGGCTATTAATGCGCTTGTCAATTTCGCGAACGATAGCTTTGTAGGCTGCGCTGTCAACATCGCCAAACCGTCGCTTAAAATCAGCTTGTGACAA
>CAJICM010000055.1_pt1 | contig 18375 bp, 17 predicted proteins | sample 9199691 | NCBI WGS metagenome assembly CAJICM01 (sample SAMEA7708338, study PRJEB35096) | sediment metagenome | biome: marine neritic benthic zone biome [ENVO:01000025]; feature: sediment [ENVO:00002007]; material: shallow marine sediment [ENVO:03000034] sea grass bed [ENVO_01000059] ...
ACTGCAATCACGCCGGATGCGGGTAAAACGTCGGCTTCGCGCCAGACATTCGTTTCGGGAAATGCCACGAGGTTGTCAGGTGAAGCGTTGCGCGCCGGTGTTCTGCGGCATGCCAATGTAGCCGACAACCTCGTGGCATTTCCCGAAACGAATGTCTGGCGCGAAGCCGACGTTTTACCCGCATCCGGCGTGATTGCAGTATCCGCCGATTGCAACGATATCGCTGCGACTGGCACACCCAGCGCGTCCGCTGCTATTTGTGCCATTACCGTATTGGCCCCCTGTCCGATATCCACGGCACCTTGATGCAGGACGACCTGTCCGTCGGCTCTGATGCCCATCTTTATCGTCGATGGGTTGGGCAGGGACGTGTTTCCGCAACCATACCAGCAGGTGCCAAGCCCGACACCTTTGCGTAGATGCGAGCCGCCCAGGTTGAAGTCAGCGGCCTGATCGTTGGCCTGCTTCCACGGCTCGCGCAATGCTTGCAGACAAGCTTTGATGCCGACACCGGTTGAGAAAACCTGTCCGGTTGCCGTTGGCAACCCGTCATCAAGGGCATTGATCAGTCGAAACTCCAGCCGGTCAATTCCTGCCGCGTCGGCCAATTCGTCGAACACGCATTCCTGTGCGATGGCGGATTGCGGCACGCCAAATCCACGGAACGCGCCGGATGGCGGACAATGCGTGTGAACCGCCACGGAATGCGCGCGGTAGTTGGCCAGATGAAATGGGCCTGAGGCGTGTACCGGCACCCGGTTGGCGACAGTCGGGCCCCAACTGGCGTAGGCGCCGGTGTTGAAATATCCCTTGAAATCAAATCCGGTGATTGCGCCTTGTGCATCGCAACCTGCCTTGAGCGTGATCTCGCTGGGGTGGCGTTTGGTGGACGAACGCATTGATTCCTGGCGCGAATAGACGATGCCGCACGGCTGGTCCAACTGCCACGCGGCAAGTGCAATGTAAGGTTGCATGGAAATATCCAGCTTTGAACCGAAACCACCACCGCAAGCCGTTGGTACGATACGAACCCGGTCTACAGGCAAATCCATGATGGCGGCCAAGGCATCCCTGTCCATATGCGGCGCCTGGGTAGAGGCGTGAATTGAAATCGTGTCGCCGTCGCGTACCGCCCAGCCTGCTTCCGGTTCTATGTAGGCGTGCTCGATAAACGGTGTCGAATAGCTACGTTCAACGACATGCGCTGCCTGGTTCAAACCTGCCGACACATCGCCTTTCTGGACCAGGCCTTCGACCATGACATTGCCTGGGCGAGCTTCGTGCAGAAGCGGTGCGGCGGCATCCATTGCGTCGGCGCAGGTAAGTACATGAGGCAGTTCCTGCCACGAAACGGGGAAGTCTTCGACCTGCAGATTGGCGATTGCATCGGGCTTGCCGACAATCATGGCAACAGCTTCACCGCGATGCCGGGTTTCGGCTTGCGCAAAAACCGGCTGATCAACGAATTGCGGAATAACGCCATGCAGGTTTACCCCCGGAATATCCTTCGCGGTCATTACCGCAACGATACCGGGATGATGTTCTACAAAACGTTCAATGTCTCCAAGTTCAAACGCGGCACGATGATGAGGTGAGCGGATGAGCTTCGCCATCAGTGCCCCCGCCGGAATATCGTCAGCGCCAAACCGTTCGTTGCCGTCCACTTTCGGGTCGCCGTCAACCCGGCGCAGGGGTTTGCCAACTGCTGGTCCAGACGCATCAATTGCCGGAACACTGCCGGAACCGGCTGCAAAAAGCACAGCGTCGACGATTTTCGCATAGCCCGTACAGCGGCACAGCACGCCGCCCAGCGCATCTTCCACTTCGGCACGGTCAGGACTGGCAGAAACCGCCAGCAATGCCGCGGCACTCATCAGCATGCCTGGTGTGCAGATGCCGCATTGAGCCGCTCCAAACTGCAGAAACGCATCTTGAAGACGCGTCAGACTACCATTGGTTCTCAGGCCTTCGACCGTTGTGATCTGCGCTCCGTGCAACTGGCCAATGGCCGTAAGGCACGCGCAAACGGGCTCTCCATCCACCAGCACTGTGCAGGCACCGCAGTCGCCTGCATCACAACCGATCTTGGTTCCAGCCAGCCCAAACTCATCCCGCAACACGCCTGACAGACGCTTGTGCGGCGCACTGGCTATTACTGCCTCGTGGCCATTGATATTCACAATGGTGAGGGGAAACTGAACATGACGATTCATGATTGGGTATCCCCGCACCCGGCAACGGCAAGGCGTATCCCTTGCAGCGCGGCTTGCAGGCGGTATCCTGCCGGCGCACGAACATCATCGATGGGAGAAAGGCAATCCAGATGACGGCCCTCGGGTATCGAAGGACAGTCGGTCAATCTCCGGCCAACCAGATCGCCCTCAAGGCCGGGTATCCGCTGAGCCACAACCGAACAGGCACCAACACTGACGGCGGCATTTCGTACCAGACCGGTATTGTCGACCTCGATGCGCGCGGCGACCATGGCAATGGAAATGACCAGATAGCGACGGGCACCTAATTTGAAAAAAGCCGATTTTCCACGGGTGGATTCGTCGGGAATGAATATTGCTGTGACAATCTCATCCGGTTGACGTGCAGTGTGGCGGTTACCCTTGAGAAAATCGCTGAGATGCAAACGTCGCGTCGCTCGAAGCGACGTCAATTCGACCTCGGCGTTCAGCACCAGTAACGGGGGTACTCCATCCGCTGCCGGAGAGGCATTGCAGATATTTCCGACAATGGTTGCGCGATTTTGTATCTGGACCGAACCGACCTCTCGTGCCGCCTGCTTCAGACAGTCAAATGAGGCAGGCAGATTGTTTGCTCGCAGCAACTCGGTCCAGGTTGCCAGCGCACCAATGCGCCAGCCCGTGCCGCCACTGTCCCGTTCAATTCCGCGTAATGCGTCTATATGCGAGATATCAAGCACCGGATGCGAAACCGGCGCCTCGCCCAGCCCTGGATAAAAGTCTGTTCCCCCCGCAAGCATAACCCAGGCATCTGCGGCCAGAAGCTCCACCGCTTCGTTTACAGACGTAGGTTGTGCGTAGTCTTCCATGCCCATCCTTATTGTTTGTACACTAATGATAAAGCCGGATTTGAAATAGAGTCAATCACTGTCTATCAAGGCGTGGATTTTTTGCAGAAACGGCATTGAACCATATTCGGCGCGGCTGCGTTAAATGGCTTTAATCTTAGTTCAAACAATGCCGGTCACCCGGTCAGACAGGTCTGCGCCGGGAGTGGCACATAAATGAACGGACAATCTATCGCTGTTGTCGGATCAGGCATCTCATCGCTGTCTGCTGCCTGGCATTTGTCTCGGCGACATCGGGTTACCGTGTTCGAACGAGAAAATCGTATAGGCGGTCATTCAAATACGGTGGACGCAAGCACCCACGACGGGCCCATACCGGTCGACACCGGGTTTATTGTTTTCAATCCGGAAAGCTACCCGAACCTGGTAGCGCTGTTCGGCAGGTTGGGGGTGACAACACCGTCAACAAACATGACCTTCTCAGCTTCACTGGACAATGGTGAGTATGAGTACTCCGGCAGCGGTGCGCGCGGCTTGTTTGGCCAGGCAGCCAACCTCACCTCCCCGATGCACTGGCGGATGATCGCTGATATCAGCCGGTTTTTCCGGCAAGCCGCCAGTGATCCGCGCGCGGTAAATCTGGACATTTCGCTGGGTACTTGGCTTAAGCGAAACAATTACAGCGAGGCTTTTGTCAGCAACCACCTTACACCAATGGCTGCTGCCATCTGGTCTACCCCGTCTGCAGAAATTCTGGATTTTCCGGCGGCCAGCTTCATGCGTTTTTTCGCAAATCACGGTCTGCTTAAAATTCGAAACCGGCCCAGTTGGCGCACTGTTGCCGGCGGCTCCAGACAGTACGTGAACAAACTTGTCTCCGACGGACAATTTGAGGTGCGCAGCAATTGCGCCGTGACCGGCGTGACCCGGCATTCGAACGGCGTTACCATCCGGGATTGCCATGGGGATAACCACGAGTTTGATCATCTGGTGATCGGATCGCATGCTGATGAGGCACTTGCCATGCTTGATGATGCAGATGCGATGGAACATAGCCTGCTCAGCAAGTTCAGCTATTCTCAAAACCGCGCCGTTCTGCATACTGACCCGACCCAAATGCCCCGGCGAGAAAGGCTCTGGTCGAGCTGGAACTACATAGAACGCAGCGATGTCCGGGGACAAAACCAACTGACCGTAACTTACTGGATGAACGCCCTGCAGCCGTTAAAGACAAACACCGACCTGTTCGTCACCCTGAACCCGGCGAGCGCTATAGAACCATCCAGGATCCTGGAACAGTTCACATATTCCCATCCCGTTTTCAATGCAGCAGCCATGGGTGCGCAGCGGGATTTGTGGGAATTGCAGGGCCGGCGCAAGACCTGGTTCTGTGGCAGCTACTTTGGTTATGGATTTCATGAGGACGCGTTGCAATCCGGCCTTGCCGTTGCCGAAGACTTGACCGGACTGGCGAGACCCTGGACGGTCACGAACCCTTCCGGTCGAATTCACCGAAAACCCGCTCAGCCACTAGAACCAGTTCGCGAGGCGGCGGAATGACCTACACGCAGCCGGACGCCTCACTTTATCACGGCACGGTAGTGCACAAACGCTTCACTCCGGTAAGGCACCAGCTTTCCTACCGTGTTTTCAGTATGTTACTTCCGCTGGACCAGATTGATCAAATCTGTCAGGACACATGGTGCCTGTCGCGTAACCGCTTCAATCTGGTGTCCTTTCATGATCGCGATCATGGCCTGCGCGACGGGTCCCGCGTCACCAGTTTCGTGAAAAAGACGATGCACTCGGCCGGCGTCGATACCGACTCATGCAGCTTGTTCGTTCTTTGCTATCCGAGAATACTCGGCTACTGCTTCAATCCCCTGACCACATACTATGCCATCATGGACAACGGGGAAGTTGCTGCAATGATGTATGAAGTTTCAAACACCTTTGGCGAGCACACCCACTATCTGGTCACCCATGGTGAGGCCCGAAACGGTACACTGGCGCAAAACTGCAGAAAAGCCTTCCACGTCTCACCATTCAACCAGCCTGATGGCGACTATGGCTTTCGTATTACACGACCCGGCGAGACTGCCTGTGTCGGCGTGTCTTTGCGACGCGAAGGTAAAGCCATACTGAATGCTTACTTCAATGGGCAAAGAACCCGACTGACATCACGCGCCCTTTTCATGGCAATGGCGCGGCAACCGCTCATGACCTGGAAAGTCATTGCCGGTATTCATTTTGAGGCATTGAAGCTGTGGATGAAAGGATTGAAGTTGCATCGCAAACCAGCTTTTGGTGGGCTGAAGGTGCATGGGACGGGTATAGCTGAAAAATGAGTAACGAATTGCTTCATATGGGGCCGCGACCCACAAGTCACAGGCGAGGACTGACCGGCCGTGTGCTTGAATTTCTCGGCAAGCGAATGGTACGCGATCGCCTGGCAGGGCAACTCAGCCTGAGACTTCCTGACGGGCATCGGCTCATTCTCGGCCGAAAAACAGCAAACAGTGTCGATGCAGATCTGACTATAAACTCGTACAGGGTTCTGGAAAAATGTATCCGGCGCGGGTCTGTCGGCTTTGGCGAAGCCTACACGGCAGGTGACATTGACAGCAGTGATCTGGTCGCTTTGTTCAGCTACTTTCTTGCGAACCGCAAGGCCTTTCACGCAGCAGGCGGCTCGCTGTTCAAGGTGCGGCTCGGCGACAAGCTTGCGCACCGGCGGCGCAGAAACACGCTTGCCGGCAGTCGCCGCAATATCGAAGCCCATTATGACATGGGCAATGATTTTTATGCGCTTTGGCTCGATTCAACCATGACATATTCAAGCGCCCTGTTCGAAGGCAGAAACATCGGTCTTGAAGAAGCGCAACTAGCCAAATACGCCCGTATTCTGGAATTGGCAAAGCTGCGACGCGGAGAATCGATGCTGGAGATTGGATGCGGCTGGGGCGGCATGGCAGAACATGCAGCCCAGGCGGGCCATCCCGTGCACGGCATCACGCTGTCCGTAAGGCAACTGGATTTTGCCACACAGAGAATGAAATCCAGGGACCTGACCGGAAAAGTGGCATTGGCTTTGAAAGACTACCGTGAAGTGCAGGGCCGCTATGATGCAATCGTGTCAATCGAGATGATCGAGGCTGTGGGAGAGGACAACTGGCCGGCTTACTTCGCCACGGTATCCAGGTTACTGAAGCCGGGGGGCCGGGCCGTAATACAGGCCATTACAATCGCCCCGGAACATTTCAAGCGCTACCGGGCCAAGGTTGATTTCATCCAGCGATATGTGTTTCCAGGCGGCATGCTGCTCACTGATAATGCTATTGCACGGCATGCGGGCGAGCAGGGCATGACGCTGGTCGAAACCAACAAGTTCGGCAAAGACTACGCGAAGACCCTGCAAATGTGGCGGAATGCTTTCAACGCAGCCTGGAAAGATATTGCACCGCTTGGTTATGACGAAAAATTCCGACGTATGTGGCTGTATTATCTAACATATTGCGAGGCGGGTTTTGCCGACGGAGCAATTGAAGTCGGCTTCTATGTCATTAACAAGGACCCGGCGTGATCCGCAGGACCGGCTACTTCGTTAACAATACCAACGGCTTATCTTTACAGAACCAACTCTATCGGGATCCAGGCAATGCTGCAACGCAATCCGGAGGGCACAAGCGCTCCAACATTCAACATGGCTGACTATTTTGAAGGCCGCACGCGCGCCTGGGGAATGTTTGAAAGCATTACCGGCAAGATCAAGAGATCCTTCGTGGCGGATATTGAAGGCCGTTGGGAAGATGACGAATTTATACTGGAAGAGGACTTTACTTTCTCCGACGGTGAGAGAGAAACACGCGCATGGCGTCTGCAGTTCAACGATGACGGCACGTTTCAGGCCAGTTGCGCGGACACACCGGCGCCCGGCAAAGGCGTAATGACAGCCATGCGGGGAGATCTGGAATACTCGATGGCGCTCAAGGTAGGTGGCAGAAAGCTGATGCTGTCGTTCAGCGACCTGTTTTACCAGATTGACGAAACAACTGTCTTGAATCGCGCCCGTGTGAAAAAATTCGGCATTCCGGTCGGGCAAGTACTGATTTCTTTCCGCAAGTTCTAGGGTCTGGACTCATTAATCTTATGCAATTCTGTTTGAAGGGCGGGATCAAAACACTTACCAGACCCAGGCGTCGTGCCATAAAAAGCAGAGGCCTCGCCCAAGGGCGAGGCCAGCACCAGAGAACGCTACTACAGAGGGGGCGGGGTAGCGGTTCCCAATGCATCCTGTAAATTCACACCAGGCTATTCAGCTGCCTCGCTTGTCGCTTGATCACCCATCTGGGCAATCTGGTCGCCCAGCATGGAGATGGCATGGCCAACGTCACGAATCTTGCTGTCCTGCTGTTTGCTTGCCAGCGAGAGCGACGCGGTGAAGTCCATGTCCATTCTCATTTGAGCGGCCTTGCAGTTGTTGATCTGCGTATCGAGTTCAGCCATTTTCGCCGTCAAGGAAGTTTCGCGTTCCTGCAGTTCACGCTCAACATTTGAGACTTTCTGGAAGAGCGCCTCTTCGCGCGCTGCCAGCTCAGATTCAACCTGGGCAATCTTCTTGTTGAGAGCCTGCTCACGTTCAGTTACATCCGACTGCACATAGTTGATCTGCTGCTGCAACGCTTCTTCGCGCTTGTTCAGATCATCTTCGCGTTCTTCCAGGATGAGCAGAAGTTCCTTAAGCCTGGTTTCGGTTACCGTTAGGCTCGGACCGACAAGGATATCGCGTAATGTTTCCAGCTGATCCGGAAAAACGTCCTGCTCCAGCGCTGAATTGTGCCCCACCGGTGCGGGGGCGGTCCCCATCGCTTCATCGTGCTGCTCGTTCGGAGCAGTATTCCTTTTCCGGTTCAGTTTTTTCATCGGTTAATCCTCCGTCCGGTCTGATATTGCTTCAAACTGGGACACTCGCCCCTTCTGTAAGATGTGTTGCACGTGCTCGTTGCAAGCCAACTGATAGTCAAAACTGGCATTATCTGGCTCTATTCCCGGCTTTTTCGGACCATTAGGCCAGGCGCCCTGTGTAGTCCGCATTGCATTTGTCTTTCATGTGACTCGTAGCTGCCGGGATTGAACGCAAATGCCGTGCCAACACGTTCCCTTGCGTTATTTTCCGCTGTTTTCAGCCATTGCCACCGGCAGATAATGTTGCAACAAGATTGCCAATGCGTATCATTTTGACTCAGAAACGAGTGGTAATTCCTTTTTTGAACAATGTGTTACCCGGATTTTGACAGAATTATGGCCGACTTCGGGCGTCAACTTCACAGTCAAGTAATTGTCGGGAGGAAATCCGCGAACGATCGGGCGACATCTGGTCAATGTGCTGTCGCCACTTTGGCCTGAGCAACCAGTCAGTGGCCGTTCATCTTGCCATGATGTTTTCGTGTTCAGCCCTGAACTTGCTGGCAGCCGGTGCGGTTCGACGATTGGATCGAGAGGCCACCTGAAGATTATTACTCTCAGAGATTTTCAAAGAGCAAACCGGAATAACCGGTGCGCCCGTCGATCGATTGATTGATGACCTGTCCTGGCCCTGTCAGATGCTGCAGTTCCAGCGTGGTATACTTGCGTTGCCACAACCAGGGCCGGTTTCGAACCGCTTCAAGATCTTTGTCGGGCGGTGTCTGGTCAGTGAAAGCAAGAAAGTACAGCGCAAAATCCCGATTGGCGACAACCTGTTTGGACAGAAGTTGCATGCCCATGGAGTGCTGATAACGCTTCAGCGCCTCGTCAAGGTCGGTGACCCGCAGTGTAATCTGTCCGATTTGCGCACCGCCACCCAATGGCAATTCCCGATCCCCCGGGGAGGTGCGGCGCTCACCTTCAAATGTATGCTGCAACAACTCAACCTGGAAGCCTTCAGGATCCGTAAGATGGCACAAATAGCCAATGTCGAGGAACTGTCGTGGTGGTGAGATATCGATCCCGGTCCGGGAAAGTTGCTCAAATGCCATATCCACGTTGGGTAGGGTGATGCCGATCTTCCAGTACTCATCGAGCAGATCATGGATGTAGGGGGTGGCAGATGGCGGGCGGCGCAGCTCAAGGCATGCACCGTGTCCGCCATATCCCAATCGGACACATTGATCGGACCATTTGGCAGACATGCCGAGAAACTGGCAATAAAATGCCGCAAGATTTGCAGGTGAAGCTACGTTTAACGCAACGCCTGAGAGCCTTGGTTTACCGTCTGGAATGTTTTCACTCACCCGCTTGTCTCCCTGGAACAGGCCGTCTTCAATCCTGCCTGCCGAAGCAAGGCAACCCGGCATCCGGTCAAAGCTGTCGCACCGGCCGCCAACCGGCCGCCAGAAGTATGCCAGCGGTCGCCAACAAAAGCCCGGCCCAGGCAGCAAGACTAGGCCATTCGCTAAGAACCGGAATGGCAAGCAAGGCTGCCACACCCGGGACCATCGCCATCATGGCAGCGGTTGCAGACGTGCCGATCGATCTCACTGCAGTGGTAAACAACAACACGGCGACCACACTTGGGCCAAGGCCCTGGTAGGCACCTTGCAAGATGATCTCCGGCCACGGGGCCGCGGACACCGCCTTGGGCAATACGGCCAGATATAGCGGAGCAAACCAGGCAAGATTGACTGTCGGAATGCACACCATGGCCTGCATCGGTGTGAACTGCCAAGCCCTGGTTGCTATCATGTTTACGGCAATGAACAATGCCGAAGCCACAAACAACAGGTGGCCAATCCAGGCGTCCGGTGCGACGCCCACCGAGTCTCTGTCCCAGCCGATCAAACCACACCCGACCAAAATGACAGCCATGCCGATCATCTTCCAGCGGTCAGGCCGGTCTTTCAGCCAAACCCAACCCAACAGGGCAGCAAGAACCGGCAACGTGCCATTCATCATGATACCTGCGTGAGACGCCGGGGCGAACTGGAACCCGCCAAAGGCCAGCAGCAGATAGGGTACGCCCTGACCACAAGAGATAAGCGCAATTTGCCACCACAGCAGCTGTCGCGGCCAGTATCGCCACACGAAAGGCGCCACGGCCACGGTCGCAACGACGAACCGCAGCGCAACCAGATCATAAATCGTGAGCGTTTGAACAGCTCCCAACCTGGATACGACGACCCATCCCGACCAGATGATGACAACACCAAAGGCAGCAAGCCATCCGGTTAGCGGGCGAGATGCGTCAGACATGGCAGCAGAATTTCCTGGAGAGCGGAGTTGACGACGACGATCCACGCGATGACTTTAGGGCGGCTCAGGAATGGCCCGGTTTCGATCTAGCACAAAATTGAGAACCCGGTTCATGACATTTTGATTTAGCACCCATGCGCCATCACGCACACTTCGGTATCATCGGAACAATTCGCCATCACCTCGACATCGCCGGCGGCAAGCGCATCGCATTCTGCCTTGTATGCCAGACAATCGGCTACGGTCTGTGTTGCCGGGCACGCCGGCAATTTCATTTTGCCGAGACAACCGGAAAAATCGGCATAACAGACGGACCGCCATATCGGATCACCGGATGATTGACGGGCGCAATTTGCATATTCCCACCAGCACGATGGCGCATCCTCGGCATCCTGAGCCCGGACCGGATCAGACCCGAGCACCAAAACGACGCTTAACACAACTGTCCATGCACCGATTTTCTGCATATGCACTCCTGTCCCTGACCCGGACAGACTAGCGCCAACTGCACACAATTTGAAACAGCATCTGTAAGTCGCGGGATTGTGGCTTTCAGGAAACCTCGCCACAACACCGTCACGTGCGCACGACAACCCGTTCCATCAACCAGAAATAGAGACCATAAGGCAGCAGACGCAAAAGCTTCATAATCAGTGCAAGGCGTAATGGAAATACAATTTCAAACCGGCTTGAATCGAGACCTGCAATAATGCGTTGCGAGGCGTCTGCCGGTTCCAGGATAAACGGCATCGGGAAGTCATTGACATCTGTCATCGGTGTGCGCACGAAACCCGGGTTGACGATCTGCACCTTGATACCGTGCCGCGCAGCGTCGGGCCGCAGAGCCTCCGCCATAGATATCAGCGCCGCCTTGCTGGGGGCATAGGTAACCGCTCGCGGTAATCCGCGATAGCCGGCAACCGAAGCGACTGGCGCGATATGACCGGACTTCCTGGCAATCATGGAGGGCAACACCGCATCGATTACGTTGGCAGTACCTTCATAATTTACCCGCATCGCCCGGGCGGAATCTTCCGCGCTGTAAGTTTGCACATCCCGGATAATCCAGATGCCGGCTGCTGCGATTAAAAGGTCGACAGGACCAATACCGGTCTCAATCGATTTTGCAGTCTTCCGGCAGGCACCGAGGTCTGTAACATCAAGCGGGTAATTGTGGATATTGGCATTTTCGCACGCCAGCTTGGAAAGGGCTTCGGCTGACCGCGCCGACACGGCCACCTTTGCTCCCATTCCCGCCAGGTCAAGCGCAAGCTGGCGCCCTATTCCGGAGCTTGCACCGGTGATCCAGACAGTCTTCCAGGGTGCTGCTTGCTGCGCCATGTGGATAAGGCGTCAGATTCCGACGATGGGTTGCAACAACCGCGGAACGATACCCTTGAACCGTGCCGGTGCCTCAGTCGCAATCAGGCAAATACAATCCTGGCCTTCCTCTATCACCGGCTGATGTTCAATGCCTTCATCCAGGTCTGCCACGTCACCGGTCGCAAACCGGCCAATCTGGTCGCGGTAGGCACCACGCAATATAAGCGTCATTTCCTGCCCGTGGTGCCCATGATCCGGCAGTTTGTGACCAGGGCGGACCTTCAGCAGATACAGGCTGGAATCATCCGGATTTTTCTCAATCACGTGAATTCCAACCCCGGGAGCTGCAATCTTCCAGCGAACCTCATCAAGATCGCAATCAAGCACTCGCGCCACCGGTACAGCCGATGATGACCCGAATTCAATAATTGGCTGTTTTCTGGATTGCGGCTGCACCCAGTCGCCACCGTCAATACGCTCAAACACGGCAGACATGGCGCCTGTACTCAATTTTTCAGGCTCGCTCGTCTCCAGAAGAGCTGCGCCCATGGCTTCTGCCTTGCGTACATTTTTACGACAGTGATCGCACATGGCAACATGAGCGGCAGCAACGACTGACAGGCACTTCGACAAACTGCCCGATGCATATGCCAACACCGTCGCATCATCCAAATGGAACTCAATACTCATCTCAAATCCTCCAGAACCGACCCCATCTTGCGATAGGCCAGACGCATCCTCGATTTCACCGTGCCCAGGGGCACATCCAGTTTCTCTGCAATCTCGGACTGCGTCATGTCGTCCATAAATGCCATAACTATAACTTCGCGCTGATCAGCCGGTAAAACGTCCAAAGCTTCAGTGACGGCCAGATCCTGTTGCTTACTCATTACGATTTCATCGCTGCCCGGATCATCACTGGCCTCTTCATAGTCGTCGATATCGGTAAAATATCGCGATCCTTCACGGCGCAATCTGTCAATCCGCAAATTTCGGGCAATCGTATAAACCCAGGTTGTAACTGACCCCTTCCCCGGAGAAAACATGCCGGCCTTGTTCCAGACCGCAATCATCGCATCCTGGACAAGATCTTCAGCCAGTTCTGCATTTGCGCCTTTGCGCATCATGAACCCTTTCAGACGCGGCCCAAAATGCTCAAACAGCTGCGCAAAAGCCTGACGGTCACGGTGCATCGCAACGTCATTCAAAAGCTTCGCAAAAAGCTCTGCCTGGGAATTTTTACCGGTCTGTCGGCGGGAACCATTTGTCACAGCGGAAGCAATCACCATAGTTTCGATCTCAGACTTGGTTGCAGATACTGCAGTTACGCTGAACGCAGTGATCCGGATCAAACAGCCTGAAAGATTATTGTCAGCTGAACTCTAGCGGTTCGACCGACACAGCACCAATGGCAAATTGATGGTTGCCAGCGGAACATCGGTTCGCAAGGAAAAAGCCGGACCGTGAACCGGACCGGCTTTCTTGGGTATGCAGTTGTGCTCCCCCCTACCGCGGCGACAGAATCATGACCATCTGACGGCCTTCCATCTTGGGTTCGTATTCAACCTTGGCAAATTCGTCAGTATCGGATTTGACTTTCTGCAACAGGTCAAAACCAAGTTCGGTATGAGCCATTTCACGACCCCGGAACCGCATGGTGACCTTAACCTTGTCGCCACCGTCAAAGAAACGCTTCATAGCGCGCATTTTCACGTCGTAGTCATGCGTGTCGATGCCCGGGCGTAGCTTGATTTCCTTGACCTCAATGACCTTCTGCTTTTTCTTGGCTTCGTTTGCCTTTTTCTGGGCCTGATACTTGAACTTGCCGTAGTCCAGCACCTTGCACACAGGGGTCTCAGCATTGGGAGACACTTCAACCAGGTCCATCCCCGCATCCGCGGCAATATCCAGCGCGTCTTCGATGTTCATGACACCGCGCTTTTCGCCATCTGCGTCAATCAACAACACTTTGGCATTGGTGATAGCTTCATTAATACGTGGTCCGTCATCCTTGGGTGGCATTTGCCCGTTCATAGGTCTGCGAATGGTATAATCTCCTTAGAGTTGTTGCGGCTAGGTTGTTTTAACAGCCGCACTAGGGTTCAAACTGTAAAAAAAGTACCTAAAGACCTTTTATCAGATTTTGCAAGCAATGTTGAGAGGTTAAAGCGGTTTGATCTTGTTGTGCACCATCTGATGGGCCGAATCCGGCCACCCGGCCAGTTACGCAGCACGGTGGAGTGATTGCAAACCGCTTCAGGGTCAGGACCGATTTGTGTTATCCATTCCAAGGCAAGATATTTTGCATTTGACAAGACGAAAGGACTTGGGAAACCTTGTGGTTTTCAAGCCCTTTCAACGATGTCAGAGGCAAAGCAGACCCCGCCCTGCGGGTTTCCTTCAAACAGAATTGCGTAAGATCGATGAGCCCTGACCCTGTCACATCCATTTCCTGTTCCGCCCAAAAACCGCCAGAGTATCTTACAGTGAAAGTCGGTCAATCCATTGCATGGCTGAACGACGGAGCGGAGCCTGATCAGCCGGGTCGATGCGGCACATTCTGGCTTGGTGGGTTCAAGTCCGACATGCGCGGGTCGAAAGCAGAAGTGCTGGCAGACCATGCCCGCAAAAACGACCGCTCCTTCGTCAGATTTGACTATTCCGGCCACGGTGAGAGCAGTGGCGAATTTGTCGACGGCACCATTTCGGGCTGGCTGGACCAGGCGCACGCCGTGTTCGTCCACTGTGCACAAGGCCGGCGAGTGCTGATTGGCTCCAGCATGGGAGGCTGGATAGCGCTGCTGCTTGCTCAGCGGCTTATCGGCGCCGGCGCCGGCGACCGGCTGGGCGGGTTGGTCCTGATCGCACCGGCAACTGACATGACCAAGGACCTGATGTGGGACAATTACGGTGACGAGTTTCGCGATGAAGTGATGCGGCTCGGCAAATATGAACGGCCGTCGGAGTATTCTGACGAGCCGTATGTAATAACCAGTGAGCTGATTGAAGACGGCAAACGACACCTGCTGCTGGACAATGGCCTGCGAGTACCGTGTCCGGTCCGCATCCTGCAAGGCGAAGACGACCCCGATGTTCCATGGCGGCATGCACTGAAGACATACCATGCACTGACCGGCGATGATGTGACGTTTGAATTGATCAAGCACGGCGATCATCGCTTATCAAGCGAGCGCAATCTTGATTTCCTGACGCTTACCGCAGAAGCACTCTGTGCCAGAGCAGACAGTACCGGTTAGAGCATCGCTCACAAAAGTGGATACTCTAGGGTCAGGACCCTAGACGAGTGCCTTCAGGCCCTGGCGATATGTCGGGTAGAGGAAACTGTATCCCAGCTCCGTCTTGACCTTCTGGTTCGACACACGCTTGGAATCGGCATAGAAACTCTTTGCCATATCTGACAGCTCCGCATCGTCAAATGCGATTTCCGGCGGCGCTTGTAGATCCAGTAATTCCGCGGCATAAGCGACCACGACCTGGGGCGGCGCTGCTTCGTCATCGCACACATTGTAAGCGCTGCCGGGATCGGGTTTTTGCATAGACGCGCGCAGTATACCGGCAATATCGGCCACGTGAATGCGACTGAACACCTGACCCTGCTTGACGATGCGGCGGGCCTTTCCGGATTTCAGAGACTGAAGCTGATTGCGGCCCGGACCGTAAATTCCCGCCAGGCGGAACAAGTGCACCGCCAGATCAGCTTGCCGCCACAGGTTCAGCCAACCTGTTTCTGCCTCCAGTCTGGCTTTCCCGCGCGAGGTGCCGGGCACGAGCGGTGACGTTTCATCAACCCAGTCTCCCTGCCTGTCGCCATAGACACCGGTTGTCGACAGATAGGCCAGCCACTTTATATCTGCGGCGCGGTCGGCCAGATGTGCTCCGTGCATTTTCAATACCGGGTCGCCGGTTTTTCCCGGCGGCACAGACACCACTACATGCGTGGCCTCATCCAGCACTGATAAATCCACCGGCGTGTCGTCATTGAAGACTGCCGCATCGAAACCGAGCGCCCGTATTTTTTCACACCCCTGAACGGATCTGCTGGTGCCCGTGATGGCCCATTGATCATTCGGCAAGATGCCCGCCAGTGCCTGTGCGGAAAAGCCAAAACCAAAACACAGCAGATGATTGGGTTTTTCAGGCATCCCATTCCCTTCTTGCATATTCGTCGGTTTCACTGGCGCGACGGGTTGAGGCCAGCTGCACGAATTCATCGCGTGGCAAGAGTCTGGACAACGCCCATATCGCCATGGCCCGCACCTCAACAGCTGCGTCATCCAGCAACTTGCGTGCACAAGGTATCAGGCCGGTATCGGCAGAATTGCCAACGGCAATCATGACATTGCGTACAAAACGGTCACGCCCGATGCGTTTGACCGGCGAGGCGGAGAACAAGGCCCTGAATGCCGGGTCATCCAGTGCTGCCAGATCTGACAGCGACGGCGATATGAGATCACTGCGGGCGGCCAGTTTAATCTCGCTTGCCTGACCGGCAAACTTGTTCCACGGGCAAACGGCAAGGCAATCGTCACACCCGTAGATGCGATTGCCCATGGCTTGTCGAAACTCAAGGTCGATATGGCCCTTGTGTTCGATGGTGAGATAGGAAATGCATCGTCCTGCATCCAGCCTGTAGGGTGACGGAAAAGCCTTTGTCGGGCAGACGTCAAGGCAGGATGTGCAGGTCCCGCAATGATCGGTTTCGGCAGCGTCACGGCGCAGATGAGCGGCCGACAGGATGGCGCCGAGGAAAAACCAGGAACCGTGATTACGTGATACGAGGTTTGTGTGTTTGCCCTGCCAACCAAGCCCGGCGCGATGGGCCAGCGGCTTTTCCATAAGGGGAGCGGTGTCAACAAATACCTTGACGTCGCCACCGGTCTGCGATGCCAGCCAGCCGGCAAGTGTCTTCAGGCGACCCTTGATGACATCATGATAGTCACGCCCGAGGGCATAGGTGGAAATGACGCCCGTTGAACGATCCTTCAGACGGGCCATGACGTCCATTGCAGGCGTATACGGCATGGCCAGCATGATACAGCTTCTGGCGTCTTCCCACATGGCGTCCGGAGATACACGTCTGTCCAGCGTTGCCTGCAGCCAGTGCATGCTTGCATGATGACCATCGGCCACGGCCCTTCTTAGTCGCTGGCCGGTTTCAGCGGGCAGAGCGGCACCGGTGATGCGCAGCTCACAAAATCCGAGTTCACGGGCACGCTGTCTCAGTTGCGTTTCGATGGACGTGGGGTCAGAACCCATTAATCTTATCCATTCTGCAGAAGGATATCTTACCTTTGACACGGCGAAAGTTCACAGGAAACCCTATGTTTTTCAAGACCTTTCAATGATGTCAGAAGTCGAGCTCGGAGTATTGCGAAGATGGCGGCATTCCGCGCACCTGATCTGCCAGCAGCGAGCGAAACGACGGCCTGGATTTGATACGTTGATACCAGGCTTTGGCGTCCGGCACATCATCCCACGAAATATCACCCAGATAGTCGGCAACAGACAAATGTGATGCTGCGGCGAGATCTGCAATTGTCATATTGTCACCTGCCAACAGATTGCGCACCTGCGCCAGCGCATTGATGTAAGCCAGGTGGGTGCGTAACGCCTCAAGAGCCGAACGCACGCGATTCATCTTCGGCGCGCCACCACCTTGAGATGCAGGCACGAACCGGCGCACGACCTTTTCCATGAGAAGGGGTGATGTCACCTCATGATGGAATTTTCCATCGAACCACGCCACCAGTCTTCGAACCTCGGCACGAACGACAGGGTCGGTCCCCCACAACGAACCGCTTTCCAGCGGCCATTCTTCGTCCAGATAGCCGCCAACTGCTTCAACGCCCGCGCAAACGGTACCGTCATCATGGATCATCACCGGCAATGTGCCGGAAGGATTCATTTCGAGAAAGGCTTCGCGCATCTCCCAGGGGCGTTCTTCGTTCAATTCGGCAGCCAGACCCATTTCCGCGAGCGACAGTCTGATGCGCCGAGAAAACGGATCCAGTGAAAAATGCAGAAGACGCACCATAGCGCAGTCACCAAAATGTCTGATATGAGGCCCAAAACCCGAATTGGTGCAAGCGATTCGCACCACAAGACTACTATCTTTGCAAAGTTATGCTTTGGCCAGCACTAGCGCAACGCAATCAGGGGATCAACAACATGTTTCTGGAACAGATCATTGCACTGGCTGTCATTCAGGGCGTCACGGAATTTTTGCCGATCTCATCTTCCGGTCATTTGATACTGGTTCCGGCGCTGACCGGATGGAAAGACCAGGGCCTGATAGTAGATGTGATGGTCCACATGGGATCTTTCCTGGCAGTTATCACCTATTTCTGGCGCGATGTCCTGGCGCTGGCTATCGGCGGGTTGAACCTGTTGCGAGGCCGCGTAACCGATCATGGCCGTCTTGGCCTGCTGATTGTCGTTGCAACCATCCCTGCTGTGGTATTCGGCCTGTTTGTCAAGAAGACCGGTGTGATTGACGCCGTTCGCGGTCCTGAGATCGTTGCGTGGAACGCCATTATCTTCGGTGTTCTGATGTATTTTGCAGATCGGTTTGGCAAACACGTAAAGGCCATGGAGGACATGACGTTCATGCCGGCCCTGTTTATCGGTCTGGCACAGGCGGTGGCGATTATCCCGGGCACCAGCCGCTCAGGCATAACCATGACGGCAGCCCGGTTTTTGGGGTTCCAGCGGTCCGAGGCTGCGCGATTTTCATTCCTTGTTGGCATTCCCGCCATCGCCGG